>Ga0318563_10001014_pt1 | contig 11764 bp, 5 predicted proteins | sample GRESIP066b5f19_FD_203689 | JGI IMG/M metagenome (GOLD analysis project Ga0318563, IMG submission 203689) | Tropical soil microbial communities from Luquillo Experimental Forest, Puerto Rico - GRE.SIPMG.066b5f19 | ecosystem: Environmental > Terrestrial > Soil > Tropical forest > Bulk soil... | reverse complement strand
GGCCAGACGCAACTCCAGCGGCCCGCTCTCGTAGAACACGGCTGCGTTCCAGGTGAACTTGGATGTGGACGGCAGCAGCCCGTAGATGCCCGGATGAATCTGGGCGCGGGAATCCACGGCCGTGCCGTTGAGGCTGAAGCCCAGGCCGTCCCACGGCCGCGGCAAAAAGAGCAGTTGCTGCTGGTACTGCGCTTCGACGCCCCAGACGTGTGCCGGGCCGTTGGCGTAGCTGTCCACGACTATCGGAGTACCGCCCGGCCCGAGCCCAGGGAACGGGTAGCTGTCGAGGTGCTGCTCCATCAGGAGGATGTAGTTGGTGAACACTTTGCCGAAGAGCCCGAACGCCGCGATCTGACCATGACCCGGGTACCACTCGAGCGTGGCATCGAAGTTCTGGCCAACGGTCGGCTTCAGCGTCGGATTGCCGACGGTAACCGTCCTGTTGACGGTATCGATAGTCGCTCCGGGAGTGACCTGTTGGAAGCCGGGGCGCGCGATGCCGCTCGCGTAGGTGAGCCGCGCGACGAGCTCCTCGGAGAAGAAGTAGCGGCCCTGCAGCGTCGGGAAGGCGTTGGTGTAGGAGTTCGACACCGCAGCCGGTGTATTCGTGTCGGCTTGACTGTCGTACAGATTGCCGCGGTAGGTGGCGTGCGTGGACTCCACGCGCACGCCGGCAAGCAGGCCCCAGTCACCATAGCGGGCGGAGTATTGGGCGTAGGCCGCATACACGTTCTCGTTGTCATCGGTGTTGGTCGAGGCGTCCGCCGCCGGATCGTCGCTGATTGTGCCGTCTGAGCCCCCGTACAGATTGGCGACCTTGTCCAGATTGATCCACGGCCCGATGGTGTAGTGGCCGTTGTAGAAGGTCTGGGGCGGCCCGTAGGTAAACGGCGGCAGCAGGATGACACCGTTGGGCGTCCAGGAGGGCGCGGTGGCTTCATAGGTCCTGTAGCGCCAGCGGCCCGACAGTCCGAACTTCCATTCCGTCGTGTGGGTGCCGCTGCCCGACGGGATCGTGACATCGATTACACCCGCCCACTCTCCGTCCTTCGCATAGGAGGGACCGAGACCGATGCCGTCCAGCTGGTAGAGCGCCGGGTTGGTGGGGTCAGTGCCATCGAGCGTGTGATAGGTCGGGTACTTGGGATTGGTGATGTTGTCGTAGGCGATCGGCACCCCCACGGGGTTGCCGCTGGCGTCCCTGTAGGTCCAGGTGCTCCCGGGACTGACGGAGTATCGGTCGCTGCCCTGCGCGTAGGAGCCGCGGTAGTCGACGCGAAAGCCCGAGTAGACGCTGCTGCCCCCGAGCATCGCCAGCGCGTTCTGGATGCGCTCGGTGGAATCGGTGGTGTCCTGCTCCAGGTTGGCGGCGGAGGCCACGAAGCCGTTGGGATTGTTGGGGTCCTGGAAGCAGGCTTGACCCGAGGGGCTCGCACACGTCCCGTTTCCCGAGTCGAGGCCGTTCAATACCAGGAAGTGCTTGCGGCCATGCTCGAGATAGCCGGACCACAGCACCCGCAGGTAGATGGAGGTGCTGTCAGTCGCCCGGGCGTCGAAATTGGCCGCCGTTCCGTAGCGCGTCCGCGCATATTTGTACCAGCGGAATTGCAGATTGGTCATGACCTTGTCCGGCACCCCACCGGACTGGTTATCGGCGTAACTGGCCTCGACGTCATCGATGCCGCGTTGGTCCGAGTATATGACCCCGGTGAGCACCACACTGAAAGCGTCCGCGCCGGCGAACAGACCGCCGATGCCGTCGCCTCCGGAGAAGCTCGTGCCAGTGTTGATTTGGGCGGTATAGATGGGCGTCTGGCGCAGCGGCTGGTAGCCGCCCCCGAGGTCCGCCTCGAAGAACGGGCGCCCGCCGTACTCGGCCCCGGTGCGCGGCACCAGATTGATCGAACCACCGAGCCCCTCGGCGTCCATGTCCGGGCGCAGCGTCTTGGTGACCTCGACGCCACCGACGATACCTGTGGGAAAAGTATCGAAGGCCACCGCGCGGTTACCGCCGGACGGCGATGCCGCGTTGGAAGCCGGCAGACGTACTCCGGCGTAAGTCGTCGCGTTCAGGTCGGCATCGATCCCGCGGATATGGATGAAGCGCCCCTCGCCGGAGTCGGTCTCGAGGGAAACTCCAGGGATGCGCTGCAGCGCCTCGGCCGTGTTGATGTCGGGCAGCTTGATGATCTCGCTGAGCGGCTGCACCTCGATGATGTTGGGAGCCTGCCGCTTCATCTCGAGAGCCGCGGCACGCGTGGTAGTGGCACTCGGCACCACGGTCACGTTCTCAGCCTCCCCGGCTGCCGTGGTCACGCGCCCGATGTTGGTCTCGGTCGGTTGCGGCGGTGGCTGGGCCGGTTGCGGTGGCGGCGGCTGGGCCGGCGTCGTTGCCTGACCCCAGGCGAACCGGGTGGCGGAGACGAGCAGTATGCCGCTCACTGCGACGGCGCGAGCCGTGCCCTTTCCCCGGCAGCAGAATAGTGCGCGCGACATACTGGCGCTCCGGGTCGACCGTTGGTCGGAACTGCAAAGCTAATCAGGTGACGTGACGGCCTCGTTACAAGCCACTCCAGAGTCCACGCTTACGATTGGCTCACGCGCAGGTTGCAGGCGCCAGGGTCCGGCACCGGGGTTGGCTCATCGGCTGACAACCTCGAGTCGCAGTTGGTATCGCTGCGGTCGATCTTCGCGCACCAACTGCGCGAGGTACGATATGCGGCCAGTGAGTTTGAAGGCCGGGCCCCGCGCCGACCTTTAGATGAGGTCAATTTCCGTGACAGCCAGATTGGCGATGCTGCTGTGCGCCGTATTTTTCCTGCCCGTTCCGGATTACGCACGGGCCGCGGTCAGCGATCCAGCCGCGATCCCGGTGCAGACCCTCACCGATGCGCTGCTCAAGTCGATGCGAGCGGGTACGACTATATCCATGACTGAGCGCTACAAGCAGCTCGAGCCGGTGATCGAAAAGGTGTTCGCCATGCCGCTCGTCACGCGGCTCGCGGTGGGGCCGGAGTGGGCAAATTTCTCAGCGGATCAACAGAAGGCTTTGATCGCCGCGTACACCCGCTTCACGGTTGCCAATTACGCTCACAATTTCCATGATTTTGACGGCCAGAAATTCGAGATCGATGACAACGTGTTGAGTCGCGGTGACGACAAAATCGTCCGCACGCGGGTCATTCCCGCTCATGACGTGCCGGTGAGCCTGCTGTATCGGATGCACGAGGTGGACGGAACCTGGAAGATCATCGACGTCATCTCCGACGGTGTCAGTCAACTGGCATTGCGGCGATCGGACTTCGCCGTGGCGATTGCCGCCGGAGGGGCTCCCGCCCTGATCGCACATCTCAACAAGTCGAGCGACGCACTCTTGAAGTAGTGACCCTCAAGCTTTCACGCTGGCCGGACCCATCAGGGCCGGCTGGAAGAGCAGCGCCGACACGAGGGTCCAGACCAACGATATCATCAGCAGCTTCCCCATGCTGGCAGTTCCCGGATGGCTCGAAGCCCACAGGCTGCCGAAGCCGGTCGCCGTCGCGAGCGCACTGAAGAATACGCCCCGCGCCAGGCTCGATGTCAGAAGGTGCGAGCCCCCCGAGCGCCACGACATGACGAAGTAGATATGGAACGCCACCCCAATCCCGAACAGCAGCGGCAGGGCGATGATGTTGGCGAAATTCAGCGGCTGGCTGATCAGCACGCACGTGCCCAGGGTCAAAAGCCCGGTCAAGACGATCGGTGCCATGGTGATCGCCACATCACGCAGCCGGCGCAGTGCGATCAGCAGCAGGCCGCAGATCACGACGAATGACAATACCCCGGCCTCGATGAATGCGTTGACCACGGCCTGGCCGTAGGCCCTGAGGTACATCGCGGTGCCCGTGGCATCCGGCGCAATCCGCAAGCCGGCGGCGACGAACCGCCTGAGTACCGCATCGTCATTGGAGTCGCCCCGCGGCAGAACCGAAACCCGTGCGCGGCCGTCGCTGGTCAGCCATTGACGTACGATCTCGCGCGGCAGGGTCTCGATGCTGACCGGCTGCGGGTGCAACCAATTACGGATTTGCTCGAGGGTCGTCATGAAGCCGGGGAGCAGCAGCTGCTCGGCCCGGGCTCGGGCCGCTGCGCCGCCAGTGGCCAACGTATCGAACCCGGTCGCGAGCCTGGCAAAGTCCGCGCGCAAGGCTGCATCATCCGTCGAGACTTGCCTCAGCTTCGCGGCCGCCCGGTGCAGGCTGTCGATGATTTCCGCATCGCTCGGTGGCGGCGAAATCTCGAGGGGATTCAGGGTGAGATCGACGAGGTTTGCCGCATCGGCGATGAGTGCAATCTTTTCCGGCTGTTCGGTTGGAATGAAGTTCGAGAGAGTGTGCGCGGCGTGGACCGTCGGGTCGTTCCTGAAAATCGCCGCAAGCTGATCCGCCGCGGCGAGGCTGGGTCGGATGACCTCCAGCGTGTTCGGCGAACGGTCCGGGTCGTGCATCAGATCGGTCAGGGTTGAGACCGACTCTACCTTTGAGCTGCGCAGGTGGATGGGGTTGAAGTCGAAGTGCACCTGTGGCAGCAGGAGCGCGGAAACCAATGCCGCGACCGCGCCGCTGCCGACCACCAGGCGCCGGTGGGCGAGCACATAGTTGTCGATCCGGGTCAACCGTGCGCCGGCGCGAACGGGCGCGCCCGGCGGACGAGTGAGTGCAATCAGCGCCGGCAACAGCGTGAGGTTCAGCGCCAGTGCCAGCAGCAAGCCCAGCCCGGCGATCACGCCGAGTTGCGATACGCCGTAGTACGCCGTGGGTGTGAAAGCCAGAAAGCCCGCCCCGATCGCGGCCGCCGCCAGCGTGAGCGATCGGCCCATGGTGCGTCCGGTCTCGATGAGAGCCGGGCCGACCTCCTGTCCGGTTCCACGTTCGGCGCGATAGCGCACGCTGAACTGAATACCGAGGTCCATTCCCATGCCGACGAACAAGGGGATGAACGCGACCGAGATAACGTTGAACCGCTGAAACAGGACGAGACCCAGCGCCGTGGCCGTCAGCAGACCGACGAGGGTCGTCGCCAGTATCGACGCGATCAGCCAGGGTGTCCGCACGGCAAACCAAAGCATCAGTACGATCGCTGCGCTGGCGAGGGCTGCGATCAGGCCCGCGCGCTCCGCCAGCGTGGCGAATTCTTCATCCTGCAGCGGCACCGGACCTGTCAGGCGGACGCGCACGCCGTGGACAGCGTCGAGCTGCAGCCGCTGCGCCGTGCTGCGGATAGCCTCGACCGGCAACCTGCCGGGTTGGAGTCGGGTGTAATCGAGCACCGGGCCGACCAGGATGATGCGGCGCAGATCGCCTTTGTCAGGTTCCTTGCCGCTGATCAGGGTGCGCCAGGAAAAGAAGGTCGGCCTGCCGGCTGACAGCCCTTGCAGGGCGTCGGCCAGAGTCCGAATGGGAGTGCGAAGGTCCGCCGGCGAGGCGTCACCGTTGTTGACGCCCTTCGCTGCCAGCGCCAGCGTATTGGCGAGACCCCGCAATGATGGATCGGAGGCCATGGCTCCGAGGAACGGCTGGCCCTTCACGAGTTGGGCAATGAACGTCTTCACGTCTGCGCTAGACGCGAAGAGCAGGCCGTTGTGGGCCCAGAACGGCCCGCCGTCCGGTCGCTGGACCGAGTCAAACAGCCGCGTTTGTGCGCCGAGACTCGCGGCGAGCTTTGCCGCGGCCGCCTCGCTCAGCTCGGGAGTCTGGCCGTCGACGACGACTACGATGTCCGAGCTTTCCGGAGGGAACGCCTTGTTGAACTCCGCCTGTCGCACGCGCCAGGGGAGGTTGGGGGACAACAGCGCGTAGGTGTCCGTAGTCATTGCAAAGTGGCCGCTGACGAAGTGGATCATCACGACGCACAGGATGACTACCACTGTCGCGACGATCCACGCGCGCGCGACGGCGAGGCGCACGAGGCTCGCGATCAGCGAAGGCTGCGGACTCACGGGGGGTGACACGTCGCTCACTCGCCCCTTGGTCGAGGTGTCGACTAACGCTCGCGCGGACGCTGGCGCAGCTTCAGCATCGACAGGCGCAGGGGGGCAAAGTTGTCGTCGCCGACGGCAGCAATCCCCAGGGTACCGACTCCGAGCACCAGATCCCGGGCGCGGCGCGCGAGTGACGCGGCCAGCGCGGCAGCGGGAGAGATCCCGAAGACCGCGGCCGCCAGCAGGTAAGCCGCCTCCTGGACTCCGGCCGCGGCGGGCACCAGCCATCCAAACGTACGGAGGCCGGCGACCGTGCCGTCAACGGCGAGCGCCTGCCCCACAGTCAGATCCACGCCGAGCAGCCGGAACGTCACCCAGGTCTCGAGGGCGCCCCAACACCAGCAGCCGAGGTGCAGCGCGAACGCCGACCACAGGCGCCCGCGCTCGCTCATGATGCGTTGGAAGTGCGCCCGGATGTCAAAACCGTCGGGGCCGTCGAGCGCAAGCACGCTCGGCCAACGGGCACTGACCGCCCGTGCCATCGCCTGCAGCGAGCCACTCAGCGAGCGGCGCGCGAGGAGGAGAACCGCCACGACCGCGCCCGTCGCGGCGAGAGCGAGCGACAGCAGACGGGCGAGGCGGGACTGTGGTGCGAGTGCCAGCAGAGTCAGCAGCGCGGCAAACGCGTAGGGGAGCTTGGCAGCGAGCTCGATGACGCCGTCGATACTCGCCGAGATCGCCCCCAGGGCGATCGCCCGGCCCCGCCCGAGTGCGCGCAGGCCGAACACGACGCCGCCGAGCTGCAGGAAAGGCATGAGTTCGCCCGCGGCGTCACGCACGAACCGCGCCCACACGAATCTCGAAGGCGAGGCCGGCGGATCGTTGCCGGAGGCCAGCCACCAGGCGAGTCCCATGAGGACGACGCTTGGCAGATGCAGGAGCACCAACACCAGCAGACCCGTGAGGCGCAGGCTCGCGATCGCCTGCGCGACCGCGCCGGCACCGGCATAGAGGACGGCTGCGACTGTGGCGGCGAGCCCGACGACCAGCGCGACGGTCGCGTGCCGCTGCACCTCAGGCCAGGGCACCTGTCCCTGTCCCCCCTGCGCACCCCTCGATTTCGATACCGAAGGTATCGGTGTAGGGTGCAAAGCGCTCGCGCAGAAGGTGCGCGTCGAGTCCGAATTCAGCCAGCTTGTAACTCCGCCAGGGTCGGTGGACGTTGGCTCCGGTGCGCAACCAGCTGCGCATGCGTCGTTCCGCCTCCTCGGTCAGCACGAGATCGCAGTGCTGGTAGACCGCTCTCACGGCATCGATGGGGCGAGCGACGATCTGCCGGTAGTTCAGGTGCAACGCGAGCTCATCTCCCGCGAGTCCCCTCATGCGCCGCGCGCCATCGAGCCACGACGCGCTGACTTCGCGTCCAATTTCAATCCGATCGACGCTGCGGGCGAAGGGCCGTCGCAGCACTTCCGTCAGTTTTGCGACCGAGGCGAGGACGCGTACCGGGTCGCGATGGACGAGCACCAGGCGTGCGTCCGGGTAGACCTTCCTGATGTCCTCGAGGGCAAACAGATGGTCCGGCGATTTCAGGATCCACCTTCGTCCCGGCAGTTGGGCATCGAGGTGCTGCAGAAAGCGCCGATGGAAGCGGTAGGCATCGAGAAAGCCGCTGCGCTCCAGCCAGCTGTTATAAGAGGGAACCCGGTACATGGCATCGAAGCGCAGGCTCTGGAACACCTGTGCGGTGATGTCCGTGCACTCCTCGGGCGAGTCGACCGCGACGGGGTGCAGCGCGTTGAGCTCGGGGGCGATCAGGCGGAGCAGAGTGAGCTGCAGACTGACCCAGCGTTTGCGCAGCGCCGTTCCGATGCAGCTCGCCTGCGACGCGTCGGGGTACACGAGCTGAAACAGTCGCGGCGCAATCGTGCCCGGGTCCTGCAGGATCAGCCGGTGGAGGAAGGTCGTTCCACTGCGCGGCATTCCCGTGATGAAGACTGGCGCCCGGATCTGGCGGGTCAATACGGAAGGACAATCCGCTTCGATTTCATCGAAATACAGCAGATTCCTCAGACAGCGCAGCACGTCAATTCTCAAGGCACGGACGCCGAACACGCTCAGATTCGCCTCATCGTTGCACGCCTTGAGCAAATGCTCGAAGGGACGAATAAAGGAGCGGTCGGCGAAGTCGCGCCGCTTTCTGCGTCTCAACGCTGACTCGAGCAGCTCATCCGCACGCAACAGGCGCCGACGGGTGCCCCCGTTGAGCCTGTGGCGCGCGTCGGCGAACTCGTTATGCGTGTCAGCCATCTCGTACTCCCTCAGTATCTCGGGACGCTCCTTGGCCGAACCGGGAGTCCGGAAGCAAGCGGCCAGCAGAATGGTGTGCCGTACATTGAGCGCAACATATCCCTTATGGGGATGGCTGCGCACTACTACCAAGGTGCCATCCGTACCAGGGTGCCATCCGCTCGCGACTCTCATCACGGCAGCCACCTGATGCGCTCAAGGTCACGTTGGGAACCTGCCGCACACGCTGCGAGTATTCGGTCTCATGCACTCTTATATACCGGTTTGCCGGCAGATCCGACTTCGCGCAGGGAATGGTGCTTCAACCGGGCGGCTTTGTTGGGTCCTTCGCGCCTGAGTCGTTGACTTGAGTGTACCATCCGGACAACCTGACAACATTCGGGCGAGAGCGTACGAACCCGCCACGCCATCGCTGCGAGCAGCCCAGGAGAGACCAATCCTTATTGGCGCTGTGTGAGGAGGGTTGGGATCGCGAGCGCCTAAAGCGTCAGCTGCGTCAGCCCGGCGCTCGGTGAGGGCGCTATGTCGAGAATACGTGCGGCCTGGGAGAGAAAGGATTCGGGGACAGCAACGATATGCCCGATTTCGGTCGTCCCGCAGAGCTCCGTCGCGCACAGGGCAGCCGGATCACCATGTGTGCCGGGGACATAGCAGGGAATACCTGCACGCGAGAGCCGATGTCCCATCGACTCGGCAGCGATGGGAGTCGCGCCGTGTGCGACCGCTTTCAGCCGCAGCAGCTGCCTGAATTCAGTGATACGGTTTCGCTGCACGCGAACGGCGTATTGCTCGAAGCGCGTTGCTTCCCGGGCGCCGGTGATGTGGCACGGCATACCTTCCGACGCAACGAACTTGGCAAACACTGCAGCGTCGGCCTCATCCGAGAACCAGGCGACGACGTCGGTGTAATCACTGAGTGCCATGATGTAACTGTGGCAACTAATACCACACAACCCCCGCGACAACGTCAAGGTGGGGAAACCACCCACACGTCATACCAATTCGTGGCCGATCTCGAACGGCACGGGCAAAAGTTGGCCGTGACGCGATGAGTCAGAATTCAGCGATCCAACTCCTGAGGACCCCGCGCGCGGAGGATCTCGCGCTCACTCGCCTCGGCAGCGCGGCCGGCTTGCAGATCAGTCTTCTGCCCAATGGCTCAGTCTTCGCCATCGAGCACGTGCAGCAGGGCCAGCGCATCATGGTCAATCGGGCGCTCGGCTCGAGTATCGCCGGCAGCATGGGGCGTGTTTGTCTGCGCATCGGTGGCGATGAGGCGCAGGTCCTCGCGGTCGCCAGCGCCGACGCGCGCGGCCGTATCGGAGCGACCGACGACCACTTCGTCTGGGTCGGCGAGACTGGCGGCATCGCGCATCAAGTCTCCCTGCAGCTGCTTGCGGATGAGAATCTCTGGATGTGGCGTGTGCAGGTGCGTAACGGCCGTAAGGTTGTGCTCCCCTGCGACGCCATCCTCATCCAGGATGTCGGCCTCGGCGAGCGGGGTTTCCTGATGAACAACGAGGCGTACGCGAGTCAGTACCTCGATCACTACATCGCTCGCCATCCGCAGATGGGTCCCATCCTGATGGCGCGGCAGAATCTGGCACAGGGCGGGAGGCATCCCTGGGTCGCGCATGGATGTTGTGAAGGCGCCGTCGGTTATGCCACCGATTTCCTGCAGCTGATGGGTCCCGCCTGGCGCGATGCCGCGCAATTCGCCATCCCCTTCGGCTCGAACCTTCCCTCGGTCCGCCTGCAGCACGAGACCGCGTGTGCTGCGCTGCAGTCGCGAGCAGTTGCGCTCGCCCCGGGCGAGAGCGCGTCGTGGACTTTCTTCGGCGCCTACCGGGCCGACCATGCGGAGGCCTCGAGCGACGCCGACATCGCGCTCATCACTGCGAGTGGGCATGCCCGCGAAGGGCCCTCCGTGCCGGGGGCGCAACTGTCTGCGCAACCGTGCAACGCTCTGCTCGCTGCGCGTTGCGCCGCGGTCGACTCGCTGAGCGAGACGGCCCTGCAGTCACGATACCCCGAGCGGGCGCTCATCGAGCGGTCCGACGGACGGCCGCTGTCATTCTTCACGGCACGAGAGGCTGACAGCCGTCACGTCGTCCTGCGCGACAAGGAGCTGCGCGTCGCACGCCGCCATGGCGCCATCCTCGTCGGCGGCTCGCACATGCTTCCGGACGATGCCACGCTGTGCCTCACATGCTGGATGCACGGGGTGTTCGGCGCGCAGCTGACGCTCGGCAACACCTCGTTTCACCGGCTGTGGTCGATCTCGCGCGATCCCTACAACATCACGCGCGGCAGCGGTCTGCGCGTGCTGATGGATGCGGGCGATGGCTGGGAGTTGCTGACGGTGCCGTCGGCGTTCGAGATCGGGCTCGCGGATTGCCGCTGGATCTACCGGCTCGCAGTCCGAACCGTCACGGTCGCGGCGGTCGTGTCGGGAGAGGAGCCCGTCGTGCAGTGGCGGGTGAGCGTCGACGGCCCGCCGTGTCGATTTCTGGTTTTCGGTCATCTCGTGTTGGGTGAGCAGGAGTACGGGCAGGCCGCGCCGTTCGAGATCGACGCGGCGCAGAAGCGCTTCACCTTCCGGCCGGAGCCGGAGGGCCTGTGGAGCCAGCGCTATCCGCGGGCGGTTTATCACCTGGTGGTGAGCACCCCGGAGAGCATCGAGGCGATCGGCAGCGACGAGCTGCTCGGCAGCGACGGCAAGGCGGGGACCGGCGCCTACGCGACTCTCCGGACCGTCCCGACGAATGAGCTCGTCTTTGCGGTGGTGGGCTCGCTCCACGATCCGAGTGAAGCGGAACGACTCGCAAGGAAATATGCCGGCCGGGTCGATGATGCGGTCATGCAGGCTCAGGCGCTCTCCCACTGGCGCCACGTGACGCGGGGCATCCGCATCGCGAGCCCGCAACCCGATGCCGGTGCGCGCGCCACCGATGCGATCCTCCCGTGGCTGGTGCACGACGCGATGGTGCATCTCACCGTGCCGCACGGTCTCGAGCAGTACACCGGCGGCGCCTGGGGCACGCGGGATGTGTGCCAGGGCCCGATGGAACTGTTTCTCGCGCTCGAGCACGATGAGCCGGCGAAGGAAATTCTGCGGATCGTTTTCGCTCAGCAGTACGCGCAGCGCGGCGACTGGCCGCAATGGTTCATGCTCGAGCCCTACTCGATCATCCAGGCCCAGGAGGCGCACGGCGATGTGATCATCTGGCCGCTCAAGGCGTTGTGCGACTACGTCGAAGCGACCGGTGATTTCGCGGTTCTCGCCGCGGCGGTTCCCTGGCGGCGCGAGGACAACTTCGAAAAAACCACTGCGTCAGAACCGATCGCGGCTCACATCGACAAACTGATCGCCACGGTATGCCAGCGCTTCATCCCCGGCACACACCTCATCCGTTATGGCAACGGCGACTGGAACGATTCCCTCCAGCCGGTCGATCCCGCGAAGCGCGACTGGATGGTGAGCAGCTGGACCGT
>Ga0318563_10001006_pt1 | contig 11794 bp, 5 predicted proteins | sample GRESIP066b5f19_FD_203689 | JGI IMG/M metagenome (GOLD analysis project Ga0318563, IMG submission 203689) | Tropical soil microbial communities from Luquillo Experimental Forest, Puerto Rico - GRE.SIPMG.066b5f19 | ecosystem: Environmental > Terrestrial > Soil > Tropical forest > Bulk soil... | reverse complement strand
GTGGGGGTCCGGGATCGGGTTGCCGCTGATAGGAGAGAAGCTCGGGTTGTTGAACACGAACTGCTCGATCGCGACCGCGGCCGCGAGCGTGACGGCAGCGAGCTGCGCGCCGCGGATCCGCAGCGCCGGGATGCCGATGCTCACGCCGAGCAGCGCGGCGAGCATGGACGCGGCCAGCGTCGAGATTGGAAACGGCAGAGACGTGCCGATCTTCGACAGCGCGAATCCGGCGGTGCCGGCCACCGCCGCCTGGGCCAGCGATATCTGACCCACGAGCCCGGTCAGCACGACCAGCGACAGGGCAATGATCGCGACGATCATCGAGGTGATCACGCCGAACCGATACGAGCCGCTGGTCAACGTGAGTGCGAGCACGCCGCCGAGAATCAGGATCGCGACCCGCGCGGGTCGCACTCGCGGGCGCGCCACGGGTGGCAGCAGCTGAACGTCTAGGCCGCCCCGGGTCGGGATCCGCGGGCCGAGCACGAACAGCGCGACGATGACGATCACGAACGGCACCGAGTCGCTGACCCCGACCGTTGCCCAATGCGGCCACCAGGCCTTGCCCGACAGCAGGGTGAGCTCCGACTCGATCACGCCCAGGCCGAGCCCGGCGGCGCAGGCCAGCGGAATCGAGGTCAGGCGACCAACCAGAGCGCACGCCAGCGCCGGGACGACGAACAGCACGATCTCATCGGCCGAGAGGCCCGTCGAGGGGCTGGCCAAGATCACGACCGCCGCGGCCACGGTGGATGCTATGACCCAGGTCACCGCCGCCAGTCGGTCGGGCGAGTAGCCGGTGAGCGACGCTGCGCGCTCGTTCTCCATCGCGGCTCGCGTCGCGATTCCCGTGCGCGTGTACCGCCCCCACGACCACAGCCCGCCCATCACGAGGACGGTCACCCCCGCGAGCCAGACCACGCTCTCGGAGAAGCTCAGCCCGGCCACGGTGACGTCGCCGGACGGGAGCAGCGGCGCGACCGCGATAGGCTCGGCGCCGAAGCGCAGCGTGATCAGCGCGTCGAGCGCCAGCAGCAGCCCGACGGTCGCTACCACCTTGGCCAGCGGCGGGGCGCCGTGGAGGGGCCGGAACACGATCAGGTGCAGGATCAGCCCCAGCAGGGCGGCGCTGGCCACCCCGGCGATGAACGCCGGCCCGGCCGACCAGGGGCCGCCCAGCCGGATTTGGCCGATCGGCAGGACGAGCACGCCGGTGCTCGAGAGCTCGGCGTACACGTACGCTCCCCAGGCCGCGATCGCGGCCTGCGCGAAGTTGATCACTCCGGTGCCTCGGTACGTCGTGACCAGTCCCATCGCCAGCGCCGCGAAGATGGACCCCGCGGTCAGGCCGAGGATCGCGAACAGGATGTACTCGTGCATCGCCAAGCTCTCGAGTCGTGCCGGTTGCCTCGACTACGCGCCCGCGGGCTTGACCCAGCCGCTCGAGGTGAGCCGGAGCTGACCGCTCGCGTCGACCTTGTACATCAGCACGCCGGTGCTGCAGGCCGACTGACCCGGGAAGGCCGTGTGGTTGCATGTGATCGGCTCGCCCAGGAATGCGTTCAGGCCCTTGGTCGCCCGTACCCCCGCGTCCACACTAGGGCCGGTGAGGCTAGAGGAGTGCAGGCCGGCTAGGACGCGCGCCAGCGTCACGACGTCAGCGAACCCGAACGCGGCGTTGGAGTCGATCCACTTGCTCTGCCCCGCCTCCTTCATCGCGCTGGCGTACGCGTCGATCTCGGCACGCTTCGCGGCCGGCGCGTCCTGCGGCGTCCCCGGCCACCAGAAGAACGTGTACAGATAGGCGCCGTCGGCCCGGGCGCCGAGCGACTGGGCGCCGACCTCGCATGACGCGAGAAAGATCTTGCCCGAGTAACCGGTGCTCTTGAGCGCGTTGAACAGGCTGACGCAGTCGGGATCGAGTGCAGCAGGCGTCCCGATCAGGTCAGGGTGCATTGACTCGGCGGTGGCCGCGAGCACCTGCCACTGCGGCGCGGTCGGCGCGTAGAACAGCGTCTTGTACTTGATCCCGAGGGCCTGCGCCGTCGGCGTCAGCAGCTTCTGGTCAAAGAACCGGTTGCTGGTGGTGTCGGGCAGGAGATAGACGATGCTCTTCACGCCCTGGCTGTGGAAGTACGTCATCGGAGCGACCGTCAGGGCCGGCAATGCGGCGTCGAAGAAGTAGGCGTGAGGGCTGGTCGAGGCCGCTCCGCTGAACGCCAGGCTGCCCACGAGTGGGATGCCGGCGGACTTCAGGATCGGCAGCATCCCGTCGGCGCCGTCATCGACGCCTTCGAGGACGGCCGGCACCTTTGCCTGCACGAACTGGTTCGCGCAACCGATCGAGGTCTCGGGTGAGCCGTCGCCGGCGCACGCCACGAGCTTGATCGGGTGCCCGTTGACGCCGCCGTGCGCGTTGACGTAGCTGACGCCGGCCTGGGTGCCGTAGGTGACGTACGGCACGCCGACGGGGCCCGACTCGTCGTTGATGTAACCGATGTCGATCGGCGTCCCGGTGGCGCCGCGCGGATCCGACTTGCTAGCAGCCAATTGCGTGACGGCGCTCGCCGAGCTTGACGAACTGCTTGAACCACAGGCCGCGACGAGGCCCGCGGCCACGACCGCGAGCACGCCGACGGCGAACATTTTCCTGATACGGCCCATCTCACACCTCTCCTCTGGCTTTGAAAAGACGCTCGCCAGGATCCTCGAGGGAGTCAGGGGGCGGTAGTAGGATGCTCCCTACACATCGGGTGGCGGTGCCAGCGGGCAATACTCTGATCGGTCGTGAGCGTCACCTCGAGGTGGCGGCGGGGCAGCTAGAGCGCGCGCGCCGTGGATCGGCGGTGAGCGTGCTGGTCCGCGGGGAGGCCGGCCTCGGCAAGACCCGCCTGGCCGGTGAGATCGCCACTCGAGCGGATGCCGCCGGCCTCCGCGCCCTAATGGGACGGGCCGACGACCTCGATCGCGGCATCCCTTATGCGGTGTTCCGCGACCTGCTCGCGCGACTCTCGGCCATGGACCAGCCCGTGCCCGAGTCGGCGCGCTCGCTCGCCCGCAGCCTCGACGTCGATGCGCCCGCCGGGGGCGCGGCCACCGATGCCCACCTGTCGCTCGTATACACGCGCGCGGTGCACATGTTCCGCGATCTGGCCGCCCGCGGGCCGCTGCTGCTGGCGATCGAGGACGTGCACCTCGCGGACGCCGATTCGCTCGCGCTGCTCGCCCTGCTGGCCCGGCTCGCCGACCTCCCGATGATGACCCTGGTGACGCTCCGGCCGGATCGAGATGGGACGGCGCGCGAGCTCGAGCGTCTGATCGTGCGGCTCGCCGACGACGGCCGCGGCGCGATCATCGAGATTGGGCCGCTGAGCCGGGAGGAGATCGGCCAGCTGGTGCGCACCGACGTCGACGCGGCGCCGGGCGAGCCGGTGATCGAGGCGGTCTACGGCGGGAGCGCGGGGAACCCGTTCCTCGCGCACGAACTGGTTCGCTCGCTGCTGGCGCGCGGGGTGCTGGCGGTTGAAGCCGGCCGCGCCCAGCTCGCCACCGGCATGGCGCCCTCCGCGGCGGATCCCGATGTCGTCGCTCGGATGTTCGGGGCGGTGGGCGATGAGGCGCTCGCGCTGGCGAGAGTCGTCGCCGCCTTCGGCCGCTTCTCGCTCAGTCACCTCCCGCTGGCGGCGCGACTGATCTCGCTCCCGGAAGCAGAGGCGAGCGCCGCCTTCGACCGGCTCGTCGCCGCCCGCATCCTGGCCCAGGGCGATGAGGGCGGGTACGCCTTCACGCACGGCATCATCCGCGATGCGCTCTACGAAGGGCTCGGCCCGGCAGAGCGCCGGCGTTTGCACGGGGCGATCGCGGAGCAGCTCGCGCTCGAGCGCCGGGCGGGTGTCCTGCTCGACGTGGCCCAGCTCGCAACGCACGTAGCGCAGTCCGCCGATCCAGGGGACGAACGGTCGATTGAGGTCATGCTCGAGGCGGCGCGCGCGGTCGAGGCGACCGCGCCGCTCGTCGCGGCTGGGTACTACCGGCGGGCGGTCGAGCTGCTCCCGCTCGATTCCCCGCGGCGGGCCCTGACCGCAGCACTCCATGCCAGGTCCCTGTACGTGGGATCCCGCCCGCTCGAGGCGGCCTCGGTCGGACGAGAGGCACTGGAAGCGCTGCCCCCCGGGCCGGTCCGTCGCTCCACTGTGTCGATCGTGGTGAACGGCCTCGACATCGCGGGTCTGGCCGGCGACGCGCTCGAGGTGGTCGATGCCGAGCTCGAGCAGCTGAGCGACGACGCCACGCTGCTGGCCCAGCGCGTGCATCTGCTGCTCTCGTTGGGACGTCCAGACGACGCGGCCGCCGCCCGGCCGGCGGCCGTCGCCGCGCTCGAACGTGCCTCGCGGCCGGAGCTCGTCGCCGCCACCCACCTGCTGATCTACGCGATGGACCTCGGCGATGCGGACTTGGCCAGAGTCATGCTGGACAAGCTCGACGGGTGGCTTGGCCTGGCGCCGCCCGACCGCGCGCGGGCCATCCACGAGACGATCGCCTTCGCGTACTGGCTTCCGGGCTTCCTGCCCGTCCAGGCTCGCCACATCGACGCCGCGCGGCGACTGCGCGACGAGGGCACCGGTCTCAGTATCGGCGGGAATTTCGAGGTGGCGTTGGCCAATCACCTTCAGGCGTCCGGCCGCTGGGATGACGCGCTGGAGCTGTGCCATTCCGCGAGCTTCGACTTCGAGGAACGCGGCGCCGCCACCGCCGTTTGCCTCCTGCGGACGCTGGCCTGCGAGCTGCTCGTGCATCGCGGGGAGCTCGACGGCGCCGCGGCACTCGCCGATGCCTTGGCCGCTCCGATCGAGGAGCTCCGCAGCGCCGTCGTCCTCTGCCGGGCGCGGGTCCGGCGTGCCCTCGGCGACGCTCCGGCCGCGATCGAGCTGCTGCAAGCCCAGGCCGAGCGCTCCCAGGCCACGCGCGGCCACCTCCGCCGCGCCGAGCTGCTCGCCGAGCTCGCCGAGCTGCTGGTGTCGGTCGAGCGCCGGGACGAGGCAGCGGCGGTCTCGGCGTCGGTGGCCGAACTGGCGGCGTCGAGCGGGCGCTACGAGCCGGCCCTGATCGCCCCGTACGTGCGTGCGGTGGTCGACCGTGACGTCGGTGCGGGGCGTGCGTACCTGGAGCTGGCCGAGCGCGAGCAGCTCGTGTTCGAGCGTGCACGGGCCATGCTCGTCCTGGGCGAGCTCGAGTTCGAGCCGGGTGAGAACCTCGCCCGCGCCTATCACCTGTTTGACGAGCTGTCGGCCGGGCCATGGCGCCGGCGCGTCGCGGGGGCGCTACGCGCGCGTGGCCTGCGCGTTCCCCGCCCCGCCCACCGCACCGGCGGAACGCTGACCGACGCCGAGGAGCGGCTCGTGCGCCTGGTCGCCGAGGGGCTGACCAACCGTCAGATCGCCGCCGCGATGCACTACAGCGAGAAGACGGTCGAGGTGTACCTCTCCCGTGTATATGCCAAGACGGGGTGCGGATCGCGGGTCAAGCTGGTGCAAGCGGTCGCCAGCGGGGCGCTGGCCCTCTCGGGGTGAACGCGTTGTAGGGGAACCCCGACTGTTCGGGACGCCGGCCCTCCGTCACCCTGTCAGCCGATGTCGACCGCAGCGACTACACCGGTGCCGGCACCGGCGAGCGCACTCGACGCCGCGACGCTGACCGATGCCGTGCGGATCACCGCCTCCCGGCACCCGGAGCTCGTCGCCGTCAGGACGGCCGACGACGGCGTGTCGATCACCTGGCGCGAACTCCTCGCGCGCGTCGACGCGGTGGCGGGCGGACTTTCCAAGCTCGGCGTCGTCCGCGGCGACACGGTCGCGATCATGGTCGGCAACAGCCCCGAGTTCCACGTTGTCGACTTGGCCGTCGCGATGCTCGGCGCGACGCCATTCTCGATCTATCTCACCTCTCCACCCGGGGAGATCCGTTACCTGCTGCACGACGCGGCCCCTCGGGTTGCCATCACCGAGCGTGCTTGGCTGACCCCGCTGACCGAGGCCGCGGACCTCGAACACGTGATCGTCGTCGACGGCGAACCTGGCGACGGCACGCTGACGCTCGCTGACGTCGAGGGCTCGAACCCGGAGTTCGACGTCGCCGCGGCGGCCGACGAGATCTCGCCGGACGACGTGCTCACCTTGATCTACACCTCGGGCACCACCGGACCGCCGAAGGGCGTTCAGCTCTCCCACCGCAACGTGATGGCGGCCGCACGGGCGGTCGCGGCGATGATCGAAGTGCCCGCCGGAGGCCGACTGATCTCGTGGCTCCCCTCCGCGCATATTGCGGAGCGAATGGTCCACCACTACATACCGGCGATCTTCGCGGCCACGGTCACCTGCTGCCCGGACCCTCGCCAGATCCTCTCCTACGTGGCCGAGCTGCATCCGACCTGGTTCTTCGCGCCGCCGAGGGTGTGGGAGAAGCTTAAGGCTGGGCTCGAGGCGCAGTGGGCGGCGCTGCCCGAGGACGAGCGCAGGGCAGTTGCCGCGGCGCTCGACGCCGCGATCAGGCGCGTACGGCTCGTGCAGCGGGGAGAGGTGGTTCCGCCGGCGCTGGCGCAGCAGGTCGCGCTGGCGGACGAGCAGATGTTCGCCGCGGTGCGCGAGACGCTCGGGCTCGATCAGGTGCTTAGCGTGAACGTCGGCGCGGCACCGACGCCGGTCGAGGTGGCGGAGTTCTTCCACGCGATCGGGATCGAGCTAGCCGAGCTGTGGGGGATGTCCGAGACCTGCGGCGGCGGCAGCTGCAACCGTCCGGGCGCGGTCAGGATCGGAACGGTCGGGCCGCCCTCGCCGAACGTCGAGCTCAGGATCGCCCCCGACGGCGAGGTACTCGTGCGCGGCGAGGTCGTGATGCTCGGGTACCGCGGCGCGCCTGCCAAGACCGCCGAGACGATCGACTCCGAGGGATGGCTCCACACCGGAGACATCGGCGAGCTCGACGATCACGGGTACTTGCGAATCGTCGACCGCAAGAAAGAGATCATCATCAACGCCGCGGGCAAGAACATGTCGCCGGCGAACATCGAGGCGACGATCAGGACGAGCAGTCCGCTGATCGGCCAGGCCGTGTGCATCGGCGACGCTCGCCCCTATAACGTCGCGCTGATCGTCCTCGATCCCGATTACGCGCCGTCGTGGGCGGCGAGCCACGGCGTGTCCTTTGACACCTTTGAGCAACTGGCCGAAGACCAGGCAATCCTCGCCGCCGTCCAAACTGGGCTCGATCGGGCCAACCGGCGCCTCGCGCGCGTCGAGCAGATCAAGAAGTTCGCGCTGATCCCGGGAGACTGGACGCCGGGCGAGAAGCTGACGCCGACGATGAAGCTCAAGCGCCGGCCGATCGCGGAGAAGTACGCACGAGAGATCGAGGCGCTGTACAGCGCTTGAGGCGCCCTTGTGAGGTCTGGGGGTCAGGCCGGCCCGAGCTCGACCGGGATCCCGTTGAGCACCGCGTTGCCCGACACCGGATCGACGAGCTGATCGTCGGCGAGGACGTTGGAGTTCACTCCGGGGTGCTGGGCCGCGATCCGCAGCGCGGTGCCCGGGTCGCCGTGGCCCCAGCCGTGGGGAATGCTGACCACCCCGGGCATGATCTCGTCGGTGACCTGCACCGGCAGCTCGATCGAGCCCGTGGCGGTGCTCACCTTAGCCCTTGGGCCGAGGCCTAAACGTTCGGCGTCGTCTGGGTGCACGAGCACGGTGCACCGCTCGGGGCCCGACACGAGCAGCTCGAAGTTGTGCATCCACGAGTTGTTCGAGCGCAGGTCGCGCCGGCCGATCAGGACCATCGTGCCGTTCTGGTGTGCGTCGAGCGCTGCTCGCAACCGCTCGACGTCGGCGGTCAGCATCCCTGGAGCCAGCTCGATCATGCCGCTGGGCGTGCGGAGGACCTCCGGCAGGCGGGGCACGAGTGGACCGAAATCGAGGCCGTGCGGCTGCGCCTCGAGCGCGGCCAGCGTAAGCCGGCGCGGCCCGGTCCTCAACGCCAGGTCGAGCAGCCGCTCGGGCCCGCGTGGCGCGAGCTCGCCCAATACCTCGTCAGGGTCCCGCCCGTGGAGCGGCCCGCGCGAGTCGGCGACCGCCTTCGCCACGGCGCCGGCTGCGATTGCACTGTCGAGGGCATCGATGTCCGCGTCGGCTCCGTGGCCGGCGGCGATCGCGCCGACCCTCAGGTAGATCTGCCATTCGTCGAGCATGCCGTCGGGTTTGGGCAGCGCCGGAGGCGAATAGTTCGCGACGTTCCGCACCGCCCACGCATAGAGCATCACGTCATAGTGCGAGCGCTCGAGCGGCGACGGGACGGGGATGATCACATCGGCGTGACGGGTCGTCTCGTTGATGTAAGGATCGATGCTGACCATCAACTCGAGCGACTCCAAGGCGGCCTCAAGCCGTCCCGAGTTGGGCACCGACCGGGCCGGGTTGCCCGCGATCGTGATCAGCGCGCGCACCTGACCGGGGCCGGGCGTGTCGATCTCCTCCGCCATGCACGCCGCCGGCAGCTCGCCGAAGATCTCACCGAGCCCGCGGACGCGCGAGTGCCAGCGCCCAACCGCGACGCCGCTTCCCCGGCCGGGCTCGCCCCGGGTGTTCGGTGCGCCAGCCACCGGCGTGGCGAACATCGCGCCGCCGGGTTGGTCGAGATTGCCGGTGATCGCGTTCAGCACGTCGATCAGCCAACTGCACACCGCGCCGAACGGCTGCGCCGTGGTGCCGAGCCGGCCGTACACGGCCGCGCTCGGAGCGGTGGCGAGCTCACGGGCGAGGCGGCGGATCGTTTGCGCCTCGATTCCGGTTGCCCGCGCGACGCGCTCGGGATTGAACTCGAGCGAGAGGTCTCTGACCTGCTCGAGGCCGTTCAGATGCTCGACCGGCTGCTCGAGGCCGTCGGCGAAGATCGTGTTGACGAGCCCCATCAGCAGCAGCGGATCGGTCCCGGGGCGGATGAACAGATGCTCGTCGGCGTCCGCGGCGGTGCGTGTGCGGCGCGGATCGATCACCACAACCTTGCCACCTCGCTCGCGGATCGCGCGCAGGCGGCCGCGCATATTCGGCGCGGTCATCAGCGAGCCATTGGAGGCGGCGGGATTGGCGCCGAGCATCAGCAGGAAGTCTGTGCGGTCCAGATCCGGGACGGGCACACTGAGATGCGAGCCGAACATGAGCGCAGACGAGAGCTGCTTCGGGTACTGGTCGAGCGTGCTGCCCGAGAAGACGTTCCGGCTTCCGAGCGCGTGCAGCATTGCCCGTATGTGAGTGAGAAAGCCGAGGTTGTGCACGCTCGGATTGCCCAGATAGACGGCGCAAGCGTCCCGCCCGTGTCGATCGATCAGCGGGACCAGCCGCTGTGCGATCAGGCCGAAAGCCTCGTCGTAGCTCGCCTCCCGAAACGTGCCGTGCTCGTTGATGAGCGGGACATGGACCCGGTCGGGGTCCTCGTGCAGCGCCTTGAGCGCGACCCCTTTGGGACACATGAACCCGCGGCTGAACACGTCCTGCGCGTCGGCACGCACCTTGACCACGGCCCCGTCGTCGTGTTCGATCGCCAGACCACAAGTGGCCTCGCACAGCGGGCAGGTGCGAAACGAGACCGTCACGCGCGCGCGTGGTGCCCGATCTTGACGCGGTCGCGCTGACGTCGACGGGGACCGGGCACGAAGCGGTTCGTCGTGCGCTGATAGTCGGAGTAGCCGGGACGCTTCTGGACGCTGTAGTGCTCGGCCGGCTTGATCCCAGTGAGGTGGACAAGCGTCCACAGCATGAATGCGGGTGCCGCGATGAGGGCGAGCGCAAACGTCCACGTCTGCGGAGCGGACATGACGTGACCAAGGCGGACCAACGACGGTGCCGCGGCGGCCGCCAGCGCCACCCAACCGACCCACTGAAAGAAGTAGTTCGGATGACGCGAGTAGCGCCACAGGCCGACCTCGCAGGTGGCCGTTCGCTTCGCGTGGGCCGCGTACTGACTCTTTTGGCGATCGGCCAGCCATTCGAGCGTCCAGGATCGGAGCCACACGACGACGGCAATGACCTGAAATAGTTCGAGGCGCTGATCTGGATCGGCCGCCACCAGCAACGCCGGCACTGCTAGCACCGACATGTTGGCGAGCGCCTGAACAAAGATCTCGAGCTGCATGGGGACGCGCTCGCCGCGCCAGCCGACGGCCGCCCAGCGGATGCGCTGATAGCGGTAGCGGGCGAACTCACCCTTGAGGCCGCGGTACCGCGCGAGGTACACCAGGCCCGGGATGCCCATGCGCAGCCCGATTGCGAGGTAGGCCGCGGTGATCGCCGCGGACGCCGGTCCGAACCTCGGGGCATAGACCGGGACCTGCAGTCCGATCGCCACCAACCCCCACGGCCAGGCGATGTCGACATACGACATCCTGCCCGTGCGATAGGCCGGAATCACGGCGAGCGCGGTGAACAGCACGGCCTGCGTCGCCAGGTTGCCAATTGCGAAACTCGACAAAGGCCGCGCGGCGATCGATATGGCGACGATCCCGAGGGCCGGGATGTAGCTCGCGACCAGGTGGTGGTACTTCCTCATTCGGCGAAGCCTCGCCGAGAGCCGCGCCTCCGGACAGTGGGGTATTCCCTCGCAATGCGAGGTCGTCCGCGTGCAGTCGACTCATCCAGCGGGATTAGTCGGTGCCACCAACCCCTCGCCCTTGCGGAGATTCACCAGCTAACGCCCTTTGCCGCAAGGGACAAGTTGCAAGAGCGCGCCTTTGGCCTCCGCAAGCGCCTGCTCCGCCAGTTGAAGCAGCGACGCCACGGATCGATCGGGCGCTACCGCGTCCCGACGCAAGCAGCCGCGATTCGATGCCGTCGGTGCGCGCCGCTGGCAGCTGCTTCCGGACAATGGCACCCCTGCCATCGCCGTCAGCGGGCGAACCCCGAGCCTGCGCGAAGGCATACGTCGGCGCCACCACGACCCACGAAAACCCATCCTTGCAGGGCTTTTCCGCTGAAGCGAACCGGACGCACAGACCGCAATCGCCTCCGAAAATAGCCCAAAACACCGGGGTTCAGAGTAAGAAAAAATGCGGCATTTGCTGGGCTTTTATCGGGGCGCCCGGATTTGAACCGGGGACCTCACCGACCCGAACGGTGCGCGCTACCAGGCTGCGCCACGCCCCGAATGAGCCCAGTATTCCATAGCCGCACTGACCCTGAGGCGCGGCAACGCCCGGCCTAGGCAGCCGCAAGCGACCCAGCGATGACCGGCGCGCGCGCGGCGCGGCTTTGCGCCAGCAGGGCGTGGCGCCGGCAAGGCTGGCAGTGGGCCAGGTGGCGAGCGAGCTGCCGGCGTTCGCGAACGCCGAGATGCCGGATCGTATGTCCCTCCCAGCCGTCGATCAGCGCTCGCGTGCGCTCGCATCGGCGTCCGCTGATCAGCTCTTCGTATTCCTCGGCCAGCCGACGCCGAGCGCGGAACAGCGTGCTCTCCACGACCGGTCGCGACATGCCCAACCGCTCCCCGATCTCGCTGTAGGAGAGACCCTCGAGCTCGCGGAGGACCAGGATGCGGTGGTGGAGCGCGGATACGCCGCGAAACGCCCCGCGCAGATCCTCTAGCTGCTGCTTACTCTCCATGGCGAGCTCCGGTCCTGGACCCCGTGCGAGCAGGTCGCCCTCCCGTTCCGGCCATCCCCGCGCCTCGTCGAGCGGGATCTCGAGGTTGTGCCGGTTGCGCCGCAGCTCATCTATGCAGGCGTTCCGAGCGATCTGGTAGATCCAGGGCCTGAAGG
>Ga0318563_10001002_pt1 | contig 11826 bp, 3 predicted proteins | sample GRESIP066b5f19_FD_203689 | JGI IMG/M metagenome (GOLD analysis project Ga0318563, IMG submission 203689) | Tropical soil microbial communities from Luquillo Experimental Forest, Puerto Rico - GRE.SIPMG.066b5f19 | ecosystem: Environmental > Terrestrial > Soil > Tropical forest > Bulk soil... | reverse complement strand
CGAGGTTCCGGAAGCCAGTGTTCCCCAATAATTGGTCTGGTTGGCTATATCAGCCTGAAAGATCAGTGTACGCTCTGCCTGGGAGACTCCCAGCCATGCATAAGCTACATTGAGCAGGCTGTCGGGAGGAGGCCCGGAAGTGTCATGCTCCGGGTTAAAAATATTGATCAGGTCGGACTTGTTGATCCCTAATTTTTGGAGATATAGTTCCCCTTCTTTTTCAAAAAGATCAAAAGGAAGGGAGAAAGGCCTCTGCGCATTGTTCAGTATTCCCTTCAGGCCATGGGCCAGATCATCCTGGTACACCGGCAGGTTGATATACTCCGGATTGGCACTGACCTCATCGGAGCTGAGCAGGGTTTGATGGACGAGCTGCACGCTGAGCCCGGTCGTTATCTGGGTCGCTTTTAATTCCACCAGGAGGTCGCGGATCATCCAGTGTGTTTCAGTGACCATTGTTATTCCGTTGAACCGGGTCACCGAATAAGGTGCCGAGATGACTGCCGACGGAGTGATGAGGTCACTGATATTTTCAAAACCTGAGGAGGTGAACTTGGACTGGATGGCGGAAAGCGACGGAGCGTCAATGATCCCCGGGGTGAGTGTGGCAATCGTCAGGCTGACAACCGGGGGGTTTATGTAGTCTTCCATCAGTTCACAGGAGATATCGATATAAGGAATTTCAGTATTGGTATTCTCGCAGTTCAGGTCAATATCCCCGATATCCGGACGGCGCAGCAGCATCAGGTTTTTTACCGAAGGACTCCCGGGACTGGGTATGCGCATGTCCAGGAAATGCAAAATATCTGTCAGGTAGGAGGCTGCTCCGTATACAGCATTGCAGTCGTCACATTCGCACAAGTCTCCGTTGCCAAAAAGGGTATTGAGGTTGGGAACTTCAGCCACCAGGGGTGCCAGCAGACTGTTGTAGTCCGGGAATACCTGCAGGGCTGAGGCATCGGCCAGGGATTTGAGATTGGCGGTTAGTGAGGCAGCCTGGGCATGCACCAGGGTAGCCTTTTGAAATATCTCCCCGGCTTTTTTCGCACCCATCGAAGGAGCATAGCGTCTTAAAAACTGGTCCTTCCCCATACGCCGGATCTGGGAGGCTGAATGGATACCCCTGGACAGCAGCAGCTTTACGGTTTCATAATCAGGACCCAGTTTAAACAGGCGCTGGATTTTTTTTAGCTCTGTAACCAGGTTATTGGTATCGGCCTGGGAGATTTGTTTGGGAGGGTTTGATTTTATAAACTGGCCAATTCGGGTGTGAAGCAGATCAAATTCCGGCTGACCTTCCAGGTATTCAGCCAGCTTTTCGCGCTGCTCTATATTGGAAGACCCGTCCTTTTTCAGGCGTGCGGTAAAGGCAGAGGTCGGGAACTTTCTGGTAAAATTTAATTCGATTTTTTTTGAAAAAGCGTCCTGTTGCTCCGTTTCATCCTTCGACATTCCCCGGGCAGGAGCCTTTATCCGGGCATCGGCAAATATTTTTTTCCAGTCATCAAAATTATTACCGGCGAGCTTTTTCAGGTCATCCGGGGTTTGAATATCAAATGATTTAACCAGGTGATTGACTAGCCCGATATGATCTCCCGTCAGTCTGCCCAGATCAAAAACGGCCTGGAGCTTTTGGCTTTTTCCGGCGAGCGAAGGATTGTTGGGGAGTTTGGAAAAGAAAGTATCAAAATCTCCCACATGGGAGGATAGAAGGGTGGTAAATTGACTTGACTCATCCGGGCTTAACCCGGCGATCTGCAGTTTCTGAAACAGAACCGAAGGGTCAAGTGTCACCGGGTGCTCGCGCAGGTAGGCGACAATCGCAGCCTGAAGGGATTCCCGGATGGAGGATAAATTTTCCTGGAAGCGGTAGGCGATGATATTGTCCGTGATCGCTTTCTGAATGCCGGTCATCAACGCATCGATATTTGTCCGCATCAGGGCATCGAGCGCGGTGCTGAGCCTTGTTTCAAATGATGCACTCCCCAGGTTTCCCAGGGCATTGGCCAGCATTCCGCTGGCCACTTTTTCCCTCAACAGTCCATAGAAAATCGCCGGATCTATCTTGGTAAGGGTTCCAAAACGATATGCCATGGCCAGAGATTCAATCTGATCGGTCGGCAGCCCCGTTTTATTCGTGAGAAAGCTAATGTCTTTTACCTGGTCCGTTTCCGTCAGGCTGGAAAGAGCGAGCCTGCCCGTAAATGGGGTGATGTCGTCCCTGACCTTTTCAAATTCGGAGAGTCCTAGATAGGGCTGCGTACTGAGGTTGATATCGACCTCCAGTTCCCTGGGTGCGTTGTAAGTTATTGGTGATTCATATACAAGTTTGTTCTTTTTATCGTAAAGCCGGACAAATACATCTGCTGCATCTTTGTCCTCGGTGGCAAATTGCTTTTGGGAATAAGCGATCTCGAACTGACCCGTTTTCCCTGTTTTGGCTCGGCCAAGTTCCTGCTCACTGCGGATGTCTTTGTCGTAAGCCATGACCTGGGCGCCAGGCAGGCGCTGCTGGAACTGATCCCGAACTGTTCCTCTGACTAGGTATTTGGTTTCTGCGTGTGATTTCGATGCGGTATTTTTTTTCATGGCAAAATCTTTATGGGTTCAATATTTTCAGAAACTGGAACTTTTGTTACTACCATTTTGATGCTCCGATGGAAATGCTGCCGAAGAACAGGAAAACGGGGACTACGTCGGTCCGGGCCGGTCCACCGGCTGTCGGATCGCGACTGATAATGTCAACCTCGACGGCTCCTCCCAGGTACAGTCCTGCCCCATTGTACTGCTCTTCCCCCTGCTTCCAGTTGAACTGCCAGTTGTGACCGTACCCAAACCGGAAAGCATTTCCAGTTGCAGCCGGTGATTGGTCAGGCTGTGCAGTCCGGCTGCCGTGATAGTAATTGAGGTATATTTCGTCAGACCTGCTCTTGCTGGGAGATTTTACTGTATACCCCTTACTCAATAAGAGGCTGAAAAAGAAGAAGTCCCCGAAGAGGGGAGATGCCGGATCAGCAAATTGCCCCTTGTTGAAGTATCCGCCGCTCAGGTTCAGGTCCTTATTTTTGCCTGTATCAGGTTCCTTCCCAAAAACGCCTGTAGCGGTAAATCCTCCTGCGGTGTAGGGGCCGACCTGTAAAGCGGGGGTCAGGTACAGACCTAGACCGAGATCATCACCCAATTCCAGCTGGTTGTGCAAAATGAGGCCGGTTGATCCGCCTACGTTCGTTCCGGAGGTACTTGCCGTCGCATTGATGGATGCGAATCCTCCGATATCCCCCTTAAGACGCCCCAGGGTATAACCTCTGCGAATAGATCCGTAGTAGGTGTTTAACCCTCCGCCGACGTCGCCAAGCTCTCTCAGGCTCTTGACTCCGCCAAGGTTCAGGTTGAATTCGAGCACCCACATAAGCGGGTCGATTGCCTGCCAGTTCTGGCCGATGGAAGTGGCCAGAAAGCTGGGCGGTTTGAGCTCGCGAGTTTCCGTACCAGAGGCATCACCCGAAGACGAAGAAGCATCAGAACCCTGGGTTTTGTCGTCTGTGGTGCTGGTGCTCACCACCTTGCCACTTGCGTCTGACACTGTTACCGTAGTAAGATTCCTTCTTGCCAGCAGGGCATTGTACTCGGCAATCAGCTTGGGATCAAGATGGAGATGGTAATTGTTTTCGGCCGCTCCGTTGCCATCTGTCCCGTTTTCATCCGCTCTGGTGACCGGGTTGTCGGAAACAAAGGCATAGAGATTGAGTCCGTCAGCGATGCCGATGGGATCGGGCGCTGACCACCGGACAAGCCAGGCGATATAATACCTGGCCCCATAATAATAGAGCCCGCTTTCCCCATCTCGCTCTTTACCGGAATACCGGTAGCGCTTGGCCGTCTCCGTCTGATTATCCATGGCCTGGTAAGAAGTGCTGCCAAAAGGATAGTATTCTTCGTATGAAATGATCGAAGGGTTAAAAGAACTGTTGGATGGATCGGGATTGCCCTGGAGCTCGAGGCAGGCGGAACCCAGCTGGTTGCCATACTGAAACCGGATCAGAAAAGCTTCTCCGGGATCTGTCCCAATGGTCCTGGTCTCGATCATGGCTATGCGCTTCTTGTCATCCATCAGGTGAAGAGTCTGGCGCTCCAGATTTATTGTATTGGCCTGGATTTCGTGATAGATCTCAAATCCACCCAGATAAATCCGTTCCTTGGTGATCGTTTCACTGACGATGACCTTTCGCACACGTTGGCCACTGTTGTCATAAACATAAAAAGCAGTTCCCCCGCCTCCCAGGTCCATTTGCTGCAACTGGTCGGCGTAGTTCCATGTAACGCCAAAAGTCCCGTTTTGCAGGTTGAGCAGATTGCCATGAGCGTCAAAATGATAATTCGTCGTCTGCCCGCTTACCTGGGCACTTTGAAGCTGGTTATTATTTGCAGCAGGTGCAAAAACTCTGGTCCACTTGTTGGAAAATATGCCCGAACCGGCATTGTGCACCATCTGGAGGAAATTGCCCGCCACATCATATTGGTAGATCTCTTCGAAGTTCTGCATGGCGGCGATGTCTCCCGGCAGCACCAGCCTGTTCCCACCAGCCATCGATTTATCTTCATCAAACTGGTCACTCGCTGCGTTTTGGCCGGCATGCTCGCGTCCCCAGGCATGAACAAGCCGGTAAATAGCATCATATTCATATTTGGAGGACGGATCCACCCCGCTGTTGTTGAAGAATAGGGTTTGCTGCGCCTGATCAACGGCCTGCGTGATATTGCCAACAGGATCATAGGTATAGTTCAGGTCCTGCAATTTTTCCGCACCCTTGTTGCGTGTCGTGAGTATGCGGACAAGGCGGTAGGTCGTGTCTTCGTACGTATACCCTGTACTGCTGTTGTTCCCGTATACAATTCGCTCCCTCTGCCCCTTGGCATTATAGTCTATCTGCTGGACGAAAGAAACAGTAGTGGCCCTGCTCTGGACAAATGCCTGCAGGCTATTGAGGTAATTGGAATCATTGTATGCAGGACTGACAGTGCTGCCGTCCGGAGTAACCAGCTGCACCGGCTTGTTGGAGGCGTCAAAACGGAAGGAGCTCCTGTATAACCTCGTGGGGTCGAGCAGGGTGCTGCGATCGGCAACATCCCAGCTGAATGCCTTGGTATATTCCAGGGCAAGTTCCTTGAAGGTTCGCTTGATATTTCCCTTGAAATCGTATTCTGCGGTCTGTATTAGGCCGGATTGGTCGTACTGTTCATACAATTTTCCCCGCAGGTTCAGGGTGGTATCCTGCGGTTGGGTTTCTCCGTATACATTCACCCCCACCAGGAAGGTGGTAGTGCCTTCAGGGCCGGAGGACACAAGCCAGATATTGGTTGGGCGGTGTATCTCATCGTATTCATGACGGATATCCAGATTGATCGTCTGGCCGCCATTGTCTGTATTGCTGGTAAAATCGTGGATGGGTCTGCCTGAGATATCCGGAAAAACCCAGCGGTCGCCGCTATCCATGCCGAGCTGATGGGCTTTTCTGCCCAGCATGTCATAGTCCCAGGTCATTACTGTGTTGTTCCTGGCGTCTGTGATGGCCAGTACATTGCCCAGGATGTCGAGTGAGGAAAAATTATTATAGTTCCCCGATGGGCCATTGTTGGAGACTGTGAGTATGATCCTTCCCATCGAATCGATGTGGGTCTCTGTCGGTGTGTTGGCATGTTTGGCGGCAAGCCAGGCGGCCCTGGTCTGGGGATCAGCAGGTTCCGGAGAGAGGGGATTGGGACTACCACGATCTGCATACCATGAGCTGTCAAGGACGGTGTCATTCTCATCGTATATCAGCTGCTTCCAGACCGCGAGGTCAATCTTTGAAAAAGTGCCGTTAGGGCGCTGGGTCAGGACGACTCTGTTCAGGGGGTCATAATAAATGATGGAGGAAAAGCCGATCTCCACCAGGGCAGCTTCGGATTCGTAGGCAAAGGTTGTGCTGAAAAAAGGTTCATATTGTTTTACGGGATTTCCCTTGTTGTTAAAAATCGTCCTGCCGGACCCGACCCAGCGAAGATTGGGGGAAGTGTCTACGGTAACCAGGTTGTTCCCCGACCATTTGAGGGCGGGGCCAGGATCGGCCTGGAGCTTTGTTTGAAGACTGAATCCTGATCCACTGCTGTAACCAACACTGAGAAAAACTTTTGTGGTTGCTGCTTCTGCCAGATCGCTGACATGGGTCTGCCGGTTTACTGCTGCAAAACAAACAGGTGAAGCGCTGTTTTGCCAGGCATCCAGGTCATAATAAAAAAAGGAGGTGGCCTGTTGCAGATAGGTGAGTGGGTTGCTGATGACATCTGCCAGTCCTGCCGGCTTGATGATGTTGTAGGAAGAGAGTGGTTTGTCACCATGTGCGCCGTCCCCCTCTTTGCCATAAATCGAAGTAGCAATGACCATTCCCAGTTCATCTAAGAGCAATTCCGAAATGTTTTGATTGATGTCTGTAATCCGGGTCGGTTTCAGCGTACGGTAATCAATTGCCCCGACCGTCGAAACATTTAGTTTGGCATCCTGGATGCCGGTCAGGACGAGGCTGTAGCTGTCATAGCTGAGTTGGGTTAGGCTGCCCAGGTTATCTTCTGTTACCACAGGAATATAGAAGCGCTTGGAAGCATCGCTGACCGTTTCCAATCCCTGGATATACAGATTTTTTCCTGAAACTGTCCACCAGTTAACCCCGTCATGCTGGATGTAATTTGCGCCAGTAAGATTCGCGGAACCGATTTTACTCCCGTACAGATGAGTGACCAGCCCCGGCGTAAAGGCCATCCTGTATTGCTGGCTGTTGAAGGCAAGCGTATCGATCTGACCGAGCGGCAGGTCAGCAACGAGGTCATTTTTCAGGTAAATCGAGCGCTGGTCACCCACCAGTCTTTTCTGGGGGCTGATATTATTGGCTGCCTGTTCAAAAAAAAGGAGGGATGCGGTGCCGAAGAGATTGGACAGTTCGGAAAGGGTAAATGACTTGCCATTTCCCGGCATGATGCCCGTCAGGTCATAGGAGAAAGACTCTGCGGGCTGCGCTAACCGGTAGGTGGCTGATGTATCGAAGGCATTGGTTACGCCGTTAACTGTATAAGCCGTATTGATCTTTTGCTGGGCATTCTGTACAGCAGCAGGAAGAGTGGGGTCCGTGAGCTTCCTTGAATACGATACACTGGCAGCCTGGAGAATGTGGCCGGTATCATCCACCTCAAGGTTGAGGGTATGCTCAGACCGGGGGTCAGAAAAGTTTCTCTCATACGTGAAACTCGCTCCTTCAGATTTGAATGTAAAGAAGCCGGCATAGGCTCTTTCCCGCTTCGGCTGGAGCAGGCGGATTTGCCAGGCGTTGATGGATACACTGTATGGTGTAGTCTGCAACAAGGAACCATCCAGTCCATAGGTTTCCTGGCGGAGCGTCATGCCTTTGCAGGAGCGCAGTGCTTCCCTGCTTTCCAGGGGGGATAGAGCGCCAGGCAAAACAGGTTGAGGCAGGTCAAATTCATTAGGCCCTTTATTGTATTCCTGGGCATACTGGTCAAGGATCCGGTCCAGTCCCAAATAAGCGCCCGTGTGAAACCAGCTGATCGTTTTTACCGGCTCCTGCTGCAGATCATCGCTGACTACATTGTTGGACCCATTGAGTTTGAAATTGCTGATGTCCTCGGTATCCGTTTGTTCCACCCTGCCAAAACCCCGAAACTCTTTTTCGGCATGGTCATAGTACCCATGATGATAACTGTATGTGCTTACCATGCGCAGACCGGCGGCAAGATCATTTACGGTAAGCTGCGAAATACAATGTACAGGAAAGGGGAGTTTTGTGATCCAGGGCTTGCCCTCGAGCTTATCCTGGAGGTAAAAAGAGGTCGAGCAGCTGTATGCCAAATCAACCTGCTTACCCATGCCGTTTGCATAGGACGACAGGAGATAGGGCTTTTTCCCTTTCATGAGGTCGATGTAACGGAGGGGGGCATCCTCCGACCTTGGTAACGGAGATGACCATACGATACAGGCTGTTCCGCTTCCCAGAAAATCGGCGACCGAAAGCGTGTCCAGAGAGCTGGATACCGGAAATCCGGACAGCGTGACGGTATCGCTCCAGCCATTGCCACTCAGATTGATCCAGGCACTAAAGCTGCCTTTACCTAGATAAAGCAGGTCAGCCGGTCCAGTTCCGCTGATATCGGCCAGGTGGATGTACGCTGGATTGAACAGATCCGGGTTGTCAAAAACGGGTGCATTGCCCATGTTTACTTTTGCGCCAAACCTCCCATATCCCCTGTTTGGCCAGTAACAGATCTCCCCGTTCCGGATACGGACAATGTCGGTCAGTCCATCTCCCGACATGTCGGCAAGAAAGATCGTTTCAAGAGGGTCCCTGAAAACGAGCGCGGGGCCGTGCTCCTCATCGGTAGGCTTGGGCGCATATTCGGCAGGGTTATACCCCTCCATTCCGGCGTTCCCAAACCAGGTAAATACCGTTTCTCCCGAAATGATGATGTCCGGCCGACCATCCCCGTTCAGGTCTATCATCCTTGTATCGGGGTCCTTCAGGTCGATGACCGGTGTATTCTCAAATGATTCATAAGGATGCCATGATCCGTCGTCACCAAGTTCGAAATAACCTTTTGCGGGTTCTTCCAGGCACACGATAAATTTTCTTCCGTCGGACTCCAGTTCCTGAAGCTGCAAACGGCTTCCGGACAACCCGGTGAAAGAAGGTTTTGGGAACACAGGCGCTGCCGGGGTGAACTGCCCCTGGCCCAGGTTTGATTTAAAAAACCATCCGTTGCCCTGTTCCGACAGTATTCCGGAAATGCCTTCGCTCCACAGATCAAGCCACTGATAGTTGTCCCCAATCCCTACGGGGTCGTTCTCAGCATTTTTTGCTGAAATTTCCTGCACGTCAGTATTCCAGACCGGTTCCTGGTAGGTCATGGAAAAAGAAGGCAGGCTCTTCCTGGAATATAAGGCCCCTTTCTTCAGGTAACCGGACTGCTGAATCGAAATCATAAAATCGGTTTCGGCATTGCGTTTTTCCTGGCTGCTGGCACCCGGGTTGTTAAAATATCTATACCCCAAATCCACCGATCTGACGAGTACCGGAGAAAGATTTTGTCCGTCACCGAGTTCTCTGAAGTAGTGAAAGATCAGCACCCGCTGGCAAAGCCGGTAGGTCCGGATCTCAAATCCGGCGTGGTAGTCCGAAAAAGGATCCAGCCGAACAGGCCAGTCAAGCTGAACAGCGGGAATAGGTGTATTGGGGTCATGATCCCCGTAATCAAATACGATCTGAAACAAATATTGGGGGTTGACAGGAAGTAGCGGGTTATACGCAGCCGATGGGTCAATGGAATATGGTTCCAGATTCCCGTAAGATATGTTCTGGAGGTAGGTGTTAGCGAACAGGGCACTGCCATTCAACCGATTCTGCTCATGCAGCTGGCCAGTTACGCCGGTTAGATTTTCCGGCAGGTAGGAGTATTGCAGACAGTTGCCTCTGTCGTCAAAGCTGAATTCGGGAAGCCATTTGAAAATGTGGTTGGGATTGTCCGGATCGGCGATCCTTGCCGGCTGGCTTCTGCCGAAAATGGTCACCACATTTTTTATAGTCGTGTGCCGCCAGTAAAAAACCGTGCTGTCCTTTGGCGTGATTCTTTCAATGCGGTTAAAGCTTCCTTCGATGCGGGGACGATATCTCCTGACGGTTTCGCCGGTTGCGGCAGTGAACTCATCCATCACCCAGTTGCCCCCGCCGTCCTTGCTGAGCAAGGGGACAAGGTCTTCCGAACCGGTAATCTGAAAGATGTCGGATTCATCCGCATCACGGTAATCAGGAATCTTTTTGTCCGTTCTTCGCTGTATCGCCATGCAGTCGCAACTCCAGCCAAGACCAAAACACCCATTTCCGGAACCGGAATTGTAGGCTAGAGAAAGGGAAGGGGACATTTCTCCCCTCGCAGGAGAAACAGGGATGGGGAGGCTGAACGAGCAGGTACCATTTACGGCATTCACCCGGAACTGTTCGTCTATATTTTTGATGGCACCGCCCCCCTTCGACAGGGAAAGAGATGGTACCTGGATGGAGAAATTGTCCTCTCTGGCACCCTGGTTGACAGGGGTCAAAGGCGGCATTTTGCCATTTCTTTCCTCCAGTTTCTTTGGATCAGTTGACAGCAAGGAATAAGGTATTATCCGTTAGACAATCAATTAGACGCAACTAACAGGCAAACCAAAAACAAAACTCAAAAAAATGCTACTAACAGGGTACTTAGGTGGTTGGAATAATCTGGTAAGTCCACAGGGCGTTGATCGGGGAGTTGACGAAAAGGTGAAAGAGAGGGGGTAGAATGATCCCGTTATGATTAAAGGTAAAGTTTTTCTTATCCGAAAAAACGGATTTGATTTTATTTTTTCGAAAAACTTTTCTCTGCCGGGCTATCTGCCAGATGACTTGACAATGTGAGATATATTCTTATATTATGTATTATTCGTCCTGAAGGCAACTGATCTCCACAATATTGCGAATAGCCTGCCGGGAAAAAGGAAAAATAATAAGAGTATCCCCTTACAACAATAAAATATACGCAAGAAAATCTCCTGAAAACGTTTCTGATATCCTGGCCCGGGTTTATATTTAGTGTATTGTTTAACTATGAACTACAACCGAATTTTTCGCCAGCTTACCGTATGGTTATTCATTGTTCAGTTTTGTAAAGCCCAGGATACGATATCCCGAAAACATCCTTATTTCCTCTCAATCGGACTTGGCTATGCCACCAGCAAGGTATTCGGTTCCATGACGGACCACATTCTTGAATCATGGAATCCGGCCGGCGGGAAGCTGCATATGAACAACAATGGAAGCTTCGCCATCGGAGTGCAGTTGCAGAACCACCTTTCCGACTATGTCTTCATCAGGTCGGGACTTTCCTACATTCAAAAACAGGTTCAGCCAGAATATGAAACCATCGTGCTCTATCAGGATTCGCTGAAAACGGGATATATATCGGTGCCTGTCATTGCAGGCGCCAATTTTTTTCCGGTTAATAACAGCGTTTTCAACCTGGGCGTTGAATGTGGATTTATGTTCAATTTCAGGGCCTCTGATAAAAGCAAGACCAGCCCGGCCTCGGTTGGCCTGCAATCCCACAGCACGGTTAGTCTCTGCCCGGGGGTTGTTTTGACCCTTGCAGCCAGTCCTAACCAGCGGTTCCTTTTTCACTATACTTATATATACGACCTTACGAATGCCTACACAGAAACCTTGTGGCTTTCTCCTTTTGATCCTAACCACCAATATTATTACAGATATAAAACAAACCTCTTTTCGGTAGAATACCAGTTTGCCCTCTTCTGATTTTGGTATGCGGATTTTCCTATATTTTGGAGCAGGAAACCTTTTCCCCCACTTTGGTTCAGACGACACCTGCCCCGGAATATTCCCGGAAAAGGCTTAACTTTTACCTCCGCTCCCGTTCCTTTTGCCCTGGAATTCTCGTCTAACCCATCAGGAATCTCATCATTAAACATAATCACATGAAAAAGCATCATCGCACCGGTGGTTTTCTTCCAGGACCCGCTGGATGGATCCTTATTTCTGTTTTATGGATGCTCACGGGCTGCTCCGGTTGCAAGAAAACCCTGGAATGCGGAGACTGGGTGTTTAACGGCACCATTTCCGGTACTGGAACCGGCTCCAACTACAACATCAGCTCGGCCTTTACTTTTAACCCTGGCAATTGTTCCAAGCAATGTACCTGCGACACGGATTGTATCATCCAGATGGTAGTTGTGATTGATCTGGACAATAT
>Ga0318563_10000997_pt1 | contig 11850 bp, 12 predicted proteins | sample GRESIP066b5f19_FD_203689 | JGI IMG/M metagenome (GOLD analysis project Ga0318563, IMG submission 203689) | Tropical soil microbial communities from Luquillo Experimental Forest, Puerto Rico - GRE.SIPMG.066b5f19 | ecosystem: Environmental > Terrestrial > Soil > Tropical forest > Bulk soil... | reverse complement strand
TATTCTCAGTTTATCTGAACCGGGATTTTGCTGTCCGCCCGCAGATGGACCAGGGCAGGCAATGGCTGGGAGTATTCCATAGGCGGACAGCCCTGCTGTGGACGATTTTAGAAATTCTCTTCTTGAAGTCATAGGCATAATGTGTAGGTGGTCATAAGTTACAACTTAGTTTCCGGAACAGGAGGCTGAATTGGACGCTGGGGGCCGGGATGCGGGGAAGTCGGGCAAATGCGATAGATGGGAAGGCCACAAAAAGGGAAAGCACCAAGTTTGTTTTTTAATACATTCCTCCAATTGCTCAGATTCCTGTATTTCTTACTAACCCGATGCTTTCTTCAAGCAGCTTCTATCTTTTTACGGATTTCTGCTGCTCAAATTGTAAGTCTAAGATATAGCTGAAGCAACCCGATCTCCAAATATTTTCTAGAGTTCTTCTGCACTCGTTGTGCACCTGTTTATGCACATCATCCGGGCTATTTTCCTTCGCCGGGATTGGTTTTGCACGGGGTTATCCACAGAAATGATTCAAGGTTCCCGTTTTCGCCCTCCGGACCAGCATTCGGGTCCGTTCAATATCTTTTACTTATGACTAAAATCACCGGCTTTTTGGCTGGTCTGTTTCCTATTGTGGAACGGCTTAGCCTTTTGGACCGGTTATCTGGCCATCAAATTATCGAATTTACCCTACCTTTGCGCCGCTATGACACAAGAACAGATTAAGCAAATGAGGGACCGCGTGGGCGTCCTAAGGAGGTTTCTTTGACGTCGATAACAGACGCTTTAAAATCAATGAAGAAAAGCAACTCTCGCTGAGTCCCGGCTTCTGGGGCGATAATAATAGGGCGACCGAAATCCTGAAGAATATAAAGCTGAATGAATACTGGGTAAAGCTCTATGAATCGGTGGATACCGCAGTGGAAGACTTTGCCGTTTTGTTTGATTTCTGGAAGGCCGGGGAAGCAAGTGAAGAAGAGACCAAGGAAGCCTACTCAAGGGCGGAAAACCTGATAGAAGAAGCGGAATTCAAGAGCACCCTGAACAAGCCCGAAGACGAACTGCCAGCTGTACTTCAGATTAATTCAGGAGCCGGTGGAACCGAGAGCCAGGATTGGGCCGAAATGCTTATGCGCATGTACCGGATGTATGGCGAAAAGCAAGGCTGGAGCGTATCGGAACTTGATTTGCAGGATGGTGAGGGAGCCGGTATCAAAAGTGCTACCCTTCAGTTTGACGGACCATTTGCCTATGGTTTCCTGAAGGCAGAAAGCGGGGTTCATCGTCTCGTGCGCATTTCGCCGTTTGACAGCAATGCCCGCCGCCATACTTCCTTTGCCAGCATATATGTATACCCCCTTATCGATGATACCATTGAGATCCAGGTTAACCCGAGCGATCTGGAATGGGCTTTTTTCAGAAGTGGTGGCGCAGGCGGACAGAATGTGAATAAGGTGGAAACAGCTGTACGGCTTACACACAAGCCCAGCGGAATTGTGGTGGAGTGCCAGCAGGCCCGGACGCAGGGGGAGAACAGGGAGAAGGCCATGACCATGCTCAAGAGCCGGCTTTATGAGGAGGAAATGCGCAAACGGGAGGCAATTAAAAATGCCAACAACGCAAGCAAGAAAAAAATAGAATGGGGTTCACAGATAAGATCCTATGTGTTTCATCCCTATAAAATGATCAAGGATCATCGCACCGATTACGAAGTGGGTAATGTGCAGCCGGTGATGGATGGAGAACTGGACGGGTTTATCAAGGCCTACCTCATGAATGAAAAGGAAATGAGCGTTTGAAACGGCGAGTAATTCTGGCAAGCAAAAAATTCTTCAATACAAATTTATGTCTTCAGGCTATTTCAGTTATCCATTACCTGTCAACGAGCCGGTTCTCCAATACCTTCCGGGAAGTAAAGAAAGAGAAACGTTGAAACGTATCCTGAAGGAATTGAAAGGTCAGGAGCATGATATTCCCATGGTTATTGGTGGCAGGGAAGTCCATACGGGTAAGAAAATTCCCATACATCCGCCCCATGACATTTCCCACACCCTCGGCCATTACCATGGCGGAGAAGAACGGCAGATACAGGAGGCCATTGAAGCTGCCCTGGCTGCCCGAGAAGGATGGGTTGGCATGAGCTGGGAAAGCAGGGCCAATATTTTTTTGAAGGCAGCCGATCTGATCGCCACCAAGTACCGCCCTTACATGAATGGAACCACGATGCTGGGACAGAGTAAAAATGTCTACCAGGCGGAGATCGACAGCGCCTGCGAACTCATCGATTTTCTCAGGTTCAACGTTCATTTCCTTAGCGAGATCTATAAGCAGCAACCCATAAGCAGCGCCGGAGTACACAACAGGATGGAATACCGGCCACTCGAAGGATTTGTCCTGGCCATCACCCCTTTCAATTTTACTGCTATCGGGGGAAATCTCCCTACTTCGGCAGCCATGTGCGGAAACGTGGTGGTCTGGAAGCCATCCCATGCGCAGGTCTTCAGTGCGCACATGTTTATGCGCATTCTGCGGGAGGCAGGGCTTCCGGATGGGGTCATCAACCTGGTTTATGTCGACGGGCCCACGCTCGGAAAGGTCTGTTTTGATCATCGACATTTTGCAGGCGTACATTTTACCGGGTCAACGGGAGTTTTTAACCACATGTGGAAGACAATCGGGGAGAATGCGGGAATATATAAATCGTACCCCCGGATTGTCGGTGAAACGGGCGGCAAAGATTTTGTACTGGCCCATTCCAGTGCCAACCCGGATGTTCTAGTTACTGCCCTGTTGCGTGGGGCATTTGAATACCAGGGCCAGAAGTGCTCCGCTGCCTCAAGAGCATATATTCCCTCGAACCTGGCCGAAACCGTAAAAACAAAACTGATCGCCGGGGTTAACAGCCTGACGATGGGTTCAGTGGAGGATTTCAGTCATTTTATCAATGCCGTTATTGACGAGAAAAGCTTTAACAAAATCAAAAAATACATCGACCAGGCGAAAATTGACAAGGATGCAGAAATCTGGGTTGGTGGCCATTGCGACAAATCAAAGGGGTATTTTATTGCCCCGACGGTCATTGAAGCCAAGAATCCCCGGTATGTAACCATGTGTGAAGAAATTTTCGGTCCCGTACTAACGGTACATGTATACGAGGAAAAGAATTTTGAAGAGGCCCTGGAGCTGGTTGATGCGACTTCTTCCTATGCCCTGACCGGGTCCATTATTGCCTCAGACAGGGCCGCTATCGAAAAGGCGACAGACCGGCTTCGTCATGCCGCAGGGAATTTCTATATCAATGATAAGCCTACCGGTGCCGTGGTGGGGCAACAACCTTTTGGGGGCGCCCGGGCAAGCGGCACCAATGACAAGGCGGGATCAATCCTGAATTTGTACAGGTGGCTGAGCGCCCGGACGATTAAAGAAACCTTTAATCCCCCCGTTGACTTCAGGTATCCGTTTCAGGCAGAACCATGACCGGTCGACTTCGGCCTATGGACCGGATGAGCTTTCCCGGCCAATCTGACTGAATGCCTTTTGCTGTACAGAAAGTGGTAAGAATATACGGGATGAGCCGGTTCTCACATTTTCTTATTTTTATACAAAATAACTCACTTGAAGATCATTCTGAATGAACAGCAACTGGCTTTGACAATTCAAAGGCTTTCGAACCAGGTCCTTGAAAATCATATCGAAATTGATCAAACCGTATTTATCGGCATTCAGCCGAGAGGAATCCATTTTTCCGACCGCCTTATGGAACAGGTGAAAAAACAAGTTCCTTCAGACAGGATTCGATATGGAAAGCTTGACATAACCTTTTACAGGGATGATATAAGACAGGGTTTGCATACAATCAACAGGACCGATATTCCATTCAGTATAGAAAACAAAAATGTGATCCTGATTGATGATGTTTTATACACCGGTAGAACCATTCGTGCAGCTCTTGATGCCCTGCTGGATTTTGGCCGGCCGGCCAAAGTGGAATTGTGCATCCTGATCGACCGGCGGTTCAGCCGCCAGCTCCCCATCCAGGCAGATTACATCGGCAAATCCATTGACTCGATCCTGACACAAAAAGTGAAAGTCTGCTGGAAGGAAAAAGATGGGAAGGAAGAGGTAGAGCTCCTGTAATGCTTCAATAATGCCCCGCAGCCGGATAAGAATCCGGGAAAAGTTTCCGGCAACATCAGCCAAGAAAGAAATGACATTATGTTGAAAAATGTATGAACCGCTTTGCAAACGGGTATGGTCAGGGATTTTGCTGCTTGAAACTACCCGGATAGGACGATTAATTTCAACAATGCGATTTTTATCCTAATTTCGCTTTTTAATGCAACTAAGTAGCAAACATCTTCTTGGCATTAAAGACCTCAGGCCGGAGGATATTCAGGTCATACTGGACACAGCCACCCAATTCAAAGAAGTATTACAGCGCCCGATCAAGAAAGTTCCCACACTGCGCGATGTTACAATTGTCAACCTGTTCTACGAAAATTCCACCCGGACGCGTATTTCTTTTGAGCTTGCAGAAAAACGGCTTTCTGCAGACACCATTAATTTCACTGCCTCCGGGTCCTCGGTATCCAAAGGTGAATCCCTGCTGGATACCGTGAACAATATCCTTTCGATGAAGGTGGACATGGTCGTTATGCGCCATAGTGCCAGTGGAGCTCCCCATTTCCTGGCCAAACACATTCCTGCCGCCATCATCAATGCCGGTGACGGAATCAATGAGCACCCGACACAGGCCCTCCTGGATGCCTTTTCCATCCGGGAAAAACTGGGAAGTATTGCTGGAAAGAAAATAGCCATTATTGGGGATATCATGCATTCCCGGGTCGCTCTGAGCAATATTTACCTGTTAAAGAAAATGGGGGCAGAAGTCACGGTAGCGGGTCCCCCCACCCTGATTCCGAAATATATCCAGGAGGCATTCGATGTACGCGTGGAGTATAGCCTGATTAAAGCTCTGGAATGGTGCGACGTAGCCAACATACTGCGCATCCAGCTCGAGAGACAAAACCAGGTTCTCTTTTCTTCGCTTAGGGAGTATAGTCTGGCCTACGGGGTCACCAAAAATATTCTGGATAATCTTCCCAGGGAGATTGTTATCATGCATCCAGGGCCAATTAACCGAGGTGTGGAATTAAGCAGCGATGCGGCAGACAGCAGGCAGTCCCTGATCCTGCAGCAGGTGGAAAACGGCGTGGCAGTCCGGATGGCCGTGTTGTATCTGCTTGCCGGAGGCAAGGCAGAACAAAACTGACGCCGTGCTATGTTCTGTCTCAGGAACAGATCGTCAGATGCTATAGATTTTCTTTTCACAGAGTAATCCAAATGAGTAATTTCGCCTGCCATGCAACGAATAGCACTTTTCCCGGGAACATTTGACCCAATTACGATCGGGCACCTGGATATCATCAACCGGTCTCTTCCCCTGTTCGACAGGCTGATCATCGGAATCGGACGAAATGCCAATAAGGAAGCCATGTTTTCGGAAGACCTGAGGCTGCAATGGATCCGGGAGATTTACGGGTCCAACCCCAAAGTGGAGGCGGTCGTCTACGAAGGACTGACGATTAACTGCTGCCGCCAGGTCGGTGCGCGTTTTATCATCAGGGGGATCCGCTACGTAAACGATTTTGAATATGAAAAAGCCATCGCAGATATGAACCGAAGCCTGGACAATCATATTGAAACCATTTTCCTGACATGCCTGCCTCAATACACTTCTGTTGCTTCCACCCTGGTGCGGGACGTAATTCGAAACGGAGGAGACGTCATTCAATTCCTTCCTGATGTCGTAGCCAGGTCACTTAAAAGTAAAGTTTAGTCCATCTTATGTCCATTTGGTTTAACCCTTCTCTTTCCCTTGATCACCTGAAGTCATTAGGAATAGGCACGATGACCGAATATATCGGCATAGAGTTTACCGAACTGGGTGAGAATTACATCAAGGCAAAAATGCCGGTAGATCGCAGAACCTGCCAGGTTTATGGAATATTGCACGGAGGAGCTTCGGCGACCCTGGCAGAAACGGTGGGCAGCATAGGCTCAGGCCTGGTACTCAACCCAGAGACCCATTTTTGCGTGGGGCTGGAGATCAATGCCAACCATGTCAGAAGTGTCCGGTCCGGGTTTGTTCACGCCCAGGCCACCCCTCTTCACCTGGGAGCTTCAACGCATATCTGGGATATCAAATTATTCGACGATTCCCAAAAACTGATTTGCGTTAGCCGTCTGACTGTAGCTATTCTGAAATTGCAGAAATAGAGGTGCTTCGGCCTGTTGCCCAGACAGAAATCGCTTAAGGGTTCCGGCGGATCCAGCCTGGCCGGTCAGAGCTCATAACCGGATTCCCGCAATACATCGATAATTGACGGATAGGTGTTCCTGGTATACTTAGGCAATTCCTTTTCGGATACCCATTCCAGCTTTTCAATCTGTTCCTCCGCCTGGGGAGAAAGGTCCTGGCCATCCGCTGCCTCCATCTTGAACCAGTGTGTTTCTTTCAAAAAATGTTTGCCACTTTCATCATAAGTATGATAGGTCGAAAGCAGTTTTTTTTTCACCTGTATCCTGGTCAGCCCCGTTTCTTCTCTGACTTCCCGCAATGCACAATGCTCCAGGCTTTCTCCCTTATCCAGTTTCCCTTTGGGCAGGTCCCATCTTCTCCTGCGGTAAATAAAAAGCAGTTCACTTGAGTTATTCTCGACCAGTCCCCCGGCAGCCTGTACAGGCAGAAATTTTTTCCAGAATGCTTTTTTCAGGTCCTCCAGTTTGCTGTGATAGAAAATCCCTGCATGCACCTTTGATAGCCTCATTTCGTGGATCATGGAATTGACAGCTGCTGTGGAGAATTCATCAATAAAAACGGCATCATCATGGTGGGCATAGACATTGATCTCTGCATTGAACTCGTCGCATAAAAAGAGAGGCTTGTCGTTGAAGTAAATTTTTATGAACATAACGTGCAGGTTCAGGGGTTCATCAAAATAGAATGAATGGACCGCAGGGAAGGGAATAAATAACAGGTTTCCATTTCAAAGTAAAATACTCATTTTGCCCCAAAACGCAACAGGATTGGGATTTACACGGTCCCGCAGGGCCGGGTTGCGGACAGTCATCTTGATTCTTTTGCCTACATTCGCGGCATGACCAATGAAAAAGCTGTCGCTGAAAAGCTTTTACAAATTAATGCCATTCAGCTGAATATCAAGACACCCTTCACCTGGGCCTCCGGCTGGAAGAGCCCCATATATTGTGATAACCGAAGGGTTCTGTCCTATCCGTTCGTACGCGATTTTATTAAATCAGAAATGAGCAATCTCATATTTGACCAATACCCGGATGCCGAGATCCTGGCGGGGGTTGCCACAGCAGGCATTGCCTGGGGCGCTCTGGCAGCAGACCAGCTTAAATTGCCGTATATCTATGTGCGGTCCAAACCCAAAGAGCACGGCCTGGGTAACAGGATTGAGGGGTATTATGAAAAAGGACAAAATACTGTTGTGATCGAGGATTTGATTTCCACCGGGAAGAGTTCCCTGCAGGTAGTGGAGGCGCTGAAGGAAGCTGGCCTCAGGGTGAGCGGGATGGTCTCAATTTTTACCTATGGTTTTGAGGCAGGCCGTCAGGCCTTTCAGCAAGCGGGGATAGCGTACAAATCGCTGACTAATTATGAGACCCTAATCAGCCTGGCAGCGGATAAGGGATTGGTAACCCCTGAACAACAGGGTATTTTGTTAAAATGGCGGGATGATCCAGCCAACTGGAAAGGAGTTTTGTAAATTTGAAACAACAAATCGGTAAATTATGAAAAGACTACAGCTATTGTTTTTGGCATTGATCGGACTATTGTCAGTTTCCAGGGCCCAGGTCGTTCGCAAAGGCGGTCTTGAAACAGCAACCATCAAAACGCCTACTGTTCAATGTGAGGATTGTAAAAAAAGGATAGAAAGCTATGTAAGCCGCGAAGAGGGGGTTCAGAAAGTGGTTGTGGATTACAAGAAAAAGATCACCAAGGTTACTTACGTGGTCGACCGGACGACATATGAAAATGTAAAGACTGCCATAGCCAATTGCGGTTATGATGCTGATGATGTAACGGCCAACCCTGAAGCATATAATAAACTTCCCACCTGCTGCAAAAAGCCGGAGGACGGGGGTGGACACCCAAAGAAATGACCTATCCTGGATACCTCATATAGGTAAATTGCTAACCGCCCAAGGGCGGTTTTTTTATGCCCTGGGAGGAAATCCGGAATTCATAAGGCTTTGTCGGAGGACAAAAAAAATATAGTTTTTTCCTAGTAATTCTACTTGTTTTATTAACAACTTGTTCTTATCCAAAAAAAATATCGACAATTCTTCAATAATATAGTCATATCTTGCATAATTATTTATATATAAATAATTATAATTTGTCCTAAAATTTAAGGGTATGAAGAGAATTAGTTTGAAACAGGTAGCTCCCTTTGGGATTCTTTTACTGATCGCGACTGTGGCCATTTTCATTCCTTCCTTACAGAACTTCGAAGACCATGGAAAAATTTACAATACGGCAGATATTGCCTGGATCCTGGTGGCCACTGCGCTGGTCTTCCTGATGACGCCCGGCCTTGCTTTTTTCTATGGCGGGATGGTCCACCGCAAAAACGTACTGTCTACCATGATAAAAAGTGTGCTGGCAGCAGGCGTGGTAGGAGTATTGTGGATAGTGGTTGGATTCAGTCTTTGTTTCGGCGATTCCATGGGAGGATTTATAGGCAACCCCATGACCCATCTTTTCTTTAAGGGGGTTGTTTCCGGGGCACCTGTTTTGCAGGGAGCATCATCACCCATGACTATTCCCCTGGTGCTGTTTGCCCTGTTTCAACTGATGTTTGCCACCATAACCCCCGGACTGGTAGTTGGCGCAGTGGCTGAACGAATCCGCTTTACCTCTTATATTTTATTCATCGTCCTGTTCAGCCTCCTTGTTTATGCACCTATCGCCCACTGGACCTGGCATCCGCAGGGGTTCCTGGCACAAATGGGGGTCCTTGACTTTGCCGGTGGCACGGTAGTTCATATCTCTGCCGGCTGTGCAGCCTTAGCCGGCGCCCTTGTCTTAAAGCGCAGAAAAGTGCATATGGAACACAAGGAGATACCCCCGGCCAATATTCCTTACGTATTGATTGGAACGGGTCTTCTTTGGTTTGGCTGGTTCGGTTTTAACGCCGGGTCTGCCCTGGCAGCCAATTCTCTTTCGGTATCGGCCTTTGCTACGACCAATACAGCGGCAGCTGCTGCTGGCCTGTCTTGGATGTTCTTTGATGTCCTGAAAGGGAAAAAGCCCTCTGTACTGGGCTTCTGTATAGGAGCCGTGGTCGGACTCGTCGCCATTACCCCGGCGGCGGGGTTTGTGGCCATTCCCCAGAGTATATCCATCGGGGTTGTAGCCGCCATAATATCCAACATGGCTGTTCATTACAAACAGAAATCCAGACTGGACGATACACTGGACGTCTTCCCCTGTCACGGAATCGGTGGTATGGTGGGTATGATGATGACCGGCATTTTTGCGAGCAAAGCAGTTAATGCAGCGGGCAATAATGGCCTGCTTTTTGGGAATTTGTCTTTTTTCTTTACCCAGGTCAAAGCATTGCTGATTGTCGTAGCCTACAGTTTTAGCGTTTCCTTCCTGATCTTTAAATTTATCAATTTCATCCTTCCCCTGAGGGTGAGCAGTGAAGAAGAGGAACTCGGCCTCGATGCTACCCAGCACAATGAGAAATATTTGCAGGGTACCCTTATCATCAACAATGAAAGAGGGACCAAAGAATTCAGTGTGGAAGAATACCAGGTAGTGGAAGAATACGTATAGAGGGCCTTCAGCCAGTCCCCAAATAAATATAAGCCTGCCCTCAGATTGGCAGGCTTGCCATTTTCGGGTAAGTCTGCTTATGGTCCAGCTAAATGTTGAGAAAATTCCTCCGGATAACCACTCTGTACCTGGTCTATTGCTAGCAGAAATTTTCCCGTGGCCGCCCTTATTTAGAGACAAGTTTGGAGGAAAGAATTGATTCCAGGGGGAGGAAAGACAACTATCAGTAATCAATATCTTATTTCCACTGGAAATTTTCCATCGCCAGTGCCCAGTTCGGCGGCTGCTGCATCACTGATGCGCACGGAGAGGCCGGCACTTTCCTTCATGTCGGGCAATTGGCCAAGCACCTTGGCAAATATGGTTTTGTTGGTCGTGGAGCTTGTTATTTTTATGATGGTCCCTACCGGTATATTGTTCATCAGGGCATAGTATTTGCCATCCTGCCAGCCGCTGGTGCTCTTGAACGTAGCGGCCTGGCCACTTGCCGATTTATTCTTGTCTGAAAAATCATTCATGAAAAATCCACCGTTCTGATGGTTGGCCGTATAGGTATTTACCTGGGAAGTAGTACCAGAGGCCAGGGCGGCAGAAGCTTGTATAGCAGGCCTGGGAACCGGCGCCGCTGCCTGTTTTGTCCGTTGGGCGTCAGATGTAACAACCTTAACCTCTTCCTTTTTTGTTTCCAGGGGCTGACCGGAATCGGCTACCGGTTTTCCCAGCACCGGTAAGGCCAGCGCAGACTCCGAACTCTTGACCTTCAAATAACCGATAATGAGCTGCATTCCCGCTTTAGCCTGGTCCCGGGTAATGTGATTCCATTTTTCCAGGGACTCAATCGGAACTTTATTGTAGGTCATGCTGATATGGTACATCCATTCCCTTTCCTTAATTATATGATAAACCGGGACGAAGGATTGACCTGCAATTGCCGTTCCGTTCTGTGAAAAATTGATGGCCGTCAGGGGTATCTTCAGGGTCTGCCCGATGGAAAGAGGTTTTTCTATGGTAAGCCCGTTGAACGGAGCTATTGTCCTTGGACTGATGTTGTACAACCTCCCTACACTATACCAGTTTTCTTTGGCGATTACCGTGTGGTCCAGATAAAATTTCCCTGATTCACCCTGAATGATCAGCAGATATGATTGGGCCTGAAGGGCCGAACCGAGGAATAACCCGGTCAGGATGGAGATAAACAGTTTTTTCATGGGCTATCTTTTTTAGGACATTTCAAGACAAAGATGCAGAATTATCTTGCAAATAAAATACTAAAACAGTATTTTAACTATCATGATGCTCAGGGGTAAATGGAAAATCAAGGAGGCCGAACTGGGTGCAAAAAAGCTATCCCCGTCTGACTTTGAAAAACTTGTCCTGGAGTTGGATGAGAACAGCTATCAGCTTATCGAAGATAAGGTGATAGACAGCGGGATCATTGAGCCCATCAGCCACGAGTCATTGAAAGCACTTGCCATCACCGGGGTATTTGGGCCAAATAAAGGAAAAACATTCCAGTGCATTTATCGGTTCGAAGGTGATGACATGATAATGTGCTACAATCTTGGTGGGGATGGAATCCCTCAGTCATTTGAAACCAAAGAAAACTCCCTGCTCTATCTTGTGAGGTACAAAAGACTGTAGGCTGTTTATGGGCTTTTCTTCAGGATTCGCCATTCTTTTGGATAGTAATTATTAATGCGGCCAGGCATGACCTTAATCCAGCCTAGCGGCTTTTCTTTATACGTAACCAGGACCCATCCTCTTAAACCATCAGCCAGGTGGAATTCTTCCTTCCGCAGGTATTCTAGGGCTGTTTGCTCATCCGTCGCGATCCTCTGCACTGCCTGGTTTAACAGAGTACTCAGGGCAAGTTCAGGATCAGGTATCAAGTCATGGCCAGCCATTTTGCCCATTAATATCCCGGCTTTCTTCAGGTAAAAATCACTCTGCAGCAAGTCTACATCTTTTGTAAACCGCACCGG
>Ga0318563_10000995_pt1 | contig 11853 bp, 10 predicted proteins | sample GRESIP066b5f19_FD_203689 | JGI IMG/M metagenome (GOLD analysis project Ga0318563, IMG submission 203689) | Tropical soil microbial communities from Luquillo Experimental Forest, Puerto Rico - GRE.SIPMG.066b5f19 | ecosystem: Environmental > Terrestrial > Soil > Tropical forest > Bulk soil... | reverse complement strand
AAGATACCATCAGTTACACGGATTTGTATGAACTGGTTAAAGTGAAAATGCAACAACGCGTTTTTTTGCTGGAGAAGATTGGTCAGGGCATTATCGAGGCTGTTAGAAAGCAATACCCAGAAGTCCGGGAAATTGCCGTTACCATTTATAAGATACAGGCTCCCATTGAAAATTTCCAGGGAAAGGTGGGTGTAACCATGACCTGGAATTCGGACGATACAACAAATAAATGATCCGCTTCTTTTTTTTGTCAATGCTGGTCCTGCCCTTGAAAATTCTGTCCCAGGATGTTAACCTGCTGCTCAGGGAAGCGCAACAGCAGGAATCAGCTTTAAAAGAGGTTGAAGCCCTTCAGAAATATACCCAGATTGTTAAGCTCCAGCCGTATCATCTTCAGGCACTCTGCAAATGCAGTGAACTTTGCAGCCGGATCGGCAACAGGCAACGGAGCCGGTCCGAGAAGGCGGATTACTTCAGGGCAGCCCGGACCTATGCGACCGCCGCCATCAGGGTAAATTCCGGCAGTTCGGAGGCCAATTTTGTCATGGCTATGGCCCTAGGCCGAATGGCCCTCATTTCCAGCGGAAAGGAAAAAATCACAGTCGTAAACGAAATCAGGGAATATGCAGAAAAATCCATTCGTCTGGACCCTGCCAATTTTAAGCCCTACCATCTCATGGGCAAATGGAACTATGAAGTCTGCAATTTGTCTCTCACCGAAAGAGCGGTCGCCAAATGGTTTTATGGAGGAGTTCCCAGCGGATCCTTCGAAGAATCCATCCGGTATTATGAAAAAAGCCGGTCACTGAACCCCGGGTTTGCACTTACCTACCTCGAACTGGCCAGGGTTTACCACCGAAATGATCAGAAGACCAAAGCGAAAGGTTTGCTGGAGGCCATGTTGCTGTTGCCCAATAATACCTGCGATGACCCCAGGATTAAAGAGGAAGGCAGAACGCTTCTTAAAGACTGGAAGTAAGATTTACGGAAACCGGCCGGAATTTTTTCGGGCAGCCAGGCTGCATCAGAAACCAATCGGCGCCCGGTTTGGTTCGGGGATTATTGTCAGATCGTTTTCATTTTCCATTTTCCACTTCGTATATACAGAAAGGATAGTATAAAAGTAAAGGACCAGTAAACCCATTCTGACATCCAACCGTAAATGATAGACAGGTTCCAGTATCCCATAACCAGATAGACATATATACAATAAAAAAAGATGGTGATGATTTCAATGGCCAGATTGACTTTTGTGTTTCCTGTTCCGGTAACTGCATTTAGCCAGATCATGGCGAATGACATCATCACCAGGGCTGAGGAAACAACCCGGACCACGGGAATGGCTGCCCGGATAAAAGGCTGCTCCTGTCCGTAGAGTGAAAGAAAAATTTGGGGAAAACAGTTTAGAAGAATCGCGGTTGTAAGAGAAAAACAGATACTCAGTTTGACAATCTTGTTGATCAGCATGATCACCTTGTCTTTCTGCCCCTGGCCAATGATATTACTCACCATGGCATTGGTAGCCGAGGCAAATGCCCAGGTGAAAATCCCAAAGAGGCCAAATATATTGCGCATGGCATTGCTGATAGCCAGGTCCTGTTCCCCATGATGTTCGATGAGTATGTAAAAAAATTCCCAGCTGATGATGCTGATGGCATATTGAAAAATAAGTGGGGAAGACTGGACCAGAACCAGCCTGGCGTTAATAGAATCAAACCTGGCCATTTTATTCAGGGATAATTTACGACCGATTCCTGCAGCCCTGATCACGGCGAAAACCACGACCATTCCCGACGCCTCGGCAATAATGGAGGCCAGCGCCGCTCCGTTGAATCCCATGGCAGGAAGGCCAAAATGGCCAAAGATGAGACCATAGTCCAGCACAATATTGGCAAGTGCCTCGGCGAGGGTGCCGTAAATCAGGTACCTGCTCTGGTTTGTTCCTACCAACAGGGCATTGCGCAACTGATAGATATACAAAAAGAACAGCCCCCAGATGCGTATTTTCAAAAATTCGATAACCTGATGCCTGAGCGATTCTGAATGGAGTGTGTATTTGAGAACTACTGGTGCTGCCAGCCAGGTCAGGGCAATGCCTGCTGTTGCAAACATGAGGGCAATCCGGACAGCCTGGGAAAATAATTTGCCGATTTCTTCTATTCTGCCTTCTCCGGCGCGCCTGGCAATCAAAGCCTGCAGCCCGTTGTTCAGACCATTTCCGATCACGGCAAAAATCAGGTAGTAGACGCCCGTAATCCCTGCAGCGGCAAGTGATTTTTCACCCAGGTGACCCAAAAAAATATTATTGGTGATAAAATTGATCTGGGGAACAAGAATGGCCAGGCTGATGGGCATCGCGATTCCCAGAATCTGCCGGTTGCTGACACCGACCCTGTACTGATCGAATTGCGGAGTTTCCATTTTTTAAAAAGACTCCAAGGTACATCAAATGGATAAGCTGCTGCTGTATTTGCATATACCTGTACAGGAAATTGTAGTATTATTGTGGACTGACATATGCTAAAACCCGATTTTGATATTCAGAGTAACCACACGGGACCCGAAGAATTCGCCCAGTGCCGACTGATGATGGAAGTAAATCCACATTCCTTCAGTTATGTCCTGCTGAGTGTGAGGGGTATGCGTCCGCTGGCCATCCGCTATTTTCAGTGGAATAATCTCAAAGCCGGTTCGACGGAGGAGATCCTGCAGGAAATCATCCAGGAAGATGAGCTGCTGTCCAAGACGGTTCATGAGACCTTCCTGGTCTATAATTTCCCGGAAAGCACCCTGGTTCCGGAGAGGTATTTCCGTCTGGATATCAACAGGCCCATTACCGACCTTGTCTATGGTAACCTGGGCAAAGGTCTTATCCTGACTGAAAAAATTCCCTGGTGGGAATTGCACAATGTTTACCGCATCCCGCCGACTGTTCACCGCCTGATGGAGCAGAAATTTCATACTGGACGATACTGGCATCTGTACAGCCTGCAGCTGAAGTGCCATAAAATGTTTACCGCCAAGGAAGAACCGCAGTACCTGAAGACGATTTTTTATGCAGATAAGATGATCCTGATCGCATTCAGAAACGGTCAGCTAATGCTCATTCAGACCTTTCTTTATCTCGATGCAAAAGATATCGCCTACCATCTCCTGAATTGCTGCACCCAGCTCAAACTGGGCCAGGATGAAGTGGTTCTGGAGGTAAGTGGACTTATAGAAAGACAGTCTGCCCTCCATACGGAATTGCTGAAATATTTCGTCCATGTGGTCTTTGAGCAGATGGAAGACAGCATCAGGGTCACGGATGAATTAAAGGAGTACCCGCTACACTATTTTTCGTCGCTCCTGAAAATGGCTGTATGCGTATAATAGGAGGATTGTGGGGGGGACGGAAAATTAACCCACCTTCCAAAATGCCCCATACCAGGCCTACGACAGATATCGCCAAGGAAGGGCTGTTTAATATCCTTGAGAACAATATTTCGCTAAAGGGTATCAAGACGCTGGACCTGTTCGGCGGAACCGGCAGCATCAGTTATGAGCTGGCATCCCGGGGAGCAACAGACCTGACTATTCTCGAGAAAGACCCGGTGATGCACGGATTCATCAGGAAAACAGCCGGAGAACTTGGGATGGTTCAGGTCAGGATTGTCCGGGAGGACGTATTCAGGTTTATGCGACAGTGTAAGGAACAATTTGATTTCATTTTTGCCGGTCCTCCCTATGCTCTCCAAAACATTGATGAACTGCCCCTGATGGTAGCGGAAAAAAAACTTCTCCAAATGAACGGATGGTTTGTGCTGGAACATACCCCACGCAACAACTATGAAGGCTATCCGCTTTACCGGACTTCCCGCAATTACGGGACGACCATTTTTTCCATATTTGTCAACCAGGTCCTTTCAAATCAGGGCTCCGGAGGCTGACCTTTAAAATAATTCCCTCATGCGCCCCATTTTCATAACAGGTATCGGCACCGACGTAGGGAAGACCGTTGTTGCAGCGATCCTGACTGAAGCATTGCAGGCAGATTACTGGAAGCCCGTGCAGGCTGGATTGGAAAATGGTACGGATAGCGACTGGGTGAGGGGGGCGCTCAGCAATTCCCATTCCCTTGTTCATGAAGAACTCTATCGTCTCCATCTGGCCGCTTCCCCGCATATTGCTTCCCGTCAGGAGAGGATACGGATTAGCCTGCCGGACATAGTCAGTCGGGCCCGGCAGATCATCAAATCCCGCGCCGTTGGAGGTGCAGGCCCTCCGCTTATCATGGAGGGTGCAGGAGGTTTGCTCGTTCCCCTCAACGGGAATGAGTTCGTAGTTGATCTGGTAGAAGAACTGAATGCATGCGTCGTACTGGTTAGCCGTAACTATCTGGGCAGCATCAACCATTCCCTGTTGACTGCAGAAGCCTGCAGGTCCAGAAATATTCAGGTGGCAGGCTGGATTTTTAATGACCAGTACATGGACTATGAAAATGAAATTGCACAATGGAGCGGCTTTCCGAAAATTGCGGCTATTCCATACCGGGAAAATCCGGACCGGTCATTTGTATCTGAACAGGCTGAAAGGATCAGGGAAGCAGTAAGGTGCCTGGTATCTTTGGCTGATGCAGAAGGCCAAACAGATTTAATGTAACTTGAGCAGAATTCCATTTTCCTGTCTGCAAACATGAACTCAAATTTTCCATTCCTGCGGCCTATCCGCATTCTGTTGCTGCCCTTTTCCCTTCTGTATGGGCTAATTATTCACCTGCGGAACTGGCTATTTGACAAGAAAATAATTGGATCCACTTCTTTCAATCTTCCGGTCATCTGTATAGGCAATCTTTCGGCGGGAGGTACCGGCAAATCGCCCATGGTGGAATTCCTGGTAAAAAGGCTTAAAGAACGGGTGCCGGTAGCCGTACTCAGCAGGGGATACAAGCGGAAAACCAAGGGCTACGCGCTGGCCGATGCCCACACGACTGCCCTTGATATTGGGGATGAACCCATGCAGTTTCACCTGAAATTCCCCGATGTGGCCATTGCAGTGGGGGAGGAAAGGGTGGTGGCCATCCCGCAGCTACTGCATGACCGGCCGCTCACCAGATGCATCCTGCTTGATGATGCATTCCAGCACCGGCCGGTCAGGGCGGGGCTTAATATTCTGTTGACAGATTATAACAACCTTTTTACCAGAGACTGGTTTCTTCCTACCGGTGACCTGAGGGATGAAAAAAAAAGCTACAAGCGGGCAGACATCATTGTGGTGACCAAATGCGAAAGAAGCCTTGCTGAGACGGAAAGCGCGGAATTGATTCAGGAAATAAAACCCCTGCAAGGTCAGTCCATTTTTTTTACGTCTATTGAATATGGTAATCCTTACCACATCACAAGCAAAATTTCCCGTCCTGTAACTCAATTTGTGGAAGTGTTGCTGGTATGTGGTATTGCCAACCCCGGCCCGCTCAAGAAATTCCTGGACATGTATTCCAGGACGTATTATGAAATGACCTACAGAGATCACTATATCTATTCCATCGATGACCTGAAGAACATCATCAGGCGCTTTAACCAGCTTCCCGCACACAACAAGATCATCCTGACAACAGAAAAGGATGCAGTCAGGCTGGTCAAATTTGAACACGAACTTAGAAATCTTCCATTTTATGTGATACCCATTGAGTCAAGGTTTTTGTTCAACGCGGAACAACGATTTACTGATTTAATTGTTAAATTCATCGACCAATTCAATCATACACCCTAAAATATTGGAATGGGACAAAAGCATCCGGGAAAGAAAAAAAGAAAAGCAGCGCAGGAGCATGTCTATAAGGGCAGGCTGGAGGTCACAAAATCCGGAATGGGATTTGTCACCTCCGAGAACCTGTCGAAAGATATCCTTGTACGTCCGGCTGATTTCAATACGGCTTTGCATGGAGACCTGGTAACGGTAAAGATTGTCAATCATTCTGCCAGGACAGGGCGCATGCAGGGGGAAGTCACCGAGGTGATTGAGCGCAAGCAAATGGAATTTCTGGGCAGGGTACAACTGAGCCAGACTTTTGCCTTTTTTATCGCAGAGACAGACAAGGCCATGCCCGATATTTATATTCCACTCTCAAAATTGAATGGGGCAAAGGACAACGACCGCGTAATTGCCAGGATCACCGAATGGGAAAAAACCAGGAAACCCCAGGGTGAAGTCGTCCAGGTCATGGACGCTGCAGATGAAAATGACCATGCCATGAAGGAAATTCTGCTGGAGAATGGCTTCCCTATTTTTTTTCCCCAGCCTGTCGCGGAAGAAACGACGCGTCTCCGTGACGGGATACCCGAGCAGGAAACCAGTCTGAGAAAGGATATCCGGGACATACTCACCTTTACCATTGATCCGGTCGATGCAAAGGACTTTGACGATGCCATTTCCTTTCGAAAGCTTAAAAACGGCAGCTTCGAGATCGGAGTCCACATTGCCGATGTAAGTCACTTCGTAAGACCCGGAACCAGCCTGGACCAGGAGGCTTCAACCCGGGCCACTTCGGTTTACCTTCCTGACCGGGTAAACCCCATGCTGCCCGAACGGATTTCCAATGAACTCTGCTCCCTGCGTCCCCATGAGGATAAACTGACTTTTTCTGCCATTTTCCAGGTCAGTGATAAAGGGGAAATCAAACAACATTGGCTGGGTAAAACCATCATGCATTCGGACCACCGGTTTACTTACGAAGAGGTCCAGGAAATCATAGAACAGGAGGCAGGTCTGTATAGTGACCAGATTCTGATTTTAAACCGCCTCGCCCAGCGATTTCGGAAGCAGCGGTTCAAAAAAGGGGCAATCAATTTTTCGTCCGTGGAAGTCCGATTCAAACTCAACGAAAAGGGAAAACCCATCGGGATTGTTGTAAAAGAAAGCAAGGAGGCGCATCAGCTGGTGGAAGAATTCATGCTGCTTGCCAACAGGACGGTTGCCGAACAGGTGTCAAAAATCAAGATTCACAAAAAACCGGTACCCTTTCCCTATCGGGTGCACGATACACCGGACAAGGAAAAATTGCAACCGTTCATAGAGTTTGCAAAAAAATATGGGCACCACTTCGATACCAAGACTCCACAGGGAATTGCCGCATCCTTTAACCAGATGCTTGCCGATGTGCAGGGCAGGCCTGAACAGCATGTCCTGGAGCAACTGGGCATAAGAACCATGGCCAAGGCGATTTATACCACAGAAAATATCGGTCATTACGGCCTGGGTTTTGAAAACTATTGTCATTTTACTTCACCCATCCGCAGATACCCGGATGTTCTTGTTCACCGGATACTCGAACAGTGCCTCGCCGACCAGATAGAGCCCGACAAAAACCTGGAATCCATCTGCCGGCATTGCAGTGAAAGAGAGCGGGCAGCCATGGACAGTGAAAGGGCCGCAAATAAATACAAGCAGGTGGAGTACATGCAGGATTTTCTGGGAGAGGAATTTGAAGGTGTGATCAGCGGCACGGCTTCCTTTGGTTTCTGGGTGGAGACCATAGAGCACAAATGCGAAGGACTGGTCAGTATCAACAGCCTGCTGGATTATGACGATTTCCGGCTCGTGGAGAGTGAGTATGCACTGGTTGGCAGGAGAAGCGGACGGAAATTTCGCATGGGTGACAAAGTAACGATCAAAGTAGTTTCAGCCAACCTTGCAAAACGGCAGATGGATTATGAATGGGTCATTGCCAGCGGCATGAGGGAAGAAAAAAGCGAGGATGGAAAATATAAGAATTTGAAAAAGAAAAAATCTAAGCATTGACCGGAAACAGGAAGCACTGAGGGAGTACGGATGTGGTTTTTGTGCGAATGACCGGTCATAAATGTCTGCAGCAGCCATGCACCAGTTTGAAGAATTATCAGCGGCCTTTTCAGCCAGGTTCAACACAGCACACTTTCCGCAAAATCCTGCCAGCCTGTATCAGCCTGCCACGTATTTTCTGGGGCTAGGGGGAAAAAGAATCAGACCCGTTCTTTGCCTGATGGGCAACGAACTTTTTGAGGAAATCAGTCCGCATGCCTGGCATGTGGCCACGGCCATAGAACTGTTTCATAATTTCACCCTGATCCACGACGATATCATGGACAAAGCTCCATTGAGGAGAGGAATGCCGACTGTTCACGAAAAATATGGCGAACCGGCGGCATTGCTATCGGGAGACGTCATGCTGGTAGTGGCCTATGATTACCTCAACAGGATCCGCATTCCTGCCATTCACCGGATTATGGACCTTTTTAACAGGACTGCCAAAGAAGTCTGCGAGGGCCAGCAAATTGACATGGATTTTGAAAAGGCAGAGATTGTTCAGATGGATGAATACCTGCACATGATTGGCCTGAAGACATCTGTATTGCTGGCAGCCAGCCTTCAGATGGGTGCCATCCTCGGAGGAGCGGGAGAGGGAAATCAGCAGCATCTTTACCAGTTTGGAAAAAATCTCGGTCTTGCCTTCCAGGTTCAGGACGACTACCTGGATGCCTTCGGTGATCCGTTAAAATTTGGAAAGCAGGTTGGTGGGGATATCCTGGCTAATAAAAAAACCTTCTTGCTGATCAAAACCTGGGAACTGGCAACCGATTCACAGAAAAAACAGCTTAAAGCACTGCTGCAAGGCAATCGTCCGGATAAGGTTCAAAGCGTACTGGCTATATTCAGGGCCTGCGGGGTGGATGCCTGGGCAAAACAATTGAGGGAAAAATATATTGAGACAGCAACGCGGCACCTCGAAGATATTGCCGTTCTTTCGGGCAGGAAGCTTCCCCTTCAGGAACTGGCTGCTTTCCTGATCCAGCGGGAACATTGATTCTTCCGTAAATCACCCGGTGTCAGGTTGTCCGCATCCGGAGAATATCCCGGAATCCATAAAGTTCAATCTCTGTTACGGCTTTTTTCTTTATTTTCAACGCTAAATCTTAAACCGGATGTCGAATTCATTTTTCAGGAAGAAGTCCTTGGACAAAATCATCAGGGATGTGGAATCAGGAACGTCCGATGGGCATGGAGTCGGCATGAAAAAAGTATTGGGCGTAAGAGACCTCACGTTTATGGGTGTGGCAGCGGTCATTGGAGCGGGTATATTCTCAACTATTGGCACAGCCGCCTACCATGGCGGACCGGGCGTTATATTCCTGTTCATGATAACGGCGGTGACCTGCGGCTTTACCGCCCTTTGTTACGCAGAATTCGCTTCGCGGGTGCCCGTTTCCGGGAGCGCTTACACCTATTCATATGTCACTTTCGGAGAAGTGATTGCCTGGATCATCGGTTGGGCTCTTATCCTGGAATATGCGATTGGAAACGTGGTCGTTGCCATATCCTGGAGTGCCTATTTTAATAATATTCTGAAGGCGTTTGGGCTCATCCTGCCTGACTGGCTGACGATTGGGTACCAAACGGCAAAAATGTCCTACGCAGAGGCACTTGCTGCAGGAAAACCAGTTCGGGATCTCGTATTTTCCCATGCTCCTGTCCTGGGTGGTTTCAGATTCATCATCAACTTGCCGGCCTTCATTATTGTTGGGTTGATTACCGTTTTGGCCTATATCGGGATCAATGAGAGCCGCAAAAGCGCCAATTTCATGGTGGGCCTCAAAATCATCGTCCTAATATTTGTTGCGGTGGTTGGCTTCTGGATCATATTCTCCACCGGAAATACTTCCAACTGGTCTCCCTTTCTCCCGGAAGGCATGGGAGGAGTACTCCAGAGCGTTTCTTCGGTATTTTTTGCCTATATCGGGTTTGATGCCATCTCTACAACCGCGGAGGAATGCAGTAACCCCCAGAAGGATCTGCCTAAGGGCATGATCTATTCCCTGTTGATATGTACCCTGATTTATGTAGTCACTGCACTGGTTATTACGGGGCTGGTGAATTACAAGGAATTTAAAGGGGTGACGGATCCACTTGCTTACGTTTTTGATAAAATCAATATGCACAAAATTGGATTTATCATTTCGATTAGTGCGGTTATAGCTTCAACCAGCGTACTGCTGGTCTTCCAGATTGGTCAGCCCCGGATATGGATGAGCATGAGCCGGGACGGCCTGCTCCCGCCACGGTTCAGCAAACTCAGCAGAAAATTCAAGACGCCTGCCTTCGCAACCCTGATGACCGGGATCCTGGTAGGCGTGCCTGTGCTCTTTGTCGATGACAAACTGATGACCGATCTAACAAGCATCGGAACCCTGTTTGCCTTTGTGCTTGTCTGCGGGGGAGTGCTCTACCTGCCGTCCATCCAGAAAAAATCGGGCAAGTTTCACATCCCCTACGTCAATGGAAAACTCATCATACCGCTTCTGGTGGCGTTGTTTATGGTCCTGTTCCGGCAGCGCCTCGCCACTGCACTGGGCAACCTGAGTGCAGAAAGCTACCAGGAAATCCTCTTCCTTGTTTTTGTGATCATAGCGATCATTATTGCCTGCCTCAGTTTTATACGTAATTTTTCAGTGATCCCGGTTACAGGGGTACTGTGCTGTCTGTACCTGATGATTGAAATTCCGGCAAAAAGCTGGATGGTTTTTTTTGGGTGGATGACCATCGGCCTTTCCGTATATCTTTTCTATGGGAGAAGAAAAAGCAAACTTGCCCAGAAGAATGCCTGATCCGGAAATGGGATAACTTTGTGCAATCATTTGCGTTTTCCCAGCATCATCCAGCAACATTTATTTATTTCTAAACTTAAATCCCCGAACTACACGGCTCAATTCATGAAATTTCAGATAGGTGATAAGGTAGTTGTTCAGCATTCCAACGACGAAGGGGAAATCATAGATATTATCAATGACAAGATGGTGATGGTTGATGTCAGGGGAGTGAAGTTCCCGGCTTACATCGATCAGCTCGATTTCCCTTACTTCAAGCAGTTTACCGAAAAGAAAGTGGGCGCAGAAAAGAAACTAAAAAAATATATTGACCAGGTACCTGCTGAGAAGAAAGAGCGTATTACCAGGGTTACTGATGGGGTATGGCTGGCCTTTCTGCCGGTCTTCGACACCGACGAATTTGGGGATGAAGTGGTCGAAAGCCTCAAGATTCACCTGGTGAACAACAGCACCCGGGGCTACCGGTTTGTTTACCACCTCAACTACCTGGGAAAGTCTTCTTTTGAACTCCAAAACCAGGTGCTCGGTTTTCAGGATTTTTACCTGCATGATATTCCATTTGAAAATCTGAACGATAATCCCGTATTTACCTTCGAATTTTCCCTGGCTGAACCGGATAATAAAAAGGCCAGTCATTATGAGAGTTCGCTGAAACTAAAACCGAGACAGGTATTTGCCAGGATTGAAGAAATCAAAAAGAAAGGAGAGGCCACCTTCTCTTACAAATTATTCGATACATTTCCGGATAAACCGGCAGAAGAAGACTTTCCTGCAGGTAGCCTCCAATCGGCAGGATACCGGGTTTATGAAGCATCCAGGGCCCGCCAATTTCTGGAACCGGCCAAACACGAAGTGGACCTGCACATCGAGAAGCTTTCTGACAACTGGCGGAACATGAACAATCTTGAAATCCTCGGTCTTCAACTGGAGACCCTGGAAAAATATATTGACCTGGCTGTGGCACACCATCAGGCATCCATGGTTGTTATACATGGAGTAGGAACCGGAAAGCTACGGGATGAGATTCATGAAATACTCAGGATGCGAAGAGAGGTAAAGTCATTTATCAACCAGTACGACCCCCGCTACGGGTACGGCGCCACAGAAATTTTCTTTCAGTACTAATACTCTTTATATGATTTGCCGAAAAACCCACAAGTCTTTAGCTTGTGGGATGTAAGGCTCAAATGATTTTAACCTTGTGAAAGAATATACTGACGGACAGTTTCAGGAC
>Ga0318563_10000990_pt1 | contig 11900 bp, 10 predicted proteins | sample GRESIP066b5f19_FD_203689 | JGI IMG/M metagenome (GOLD analysis project Ga0318563, IMG submission 203689) | Tropical soil microbial communities from Luquillo Experimental Forest, Puerto Rico - GRE.SIPMG.066b5f19 | ecosystem: Environmental > Terrestrial > Soil > Tropical forest > Bulk soil... | reverse complement strand
CCTTCAACGCCTCGGTCAGCGCGGCGCTGGTGCTGTACGAGGTCGCCCGCCAGAGGGCCCTGGGGAGGGGGGGGACTTCGCCTTGACTCTGGCCGAGTCCGTCCCATAAAAGGCCCAGCCCTTCCGGGCCCCTGGAGAAGTGTACCCAGAAGGCGCCGGCTGGCGTGCTGCTTGCCGGCGTAGCTCAGCAGGTAGAGCAACTGATTTGTAATCAGTAGGTCGCGGGTTCGACCCCCGCCGCCGGCCAGGGGGGCAACGAGGCAAGGACGGCGGAACAGAAGGAGCGAAGCGGAGGAGGACTGAAAGGCAAGGGCGGCGAAACACCCCGGAGGAGGGGTACCCAAGCGGCCAAAGGGAGCAGACTGTAAATCTGCCGGCTCTACGCCTTCGTTGGTTCGAATCCAACCCCCTCCAAGAGAAGGAGCAGCAAGCGGGAATAGCTCAGTTGGTAGAGCGTCAGCCTTCCAAGCTGAATGTCGCGGGTTCGAATCCCGTTTCCCGCTCCACCGAAGCGGTCAAGACGCACACAGCAGGCCCTGATAGCTCAGTTGGTAGAGCGCATCCTTGGTAAGGATGAGGTCTCCAGTTCAATCCTGGATCAGGGCTCCATTCGAGGTTTCCTAGAGGAGCGACATGAGCAAGGAGAAATTCGAGCGCACCAAGCCCCACGTGAACGTGGGGACCATCGGGCACGTGGACCACGGCAAGACCACCCTCACTGCAGCCATCACCAAGGTGCTGGCCAAGCAGGGCGGCGCGCAGGCCCTGGCCTACGATCAGATCGACAAGGCGCCGGAGGAGCGGGAGCGCGGCATCACCATCGCCACCGCCCACGTGGAGTACCAGACCAAGAACCGGCACTACGCCCACGTCGACTGCCCGGGTCACGCCGACTACGTGAAGAACATGATTACCGGCGCGGCGCAGATGGACGGCGCGATCCTGGTGGTGTCCGCGGCCGACGGCCCGATGCCCCAGACCCGCGAGCACATCCTCCTCGCCCGTCAGGTCGGTGTTCCGTACATCATCGTCTACCTGAACAAGGTGGACATGCTGGACGACCCCGAGCTCCGCGAGCTGGTGGAGATGGAAGTCCGGGATCTGCTCAAGAAGTACGAGTTCCCCGGCGACAAGACCCCGATCATCCCCGGCAGCGCGCTGAAGGCGCTGGAGGGCGATGCCTCGGAGATCGGCGAGGGCTCGATCATGAAGCTGATGGACGCCCTCGACACCTACATCCCCACCCCGGAGCGGGCGACCGACAAGCCGTTCCTGATGCCGGTGGAGGACGTGTTCTCCATCGCTGGCCGTGGCACCGTGGCCACCGGCCGGGTGGAGCGCGGCAAGGTCAAGGTCGGCGAGGAAGTGGAGATCGTCGGCCTCCGCCCCACCACCAAGACGGTGGTCACCGGGGTGGAGATGTTCCGCAAGCTGCTCGACGAGGGCCTTGCCGGTGACAACATCGGGGCGCTGCTCCGCGGCCTCAAGCGCGAGGACGTGGAGCGTGGGCAGGTGCTGGCCAAGCCGGGCAGCATCACCCCCCACACCAAGTTCAAGGCCCAGATCTACGTCCTGACCAAGGAGGAGGGCGGGCGACACACCCCGTTCTTCAAGGGCTACCGGCCGCAGTTCTACTTCCGGACCACCGACGTGACCGGGACGGTGAAGCTGCCCGACAACGTGGAGATGGTGATGCCCGGCGACAACATCACCATCGAGGTGGAGCTGATCACCCCCATCGCCATGGAGAAGGAGCTCCGCTTCGCCATCCGCGAGGGCGGCCGCACCGTCGGCGCCGGCGTGGTGGCGGACATCCTGGAGTAGAATCAGACCCCGTCGAGGTTCGAGCGGGGAGCCCTGAGGGGGAAGCCGTGAGAGCGGCTTTCCCCTCTTTGCCGTCTTGAAGAGGAAGCCATGCCGAAGGGAAACAGGAGCATCATCTCGCTCGAGTGCGCGATCTGTAAGCGCCGCAACTACTCGACGACCAAGAACCGGCGTAAGAGCCAGGACAAGCTCGAGCTGAGCAAGTTCTGCCCCTGGTGCCGGAAGCACACCGACCACAAGGAAGGCAAGGTCTGACGACCGGATGTACCTAGGCCAGTAGCTCCAACGGTAGAGCAGCGGTCTCCAAAACCGCGTGTTGGGGGTTCGAATCCCTCCTGGCCTGCCATTTCGAGGTCCACCAATTCCATGGCTGCCAACGACGCCACCACCGCCGCCAATCGCTCCACTATGACCCCGGAGCGCCTGGTGGTCATCTTCACCCTCCTCCTGGCCATCGTGCTGGTGATGTTCCTCAAGCACGTCATCGCCCCGGTGTGGGTGGCGGCCGGGCTCCCCGATCGACCGCTCTTCGAGGGGACCGACGAGTGGACCTATTCCTCGCTGGTGGCGGTGGCGGTGACCGCCGCGCTGCTCGGCGGGGCATGGGCCAACACCCGGATTCGCTCCCTGGCCCTGGAGACCGCCTCGGAGTTGATGCGGGTTACCTGGCCCAGCTGGCCCGAGGTGCGGGTCTCCACCGTGGCGGTGATCATGGCCTCGATCGTGGCCGGGGTCCTGCTCTTCTTCATCGACACCCTCAGCTACAAGCTGATGGTGGAGTGGCTGCCCGCGCTGTGGGGGAAGCTCTGATGGCCGACAAGCGCTGGTACGCTGTTCACACCTACTCCGGGTTCGAGAACAAGGCGAAGAAGAGCCTGGAGGAGAAGATCCGCCTCGAAGGGCTCCAGGACGCCTTCGGAGAGATCCTCATCCCGGTGGAGCAGGTGGTGGAGATGGTGAAGGGGGAGAAGAAGACCTCCAAGCGGAAGTTCCTCCCCGGATACATCCTGGTCCAGATGGAGATGAACGACCGCACGTGGCACCTGGTGAAGAACACCCCCAAGGTGACCGGGTTCATCGGCGCGGCGGCCAACGAGCAGCCCCCGCCCATCCCCGACAAGGAGATGGAGCGGCTGACCACCCAGATCTCCGAGGGAACGCTGAAGCCCAAGCCCCGGGTGCAGTTCGAGGACGGGGACACGGTGCGCGTCATCGACGGCCCGTTCAGCAACTTCAACGGGACGGTGGAAGAGGTGAACCCGGACAAGGGCCGGGTGAAGGTGCTGGTGTCGATCTTCGGCCGGGCCACCCCGGTCGAGCTGGACTTCATGCAGGTGGAGAAGACCAGCGCGTAGGGAGTGAAGTGGGCCCGCTCCGGATTCCGGGGTGGTGTTCGGCCGTGGGAGGGCAGCCCGCCCGCTCGCACCACGGTGAGGTGAAGCGATGAAGAAGGTCACCGGACAGGTGAAGCTGCAGATTCCCGCGGGCAAGGCCAACCCGGCCCCGCCCATCGGGCCGGCGCTCGGTCAGCAGGGCGTCAACATCATGGAGTTCTGCAAGCAGTTCAACGCCCAGACCCAGGCGCAGGCGAAGGAGGGCCTGATCATCCCGGTGATCATCACCGTGTATCAGGACCGCTCGTTCACCTTCGTCCTCAAGACCCCGCCGGCGGCGGTGCTGCTGAAGAAGGCCGCCGGGCTGCACACCGAGAAGAAGAAGGGCTCGGGGTCGCACAAGCCGGGCAAGGAGAAGGTCGGCCAGGTGAAGCGCAAGCAGCTGGAGGACATCGCCCGGCTGAAGATGCCGGACATGACCGCTGGCTCCCTGGAAGCGGCGATGGCCACCATCGCCGGCACCGCCCGCTCGATGGGCATCGACATCGTCGACTGAACCGGAACGGAAAGACCTCTCACATGACGACCAAGACTGCGAAGAAGTTCCGGGCCGCGGCCGAGCTGGTGGACCGCAACAAGCGCTACACCGTGGAGGAGGGCTTCAAGCTCCTCAAGGAGACGGTGGCCAAGCGCAACGTGAAGTTCGATCAGACGGTGGACGTGGCGATCAACCTCGGGGTGGATCCCAAGCACGCCGACCAGATGGTGCGTGGGGCGGTGGTGCTCCCCAACGGCATCGGGAAGACGGTGCGGGTGGCGGTGTTCGCCAAGGGCGAGAAGCAGCGCGAGGCCCAGGACGCCGGCGCCGACGTGGTGGGCGAGGCCGACCTGGCCAAGCGCATCGAGGAAGGCTTCATGGACTTCGACACCGTCATCGCCACCCCGGACATGATGGGAGTGGTGGGACGACTGGGGAAGGTCCTCGGTCCCCGCGGCCTGATGCCCAACCCCAAGGTGGGCACGGTGACCGCCGACGTGGGCAAGGCCATCCGCGAGGCCAAGGGCGGCAAGGTGGAGTTCCGGGCGGAGAAGGCCGGGGTGGTGCACGCCCCGGTGGGCAAGGCGTCGTTCCCCGCCGAGAAGCTGGCGGAGAACTTCAACGCCCTGATGGAGCTGGTGATGAAGCTCAAGCCCTCCACCGCCAAGGGCGTCTACCTGAAGGGCGCCACCATCAGCGCCACCATGACCCCCGGCATCAAGCTCGACGTCCAGGAGATCGGCGCCCGGCACAAGTAGCCTGGGGCAGTCAGAAGTGACCGAGGCCCTGACCCGAGCATCGCCTGCTCGGCTCGGGGCCTCGCCGTTTCGGGACCTCGGGCTGCCCCGGCCTCGACTACCGCTGGCCTGCTGCGCTGAGCTGCGCCGGCGGCGGCTCCGCCTCGGCCTGCTCGGCGAGCTGGGCGAGGTAGGCATGGAGCTGGGCGACCACCGCCGCGCCTTCCCCGATCGCCGCGCCCACCCGCTTCACCGACCCGCACCGCACGTCGCCCACGGCGAAGACCCCGGCCACGCTCGTCTCCAGCGACCGCGGGACGTTCCGCCGGCCGGCGCGCACCAGGTCCTCGAGGTTCAGCTCGGAGCCGGTCTTGACGAAGCCCTTGGCGTCGAGGGCGACGTCGCAGCCGTGCAGCCACTCGGTGGCCGGCTCGGCTCCCACGAAGAGGAAGACCTGGCGCACCGGGGCCTCGTCCTCGACACCGGTGCGGTGATTCTTCCAGCGCACCGCGGCCAGCTCGCCCCGGTCGTCCGCCTCCAGCCGGGTCAGCTCGCTGTCCGGATGGACCTGGATGTTCTGCGTCGCGGCGAGGCGGTCCACCAGGTAGCGGGACATGGTGCCGGAGAGGCTCGGCCCGCGGACCAGCATCAGCACCCGGGCGGCGTGCCCGGAGAGGAAGACCGCGGCCTGTCCGGCCGAGTTCCCTCCGCCGACCAGGACCACGTCCTTGCCCCGGCAGACCCGCGCCTCGATCGGCGAGGCCCAGTAGGAGACGCCGCGGCCCTCGAACCGGGCCAGGTTGGGGATCTCCGGTCGCCGGTAGCGCGCTCCGGAGGCGATGACCAGCGTCCGCGCGGAGACGGTGCGTCCGTCCTCGAGGTGCAGCGAGATCGACGGCCGCGAGGACGTGCCGGGGCGACAGGAGAGACCGGTGACCACCGCCGGCATGGCGAACTCGGCGCCGAACTTCTGGGCCTGGGTGAAGGCCCGGCCGGTGAGGTCCTGTCCGGTGACCCCGGAGGGAAAGCCGAGGTAGTTGTCGATGCGGGCGCTGGCGCCGGCCTGGCCCCCGAAGCCCCGGCCATCGACGACCAGGACCGAGAGCCCCTCCGAGGCCCCGTACACCGCGGTGGAGAGACCGGCCGGGCCCGCTCCGACCACCACCACGTCATAGCCACGCTCGCGGATGGTGTTGGGGAGGACGTTGAGGTAGCGGGCCAGAGCGACGTCCCCCGGGTTCTTCAGCACCGACCCATCGGGGCAGATGACCAGGGGGAGGTCATCGGCCCGTGCCTGGTGGCGGGCGAGGAGGCCTGCCGCGTCGGGATCGGTGTCCGGGTCGAGCACCTCGTGGGGATGGCCGCTCCGCACCAGGAACTCCCGGAGCGCGCGCATGCGGGGGTGGGCTGCGGAGCCGATCAGCGCCGGGCCGCCGTAGCCCAGGGCCACCAGGCCGAGTCGGCGGAGGGTGAGGGCGCGGAGGATGCGCTCCCCCAGCTCGATCTCCGCCACCATCAGCGCCCGCAGGGCCTCGGGCGGGACGAGGAGCGCCTCGACCGGGCCGATGGCGCGGACGTCGACGAAGGAGTCGGCCCCGGAGATCTGCCCCACCTCGGCGAGGAAGTGGCGTGGCCCGCGCTCCCAGATGGGGATGCTCCGTCCGAAGGCATCGCGGCGGAAGAAGGTCACCCGCCCCGAGAGGACCACGTACATCCCCGCCCCGGGCTTCCCGACCTCGAAGAGCATGGCTCCATCGGGGAAGGAGCGGTGCTCGGCGAACCGCTCCACCCGGGGGATGTCCTCCTCGTTGAGTGGAGCGAAGATCTCGTGGAGCCGGGGCTCGAGGAACTTGAACTCCGAACCTGGCGGCAGGGTGGGAAGCTCGGGAGGGACGACGTCGTCGGCGCTGGTCACGAAGCGACGTCTAACCCGGTGCACCCTCGTCGCCACGCCGAAGACTGCGAGCAGCGCACCGCTCGGCGGCCCCATGCACTTCTTCACTTCCGCGAGCGGAAGCGACTGCCCCGCAGGTCAGCGGCTTCCGGTCAATGCCCAACGCTCGACGCGTCGCCGCGAGGCGGCGCGGGACGGGGGACTCAGGCCTTGGACTCGGCGGCGGCAGTCTTCCGCACCAGCTCGCCGAGGTAGGTGTGAATCTGGGGCACCACCGCCGCCCCCTCGCCGATCGCCCCGCCGACCCGCTTCACCGAGCCGGAGCGCACGTCGCCGACCGCGAACACCCCGGGGACGTTGGTCTCCAGCGAGGCGGGGACGGTGCGCCGCCCGGTCCGGACCAGCTCCTCGAGGGTGAGGGTGGTTCCGGTCTTCACGAAGCCCTTGTCATCGAGGGCCACCGGGCAGTCGCGGAGCCACTCGGTGGCGGGCTCGGCCCCGACGAAGACGAAGACATGGCCCACCCGGCCGGTGTGCTCGGAGCCGGACTTCCGGTTGCGCCAGCGGGCCAGGCACATCTCCCCGTCGTCCCCGCGCTCCAGCGCGGCCAGCTCGGTGTGCGGATGGAGATGGATGTTGGGCGTGGCGGCGATCCGGTCGATCAGATAGCGGGACATCGACTCCGCCAGCCCTGGACCTCGGATCAGCACCAGCACCCGGGCCGCGTGGTCGGAGAGGAAGATCGCCGCCTGCCCGGCGGAGTTGCCTCCCCCCACCAGCACCACGTCCTGGCCCCGGCAGCTGGCGGCCTCGATGGGCGAGGCCCAGTACGAGACGCCCCGACCCTCGAGCTCCTCCAGGCCCGGCACCGTGGGCCGGCGGTAGCGGGCACCGGAGGCGACCACCACGGTCCGGGCGGAAACCTTCCGGCCATCGTCCAGCTCCAGGGCGAGCGCGGAGCCCGAGCCGTCGGCGCCCGGGCAGTTCAGCCGGGTGACCTGGACCGGCATGGCGAACTCGGTCCCGAACTTGGTGGCCTGGGTGAAGCCCCGGCCGGTGAGCTCCTGGCCGCTGAGGCCCATCGGGAAGCCGAAGTAGTTCTCGATCCGCGCGCTCGCCCCGGCCTGGCCACCGAACCCCCGGGCGTCGACCACCAGCACCGAGAGGCCCTCCGAGGCGGCGTACACCGCGGTGGCCAGCCCGGCGGGTCCTGCCCCCACCACCGCCACGTCGTAGCCGCGGTCGCGGACCGAGTTGGGGAGGACATCCAGATAGCGACCGAGGGCGATGTCGCCCGGGTTGCGGAGCACCGAGCCGTCCGGGCAGACCACCAGGGGGAAGTCCTCGGGGAGGGCCTCGTGGCGAGCAACGAGGGTCGCCGCGTCGGCGTCCTTCTCGGGATCCAGCACCCGGTGGGGATGGCCGCTGCGGAGGAGGAACTCCTGAAGCCGGTGGAGGCGGGGATTGCTGGGCGGGGCGACCAGGATCGGCCCCATCACCCCCTGAGCGGCCAGGGCCTTGCGGCGGAGGATGAAGGCCTTGAGCAGGCGCCCCCCCAGCTCGACGTCGGCCACCAGGAAGTTCCGGAGCGCCTCGGTGGGCACCAGCACCGCCTCGACCGGGCCAGCGGCCCGGCCGGTCAGCGGAGCCCGTGAGCCGAGGAGCTGCCCCATCTCGGCGAGGAAGTTGCCCGGGCCCCGGGTGCCCATGTCCACCACCCGGCCCAGGACGTCGTGACGGGAGACCGCCACCTGACCGGAGAGGATGACCAGCATCCCCTCGGCCACCTTTCCCACTTCGAACAGGACCTCGCCGTCGGGGTAGCTCCGGCGCTCGCCGATCCGCTCCAGCCGGGCGATCTCCGGCTCGGTGAGGGTGAAGAATATCTGGTGCCGGCGGGCCTCCAGATCGGGCAGGTCCGGGAAGTGGGGGAAGCCGTCCTCGGTGTCGGCCATGGCGCGGGGACCTCGGGGCCACACATCAGGCCACAACGTGGCGCGACCTCAACGGGTGGTTACCTTGGGAAGGTCCGGGAGGTGGCTTTTGACAACCGACCTTCCGGTTGCTACATGCGCCCGTTCCGCCGGGGTGCCACCCCGGCACCCCTGGTCCAAGACAGCAGGGACGGGCGAGACGCCCGTTCAAACGGTAGCCGGCACCCGCCGGACCGCCAGCCCTGCCGAGACATGGGAGCTGGGCGGGCCTCCACCGGAGACCCTCTCGCTCTTGCCACTCTGGCCCAGCGGCACGACGCCGGCCCTGCGCGAGCAGGGGCGGCCAGAGTGAGGAGGTGAGAAGGACGTGGAGAAGAGCGAGAAGGAAGTTCTCATCCGTGAGCTGAACGAGAAGTTTGCCCGGGCGCGTACCGCCATCGTGGCCGAGTTCTCGCGGCTGAACGTGGAGACCGTCACCCGGCTGCGGAAGAAGTTCCGCGAGGGTGGGGTGGACTACAAGGTCCTCAAGAACACGCTTGCCAAGCGGGCTGCCAAGGGCACCCCGGTGGAGGTGGTGAGCGAAGACTTCACCGGGCCGGTGGCGATCGCCATCGGGTACGACGACGTGGTCGCCCCGGCGAAGATCCTCTCCGAGTTCATCAAGGACCTCGAGACCATCAAGATCCGAAGTGCGGTGGTGGAGGGGAAGAAGACCGACGCCGCCGGAGTCGCGGCGCTGGCCAAGATGCCCGGCCTGCCCGAGCTGCGAGCGAAGCTCCTGGGAATGCTCAACCAGCCGGCGGGGGAGCTCGTCCGCACGGTGGCCGAACCCGGAAGTCGTCTGGCGCGCCTGATCAAGGCCCGCCAGGAGGCTTTGGAGAAGCAGACTTAATTGAAGCTATAAGTTTTAACAAACATTCCACCGGGACCACTCTGCTGCGCGGAGTCAAGTCCCGTTATGAGGGTGAGTTCCGCCATGGCAGACCTGAATCAGATTGTCGACTCGCTGTCCTCCCTGACCGTCATGGAGGCAGCGGAGCTGGTGAAGAAGCTCGAGGAGAAATGGGGCGTTTCCGCTGCTGCGGTCGCCGTCGCTGCGGGGGGTGGAGCCGGGGGTGCCGCTGCGGCAGCTCCGGCCGAAGAGAAGACCGAGTTCACGGTCGTCCTCGCCAACGCCGGCGCCAACAAGATCAACGTCATCAAGGAGATCCGCGCCATTACCGGGCTGGGCCTGAAGGAGGCCAAGGACTTGGTGGAGGGCGCTCCCAAGACGGTGAAGGAAGGCGTCAACAAGGACGACGCCAAGAAGATCAAGGACCAGCTCACCGCGGCTGGTGCCACCGTCGAGATCAAGTAGCGAGTCTGGTGACGGCGGCACCGGGGCCCCACGTCCCCCGGCGCCGCTCGCCCATCCAGGCGCATCCGTGAGCAGGCGTGCCGGCGGTCTTCCCCGAGGGAGGACGCCGGCACTCCGTCTTTGAAGAGCAGTTCCCCTCGCCCTCCCCGCCCCAGGCCAGCGGGTGAGGCAGCCGCCGAAGAGAAGTCCGTCGTCAGGGAGACCGAATGCCCGCCTCAGTCCAGAACAACTTCCGCGTCCGGAAGAGCTTCGCGAAGATCCAGAAGATCATCGACATCCCCAACCTGATCAACATCCAGAAGCAGTCGTACGAGAAGTTCCTCCAGGCAGACATCGCTCCGGACAAGCGGGAGGACGTCGGACTCCAGGGCGTCTTCAAGTCGGTCTTTCCGATCCGTGACTTCAACGAGACCAGCTCGCTGGAGTTCGTCAGCTACAACCTCGAGCGGCCGAAGTACGACGTCGACGAGTGCCACCAGCGGGGGATGACCTACTCCGCCCCGATCAAGGTGGTGGTCCGCCTGGTGGTCTGGGACAAGGACGAGGAGACCGGGGCCCAGAGCATCCGCGACGTCAAGGAGCAGGAGGTCTACTTCGGCGAGATCCCGCTGATGACCGAGAACGGGACCTTCATCATCAACGGCACCGAGCGAGTGGTGGTCAGCCAGCTCCACCGCAGCCCGGGCGCCTTCTTCGACCACGACAAGGGCAAGAGCCACAGCTCGGGCAAGCTGCTCTACAACGCCCGGATCATCCCTTACCGGGGCTCGTGGATCGACTTCGAGTTCGACCACAAGGACCTGCTCTACGTCCGCATCGATCGGCGGCGGAAGCTGCCGGCCACGGTGCTGATCCGGGCCCTGGGTGCCGTCCCCGACACGGCGAAGAAGAACCCCATCGAGTTCAAGGGCACCACCGAGGAGATCCTCAACTACTACTACGCCACCGAGACCATCTATCTGCACTCGGCGAGCGAGTTCGAGAAGTCGGTGGAGCTGGAGCTGCTCCCCGGCCAGCGGGCCACCCGGGACATCAAGACCAAGTCCGGCGAGGTGATCGTCAAGAAGAACCGCAAGTTCACCCGCGGGGCGATCAAGAAGCTCGAGGCGGCGAAGATGCGCACCCTGCCCATCGACGCCGACGAGCTGTTCACCAAGGTCTCGGCCTACGACGTGGTGGACGAGGCCACCGGCGAGGTGATCCTCGAGTGCAACGAGGAGGTCTCCCAGGAGAAGGTGGACGAGCTCCTCAAGCGGGGAATCAAGGAGTTCAAGGTCCTCTTCATCGACAACCTCAACGTCGGCCCGTACCTCCGGGAGACGTTGATGCTCGACAAGATCGACTCCCCGGAGCAGGCGATCATGGAGATCTACCGGCGGCTGCGCCCCGGTGATCCGCCCACGCCGGAGACGGCGATCAACCTCTTCACCAACCTCTTCTTCAATCCCGAGCGCTACGACCTGTCGAAGGTCGGCCGGCTGAAGCTGAACTTCAAGTTCGGCCTCGAGGAGCCGCTGGACGGCCAGATCCTCACCAAGCGCGACATCCTGGAGGTCATCCGCTACCTGATCGACCTCAAGAACGGGAAGGGGACCATCGACGACATCGACCACCTCGGCAACCGCCGGGTGCGCGCGGTGGGCGAGCTGCTGGAGAACCAGTACCGGATCGGCCTGGTGCGGATGGAGCGGGCAATCAAGGAGCGGATGAGCCTCCAGGAAATCGAGACTCTGATGCCCCACGACCTGATCAACGCCAAGCCGGTGACGGCGGTGATCAAGGAGTTCTTCGGCTCCAGCCAGCTCTCGCAGTTCATGGACCAGACCAACCCCCTCTCCGAGGTCACCCACAAGCGGCGGCTCTCGGCGCTGGGACCGGGCGGGCTCACCCGGGAGCGGGCGGGGTTCGAGGTGCGCGACGTGCACCCCACCCACTACGGACGGATCTGCCCCATCGAGACGCCGGAAGGTCCGAACATCGGACTGATCGCCTCGCTCTCCACCTTCGCCCGGGTGAACGAGTTCGGCTTCGTCGAGACCCCGTACCGCAAGGTCGAGGACGGCGGGGTGACCGGCGAGACGGCCTTCTACTCGGCGCTGGAGGAGGAGAAGCACACCATCGCCCAGGCGAACGCCGAGTTCGACAAGAAGGGCAAGTTCGTCAACGAGCTGGTGTCCAGCCGCCGGGGCGGTGAGTTCGTCCAGGCCAAGCCCGAGGACGTGGACCTGATGGACGTGTCGCCGAACCAGCTGGTCTCGGTGGCCGCCTCCCTCATCCCCTTC
>Ga0318563_10000988_pt1 | contig 11910 bp, 11 predicted proteins | sample GRESIP066b5f19_FD_203689 | JGI IMG/M metagenome (GOLD analysis project Ga0318563, IMG submission 203689) | Tropical soil microbial communities from Luquillo Experimental Forest, Puerto Rico - GRE.SIPMG.066b5f19 | ecosystem: Environmental > Terrestrial > Soil > Tropical forest > Bulk soil... | reverse complement strand
CTGGCAAGGGTCGGCAGCACCAGCATCTCCTCCCCCTTGCCGCGGATCAGCGTGAATCCGCGATAGGAAGGCAGGAAGCCGATCCCCTTCGTTCCGCCACCGATGCGCATAGCGCAATTATGCGCGCCGAAGACACGCGCGCAGGCGGCGCTCGCCTCGAAGCGCGGCGCCTTCTCCTCATATTCGGCGCGCGAGTTGAGGGCGGCGTTGTGGCATTCATCGGCATCGAGCGCACCCTTGTCGCTGCAGTCGCGCTCATCCGCATAGACAGTGCCTGCGGCTGGCGCCCCCGCGGCAGCTTGATGCGCCTTGCGTGCGGCAGCCTCGACGCTGTGCAACCCCAATGCCAGAGCGAGGCCCGCGACCGCGAACGCGCCAAGCAGGCGAAAGGATCGGCCGGCGCGTCGCACGCACTCCGCCGAGTTCAGATCATTCATGTCGCAGCCGATTCCATCCTTGTGGAGGCGCCCCACTGGGCATTGATCTTGCCGGTCAATCATGCCCATTGGAAGGCGTCGAAAGACTGGGAGACCCAGCATCGTGGCGATCATCCAGAGATTGGCGGATTTCGCGGAGTTCTTCGGGCTCGCCCTGGTGCTTGTCGTCCTCTATCTCGTGGTTTACGTGCTTGCTACCCAGCATAACGAATTCGCGCTCATCCGGGCCAATATTTTGTCGGCTGCGATTGCGCTCGGCATGAGCCTCATCGGCTTCGCCCTGCCTCTGTCGAGCGCCATCATCTACACCCACGACCTCGTGCATTTCTTCATGTGGGGCGTCGTCGCCCTCGTGGTGCAGATCCTTGTCTATTGGCTGGTGCGGCTCGTGCTGCCGGATCTGTCGCGCCGCATCGCGAGCGGCGAGGTCACGGCGGCGCTCTTCCTCGGCTGCGCCTCGCTCACCGCCGGCATCATCAATTCGGCGGCCATGAGCTTTTGAGGTCGAAGGCTTTCAGGAGGCTTTTGGGTTGAGCGCCGATCCGACCATCGCCGAGATCCGCAAGCGCGCCATCGCCTCGTCGCTTATCACACCGACGACGCTCGCCCACGCCATCGCGACGCTCGGCTTCGTGCAGGCCGATCCGATCCGTTCGCCCGCCCGCGCCCAGGACCTGATCTTGCGCCACCGTGTCGCGAAATATCGCGCCGGCGATCTCGAGCGGCGCTTCGCGCGGCTCGGCATAGAGGAGGATTTCCTCTACGCCTATGGCTTCATGCCACGCGAGGTATCGCGGCTCCTGCATCCGCGGCCAGACCCCAAGGGCTTGCCGCATGAGCCGACGGGGCTCGCGGCCGAGGTGCTGGCCTTCGTGCATGAGCGCGGCGTCGTCCACCCGCAGGATCTGCTCGAGCAATTCGGCAAGGAGCGGGCCGTCAACGGCTGGGGCGGCTTCTCCAAGGCGACGACGCGGGCACTGCACACCTTGCAATTCTATGGTCTGTTGCGCGTGGCGCGGCGGCGTGAGGGCGTCCGCATCTATGAGGCGGCGCACCCGCACGACGAGGCGATCGAGCCGGCCGAGCGACTGCGGCGGCTGCTGCTCCTCGTCATCGGCATCCTCGCGCCCGTGCCGCAGCGTGGGCTACGCCCGACCCTCGCCCTGCTGGCGCGCGGCGCGCCAGGCCTCAAGGGCATGCCAGCGGCAGTGCAGCGCCTCCTGGGCAGCGGCGAGCTCGAAAGCGCCGTTATCGACGGCGAGACCTATCTGTGGCCGGCCCATGCCGAAGGCGAGGCGCGGCACAGTGTCGGGCGCAAGCTGCGTTTCCTCGCTCCCTTCGACCCGATCGTCTGGGACCGCCGGCGCTTCGAGCATCTCTGGGGCTGGGAGTATCGCTTCGAGGCCTATACGCCCAAGAAGAAGCGCCGCTTCGGCTATTACGCCATGCCGCTCCTCTTCGCCGACAAGGTGATCGGCTGGGCCAATCTCAGCATGGCGAAGGGGCGCCTCGACGTCGACATGGGGTTCGTTCGCGCCAAGCCCAAGGGACAGGATTTCACCCGCGCCCTCGACGCGGAGATGGCCCGCATTGAAGCCTTCCTGGCGCGCGACGCGGAGGGCTGAGCGCCTCAGAGCCGCTCGTTCAGGAAGCGCAGGAGGCGTGGCGCGAAGAAGCCGCTGAAGCTCCCCGTCTCCTCGATCGGCTCGGACGCCCAGAAATGCGGCGCCGATTGCACGATGGAGGTGCGCACAAATTTGCCGGCCTCGGTGAGCGCGGTCAGCATCACCTCGGACTGCGTCACCCTGTCGACGATATTATCCTCGGTGCCCCAGGTCAGGAGGAAGGAGGTCGCGTTGTCGTTCGTCTCGACATAGCTCAACGGCGAAGCATCGAAGAAGAGGCGCCGACATCGGCGGGCGCTGCGCCGAGGAACTTCTGGGTGATCTGATCGCGCGGCCGTGTGAGCTGGTCGTGGCGCCATTGGGCCGCCATGTCGTAGACGCCATAGAACAGGATCGCGGCCTTCACCGAGGACGGAACGAGGGCATGCCTATCCGACGGATAGCCCGTCGAGAAGGGCACCTTCTCGCCCGCGAGGGCGACGAGCGCCGAGAGATGCGCGCCGGCCGAATCGCCGATGAGCGCGATGCGGCTCGGATCGAGACCGAGATTTGCCGCCTCGCCCCGCACATATTGCACGGCTGCGCGCACATCCTGCACGGCCTCGGGGAACATCTTGCGTCCCTTCTCCGCCAGCCGGTAATCGACCGAGAACAGCGCAAAGCCGCGCCTCGCGAGATAGGGGCCCCAATAGCGATAGCTCTCGCGCGATCCGATCTGCCAGCCGCCGCCATGCACAGCAACGAGCACGGGCGCATTGCGCCTCACCTTCGGCGCGTAGAGGTCGCCGAGCAGCGCGACGCCGTCATGCTCCGCATAGGTGATGCCGGTCCTGGCCTCGATGTCGGCCCCTTCGGCCGCTGCGGCGCTGCTCACTGCAGCACCATCGGGACGGGCGCTGCGGCGAAGGGCGGAGCGGCAAAAGCTGGCATGGCGATCTCGGTTGTCGGCTGGGGCTAGAGCGCGACGCGCTCGTGGGACCTCAAGCGTAGCGCATCAATCCCGAGCGTTGCAAAGTCGTGGGTGGTCGGAACAAGGCCGGCCAAGACGGAGAGAGGTTTGCGTCATACTCGGGCTCGTCCCGGGGCATCCACGCTTTTCTCGCGTTTACGAAAGTATTTCCGGCGGATAATTCCCGCAATAATATCGACGAATACATGGATCCCAACGTCACCCATCATGGCGCGTCCCCTGCCCCGCCTCGGAAAAATGGGGCGGCGCGGCGCGAATCACCTTCCCAGCGAGCGTCGGCGTAGTGCCCGATTGTGGGCGCATCCGTCGTCGAACAGCGAAAAAACGTCGAACTCGATAGAATTCTTTGCCTTCGCGCGCCGCAAATACGCGCGGCAATTTACGGATCACACCTTGCCATATAACCTCGCGGCGGGCGTCCGGAGCGCGCTCTGGCGGGGGCTGATAGGTCATGATGGTCGCCCCCAAGGCAAGGAGGACATCATCGTGAACAAGTATATTGCGGAACTCTTCGGCACGGCAGTGCTCGTGCTGATGGGCTGTGGCTCGGTCGTGCTCACGGGCTATAGCACTGCCTTCCCGTTGGGGATGCTGCCGATCGCCTTCGCCTTCGGCCTGTCGGTCATGGCGATGGCCTACGGAATCGGACCGATCTCGGGCTGCCACATCAACCCCGCGGTGACGCTCGGCGTCTGGTCCGCCGGCCGCATGCCGTTCTCTGAGGCGATCGGCTACATCATCTCGCAATGCATCGGCGGCATCATCGGCGCCGGCATCCTCTATCTGCTCGTGACCGGCAAGCTCGCGGGCTATGACGTCGCGAAGGCGGGGCTCGGCCAGAATGGCTGGGGCGACGGCTATCTCGGCGCCTATGGCACGGGCTCGGCCATGATTGCGGAGTTCGTCGGCACCCTGATCTTCCTCGTCGCCATTCTCGGTGTGACACAAAAGAACGGCGGCCATCCGGGGACGGCCGGCCTCGCCATCGGCCTCACCCTCGTCCTGATCCACATCGTCTTCATCAATGTGACGGGCGTCTCGGTCAATCCGGCCCGCTCGCTTGGCCCCGCCCTCTTCGTCGGCGGCAACGCGCTCGCTCAGCTCTGGCTCTTCCTGATCGTGCCCTCGGTCGGCGGCATCGTCGCGGGCCTCCTGTTCAAGGCGAAGCTGTTCGAAGCCTAAACGCTCCGGCCTCCGGCGTCTCAACGGACCGCCGGCCTCCGGCCAGCGACGGTCTGTCCAGTGCGCGACGGCTGATGGTGGCGCAGATACTAAGGATTGCCGGCCAGAGGCCGACGGTCCGGAGAGAGGCCGGCCCCGGACTGCCGGCCGGAGGCCGGCAGCGATCCGGTCTGCGGACGACGCACGGCTGGGGCGATCCCTGGAGATAGCAGCCTCACGGAGCCCGATGCTAATTTCGCCTGCGAAGCTGAGGGCTATCCCATAGCCCTCGAAGGGGAAGGAACGCCTCCTCCATGACCATGAGCGCGGCTACCCGCGACACCCACGCGGGCGGCGTCGATAGCGGCTATGCCTGGTTCAGGCTCGCCATCTGCGTCGTCATCTCGACCATCGGCAATATCGGCCTGTGGTCTTATGTGGTGGCGCTGCCGGCCGTGCAGGCCGATTTCGGCGTGACGCGCGGCGCGGCCTCCGCGGCCTATACGGTGACCATGATCGGCTTTGCCTTCGGCGGGGTGCTGATGGGCCGCCTGACCGATCGGTTCGGCGTGATGCTCCCGGTGATGATCTCCTCTGTGTCGCTGGCGATCGGCTATCTCGTCTGTTCGCAGGCGCCGAATCTTTGGGTGTTCGCGCTGGGGCAAGGCATTCTCGGCTTCCTCGGCAGCTCGGCGCTGTTCGGGGCGCTGATGGCCGATGTGTCGCATTGGTTCGCGCGCCGCCGGGGCGCCGCCGTCGCGATCGCGGCCTCGGGCAACTACATCTCGGGCGGCCTCTGGCCGCCGATCGAGCAGCATTTCATCGACAGCCTCGGCTGGCGACCGACCTATCTCGGTATCGGCATCTTCTGCGTGGTCACCATGCTGCCGCTCGCGCTCATCTTGCGCCGCCCCGCACCGGTGCATGCCGAGCCGTCGGCGGCCGAGAGGAAGGGCATGCAGCGCCCGCTCGGCTTCTCGCCGAACATGCTGCAGGTGCTGCTCGGCATTGCGGGCCTTGGCTGCTGCGTCGCCATGTCGATGCCGCAAGTGCATCTCGTCGCTTATTGCGCCGATCTCGGCTATGGGCCCGCCGTCGGGGCGCAAATGCTCTCGATCATGCTCGCGCTCGGCATCATCAGCCGGGTCGGCTCCGGCTTCGTCGCCGACCGCATCGGGGCGCTCGGGACCTTGCTCATCGGCTCGGCCGCCCAGGCCGCGGCCTTGATCCTCTATACCGGCTTCGAGAGCCTGAATTCGCTTTATGTCATCTCGGCCCTTTTCGGCCTGGTGCAGGGCGGCATCGTGCCTTGCTACGCGATCATCGTGCGCGACTATTTCCCGGCGCGCGAGGCCGGCACCCGCGTCTCGATCGCCATCATGGCGACGGTGCTTGGTATGGCGCTCGGCGGCTGGATGAACGGCTACATCTTCGATCTCACCGGCTCCTACCGGGCGGCTTTCATTAATGGGTTCGCCTGGAACATCCTCAACGCCGCGATCGCGCTCTGGCTACTCCTGCGCAGCGGTGGCTCAGGGGCGCGCCAGCAAGTGGTGGGCGCCACGGCCTGAGGCAAGGCAGACAGGCAGAAGGCGGCCTTCGAGGGCCGGGTGCGACTAGGCGAGGTCGAGATCGGCGCCGAGCCGCTAGGCCAAGGCCACATCCGGCCACCGTCGTGGCCTCTGCGGCGCGCAGTGCGATTGCTCTTCGCGCCGCTTGGTGTTAGCGCGGCGTCATGCACCGACCCTTGCGCATCGCCCCATCGATCCTGTCCGCCGATTTCGCCAAGCTCGGCGAGGAAATCCGTGCCGTGGAGGCCGCGGGCGCCGACTATATCCATGTCGACGTCATGGACGGCCATTTTGTGCCAAACATCACGATCGGCGCTAACGTGGTCGCGGCTATCCGCCCGTGTGCGAAGAAGCCACTCGACACGCATTTGATGATCGCACCCGCCGATCCCTATATCGAGGCCTTCGCCAAGGCCGGCGCCGACATGATCATGATCCATGTGGAGGCGGGGCCGCATCCGCACCGTACGTTGCAGGCGATCCGTGCCGCGGGAAAGCGCGCAGGCATCGTGATCAACCCGGGCACACATGAGAGCGCAGTCGCCTATCTCCTCGATCTCGTGGACCAGATCCTGGTCATGACGGTCAATCCGGGCTTCGGCGGCCAGGCTTTCATTCCTGAGGTCGTCGAGAAGGTGGCACGCATTCGTACCATGACGCAGGGGCGCGACATCGACATCGAGATCGATGGCGGCTGCACGCCCGAAACGGCGGGCCTGGTCGCAGCTGCCGGCGCCAATGTGCTGGTCGCGGGCGCCGCGGTCTTCAAGGGCGGCCCTAAGGCCTATGCGGAGAATATCGCCGCTATCCGCCAGGCCGCTGCCGCGGCCCGCGGCGAAATGGCCTGAGGCAGGGCTCCTGATGCGGCTCGCCGGTCCGAGAGGTTCAAGATGATCCCCCGCTATTCCCGCCCCGGCATGGCCGCGATCTGGGAGCCGCAGACGCGCTTTCGCATCCAGTTCGAGATCGAGGCGCATGCGGCAATCGCGATGGCCGAGCTCGGCGTCATCCCCAAGGAGGCGGCCGAGAGCATCTGGAAGAACGGCAGGGACGCCGTCTTCGATATCGAGCGCATCGACGAGATCGAGCGCGAGGTGAAGCATGACACGGTCGCGTTCCTGACCCATCTCAACGAGATCGTGGGGCCAGAGGCGCGCTTCCTGCACCAGGGTATGACCTCGTCCGACGTGCTCGACACCTGCCTTGCGGTCCAGCTCAAGCGGGCGAGCGACATCTTGATCGCCGATCTCGATGCGCTGCTCGAAGCGTTGAAGCGCCGCGCCTTCGAGCACAAGATGACGCCCGCTATTGGCCGCTCGCACGGCATCCATGCCGAGCCCGTCACCTTCGGGCTCAAGCTCGCCTCGGCCTATGCGGAATTCGCCCGCGCCCGCGCCCGGCTCGTCGCGGCGCGTGACGACGTCGCGACCTGCGCCATCTCGGGGCCGGTCGGCACTTTCGCGAGCGTCGACCCGCGCGTCGAGGCCTATGTGGCGGATCAGATGGGACTTTCGGTCGAGCCCGTATCGACCCAGGTCATCCCGCGCGACCGCCACGCGATGTTCTTCGCGACGCTTGCCGTCATCGCCTCCTCGATGGAGCGGCTGGTGATCGAGATCCGGCATCTGCAGCGCAGCGAAGTCTATGAGGCGGAGGAGTTCTTCTCCGAGGGCCAGAAGGGCTCGTCCGCCATGCCCCATAAGCGCAATCCCGTGCTGTCGGAGAACATCACTGGGCTTGCGAGGTTAGTGCGGAGCTATGTGTTGCCGGCGCTCGAGAATGTCGCTCTGTGGCACGAGCGCGACATCTCGCATTCCTCGGTCGAGCGTGTCATCGCGCCCGACGCTACGGTCACTCTCGACTTCGCCTTGGCGCGCTTGACGGGGCTGATCGACAAGCTGCTCGTCTACCCTGCGAACATGCAAAAGAACCTGGACCGCCTCGGCGGCCTGGTGAATTCTCAGCGCGTCCTGCTCGCCCTCACGCAGAAGGGTGCGTCACGCGAGGAGGCCTATCGGCTGGTGCAACGTAACGCCATGCCGGTCTGGCGCGGCGAAGGCGATTTTTGCAGCCTGCTGACGGCCGATGCCGACATGCGGCGCTATCTCTCGGCTGAGGAGATCGCGGCACTCTTCGACCTCGACTACCATCTCAAGCATGTCGACACGATCTTCGCGCGCGTCTTCGGCCCGGCCAACGACGCGGCAAAGCCTAAGCAAGGCGCGAAATAGCAACATGCGGTCGGCCGGCCTCGCGCCTGCGGCGCCTTTCCTCTGGCCACGGCGCGTGCCGCTGCACAAACTCGTGGCCGTGCCCTTCGTCCTCGCATTCGCTCTGGTGTCGACCGAGCTCAGCTCGATCTCGAGCCTGGCGCAGCAGCCGCCGGCCGCCCCCTCGCCATCCGGCAAGCTCAGCGGCAAGGCCGCGATCGAGGCGCTGATCGGCAATACCATGACCGGGAATGCCGACGGCGTCCCCTATTTCGCCTTCTACGTTAAGGACGGCACGGTGACGATGAAGCGCGGCGCGGAAGTCACTAGCGGCAAATGGTCGATCGCGGGCGATGATCTCTGCGAGGAATATCCCGACGACGAGGATGAGAGCTGCTACAAGCTCGAGCTCGACGGGATGTCCGGCATCATGACGGATGAGGACGGCACCCCATATAAGGTCGAGATTTTGCCCGGCAACCCCGAGAAGCTGTAGGGCGGAACCCCCCGATCCTATCGGCAGCGAGCGAGGCTGAGTTGAACCACGATTCCTACCCCGACGCCTATATCAAGAACATCCTGACCACAACTAAGACGCTCGCCCTCGTCGGCGCCAGCGCCAATCCGGCGCGGCCGAGCTACATCGTGCTGAAGTACCTTACCGAGCGCGGCTATCGGGTCATTCCGGTCAATCCAGGCCTTGCCGGCCAGTCGATCTGCGGCCAGGAGGTCGTGGCGAGCCTGAAGGATATCCGCGAGCCGCTCGACATGGTCGAGATCTTCCGCAACTCGGAAGCTGCAGGGCCCATCGTCGACGAGGCGCTGACCCTGGAGGCGAAGCCCAAGGTCATCTGGATGCAGCTCTCAGTGCGCAATGACGCGGCCGCCGCCCGTGCTGAAGCCCAAGGCGTCAGGGTCGTCATGAATCGCTGCCCGAAGATCGAATATGGCCGCCTCTCGGGCGAGATCGGCTGGCAAGGCATCAATTCGCGCATCATCTCCTCGAAGAAACCGGTGATGTCGACGAAGGGCGTTCAGAAGCGCATCATCGGCGTGTGAGTGAGCGAAACATCGGCGCCCCGGCCTTCGGGCCGCGCCCCCCTTCTCACGTCAGACGGCGATGCCCGGCTTGCCGGATTGCTTTGGCTCGAGATGCAGTTGCGCCGGCGACCAGGCTTCGAAGTCGTCGGCACTGCTGCCCCGGCTGTGGAAGTAGAGCCGCTGCGCCAAAGCCCGCATCGGCGCCGTCAGCAGGATGGCATTGATCAGCCCGTTGGGCGGGGCGAAGTCGAGTGCCCGCCTCAGCAGCCTTTTCGCGCGATACCGCGGCACCTCCCGCAACAAGGCTTCGGCCGGATGCTGGCCGCGATCGCCCAGATAGCCCGAGACGAACTGTGCGGCGCGCCGGCCGAAATGCAGCGCGGTGTGAATGCCGCCGCCCGTGACCGGCGACACGAGCCCAGCCGCATCCCCGATCAGCAGCACACGAGCTGAGCCGAGACGGCGCAACGTTCCACCGCAGGGGATGAGGCCGCCGCGTTTCGCCATCACGCGCAGGCGGCCGATGCTGCCGATCGCCTGTAGCCGGTCGAGCAGCAGCCGTAGATCGGGCCGTGCCTGCCGGCTCGCCGCGACGCCGATCTGTGTCGCATTCACGCCGGGCACGACCCAGCCGATATAGCCCGGAGCCAGTCGGCTATCGGCGAAGCAATGCAGGAAGCGCGGATCGATCGCCTGCAGCGGCTCGCATTCGATCTCGATCCCGACCAGGAACCGCTCGTTTCTGCCGAGACCGCAGGCCACGGCAACACGCGAGCGCGCTCCGTCCGCGCCGATCAGGAAGGAGGCCGACAATCCGAGCGACGGCAGCTCGACGTGGCGCTCGTGCAAATCCGCATGGTCGAACCCGCGCCCATAGAGCAGCGTCGCGCCGGCGCGCGCGGCCTCGTCGGCCATCCAGCGCAACAGAGCGGGCGTGTCGGCGGCCTGAAAGACATAGCCCGGCGCATGAAGATCGAGCGCGCGATCATCGGGCGCATAGAGGCGCACTCCCCTCACTTTACGCATCAGATGCGCCGGAAGGTCGAAATCGTCGCACGCCTCCTTGACGACGATGCCGGTGGTACGCGGCCGCGCGCCAGGTTCAAGCTTCGGATCAAGCACCGCGACCTTCAGGCCGCGCAGCGCAGCGGTCCGCGCGCAGGCGAGACCCGCGAAGCTACCTCCAGCAATGACGAGATCGAAATGCTCGGACATGACTCGCCTCCTGCCCCCAGGAATCGCGGAGCCTCACGGCGGCAGCGCGACGCTGATCGGCAGGGCCTGCGCAAGATCCATGCAGGGAGTGCGCAGCGATGGAGGACCGGCCGGGTGAAACGCACCCAACATCGCATCGCGGGAGAAGGAAGAGGCGCCGAGACGGCATCATGCGCTACCGCTTGACGGCGTCTTGAAATCCTCCGGATCGAGACCATGCTCGTCGAGGATCTCCTTCGTTCGCTGCGCGAAGGCCGGCGGCCGAGGCCGAAGCGAACCGGGTGACCGATGTCACCGCGGCGCGGCGGTGATCGCGAGCGGCAGCGCGTCGCCGCTCGTCTGGCGCCGCAGATCGATGAGGAGGCCCGCCGGCAGCGTATCGAGCACCGGGAAGGTCGAGAGCCCGGCGGCAATCAAGAGGCCGGCGACGAAATGGTTGCAGACATTGAAGATGTTGAAGGCGCCACGCGCCCGGTAGAAGAGGCTCGGCCCGTAGAGGCCGGTCCCGAGTTCGATCGGACGCCCATTCTCGCCCGCGACGTTCGCCGCGAGGCGCTCGACCACCCGCGCAAAGCCCGCCCGTGAGAGCGCGATCGGCCGGACCTCGACGCCAGCCCCCTGCGCGACGGGCGGGCGATCGAAACCAACGACATGCAACACTGAAGGGTTGTTTGGGAGAAGCAGCGCCCTTGCGGCCTCGCGTGCCGTGAGATCGGCCGCCGTCGGCACGAGCCGGTAGAAACCCTCATCGCCCCAGCCGATCTCGACGAAAGGATAGGCGCGGAAGCGTTCGGCGATCGCCACGAGCTCGCCATGCACCCGGCGCTCGGCCCCCTCCTTCAGCGCCACGACCGGGAGCACGATGCCGGAATGATAGCTATAGGCCGTCACATAGACGGCTATCGCGGTCTCGCCGGGCCGCGGCGGAAAGAGGCCGCCATCCCCCGCTTTGCGCGTAAGGATGGCTGCGACCAGGATGGCGAAGACGACGAGGAGCCCGAACAGCCAGCGCCGCAGGGCCCCCATGGCGGTCGCGCTAGCCCAGACGTTTCAGCGCGTCGTCGAGCCTCGCGATGCGCGCGACCGCGGTCTCGCGCCGCTCACGCTGCTCCTCCACCACCTCCTCGGGAGCCCGCTTGAGGAAATCCGCATTGGCGAGGTTGGCGTCGATCTTGCCGATATCGCCTTCGAGACGGCTACGTTCCTTGCTGAGGCGCGTGCGCTCGGCTGCGATGTCGATGACGCCGGCGAGCGGCAGCGCCGCGACCTCGCCGCGCACCAGGATCTGCGCCGATTGCGGCGGCGGCTCGGCCACCGTCTCGACGCTCAAGAGCCGCGCCAGGCGCTTCAGCACCGCATCCCAGCGACCGAGCCGCCCGGCGGTCTCTTGTCCCGGCGCCACGAGGACGAGCGGAATCTGGGCGCCGGCCGGCACGTTCATCTCGGCGCGCACCGAGCGGATCTCGGTGACGAGGTCGATCAGCCAGCCGATCTCGGCCTCGGCCTGCGGATTGTCGAGCCCCTCGAGATCAGGCCAAGGCGCAAGCGCGAGGATGCCGCGAGCTGCGCGGTTCCCGTCCGCGCCCCAGAGCTCCTCGGTGATGAAGGGCATGAAGGGATGGAGCAGCTTCGCCGCGCCGTCGAGCACATAGGCAACGGCAGCGCGTGTCTCGTCCTTCT
>Ga0318563_10000986_pt1 | contig 11915 bp, 14 predicted proteins | sample GRESIP066b5f19_FD_203689 | JGI IMG/M metagenome (GOLD analysis project Ga0318563, IMG submission 203689) | Tropical soil microbial communities from Luquillo Experimental Forest, Puerto Rico - GRE.SIPMG.066b5f19 | ecosystem: Environmental > Terrestrial > Soil > Tropical forest > Bulk soil... | reverse complement strand
GTGGCGCGCAGGGCCACGACGTGCGTGAGGTCGCCGAGCTGCGCGCCACGCTTCGGCACGACGCCGTCGCGGTCAACGTCTCGCGTGGGGTGCTCGAGCACGGCCCGTCACCGGACGCGCTGCGCGCGGCTGCGACGCGGTACGCCGACGCCTTGCGACGAGCGTGATCTCGCGCCCGTGGAGCGGTCACAGGGAGATTGGTATGGTGCGCCGATGGGGTCCCCCCCGGCGCTCACCGACGAGCAGCGACGGCTCGCGCTGCAGAAGGCGGTTGCGAACCGACGTCGCCGCGCCGAGGTGAAGCGCGCGCTCAAGGAGGGGCAGCTCACGCTCGCCGACGCGCTCGCGCTCGCTGGGCGCGACGAGGCGATCGCCCGCATGCGCGCGGTCGAGCTCGTCGAGTCGCTGCCGGCGCTCGGCAAGGTGAAGGCGCAGCGCGTGATGCACGCCGTCGGGATCGCCGACAGCCGCCGCGTCCAGGGGCTGGGCGCGCACCAGCGCGCCGACCTGCTCCGTGCCGTCGTCCGCTGAGCCGGCGCTGCTCGTCGTCTTCGGCCCCGGCGGGGCGGGCAAGGGGACCCTCGTACGCAGCGTGGTCGACGCCGACGACGGGCTCTGGCTCTCGCGTTCCTGGACGACCAGGCCTCGCCGTGCGGGGGAGCCCGCCGGGGACTACGTCTTCACGGACGAGGCGTCGTTCCGGGCTCGGATCGAGGCGGGCGGGTTCCTCGAGTGGGCCGAGTTCCTCGGGCATCTCTACGGCACCCCCACCCCGGCCCCGCCGCCCGGGGCCGACATCCTCCTCGAGATCGACCTGGAGGGGGCCCGCCAGGTGCTCGCGCGGGTGCCGACCGCGTGCCTGGTGCTCGTGGTGCCGCCGTCGGAGGCGCACCAGATCGAGCGGCTGCGCGGGCGTGGCGACTCCGAGGCGCACGTGGCCGCGCGGGTCGCGCGCGGCCGCGAGGAGGTGCGTGCGGGACGTGAGATCGCGCAGCACATCATCGTGAACGACGACCTCGCGACATCGACGGCCGAGCTCCTCTCTATACTTGCGGGACTGCGAGAGCACGACCGAGCGAAGGACGAGTGACCGTGACGATCCAGCGACCGACCTTGATGGACCCGCCGATCGAGACGCTGCTCGACACCGTGGACTCGAAGTTCACGCTCGTCGCGCTCGGTGCGCTGCGCGCGCGCCAGATCAACTCGTACTACAACAGCCTCGGTCAGGGGCTGCACGCGATCGTGCCGCCGCAGGTCACGTCCGCGTCGAACAAGTCGCTCTCGATCTCGTTCCAGGAGATCGCCGAGCACCGCGCGACGTACCACCGCCCGACGCCCGAGGAGCTCGCCGCCGAGGAAGAGGAGGCCGCCGCAGAGGCGGAGGCCGACCCGTTCGCGGACCCGTTCGGGTTCCAGGGAGACCCGGACGCCGGCTGACCCTGCGCGGGTGGCCCCACGCGTCGTGCTGGGGGTGGCCGGCGGCATCGCCGCCTACAAGGCCGTCGAGGTCTGCCGCCGGCTGACCGATGCCGGGTGCGAGGTCGCCCCGGTCCTGACCGAGGCCGCGACCGCCTTCGTGGCCCCGCTCACCTTCAGCGCCCTCGCCGCCCAGCCCGCAAGGACCAGCCTCTTCGGGGACGAGGCCGACCCGATCCCGCACACCAGGCTCGGGCGGTGGGCCGACGTGATCGTCGTGGCCCCGGCCACGGCTGACCTGCTGGCCCGGTACGCCGCGGGCCTCGCGAACGACCTGCTCACCGCCACGCTGCTCGCGACGACCGCGCCGGTCGTGGTCTGTCCGGCCATGCACGCCGAGATGTGGGCCCACCCGTCGGTCCGCGACAACCTGGAGGTGCTGCGCGGCCGGGGCGTCCGCGTCGTCGACCCGGAGTCCGGGCGGCTCGCCGGTGGCGACGAGGGGCCGGGGAGGCTGGCAGAGCCCGACCGGATCGTGGCCGCCGTCCTCGCCATCGCCGCGCCGACCGGGCCGCTCGCGGGGCGCACGGTGCTCGTGACCGCGGGCGGGACCCGTGAGGCGATCGACCCGGTTCGCGTCCTCACCAACCGGTCGTCGGGCCGCCAGGGCCACGCGATCGCCGAGGCCGCCGCGCGGCTCGGGGCGAAGGTGATCCTCGTCACCGCTTCGTCGCTCGCGCTCGATGCGTCCGTCGACGCGCTCGTCGACCGTCGCGACGTCGAGAGCGCGCGCGAGCTCCACGACGCGGTGCTCGCGGTCGCCGACGACGCCGACGTGATCGTGATGGCCGCCGCCGTCTCGGACTTCCGACCGTCACGGGTCGCGACGACGAAGCTGCGCCGAGCAGATGGAGTGCCCACCATCCAGCTCGAGCCGACCGACGACGTGCTCCAGGCGGTCGTCGCGCGACGACGCCACGGCCAGGTGATCGTCGGGTTCGCAGCCGAGACCGGCGACGCCGTCACGCGCGGCGCCGAGAAGCTGGTCACCAAGGGATGCGACCTCGTCGTCGTGAACGACGTCTCCAAACCCGGCGTCGGGTTCGACCACGAGACGAACGAGGTCGTGATCCTCGGGCGCGACGGGGAGGTCGCCCAGGTCGCGCGCACCTCCAAGCGGGCGGTCGCCGAGGCGCTCTTGGATAGTGTGGGCCGACGCCTGGCCGAGGGAGCCCGATGACCGCGCGCACTGTCTTCACGTCGGAGTCCGTCACCGAGGGCCATCCGGACAAGGTCGCCGACCAGATCTCCGACGCGGTGCTCGACGCCGTGCTCGCCGACGACCCCGCCGGCCGCGTCGCGTGCGAGACGCTGCTCACGACCGGGCTGTGCGTCGTCGCTGGCGAGATCACGACGGCGGCACGGCTCGATGTCCCCGAGCTCGTCCGCTCGACGATCACCGACATCGGGTACGACGACGACGCCATGGGGTTCAACGGCAACAGCTGCGCCGTGATGGTGGCGCTCGACCGCCAGAGCCCCGAGATCGCCGCGAGCGTGGACGCCGCGTACGAGCACCGGACGGGGGCGGGCGGCGAGGACGTCCGCAACGCCCAGGGTGCCGGCGACCAGGGGATGATGTTCGGGTTCGCCTGCGACGAGACCGAGGACCTCCTGCCGCTCCCGATCTGGCTCGCCCACCGGCTCTCCATGCGGCTGGCGCAGGTTCGGCGGACCGGCCAGCTCAAGTACCTCCGTCCCGACGGCAAGACGCAGGTCTCGGTCGGGTACGAGGGGACCCGGCCCGTCACGCTGGACACGGTGGTGGTCTCCGCCCAGCACCAGGACGGGGTGCACCAGGACCAGATCCGCGAGGACCTCGGCGCCCACGTGATCACCCCGGTGCTGCCCGGCGACCTCGACACCTCGGCGCTCGTGACCCACACGAACCCGTCGGGCGCGTTCGTCTTCGGGGGGCCGTCGGCGGACACCGGCCTCACCGGCCGCAAGATCATCGTCGACACCTACGGGGGGATGGCGCGGCACGGCGGCGGCGCGTTCTCGGGGAAGGACCCCTCCAAGGTCGACCGCTCCGGCGCGTACGCCGCGCGGTGGGTCGCCAAGCACGTGGTCGCCTCGGGCGCCGCGAGACGGTGCGAGGTGCGCGTCGCCTATGCCATCGGCGTCGCGCACCCGGTCTCGGTCGAGCTCGAGACGTTCGAGACCGCCGCCGCGGACCCCGAGAAGATCGCGGTCGCCGTGCGCGGCCTCTTCGACCTGCGACCGGCCGCGATCATCGACGAGCTCGACCTGCGCCGACCGATGTACCGCAAGACCGCCGCCTACGGCCACTTCGGCCGCCAGGAGCGGGAGTTCACCTGGGAGCAGACGCCCCGGGCCGACGAGCTGCGGCGCGCCCTGGGCCTCTGAGGTGTCCCCAGCGGTCGCGAGGGTCCTCCCCGACCTCCCCGCCGTCGACCGGGTCTTCGACTACGACGCGACCGACGGCATCGCCGTGCGCGTCGGGGACCGCGTCCGAGTCGCGCTCCACGGCCGCAGCGTGCGCGGTTGGGTGGTCGGGCTGGCGGACCGCACCGAGCACGGCCGGCTCCGCCCGGTCGCCAAGTCGCTCGGCCTCGGCCCGCCGCCGACGGTCGTCGCGCTCACCGAGTGGGGCGCGTGGCGGTGGGCGGGCCCGTGGTCCCGGCTGCTCGCGACCGCCTCGCCCGACCGGGTCGTCACCGAGCTGCCCGCGGTGCCGGCGGCGACGGCGCTCCCCGACGTCCACAACCAGCTGCGGGTCTTCGCGCTGCGGCTCGCGCGCACCGGTGCGGCGACGCTCGTGCGGACGGGTCCCTGCACCGACCCGATGGATCTCGTGCTCGCGCTCCTGCACGCGAACGAGTCCACCGGAGCGGACGGCACCCTCGTCGTGACCACCCCGACGCTCGGGTGGGCCGACCGGTTCGCAACCCGGCTGCGGCGCCGAGGGGTGGCGGCCGCCGGTCCGGACCGCTGGGCAGAGGCGCGCGCAGGGTTCCCGGTCGTGGTCGGCGCGCGCGCCGGCGCGCTCGCCCCGGTCCCGCGGCTCGCGGGCGCCGTGGTGCTCGACGCGCACGACGACGCGTACCGGCAGACCCAGACGCCGTGCTGGAGCGCCGTCGGGCTGCTCGCCGAGCGGTGCCGGCGCGAGCAGGCCCCGCTCGTCGCCACCAGCTGGTGCCCGGACCCGTCGCTCACCGCGCTCTTCGCGGCGACCGAGCCGCTCGAGCCCGAGAGCCGCTCCTGGCCGCGCCTCGTGGTCGCCGACCTCTCCGCGACGGACCCGCGCGAGCGGCTGCTCACGAGCGAGCTCGCCGCCCAGGCGCACCGCGCCCTCGACGAGGGCCGCGACGGGGTGCGGGTGGCGGTCATCCTGCAGCGCCTGGGCGGCGCTCGGCTGCTCGCGTGCCGGGTGTGCGGCGCGCTCGCGGTGTGCGAGTCCCACGGGCTCGCGCTCCGCGACGGCGAGGGCGGGCTCTGCTGCGACCGGGGGTGCACCGCGCACCCCCGGCTCTGCGTGCGCTGCGGCGCGCCCGCGCTGCGCGCGGTCCGCGAGGGCGTGACCGCGCTCACGAGACGGGTGAGCGCGCTCCTCGGCGAGGACGCGGTCGAGGTCTCGGCTCGGACCGTCGATGTGCCCGCGAACGCCCGGGTCGTCGTCGGTACCGAGGCCGTGCTCTCCCGGGTTCGCACCGCGGAGCTCGTCTGCTTCGCCGACCTCGACGACTACCTCTGCGCCCCTCGCGCGCACGCCGCGCTCGACGCGCTGCGCGCGATCGGGCTCGCGGGTCGGCTCGTCGGCGCGCGCGGGTCGACCGCACCCGGCCACGTGCTCGTCCAGACGCGCCAGCCTGACCACCTCGCGGTCCGGGCCGCGGTCCGGGGCGACCCGTCGGCCCTCGTCGCTGAGGAGGCCGAGGTCGCCGCCGCGCTCTCGCTCCCCCCGCACGTGGCGGTCTGCACGCTGAGCGGCGAGGGCGCAGCGGCGCTCGGCGCGACGCTCGCCGCGCGAGGCGTCCAGGTGACCGCCGACAGAGACCGGCTGCTCTGCGTCGCGCCCACGCACCGCGAGCTGTGCGACGCGCTCGCCGTCGCACCGCGGCCCAAGGCGCCCGTGCGCGTCGAGGTCGATCCAAGCGGGCTCTGAGCGCCGGTACCCTTCTGCCGTGCCCTCCCTCGAGATCCGCACCTACGGCGATCCCGTGCTCAACCAGGCGACGCGCGACGTCGACGAGATCGACGGGCGCGTCGCACACCTCGCCGAGACGATGATCGAGACCATGCGCGCGGCCCCGGGCGTCGGGCTGGCGGCCAACCAGGTCGGGGTCTCGCGGCGGCTCTTCGTCTACGACGCCGGTGACGGCCCCGTGACCGTCATCAACCCGCGCCTGGTCGAGGCCGATGGCGAGTACGTCTACCTCGAGGGGTGCCTCTCGGTCCCCGGCCACGCGTGGGAGATCACCCGGCCAGACCGGGTCCACGTCGTCGGCCTCGACCTCGAGGGGAACGAGCTCTCGATCGAGGCCGACGAGTTCGAGGGGCGGATCCTCCAGCACGAGCTGGACCACCTCGACGGGGTCCTGCTCGTCGAGCGGCTCGACGCGGACCAGCGCAAGGCCGCACGGGTGCTCCTGCGCAAAGAGCGCTCGAGCCAGCGACGAGACCCCGACGGGCTCGCCGCGCGGCTCGAGCTCTGATGCGGCTGGCGTTCTGCGGCTCCCCGGCGTTCGCGGTCCCGACGCTCGACGCCTTGGTGGCTGCTGGCCACGACGTCGCCCTCGTCGTGACCCGTCCGCACCGACGCCGGCGTCGCGGCGGGCCCCCCGAGCCGACGCCGGTCGGCCTGGCCGCCGCCCGGCACGGCATCGAGACGACCGAGGCCGTCGGCGACCTCGAGTCCGCGGGGTGCGACCTCGGGGTCGTCGTCGCCTACGGCGCCCTCGTGCCGGCCGCGGTGCTGGACGTCCTCACGCTCATCAACCTCCACCTCTCGCTCCTGCCCCGGTGGCGCGGCGCGGCGCCGGTCGAGCGGGCGATCCTCGCGGGCGACGAGCGGACCGGCGTGAGCCTGATGCGCCTCGAGCCCACCCTCGACACCGGGCCCGTGTACGCGCGCGCGGTGACCGACGTGGACCGCAAGCCGCTCGGTGCGCTGCGCGACGAGCTCGTGGCGCTCGGCACCGCCCTGCTCGTCGCGATGCTCGCCGCCGGGCCCGACGCCCTGCCCGAGCCGGTCCCGCAGGTGGGCGAGGCGACGGTCGCGGCCAAGGTGCGCGACGAGGAGCTCGAGCTCGCCTTCGACCGCCCGGCGGTGGAGCTCGAGCGGGTCGTGCGGCTGGGACGCGCGCGCACGCGCGCCGAGGGCCGGCGCCTCGTCGTGACCGCCGCCGACGTCGTCGCGGACGCGGCGGGGGAGCCCGGCGCGCTCAACGGCGACGTCGTGACCTGTGGCGCCGGCGGGCTGCGCCTCGTCCGCGTGATCCCCGAGGGACGCAGGGAGATGCCGCTCGCCTCGTGGCGCAACGGGCTGCGCGACCGCGTGCCGGCCCGCCTGGGCGTCTGAGCCGGCACCGCGGCGCCAGGGACGAGCGCCGGCGGACCATAGGCTCGAGCCGTGCAACGCCACCGCGCCGTCGGCGGCGCCCTGCAGATCGCCCCGTCGATCCTCTCGGCTGACTTCGCGCACCTCGCGCGCTCCCTCGAGACGGTGGACGCCGAGACCGACCGGGTGCACGTGGACGTCATGGATGGCCACTTCGTCCCCAACCTCACGATCGGGCCGCCGGTCGTGGCGGCGATCCGGGCGTGCTCGGAGCGGTACTTCGACTGCCACCTGATGCTCACCGACCCCGGGGCGTACCTCTCGGCCTTCCGTGACGCCGGCGCGGACGCCTGCATCGTCCACGTCGAGGTGGGTGGCACGGACCAGCTCGTGGACGACGCCCGGGCGCTCGGACTCGGGATCGGGCTCGCCTGCAACCCCGAGACCCCGGCCGCGGCGGTCGTGCCGTGGCTCGAGCGGGTCGACTCGGTGCTCGTCATGACCGTGCACCCGGGGTTCGGCGGCCAGACGTTCCTCGACGAGGTCCTCCCAAAGCTGCGGGCGATCCGCGCGGCGATCGACCGCCTCGGCCTCGGGATCGACCTGGCGGTGGACGGCGGGGTGGACCACGAGACGGCCCCGCGTGCCATCGCGGCGGGCGCGAACGTCCTCGTGGCCGGCAGCGCGATCTTCGGGGCGCCGTCCCCGCTCGAGGCGGCGCGCGACCTCCGCCGCGTCGCCGTCTCGCTGTGAGCCGCGACCGCGCGAGCGACGTGCGGCGCGGGCAGCCGCACTCGTCAGCCGCGGGACCCTCCGGCGCGGCGGCGCGCGCGCGGCCGAGCCCGGCCAACGGGACGCGGGTCGACGGGTCGATCGACCGGGTCAACATGGCGCACGCCGCGGCGGTCGGCCGCACCGCGCGCGCCGAGTCGAGGCCGAACCCCTGGGTCGGCGCCGTCGTGGCCGTCGACGGCCAGGTCGTGGCCTCGGGGGCGACCGAGCCGGTGGGGGAGCGCCACGCGGAGGTCGTGGCGCTCGACGCCGCCGGCGCGGCGGCGCGCGACGCCACGCTGTACGTGACGCTCGAGCCGTGCGCGCACACGGGGCTGACGCCGCCGTGCACCGCGAGGATCCTCGAGGCCGGCGTCCAACGGGTGGTCATCGCCGTGATCGACCCGGACCCGCGGGTCGCCGGACGCGGCGTGGACGAGCTGCGCGCCGCCGGCGCGGTCGTCGAGATCGGGTGCGGCGCCGAGGAGGTCGCGCGCGACCTCGCGCCGTACCTGCACCACCGGCGGACGGGCCGGCCGTACGTCGTGCTCAAGTGGGCGGCCACGCTCGACGGGCGGACCGCCGCGCCCGACGGCAGCTCGCGGTGGGTGACCTCGGAGGCGGCGCGCCTCGACGCGCACCGGCTGCGTGCCGACAGCGACGCGGTGCTCGTCGGCGCGGGCACCGTGCGCGCCGACGACCCCGAGCTCACCGTCCGGCTGCCCGGCGTCGAGCGCCAGCCGCTCCGCGTGGTGCTCGGGACCGCGCCGGCCGGGGCCCGGGTCCACCCCTGCCTCGAGTACGAGGGCGACCTCGTCGAGACGCTCGAGGACCTCGGGAGCCGCGGCGTGCTCCAGCTGCTGGTGGAGGGCGGCGCCTCGACCGCGCACGCGCTCCTCGCCGCCGGCCTCGTCGACCGGATCGTCGCCTACGTCGCCCCGGCGCTCATGGGGGGCGACGACGGCGCCCCGGTCATCCGTGGCGAGGGGGCGCCCACGATCGACGCGGTCCGGCGCGGCCGGTTCGTGTCCGTCGCGCGGGTGGGCGAAGATCTGCGGGTGGAGCTGGAGCCCTGATGGCGCTCTCGTCGATCGAGGACGCGGTCGCCGCGGTCGGGCAGGGCTCCATGGTCGTCGTCGTCGACGACGAGGACCGCGAGAACGAGGGGGACCTCGTGATGGCGGCTGAGGCCGCGACCCCCGAGGCCGTGGCGTTCTTCCTCGAGCACACGTCCGGGGTGATCTGCGTCCCGGTGGAGCCCGAGCGCGCCGACGCGCTCGACCTCCCGCTCATGGTCGTGGCCAACACCGAGGCGCAGCGCACCGCGTTCACCGTCTCGGTGGACGCCCGCGAGGGGACGACGACGGGCATCTCCGCGCAGGACCGCTCGGTCACGATCCGCGCGCTCGCCGACCCGAGGACCACCGCGGCCGACCTCAACCGACCGGGGCACATCTTCCCGCTGCGCTCGCGGCCCGGGGGGGTGCTCAAGCGCGCCGGGCACACCGAGGCGACGATCGACCTCTGCAGGATGGCCGGCCGCACCCCCGCGGGGATGCTCTGCGAGCTGGTGACGCCGGACAAGGCGCAGATGGCGCGGCTCGCCGACCTCGAGGGGTTCGCGGCCGCGCACCGGCTGCCGATCATCTCGATCGCCGACCTGATCCGGTACCGCCGCCGCCACGAGCGGCTCGTCCGCCGGATCGCGGAGGCCAACCTGCCGACCGACGCGGGCGGGTTCCGCGCCCTCGTCTACGAGTCCGTCCTCGACCAGGAGCAGCACCTCGCGCTCCTGCTCGGCGAGGTCGACGGGCAGCCCGACGTGCTCGTGCGCGTGCACTCCGAGTGCCTGACCGGCGACGTGTTCGGGTCGGAGCGGTGCGACTGCGGCCCGCAGCTGCACGCCGCGATGGCGCTCATCGCCGAGGAGGGGCGTGGCGTGATCGTCTACCTGCGGGGCCACGAGGGCCGCGGGATCGGGCTCGGCCACAAGATCCGCGCCTACGCGCTCCAGGAGGACGGCCGCGACACCGTCGACGCCAACCTCGAGCTCGGGTTCGCCCCGGAGACCCGCGAGTACGGGATCGGGGCCCAGATCCTCGTCGACCTCGGGATCACGACCATGCGGCTGATGACCAACAACCCCGACAAGTTCGGCGGGCTCGAGGGGTTCGGGCTCGACATCGTGGAGCGCGTCCCGCTGCAGCCCTCGCCGACGGAGCACAACATCGGGTACCTGCGGACCAAGCGCGACCGGATGGGTCACCTGCTGGACGGGCTGGATGGCATCGTCGGATGAGGTCGCCCTCGAGCCCGGCGAGCTGAGTCGGCTCGCCGCGGGGGCGGGGGCGACGCTCGAGGGCGGCCACGAGGGCGCGGGGCTGCGGCTCGGCGTCGTCTGCGCCCGGTTCAACGGGACCATCACGACCCGGCTGCTCGAGGGGTGCCTGGACGAGCTCGCCTCGCTCGGCGTCGACCGCCAGGACGTCGTCGTGGCGTGGGTGCCGGGCGCGTTCGAGATCCCGTGCGCGGCCCGCGCGTTCGCGACCGCCGACGTCGGGTACGACGCGGTGGTGACGCTCGGCGCGGTGATCCGCGGTGAGACCGGGCACTACGAGGTGGTCGCCGCCGAGTGCGCCCGCGGTGTCCAGGACGTCGCGGTCCAGTCGGGCACGCCGGTCGTCTTCGGCGTGCTCACGTGCGACACGGTGGGCCAGGCGCTCGAGCGCTCCGCGCCGGACCCCACGAACAAGGGCCGTGAGGCCGCCAGCGCCGCCGTCGAGATGGCGCGGCTCCTCGAGCGCCCGCAGCTCGCGTGACCGACCCCCGACTGGCGCGCCGGCGTCGCAGAGGGCCCGGTGGTCGCGCGACGCATGCGCCTGCTAGCGTGTGCGCGGTTCTGACAAAGCGGAGCCGCCCGAGCGGCTTCCACCCGGCCACCGCGAGCAGGTGCGTCGGGTACACGTGCGCTTCGCGCGGCTCCGCACTAGCGGGGCGCCCCACACGGCGTCCCTGAGCACAAGGAGCGCCCTATCGCACCACCGACCCCAGACCTCCGGATCAACGACCGGATCCGCGTCGAGCAGGTCCGACTCGTCGATCAGGAGGGAAGCCAGCTGGGCATCCGCCCGACCCGGGAGGCCCTCGAGCTCGCAAGGGCCCAGGATCTCGACCTCGTGGAGGTGGCGCCCACGGCGAACCCGCCCGTGTGCCGGATCATGGACTACGGGAAGTTCAAGTTCGACGAGGCCCAGCGAGCGAAGGAGTCGCGACGCAAGTCGCAGGGGACGGGGATCAAGGAGATGAAGTACCGGCCGAAGATCGGGCCAGGCGACTTCGACACCAAGACCCGGATGGTCCAGAAGTTCCTCGAGGAGGGTCACAAGGTCAAGATCACGATCATGTTCCGAGGCCGCGAGGTCTTCCACCCCGAGCTCGGCAAGAAGATCCTGGACAGGGTCGCCGAGACGATCGGGGACGGGGCCAAGATCGAGGCAGACGCGAGGCTGGACGGACGGAACATGACGATGGTGCTGGCGCCCGACCGTCGGGTTCGCCAGCGGACGAAGGAGGCGGACGCGGCGCCGTCGACGAACGGGTCGCAGCCGCAGAGCGGAGCGGGCGCCGAGACGGCGGCGGCCGCGGCTGAGGGAGCATGAGATGCCGAAGATGAAGACGAGCACCAACGTGAAGAAGCGCGTGCAGGTCACCGGCACGGGCAAGCTCCGGCGTCGCCAGGCGTTCCGCAGCCACCTGCTCGAGAAGAAGTCGGCGCGGCGTCGCCGGCGCCTCGGCCGCGAGACGGAGTTCGCGCCGGGCTATGCGAAGCGCGTGAAGCGCCAGCTGGGCGGGTGACCCCGCCCACGGTGACCGAGACGAGGGAAGGATCGAGATGGCACGCGTCAAGCGCTCCGCACACGGCCGCAAGCACCGCAAGGCGGTGCTCGAGCAGGCCCGCGGGTACTACGGCGACCGGTCGCGGTCGTTCCGCACCGCGAACGAGGCGGTGCTGCATGCGGGGCAGTACGCGTTCCGCGACCGCCGGGCGCGCAAGGGCGAGTTCCGTCGCCTCTGGATCCAGCGGATCAACGCCGCCTCCCGCGCCCACGGGCTGAGCTACTCGCGGCTGATCGCCGGGCTC
>Ga0318563_10000984_pt1 | contig 11936 bp, 6 predicted proteins | sample GRESIP066b5f19_FD_203689 | JGI IMG/M metagenome (GOLD analysis project Ga0318563, IMG submission 203689) | Tropical soil microbial communities from Luquillo Experimental Forest, Puerto Rico - GRE.SIPMG.066b5f19 | ecosystem: Environmental > Terrestrial > Soil > Tropical forest > Bulk soil... | reverse complement strand
GTCTGATGATGTTTCTTGAATATTTTATCTGGGGATCCTGGTATGTTACCATGGGCACATACATGGGGGCCAATCTGCAATCCTCCGGACTGCAGATCGGGGCAGCCTATAGTGCCCTTGCCATTGCTACCATGATTTCTCCCTTCTTTGTTGGAATGGTAGCCGACCGCTATTTCGCCGCACAGCGGATCATGGGAGTGTTGCACCTGGTGGGGGGAGTATTGCTATTCCTGGCTACAAAAGTGACCGGGAACGGAATATTCTATTGGATCATCCTGTTATACTCCTTGCTTTATATGCCGACCATCGCCCTGTCCAATAGCGTGGCCTTCCACCAGATGAAGGATCCGGGCAAGCAATTTCCCTGGATCCGTGTTTTTGGCACCGTAGGATGGATTGTGGCCGGTTTGCTGATCGGAAACCTGGGATGGGAAAAAACACACTCAACCTTTCAGCTGGCAGCCGCGGTTTCCCTGGGCCTGGGGATTATCAGTTTTGTCCTGCCCAACACCCCTCCAAAGGGTAACGCGGCGGAAGCTTCGGCCTCCCGGGCACTGGGTACCGACGCGTTTGTATTGTTCCGCTACAAACCCTATCTCATCTTCTTCGTCGCTGCCATCCTGGTTTGTATTCCCCTTTCTTTTTACTACGGGTTTGCCAATCCCTTTCTCAATGAAATAGGCATGCACAATGCCGCCGGCAAAATGATCCTGGGACAGGTTTCAGAAGCCATTTTTATCCTTGCCATACCCTTTCTTTTCAATAATATCGGAGTCAAAAACATGCTGCTGTTGGGCATGACTGCCTGGATCCTTCGTTACCTGTGTTTTGGGTACGGGAACCTGGGTGCCTCCAGCTGGATGCTCTATGCAGGGATCATTCTGCATGGCGTTTGTTATGATTTCTTTTTTGTAACAGGATACATGTATACTGAAAAGAAAGCCGGGGAGAAAATTAAGAATGCGGCACAGGGTTTATTCACCTTTGCGACCTACGGAGTAGGTATGTTTATCGGAACCTGGTTTTCGGGGATAGTAGTCGATAGTTATAAACTGGATTCAGGTCATAACTGGCTAAAGATCTGGATGGTTCCTGCTTATATTGCCCTGGGAGTGCTGATCTATTTTATCCTGTTCTTCCGGGAGAAAAGGCAACTGGGCCAGCCGGAAGCTCCCTCTTTTGAATTCGACACACAAAAATCCGTTGTCAAGTAATATAAAGAAATTGAGACTACATTTTTAAAACCTTAACTTAATACCATGACAAGAATTGCAATGCTTGGGTCCGGTTTTATTGGCAGATTTTATGCCGACTCCCTCCAGGGTCTAAGAAGTAAGGACAAGATCGTCAGCGTTTACTCCCGGCGTGAAGAGAGCGCTAAAAAATTTGCGGCCGATTATGGGTGTGAACATTCGACCACCAACATGGAAGAATCAGTTTCACTTCCCAATGCGGATGTTGTATGCATTTCTCTGCCAAACAATCTGCATGAAGCAGCGGTGATGCTCTGCTGCAAGCATAAAAAGGCAGTTATCACGACAAAGCCTTTGGGCAGAAATGCAGCGGAGGCAAAAAGGATGCTGGAGGCTGTTGAAAAAGCAGGCATTTTTAACGGCTACCTGGAAGACCTGGTGTATACCCCCAAATTTCTGAAAGCCCATGAAAGTGTAAAGAACGGGGCCTTGGGAAGAATTCTCTGGTCAAAGTCAAGAGAAACTCATCCGGGTCCGCACAGCGACTGGTTCTGGGACATCGAACAGGCGGGAGGTGGTTGCATACTCGACCTCGGGTGCCATTGTGTTGAAATAGGAAGAAGTTTTATCGGTAAGGATATAAAGCCAATGGAAGTTATGTGCTGGGCCGATACCCAGGTCAAACCCATCGATGCTGAAGACCATGCTATCGGACTGGTCAAATTCGAAAATGGGGCCATCGGGCAGTTCGAAGTGAGCTGGACTTTCCGGGGAGGTCTCGACCTGAGGGATGAGGTAATGGGAACAGAAGGCACCATCTGGGTGAATAATTTTTTGAGAACGGGCCTGGAGATGTTCACTACAGGAAAAGGAGCTGATTATGTGGCCGAAAAGGCGGAAAGTAACACCGGCTGGCTGTTCCCCGTCGGGGATGAACTCAATGACCTTGGATACAATCACATGTTTACCGACATGTTCAATTCCATGGAAAAAGGAATCCAGCCAAAAGAAACATTTTATGACGGGTATGTAGTCAACAGCATCCTGGACGCGGCCTACCGGTCCGCCAAATCAAAATTATGGGAGCCGGTGAAACTGGATATCTGGAGAGGAAAAACAGGCGTCAGTAAAGATAGTCACCTGGTCGAATACGATGCCGACAATTACCTGGTGAAGGAGGAGATAACCCACTACGGTGCAAAAAAAGTTATTCTCAAAAACAAGAAAACAGGAAAAATCAGCGAGAAAGTGCTCGCCTGAGGCGACAAGCAGTGCCGGGAAAGGGGTTGCCGGGAAACAACTTTTTTGGCACCCCCTTTTCTAAATCCCAAACCAGCATTTCATGAAGATTTCAACGAGAAAATTCCTGACCCTCTGGATAGCCCTCTTGATGGAACTCCTGTCTGCCTGCCATTCCGGCAAAAACGGAAACTACAGCGGCTGGGAGAATTTTGGCGGGACCAAGGAAAACTCCCACTATTCGTCCCTCACCGATGTTGATACCAGTAACGTAGCCACCCTGCAGGTCGCCTGGACCTATCATACGGGTGATGCAGATACCATGTTTCATTCCCAGATCCAGTGCAACCCGATTGTCGTCAACGGTATCATGTATGGCACTTCACCACAACTCAAACTTTTTGCTATCGATGCCGCCAGTGGTAAGGAAAAATGGGTTTTCAACCCCTACGACAGTACAAAAAAAAATAACCTGGGCACTTTTATCATGAACAATTGCCGGGGAGTCGCGTACTGGGATGATGCAAATAAAAAACGGATTTTTTATGTAGCCGGCTCCAACCTGTTCGCAGTTGATGCAAATACGGGAATCCCTGATCCGGGATTTGGTAATGCCGGTCATGTTGATTTGCATGATGGACTGGGAATGGATGCCAAAGACTTATTTGTCATTTCCACCTCTCCGGGAATAATATACAAGGACCTTATTATCATTGGAACCAGGGTTTCGGAGCAGAGTGATGCGGCACCAGGGCATATCCGTGCCTATGATGTCCTGACCGGAAAACAGAGATGGATTTTTCATACCATCCCGCAGCCCGGTGAATTTGGATATGAGAGTTGGGAGGATCCGAATGCCTGGAAACATATGGGAGGAGCCAACTGCTGGTCCGGGTTTGCGCTGGATGAGAAAAGAGGATTATTGTTTGCGCCAACCGGATCCGCATCTTTTGATTTTTATGGAGGACGAAGAAAGGGAGCCGATTTGTTTGCAGACTGCCTGCTTGCACTGGATGCGGCAACAGGAAAATACAAATGGCATTTTCAGGATGTTCACCACGATGTGTGGGACAAAGACCTTCCCACCGCGCCTGTGCTTGTTACCGTCCAAAAAGACGGAAAGCAGATCGATGCTGTGGCTCAACCCACCAAGACCGGATTTGTTTTTCTGCTCGAGCGTGAAACGGGAAAACCGGTTTATCCCGTTGAAGAAAGGCCCGTACCCACCCAGTCTGAATTGACCGGGGAAAAAATCTTCCCCACGCAGCCCTTCCCTACCCTACCTAAACCGTTCATGAGGCAATCCTTTACCGAATCAGACCTCAATGATCTGCTCCCCGATTCTTCATTCCAGGATATCAAAAAAAGATTTGAAAGTTACCAGTCAGGAAATGTCTTCCAGCCATTATCCAAAGAGGGAACCATTGTCTACCCGGGGCTGGACGGAGGCGCTGAATGGGGTGGTTCAGCCTTTGATCCTGCCTCAGGCCTGCTCTTTGTCAATGCCAATGAAATCCCCTGGGTGTTGACTATTGTCGACGACAAAACAGAGATACCGGCCAAGGAAAATCTCTTGCAGGCTGGCAAGAGGCTTTATAAGCGAAATTGTGCGGCCTGCCATGGACCAGACCGAAAGGGAGGCGGCAATTTTCCCTCCGTACTTGATGCAGAAAAAAAATACAATGTCGACCAGTTTTCAGAGCTGGTCACCGGAGGTCGCAGGATGATGCCCGGGTTTAAACATCTTGGCGATGAAGAGAAAAAGGCCATCGCAGCATTCATACTAAATATAAAGAGCCTGCAGACCAAAAAGTTTGTTGCGCCTCCGGTTCCTCCGGATACATTCAGAAACCTCCCCTATAATATAACAGGCTACAATAAATTTCTCAGCAAAGAGGGCTATCCTGCCATCAAGCCACCCTGGGGAACCCTGAATGCAGTTGACCTGAATACGGGAGTAATTCAATGGCGTATCCCGCTTGGGGAGTACCCGGAATTCAGCAAAAAAGGCATCGTAACCGGCACTGAAAATTATGGAGGGCCTGTAGTGACTGCCGGGGGCCTCGTCGTTATTGCTGCCACCCGGGACGGAAAGATCCGTGCTTTCAACAAGAGTACGGGAAAACTTTTGTGGGAATATAACTTACCTGTTCCCGGATATGCAACGCCGTCAGTATTCAGCCTCAATGGGAGGCAGTTCATAGTTGTGGCCTGCGGTGGCGGAAAAATGGGATCGAAATCCAGCGATTCCTATATTGCATTTGCCTTGCCTGACCGCCCAAAGTAACGGCTGGCGGCAGTCCGGCCGCACGTCAACTTTTCTGGCCAGGTCATCCATCTTTTGACGGGGAAATCCTACATTTACCCACCTGCCTGTGGAAATTAGGTCATGGTGGTTTTCTGCGCAAACCAGTCGTGCGACCCAGGGCGGGTACCTCCCCTATCCGGCTTAGCGCAGAATCCGGTTTTTCTTTTTGACAACCGGGCCCGGAGACGGCGATACAGGCTCTTTCATTCAAAAGGCTTCCTATGGTAGCATCCATTTCTTATTCCGGAACCATTCCGGAATTTTATGACCGGTTTCTTGGCCCCCTTCTGTTTCAACCCTATGCCATGGACCTGGCTTCCCGCACCTGTCAGGGATCTGCTGACCATGTACTTGAAATTGCCTGTGGCAGCGGTCTGGTAACCAGGCAGCTCATTCGGAAACTGCCTTCGTGGTCTGAATTGATAGCCTCAGATATCAACCCTGACATGATTGCCAGAGCAAAAGAAAGAGTGAAGGAGGAGCATATTGACTGGATTGTTGCAGATGGGCAGGATCTCCCCTTTCCGGAGTCATCCTTCGACCTGGTTGTTTGCCAGTTTGGATTCATGTTCATGCCCGAAAAAGGGCGTGCATTCAAGGAAGCAGCCAGGGTACTGAAACCGGACGGGCGTTTGTTGTTTAATGTGTGGGACAGAATTGAAAATAATCCCCTCATCGATCTTGCAGACAAAACGGTCCGCGGATTTTTTCCCGTCGATCCGCCATCCTTCTATCAGGTCCCGTTTTCGTTTTATGATGTAGGCACTATTCAGGAATTATTGGATGCGGCCGGATTCAGGAACACCAAGATCGAACTGGTGAAAGAACAAAGCTTCAGCCCTACTGCAAGGGATGCAGCCACAGGTATCGTTGATGGCACCCCGGTAAGTACCTATATTCAAAAGTGTAATCCTGCCTTGCTCGACGTAATCCGAAACCGGGTGGAAAAGGAAATAGCAAGGCTGTTTGGAAGCAATCCGCTGAGGGCTCCCATGGCCGCCTGGGTGGGGGACACCTGGAAATATCCGGTGAATTAGATTTGCAATTATGGCCAACTCCTATATATCACTGCTGAAAACAGCCTGGGTATATGCCAGGAAGGAACGCAGGCGATATGTGCTCGTATACCTGATGTTTGTATTATCCAACCTTACTGATTCTGCTCAACCGATTTTGCTGGGCTGGTTCATTGACAGGATACAAAAAGACAACTTGCATATTCTGTACAATGCTTTTCTGTATGTTGGATTATTTGCAACCTTTAAATTGCTGGAATGGTGTTTCCACGGACCCGCCCGGATAATGGAGAGAAAGCTGGCCTTTAATCTCAGCCGCAATTTCCTGCAGGAAAAATATCACCAGGCCTTGCACCTGCCCGTAAAATGGCATCAGGACCATCACAGCGGCGCAAGCATCAACAGGATCCGCAAAGCATATGAGGCCCTGAAGGCCTTTTTTGATGGGGGGTTTATGTACCTTTCAGCCATCCTTCGTTTCTTCATCTCCTTTATTGCAATGGTCTATTTCTCGCCATTTTTTGGCAGCATCGGCCTGTTGCTGGGCCTGGTCATTATCTGGGTGATATTCAGGTTCGATAAACCCATTATCCGCACGCAGGAAGAAATCAACGAAAACGAACACCTGATTTCTGCTACCCTGTTCGACAGCCTTTCCAACATCATGACGGTCATCACGCTGCGACTGGAAAAAAGTATGGAAAACGGGCTGCTCGCCAGGCTGCAAAGTCTTTTCAGTCCGTTTCGCAGAAATGCTGTTATCAATGAATGGAAATGGTTTACAGCAGACATGCTCATTGCCCTGACTTATGGCGTAATTACTGTTGGGTATGTGTACCAGCACTGGGAACCAGGAAAGGTATTTTATGTCGGGGGACTTGTCATACTTCTTGGATATGTCAATCAGTTTACCAGCGTTTTTCACGACGTTGCCTGGCAATACAACCAGATCATTCAGTACAATACTGATGTCCGCACAGCCTCCGGCATAGAGCAGGAGTTTATGGCAAACCACCGGCCTGATAAAGATTCGACACTTCCTGAAAACTGGAATCGGATTGACATCAGCCATTTGAATTATGACCATCGTGAGTCCAAAACCGGAACGCTCCGAGTGCAGGGAATAGCCGATATCCAAATTGGCCTGCGACGGGGGAAACGGATTGCGATAATAGGGGAAAGCGGTAGCGGAAAGACAACCACCCTGGCCTTGCTCAGGGGTCTGTATGAACCAGATCCCGGAGTTGAATGCAGGGTAGATGGAAAGCTGCATGCATTCGGTTCGTTGAATGAAACAGTCACCCTGCTGCCACAGGAACCGGAGATATTCGAAAACACCATTGCCTACAATATTACCCTGGGCCTTCCTTTCCCGGAGGGAGTGATCAGGGAGGTATGCAGGGATGCACATTTTGCTGAAATCGTTGATCAATTGCCCAGGGGTCTGGACTCCAATATCCAGGAAAAGGGTGTTAACCTTTCGGGTGGTCAAAAGCAGAGGCTTGCCCTGGCCCGCGGTATCCTGGCAGCCAGGGAAAGCCAGGTCATTTTACTGGATGAGCCAACTAGCAGTGTGGATCCCAAAACGGAGGCAGCCATATATGAAAAGCTTTTCGTTTCGTTTGCAGACAAAGCAATTGTTTCCACCCTTCACCGCCTCCACATGCTCAGCCGGTTTGACTACATCTACGTTATGCATCATGGTTCCATTGCCGAGGAGGGAAGCTTTGATGACCTCCTGCTTTCCGGCAAGGTATTCAGGGAACTTTGGAAACACCAGGAGGATATTCATAAAAAGCCGCGGGGATAGTCCGCGAGCCGCGAAACCAAGTGCTCAAGAATTGTAAATTTGGTAACAAAACGGAAAGACCCGGTAACTCGGGCTTGATTAATTTGCGGAAAAAGACCCCCTTTCCTGAAAATCTCAATGGTCATGAAGCTAATTTACATTGCCCTGGCAGGTCTGTTTCTGGCGCCTGGAGTGACTGCACAGAACAAAATAAAAAAAGTAGTCTTTATCATAGCTGATGGCATACCGGCAGATGTTATTGAAAAGGCCTCAGCCCCGGCTCTAAAAAAAATCGCATCTGAAGGAGCATACACCAGGGCCCATGTAGGAGGCGATAGGGGCAGCTACGACCAGACTCCAACGATATCGGCCGTTGGCTACAACAGTCTTTTGACAGGTACCTGGGTTAACAAACATAATGTCTGGGACAATGATATCAGGAATCCGGACTACCATTACTGGACGATATTCAGATTCTTCAAGCAGGAGTACCCATCCAAAAAAATCGCCATTTTTTCAACGTGGACGGACAACCGGACCAAACTGGTCGGTGAATCGTCGCCGGCCACCGGAAATTTGAAATTCGATTATGTGTCAGATGGGTATGAACTGGATACCCTGCACTACCCGCACGACAGTCAAAGTGAATACATTCATCATATTGACGAAAAGGTCGCCGTTGATGCGGCCAGCTGCTTACGCTCTTTCGCCCCGGACCTTTCGTGGGTATACCTGGAATATACAGATGATATGGGTCACCGCTATGGCGACGGAGCCCAATTTAACAGAGCCATCGGGTACCTCGATGCCCAGGTAGGTAAAATCTGGGACGCCATCCAATACCGCAAGCAGCATTTCGCCGAAGAGTGGTTGTTGCTGATAACTACCGATCACGGACGGGACTCGGTCAATGGGAAAAATCACGGGGGCCAATCCAACAGGGAAAGAACCACATGGATCATAACCAATGCAAATGATTGCAATGATTATTTCCATATGTATCCGCCAGGCATAGTTGATATCATGCCTACCATCGCCGGGTACCTGGGTTGTTTAATCCCGTCCAATCAACTAAGGGAAATCGATGGTATATCCCTCCTGGACGATGTATCCATTGTGAGTCCGGTCGCTCATTTTAACAATGGAACCATACAGGTTTCCTGGAAAGCCCTGAGTCGCCAGGGAAAAGTCAGAATCTGGCTCACTGAGTCAAACCGGTTCAAAGACGGAGGCCAGGATGATTACCGGCTCATCAGGGAAGTCCCGGTTGGTTCGGAAACCTTCAGCTTCAGTGTAAAAGATACCCCATCCCTTTTCTATAAAATAGCCCTGGAAGGGCCAAGGAATACCCTGAACCGATGGATTGTTCTAAAAGAATAGCATTGATTCAAACTCAAAAAAAAATAGAAATGGCTATTTCCAGAAAAGAATTTCTGCAACACGCTATCAGAGGGGTTTTTGTCCTGGGTGTCGGCCAGTCATTGCAGTCATATGCTTCTGAAGAATTCAGGCTCCCGCCCCGGTCCGAGGCCATTCTTCGGTTTGTCCTGGTATCAGATGGCCACTATGGTCAGGCAGATACCAATTATGATTACCACCATGATAATATGGTTTCGTGGCTAAATAAGGAGAAGGAACAGCGAGGCCTGGATTTTGCCGTGGTCAACGGAGATCTGTTTCATAACGATCCCAGCTTTCTGGCGCCGGTAAAAAAGAAATGGGATGCGCTGGATATGCCCTACTATGTATCCCACGGCAATCACGATCTGAGTGATGAGGCAACCTGGAAGAATGTATGGAGCAGATCATGGAATTTCTCCTATGAACAGAAGGATGCCGCATTTCTTGTGCTGAATACCGCCGACGAAAAAGGTAATTACGTATGTCCCGATCTGGAATGGATACGTGGAGAGTTGAACCGTTTCCAATCCAAAAAACACCTGATCGTATTTATGCACATTACCCCGTTTAAATGGACCCCGGGTGGGGAAGATTGCCCGGAATTGGTGGCGCTGTTCAATTCCCAGTCCAACCTGAGACTGATTTTTCACGGTCATGACCATGACCAGGACCATGTCAAGGAAAACGCCGGGAAATATTATTTTTTTGATTCACACATTGGTGGCAACTGGGGGACTGACTATCGGGGATACAGAATCGTAGAGCTGCTCAGGAACAATGAAATCCTCACCTACCAGGTAAACCCGGCCACAGAAAGTAAAGTCAATGAGAATAAGGTCAGATTATAACTTCTACTTTGGTCATTGATCCTGGTATCCGGGCAGCCGGATACAACAGATGGAGGCCTGATGCAGATTTTTTTGAAAGGGCGTGGGCTTACGGTTTACCCAACTCATAAGTGTTGGCTTCGGTAATTCCTTTCCACTTGTCGGACCGGAAGGGGCCGGCAGGAAATCCCTCCAGGTTAAACAGGTTCGCTTCTCCTGCATCATCAGCCCATCCATACCTGACCGCGATGGGAAGAGCAATCCCGTCCTGGTAAACAACTACCTGGTTTCCCTGAAGGAAGGCCTTTGCGTAATGGAAACGATGGTCACTACCTGCAATTTCGAATCCCCTGAGATAACCGTATTTGTCCCTGACCACCAAACCGCCACCAACATGCGAAAAGGTCAGGATTAACCTGTTCCCATCTGTTTTAAATGAATCAAAAACAGGCCCACTGTACTCGGTCGTATGGCCATAACAGTTATGCAAAGCAATTGCAGCCAGCCTTTTACCGACGTCCTGTTTGTTTTTGGGATGGATATCGCCCGCGTCCCCGATGTCCGTTGTAATGGCCATACCGGTATTGGGAAGAGAAAGGGTCATTGCCTGTGCCTCCCTCAGTTCAGCCCAGGAGCTGCCATGCTCGCTGTTTCCGCCATCAGCGCCAAAACTCGCCAGCTGAACAAAATAAAATGGAAAATTGCCCTCTCCCCAGTGTTTGCGCCAGTCTTCTATCATGAGCGGAAAGGATTTCCGGTACTGATATGCACGTCCGGTATTGGCTTCCCCCTGGTACCAGATAACACCCTTTATGGCGAAGGAGACCAGCGGATTGATCATGCCGTTAAAAAGCAGGCAGGGTGCACTGTTGGGCCCCGTTGTATTGGTTGATGAAACTTCGGATACCCGGAAAAGCCAGTTCCCGGCCAAGGATGCTGGTCTTCCCGATATCGTTATTTGCAATCCTGCGGCATCTCCATAAATACCTCCTTCGCCTCCCGTGTCCTCCACCCGAACAGCAATCACATTTTTCCCGGCCCTCAGGACGCCAGGAGGAACCCGATATAGTCTATGTTCACTGTATTGATTTTTCAAGCCCCCGACCATGGTTCCATTTACATAACTATCGTCTGAATCATCGATTTTTCCCAATTCCAGGATGGCTGGTTTGCCGGCATCTGCTTCGGCCACCATAAAGGATCTGCGAAACCAGACTATCCCGTCCAGGTTTTCCAGACCTGTTACCTGCTGTTCCCAAAGGCCTGGCAATTTCATGGTGGGCCAGCGGCTGTCATCATAACCCGGGCTTTTCCAGGATTCGGTGTTTTCTCCCTGCAGATAGTTTCCCTGCAGAGATTCTATTTTTTTTATGAGCTCGTCTCTGCGCACCCTGGCAATCCCTTCCAAATCCAGGGATGCCGCCGATTTCATCATCTGACCAAAGTCTTCGGATTGTTCCAGGCTTTCCCGGCTAATCCAGGCTTCCACCATGGTACCGCCCCACGTAGTGTTGATCAGTCCTACGGGTACATGCAATTCCCGGTTTAATTCCCTGGCAAAAAAATATCCGGCTGCCGTATAATCACCGGCAGTAGACGGGCTGCAGACGTTCCACTTTCCGCCCGTAACATCCTCCAAGGGAACTGAACTAACGGTATTGGGTACCTTAAATTGCCTGATCTGAGGGTAATCGGCCATTTCCATTTCCTGCTGGTAGTGGTTGATCTTTCCCCATCCCGCAATGGGCATTTCCATATTGGACTGGCCTGAGCAGACCCAGACTTCCCCGACCAAAACATTGGAGAGGCTGATCTGGACTTTCCCCCTGACCGTCAGGGAAAAGGGACCGCCTGCAGATTCCGGATCAAGCAGGATCTTCCAGGTACCTTCACTGCCTGCCCGGGTTGATTTTTCCTGCTTGTCAAACAAGACGGAAATTTTCTCTCCCTTTTCTGCCCAGCCCCACACCGGGATGGGCTGGTTTCGCTGAAGGACCATATTGTCGGCAAATATTTTGGGAAGACGGGGAGCCGCCTGGATGGCCAGGGAGAGGCAAACCAGGAGGGTAAGAGAAACATTTCTGATCATAAGCAATGCCTTTTTGATGGCCGGGCCGGACATCCTGCCTCCCGGCCAATGCCGTCTTTTAAGAATAGTATAAG
>Ga0318563_10000982_pt1 | contig 11945 bp, 17 predicted proteins | sample GRESIP066b5f19_FD_203689 | JGI IMG/M metagenome (GOLD analysis project Ga0318563, IMG submission 203689) | Tropical soil microbial communities from Luquillo Experimental Forest, Puerto Rico - GRE.SIPMG.066b5f19 | ecosystem: Environmental > Terrestrial > Soil > Tropical forest > Bulk soil... | reverse complement strand
CTTACTGACAAAGTATTCTATGGTCGAACCAGGAATTGAAGTCATAGTTGGCGAACACACGCCTCCCTGGGCAACCCTAGACAAGCAACCAGACCATATCCGCAAAGAATTCAAACTCACATGAACCCATCTATCCCCCCAGGCAGCGGCAAAGTCTCCTGGCGCAAGGTCTACGAGCTTGATCCCAAAGAGGACCTCAGCCCTCAAGATTTTAAACATCTCATGGGCGGCGTATCCCCGCACTTCTACTGGCGGCCACCTCGGAATAATGACAAGTTGATCGACGCAGCGCTCGAAGAGTTCATCCAGCACCCAGGCTTCACTACACCTCTGAATAACTCAGGCCGCATCTCACCACTCACATGAGCCAACAACGTATCTCAGACGAGCAGTTCGCTGACCAACTCATCAACCTCATAGCAGACTACGAAGGCCTCGGTGCCCAGGAAGCTCAAAAGATCAAACGCGATATCCTCAAGATGCTCAAGGAGTTCAGACCATGATCGTCAAATGCCAGCACTGTGGCAAACCCTTCAGAGCCAAACCCAGTTGGACCAAAGGTGGCAACCAAACACGCGGATTCTACTGCACCCGTGAGTGTTACGGGGCCAGCCTGCGCTCGTTCATTCGGGCTAACAGATCCAATGGTTGCGCTGCTCCTTCTCAAGCTCCGCCAGCCTGATCGCGAGACCGGGCCGCGCCCCGGCGCAACGCGGCGATCCGCGCCTGCGCCCTGCGCACATCGAGCATCCACCACGGTTCGCCGCGCTCGCGAGCCCTGGCGACAGCCAGCAGGCCGTCGATCTGTGCGAGCCACATAAGTCGTTGGTGCTGAGGACCTTGCCACAGTCGTGGAGTCATAACATCATACAATGGGTGTAATATAAAATAGCCGCTGCCAGTAAACAAAAATAGCAGTGCTAGGTACTTGACAGCGTGCTGTCATGTCATCAGCCAGCGGGGCAGGTTCCCCACATGGGCTCCGTCCGCTGGCGGCGGGCCGGAGGGTGGCCCTCCCCGCATTACGCGGCATTTGCCGGGGGGCATTGCCCGCTGCGGTGAAGCGCCAAGCGCATTGCCCACCCTCCGAAGTGGTGGCTCTACATTTTATAAAAAGGGTGGTCATGGCCTTGGAGGTGGTAGTACTGTCTGTGCGTAGTAAGAAAAAGCAAGTCCTCTAGGAGGAGGTGGTATTACCATGTCTGTGCGTAGGACGAAGAAAGAATTAGCGAAGCAGAGGGAGCGGATGAGGAGACTGAGGGCTGGGCGGTCGAAGCGGTTGCAGCAGATGATATGGGCGAAGGAGCAGCGGGAGTATCGTGCTAGGAAGCGGGGGGTGGAGGTGGGGCTAGATATAACGTGCTTGACCGATAAAGCCTAATAGGATAGAAATAGGGATATATGAATGAAGAGCTGAAGAAGGCGACTAAAGAGCGGAAGCCGGAGGGGAAGGCGGTGTGGGTGACACCGAGGAAGCGTAAGGATGGGAAGTGGGTAGCTGGGCATTGGAGGAGGAGTTACGAGAGGATGGGGGGAAAGAAATGAGTGAGGCGATAAAAGAAGTAAAGAAGGTGAAGCGCTCGAAGCGTGAGGTGAGGCATGGGGAATTGATAGAGGCCTTAAAGAGTATCTGTGATGAGCTATGCCTGATACGGACGGTATTGGAAGGGGGGAAGGAGAAGAAGGATGAATAAGAAGCTAGCGAAGGCGATCCGGGAAGAGGCGGCGAGTCGCCGGGAATATTTGCGGGCGTTGTGGCAGGCGCAGCGGGACTGGGACTCAATAGTGGCGCACATGCGGGCGGTATTTGCTCAGGGGTTAGTGGACAGGAATAACCCTGAGGATATCGAGGCGTTTAAGAAGCAGTGCAATCCTCTAGGGGAGATTGAGAAGGAGAAGGTGGATAAGGCGATTAGAGAAGCGTTAGACACGATTAAGCCTGGGAGTGGGAAGGGGGCGCTATGAATGATCCGGTGAGGGAAGCGATGCAGGAGGTGGTGAAAGAAACGATGAGTGAAGAGGAGCGGCTATGGCGGCTAGTGGAATTAAACGCCGTGATCCAGCACTTGGGGGAGATGACGCCGGGGCATGTGTTTGACGAGTACGTGGCATTGAAGGGGCCGGTGATTGAGAAGTATCTGCCCTTGATCGAGCGGCTGGCTCAAACGGGGCTCTTGAGCGTGATCGTGAGGCCGGAGGCCTTAAAGGAGGCCGAGGAGAATGAGGAGATCACCTGGGAGATTATCGATGCCTGGGACAACGGGTCGATCTGGTTAGAGGTAGGGGAGGCGACGATGTTAAAGCCTAAGAAGCAGCCGGAGGCGCTAGCGTGTCCTCCGGGGCTAGGGGACAACTGATGAACATCGAGCCTGGGGCTGGGAGAGCGGGGACGCCGGTGATCATTGAGGCCAGGGGGATGCCCGGGAGCTGGTTATACGGATGGACGGAGTATGACCGGCTAAAGGCCCTGGGGGTGAGCCACAAGATGTTTATGGTTAAAGATATCACCCTGGATGCCTACTGTGCTTACCTCTTGGTGTACTGGCCGGAGTGTGAACCGCTCTTGGCGGTGTACCACAACAAAGGGCCGGTGACCTACGAGGAACTCTTAGCCATAGATCAAGCGATTGAGCTGACGGTCCAGGACGCGACTGAGATCCAGCACTTGCAGTGCCGCTATGACCGGGGTGAGATCAAAGATAAGGAGGGCCGGAGCCTCTATCCAGATGGCTAAAGCAGGCAGGCCTCGGGCGCTAACTAAAGAGGAGCGTAAAGCTCGCGAGGCCAGACGGGCGACCAAGTGGCGACGGGCGCACCGGGAGCGCTGGCTAGAGATCCAGAAACGTTCTCGCGACAAGAAGAAGAAGAAAGATGAGCTGGGAAAAGATCATAACTGATGACGGCCACAACTGGGAACTGGACGAGGAGAACCAGACCTTTCGGATCGACGGCAAGAAGATGAGCGGGCCGGTAGCGTTAGCCAAGTTTATCCGGGAGAGCTTTGGTCTTAATGTTACACCGGCCCAGGCCGAGGCGATCTATTTCCGGTGGTTAGAGAACTACATCCCGCCTGGGACTGGGAAGAGTTCACTATGAAGTTTTGCGCGTCTCCGAGGGATCTGTTCTTTAACATTGTCCATAATCCTCAGAGACAAACCATTTGCTCTCGGGGGCGCGTGGATCCGAGTTGACAATTTTTACTATATGGGCAAGGATGAGAGTTGCCTAGCGTTGCGACCTTCTTCGCGGGGTATTGATTCATGTGCATGTCGGGTCGGGTACGATTCAGTATCCGGCCCGCTTGTGCTTCAGGCCAATACAGTTTAATAGTAAGCTATGATTAAACGAAGCCGAGGCCGACCGAGGAAGTATCGGACCAAGGATCAGCTCCTTGCAGCACGGCGACGTTGGGCAAAGAAGTGGAGAGATAAGAACCCGGAAAGGTGGCGTGCTATCCAGAAGCGAGCGGATAAGAAGCGCCGAGGAAGAAGGTCAATTTTGTCGTTCCCACCGCTAGACCTGGGAGAGACCCCGGTCCTTAAGGTGGTTTAGCCTATGGGCCGTCCTCGCAAATACCACACCCAAGAGGAACGCGAGGCGGCCCGCGCCGAGGCACGGAAGCGCTGGCGATTAGCCAACCCAGAACGCTGGAAAGCGATCCTGGCCCGGAGCTACCTGAAGCGAAAACGTCATAGGATAAATACTGCTTGTACTCTCTCTGCCGATAAAGTAAAATAATCGGCATGAGCATTGAATCAATTAGCCCTGGCCACGGACAGGCCCGGTCGAACGTTAGAAGCCACAAGGCGATCACGGAGAAGGATTTCAAGGGTCTTGCGGCCCGGATCGCCCAGGCCTGCCCGATCACCTGGATGGCGATCACTGGCAAGCGCTACATCCTGCCCAACTTCCGGCAGGTTGATTATTACAACCAGGAAAGCCTGGATCACATCTTCGGCTTTTTCCTGAGCACTTACGTGGCCGGGGACTACGGCGCTAGCCCGGATCACATCATCCGGCTGATGTATCTGACCTCGATCCTGGCCATGAAGGATCAGCGCCCAATATACTTTTTAGAGCGGGAGCTGGGCCAGAAGTTGATGTGCACCAAGATGCCGGGGGATCTGGAGACGGACGACATCCACTGGAGGAGAGCGAGCATGCGGATCATGCTGCCCAAGGGGCTGATCACGATCCAGCGTGACGGCCAGGAGGAGCGGGATGCGATGTTCTTAGATATCGCCAAGGCCAAGGCGGGCGAGCTAAGTCAGCTCTCCCCGGAGATGACCCATGAGCTGTCGAACTTCGCTCTGATGTATGGGCGGCTGAAGATGCGGGATATCCCGACCCCCGTCTTCGAGAAAGACGGGATGGTGGTGTGCTCGCAGCTCAGTGGCGACATCAACATGGATCCAGGTCTCAACTATGGTGTGGTGCGGCCATTCGAGGGACGGAAGATAAAGGACATCCAGGTTGGCGGTCATTTTACTACCGGCTCGACCTGTGACTCGACCGATGACCAGCTCTTAGCGCGGATGGAGCACTTAGCGGTGATGGTGCTCTTGTTCATGGGGAGTGTTCCCCTGGAGTACGAGGTGAAGGAGGCAGACCCTTTACGGAAGGTCCGGCAGATCAATGACCGGATTATCCCAGGCCTGTGGCCCGCGAAGTTTGTGGGCAAAAGCCAGTACCGGCCCAGCTCGAAAACAACGCACTATCACGAGGCCACCTTCACCGGGCGCAAACTTCCGAAGCACTGGGTGGCGGGCCACTGGAAGCGTCAGGTGTACGGCATGAAGAGAGGGGAGCGAAAGCTGATTTGGATCGAGCCTTACACAACGCTTGGTCCTGATGACCAGGACCCGGACATAAAGCCCTGAAAAGAAAAACGTTGCGCATCGTTATATTTAAGTTATACTGGATGGCAATGATATGATCACCCCCACTCAGAGCGATAAGCTCATCGTAAAGTTCCAGCAGTACTATCAGTACGTTGGCGCACAGACCTTAGCCACCCACAATGTAGAGACCTCGTGGCAGGACATCGTCACCACGATTCGGGAATGGGATCTGACCGATGGTGACCAGGAAGAGTTTATCGCTCGGTGGCGCAACTCCCGGCAGCCGTTTAACCAGCACGTCTATGGAGATATCCAGCGTGCCTTCAGTGTCGCCGGAATCATCAAGAAGGACGAACAGGGGCCACGGGGGAATCTCTACCACCGGGCGCTGCGTAACGACAAGGCGGTGGGTAAGCGCCGGGTGGACCGGGCCTTGAAGGTGGACAAGTTGCTCGCCCAGGAGAAGCCGAAGAGCGCAATAGCGGAACTGCGGGAGCGGGCCTACAACGAGGCGTTCAGTTTCTTAGGGAAGTTAGCCAAGGACTACTGGGACCTGATCACCATGGAGACCATCCAGGAGTGGTTTGATGAGTACAAAGTGACTTGGCATCAGGCTTATGACCAGATCATCGAGACCAAGAAAGCCAAGGTGCGGGCTCGGGAGCTGACTCGGGAACGGCAGGCTCGGCGCAAGAAAGAAGCCGAAGGTGAATAATGAGTGATGCCGAAGAGATCAACCAGCTGCATACCGAGGTAGCCAAGGCTACCGAGACGATCTTGCAGAAGGCGATTCGGATCGGAGAGCTACTGGCCAAGCGCAGGAAAAAGTTGGCGCATGGCCAATGGATGCCGTGGATCAAAGAGAACCTAATTTTTACCGACAGACATGCCAGACGTTACCTCCGGCTCTATAAGAATCGTGCCAAACTGGACATGAGGTCCGATTTGGCACTCGCGGAGGCCCTGGCTCAGACCGAAGACTACATGAGTATTGAAGCCAAGAGTGTACGCAACCGGGCACGGCTCGCCTACATCGCTAAGAACGCAACCCAGCCGGTGATCGAAGCCCTGAACGAGGGCAAGGTCAGTATCTCGACCGCAGAAATGATTGCCCACAGCGCACCGGAGACACAGCCGCAGATGTTACTCAGGCAGCCTAAATCGAGGCAGCAGCCCCAGGATAAGAAGACCATCGCTTTCCCTGGGGCAGAAGACACCATGATTCACCGGCAGATAATGTCGGACCTCAAGGCCAACGATAAGCTGGAGCTAAAGGCGGGGAAGATCTATACCCCATTCCAGAAGGCCTTCGGCAGAGCGTGGCGCAAGCTGATCAAGGAGCACATCAAACAGGAACCGGACTACATGGTGCTCTGGCAGCAGGCCTTTGAGATGGTGGCCCGGATCTCAACTGAGTACCCGGATGTGCAGCAGGAGGACGTGAAACGCTTTTGCCAGGAGTATGGGATCCCATATCCCAATTAAAGATGTCGCGGCGAGGGACCGCACAGAGGTCGGGGGCTCGTCTGACGAGACGCCACCAATTCACCGGCCTCGGAGCCGCCGTTAACGTGACGGCGGCATCCCTCCGCTTCCAGCTTATCCAGCGTATCCAGGTAGCTCAGGTACTGGTCTACGATCTGGTGAGGTTCTTTCCCCTCGCAGGGGAACTGTTCGATAAAGCGAAATAGGCCGGTGACCTCTTCCAGGAGCCATTTCACCCGGTACTGTCGCATGTTTGCGAGGTAGGCTTCCCTCCGTGAGCTGCGCGTGCTCATGGGAAGCTTTTAACACTATTGGGCTAGAATCCAAGTCGGATATTTCCTATTATACTGTTAGACTCCTCGTTCTTGCGGCCTATCTGCCCTGCGTATCCAAGGCCAATGGAAGCACGCTCCGTTACTTGATAAGAAAAGCCTGCGTTGACGATCATGGAGTCATGTCCGAGGCTGGTCCCGGCGACGGTAGTAAGGCTGGAGGGAATACCGACAACGTTCACTTCAGTGAAGCTAGTCGTATCGGTGTACTCATGCTCCCAGGCTAGACTGAGCTTGAAGGTCAACTTGTTCCAGTTGTAAGAGGCCTCGGTGCCAAGATCCGATACGGTGGAACCCTGTGTTCCAGAATGAACAGTAACCGGCGCATCTGAGCCAGTTTCAGAGAAGGCTCCATTACCGACGATTGCGTACTGGAGCATCGCATAGGGACCGATTGAGAGGTTGTTCCATTTCGCGTTGTAGCCTCCTTGAGCGACTTCAGAGAAGAACCAACCGCTAGAATTGGCTCTCGCCGTGCCAAGCAATCCAGATCTCGTGGTTGAGAAGTAGTCGCCGCCTGCGATTGCCGTCTGGTTCAGGTAAAAGCCGCTACCAAAAATGATAAGGTATCCACCTCCCCAGCCGGAGTTGAGGTCAAGATCGCTACTGCCTGAGTGACTATAACCGCCTGCAATCCCAACTACCAAGTGATCGAATAAGCGTTTGTCGGCTGCGACGATGATGCCTTCTGTCGCGACCTGTGAACTACCCTCCTCTTTCTCGAAATCGCCGTGAGACGCGGCCCAGAGCCCGATTTCGCGTCCTCCGTAGCCAACTTCAGAAAGCAGGATATTCCTGAGCGTCTCTAGTTGTCCAAGATTAAGCTCAGAAGACAGGGAAAGCCGCCTCGCGTTCCGTGCTAGTGCCGGGATGAATGACTTAGGATCTTGACCCGGCTGTAAGGTGATCAGCTTGCCAGGAATCGGAGGAGTTGTATGCGGCTGGCCTGGATGCGTAGGACTCGGAGTAGAATGTGGAGGAGTCGGAGTAGGATGTGGTGGGTGTGGAGGATGCGGTGGATGCGGCGGATGGGGTGGATGCTGGCTATAAGCAAGCAAGGCCAGAAAAAGAAACAAAAGTACTGCTATCCATTTCACGATAATCCCAGATTCTGCCCGGTGCCACCGGAGGAGATGCGTCCGAAGACCTGGGCACTCCAGGTGATACCTTCCATATAACCGAAGAGGAACGGACCTGTCGAGCTTGGACCTCCGCAGACGAACCGGCCTGCCTGGGTAGGTGGGCCGTAGCTAATGGGGCTAGGGGGCAGCGCCATGGGCCGGATTGGCGTTCCTGGTGCCTTGGGACTCTTATGATAGCGGTCTACGCAGAGGATGGCTCCTGGGGCGTTGTAGGGGGATAAGCACATACTCAGGGGATCAAGGTATCGGCGTCCCAGTCTGCGAGCACATCGGCATAAGCTGCACACGTAGGGGCAGCCGATAAGGTAATTGATTGTACTCCTGAGGTTCCAACTCCGGTGCTACCGACTGCGACAAGGCCGACACTCTCAAGGAAGACGTTTCCTAATGCAGTACTATTCCCGGTCCAACGCACTGTCGGAGTCTTTGCCATTTCCGGGGTAAATCGGATAAGGCAACGGATTTGTGTACTGTTCGTTGCGGCTAAAGTGCCAACCAGTTTCCAGTTTCCAGTGCATGGGGTATTAGCGTAATGAGTATTTTTTTGATAGTAGCGGAGGCATTCCTGGTAGTTCTGGAGGAAAGGTTTGTCGATCAGGGCGGTACAGACGCTGCCCGGTTCATGCTGAACGAAGGCACAGTAGAAGATATTGCCAACCGTCGAAAGAAAATTACTCATCCCCGGCGCACCGACATAGCCACCAGTCGTGTTCCAGATGCCGGTATTGGGCGCGGTTAAGGTCGGGCCACAAGCCAGAACGATAAAGATATTATAACCGTTAGATCCTGGGGTTAGCCCAACGGTCGATCCACTAGGGAATGCAGGAATATTGGGCAGCGGGATAACCGTCCATTGGCTCGCAGTCTGAATCGTGCAGAGATAAACGATACTGTAGACCCCAGAGCCATCCCTCAGCGCTACAGTGAACTTCAGGCCCGCAACATTACAAAAGACCATCAGGCTCAAGGAGGTCACGTCATTAACCAATTCGCGAGCGGCAATGCCTTCGGGATACTGGTAGAAACCAAACCCGTCGCTCCCGCCCGGCGCTGCTGCTTGGGCGGTTGTAACCTGGAAAGTAAGGATTTGCGAGGTAACACGATAGCTGGTCCCCGGCAGGAGGCAGCCTGCACTGGTTGCAACTGGCCCAGAACTCACTGCCGCCGTAATCCCAGCCGTTTTCCAGAGGTTCCAGCGATCAACCAACCTTACGGCATTGGAACTGAGCTGGTTTACCTCGAAGTTCGGATTGACCACACTATTGTACGAGCGAAGGCGCTGATACCAGAGCACGCTCCCTGGCAGGGAGACCATGCCGTCACTCCCGATCACCAGCTGGTTGGTGGCATCGGCGCTGACTCCTTGCGGTCCTACCGGACCCATAGAGCCCGTAGGTGTGATCAGACTGCCGGAAGGGACCACTGTACCAGGGTTGGGGATGACTAAAGGGGATGCGCTCATTTGCAGACTAGGAGGCTGTTATTTAAAAACCCTTGAAGAAACACTGCCAGTCCATTGGTCAACGATGCCGATATAGTACTGTTTCCTACTCCTGTTAGAACATTTGACCAGTTCCAATATGCTGCCGATGCCGCTGCTCCATTAGCCTGGGTGGCTGTGACCGAGTAAGTAACTGCGGCGGAATATCCGTTATAGATGTACACATTAAACGGTACTCCCTCGCCTAAATGGGCCAGCGTAACAGCATTAGCAGCAGCCGTTGTTAAAGTAATACTGACTCCAACTGCATCATATCCGGCGCACTCAACAGTAACGGTGCCAGGATTAGTGCCAGTCGTATACTTTCGCCGGATTGGCGTAATTAAACGCCAATAGGTGCCATCATAGACAACGCCAAACATCACATTGACCGGCAGTTCAGCAATACTGGGTGCAATGCCAGCTCGATTCACGATACTAATCGCTCCGGTACTGTTGACATTCAAATTGGGTGAGGCACCATTAAAACCGCTCGCAGTTGGTAAGACCCAGACGACTACGCCTTTGCTCAAACTAAAATCGCTGTTAACAGTAACTACTAAAGCCGTAGCATTGGTCGAATCGACTCCGTAGTAACGATTCAGACCACTGACGTTATGGCACTGGTTATCACCGCCCAAATAATCCGTGCTCGCACCTGAGAGCGCATTAGCTAGCCCTGGCCCGGTCACGCTGGCTAGCGGGATAGCCCCGGTCTGGGCCGGATTGAGCAAGTTCAGGGTGTTCCCGGTGATATTATTGATCTGGAGAACGGCAGACTGCCCGCTTCCCCCTGCTCCCTGGACTGAGACGAAGTCCCCGATATTGCACCAACTCGTGTCTTGGACCGTGACCGAGGCGTTCGCGCCAATAGCAGGGATCGTTAGAGACATTCTTAGCTTTACCGTTCTCGCTCATAAGAATTGTTTTTTTACCACCCGGTATCGGCGGTATAGTGGAACAAAACCTGCCAGATCGTACTAAGACCGCCAGTTACATTAAATCCGCCAAAGCTATTATCGGAAATACCAATGGCGGACGTAATTGCTCGATCGGCTCCGTTTGTTGCATCATAAACATTATTAATCGCACCAGTATTTGTGCTATAGCCAGTGATGGTTGGTGTCTTAGACATAATTTTTGGGAAACGTACTTGACCTACCGGGTTAACCAGCCCAGCGGGAACGGCGAATCGTAGGGCAGTAGGATTTGTAACGGTTCCAGGTTTATCACCGTAATTGTAACTCTTCTGAAAATAGCGCTGACAAGCTTCCAGACTTCCGTTTGGCCCGGTAAACGGAAGGTCCATCAGTTGGCTGCAAACCGCTCCTGGCTCGTGCTGAACAAAGGCAACGTCGAACGTGGAATTAACAGCTTGAGCAAAAAAATTGCTCTGGCCAACTGCCCCAACATAAAGGCCTGATTGCCAAACATCATTGGCTGGAGGGATATATGTAGATCCACAAGCTAATGTGATGCCAAAAATATATCCTTGCGCACCGGGTGTGATAACGAAATTGCCTGTCGGCCAAACTGGCAAGTTAGGCAGAGTAATCAAGGTCCAACTATTAGCCGCTCCCAAAGTACATAACTTAGAAAGTGAATGAGTAGTAGTGACAGGATCTCGCAAGTTCAATCCTAAACTCAAATTGGCTACGCTGGATCGGCATAAAATCGATACTGAATGGACATCACCCCATAATTCTCGTAAGCAGGGACCTTCAACGAATTGGCCTAGAATCACATTATCACCTGCCGCGAGCGTTGCCTGGGCCGTAGTTAATGTGATCCGCAAAAAGCCATTAGAGATCAAATAGTTGGTCCCTGGAACAGGAGTACATCCTGCTGCACTAGCAGCAGGACCTTGTTTCTGGGCGGTCACCACACCCGTCACAGCGGCTGATTTGTTTATAAACCATCTATCTTCAATAAAAGTACCACCACCTGATACTGGCGTAATCACCGTACCAATATTGCGCTGCGTAACCTCGAAATTCGGATTGCCGATAGCGTTGTATGATCTAAGACGCTGATTCCAGATTACGCTGGAAGGTAGGCTAACCAGATTATCGCTGCCGAGGGTGAGCAGGTTACCGGTATCGGCGCTGACTGACTGGGGTCCGGGTGGACCTGTTGCCCCGGTTAAACCAATGGGCCCTTGTGGCCCGGTCGCTCCAGTTTGCCCTTGTGGTCCGGTCGGTCCCTGTGGTCCCGTAGCTCCGGGCGGTCCGGTGGGGCCTTGTGGACCAGTAGCACCTTCAACCGGTAAATATAGTTGAACCGCTTGGTTGTTGGAAGGAGTAAACCCGACATTGTTAACCAGACTAACGGTAATATCGAACCACTGATTGGGGCCATGGTTTACCGGAGTACCAACACATGTAAAATGAATAGAAGTTCCGACCTGGCCGGTTTCATACAAATAGAGGTCACTTCCGTTGACCAGCTGTTGTAATCCAAAAACGCCTGATCCATTCTGGTCAAAACTATCAGCATAGATGTGAGTAAATAAAGCTGGGGTTGCGTTGTTGCCTCCAACTTTACCTGTACCCGGATCAGCCGCAGCAGTTCCGGTTGACCATTTATAAGGCGAATCACCTGCACCCGCTCCTGGTGGACCAGCTATACCTGTAGCCCCCTGAGGACCAGTTGGCCCAGTCGCGCC
>Ga0318563_10000978_pt1 | contig 11960 bp, 13 predicted proteins | sample GRESIP066b5f19_FD_203689 | JGI IMG/M metagenome (GOLD analysis project Ga0318563, IMG submission 203689) | Tropical soil microbial communities from Luquillo Experimental Forest, Puerto Rico - GRE.SIPMG.066b5f19 | ecosystem: Environmental > Terrestrial > Soil > Tropical forest > Bulk soil... | reverse complement strand
TCGGCTCCAGGGTATCGCCGGGTGGCCGCCGCCGCGCCGGTCGCTTCCGCCCTGACCTCGGCGGCGAGCAGGAAGCCCCGGCGCTGCACGGTGCGAATGATCGCCTGCCTCTCGCCACTATCGCCAATCGCCCTGCGGGCGGCGTTGATGCGGCTGTTGAGTGCCGCATCCGACACGGCTCGGCCATTCCAGACACGCTCGATCAACTCATCCTTGCTGACCACCCGGTTGGCGTTCTGCGCAAGGTGGATGAGCAGGTCGAAGACCTGTGGCTCGACGTGAACGACTGCGCCGTGGCCACCCCTTAGCTCCCGTCGGTCGGTGTCGAGCAGGAATTTATCGAATTGAAACAGCACTTTGTCCGTCTTTCGCAATTCTCAAGCGAATGACCAGCAAATCCGCCGCGAACCACAAGATCGCCCGAAAGCCTTTGTGCCGGCAAGCGCACACAATGCCCATGTCGGCTGTTCGATGACGGCCAGGAGGAAGCCATGCGCAAGGAGGCCGGTCATCCCAGTTATCGTTCGACGGCGTGTGCAATCGTAGTCGCTCGACAAGGAGGACATCATGTCAATTGAGACGGCGAAGCTCTTTTATCAGACCTTCACGGCCAACCAGCCCGGTCTTTTCGATCAGGTGCTGGCGCCTGACTGGCAGGATATCCCGCTCAATCCCGGACAAGGGCCGGGCCGCGAAGGTTTCAAGCCGATCATTGCAGGATTCGTCAAGACCATGGCCGGTCTAAAAATCACCAACGATGATATCATCGAATCCGGCGACAAGATTATCGTCCGTTCGACAATCGAAGGAACTCAGGCCGGCGACTTCGCTGGCTTTGCCTCGAGGGGACGGCCGTTCAAGATCATGGCTATCGACATTCATCAGTTCAAGGACGGCAAGATCATCAAGACCTGGCACATCGAGGACTGGCTGAGCGGTCTCTTCCAGATGGGCGCGTTTGAAAAATAATCCTCGCGGCGGCATCCGTTGGCGCCTATCGCCACCCATGATGCGTGCTTCGGCGCAAATCGGCTAGGCGAAACCTCACGACGCCCCTCGCTGAAACCGCTCGATGAGGGTCGTCGCCGAGAAGAACCTCTTCGATCAAGCGACGCTTTTCCGAGCCCCATGATGCCCGGGATGGAGCTGGATCAATCTAGCGAAGGCAACGGGTACGCTTCGGCCGGCATGGGAAGAGGCTGAAGTCAAATCCGTCGACCCCGATCCGGGAATAGGGCTCAACGGAGGCACGCTCGAAGCGTCGGACAAGCTACGTTGCACTCAACGGCTTCGCGGTAGAGCCAGTTCGAGGCCCTGTCTATTGGGATTGCTTCGCGAAGACTGCGCCGTAGTGGTAGGGCGGTAGCTCGATCAGTCCGACCTGCCTGAAGCCAGCCGACCGAACGACAGTAGCCGTATCGACAGGGGTCATTCGAAGTTCGGTCTTAGGTCCGCGGGGAAGCCCGAGAACCGTCGTTTCCTCGCGGGGCCTTCGGTGCCAATTGACGATCGCGAAGCGGCCCTCAGGACTGAGGACAGTCGCCACCGCGTCGGCGAGCCGCTGCTTCTCTGGCACGCCATGGAAAGTGTTTGCAATGAGCACAAAGTGAACCAGTTGCCGCACGCGTTCGCTGATATCATAGGCGTCACCTTCGATAAGGTCATAATTGGCTGTGCCGGCGGCGTCGAGCTTTTGGCGGGTTGCAGCAAGCATGCCGCGGTCAATGTCTATCGCGATGCATCGGCGGGCCAAGAGTGCGAGAGGCACAGTGAAGAGCCCGTCGCCGCAGCAGAGGTCGACAACGTCCATGCCCGACTGAACGCCGAGGAGGGCAACAATCCGCCGCGGGTCTGGCCAAAGTGTCTGCCACCAATCGGGATCGGGCATTACCGTCGCGGGGAAGAAGCCAGGAAGCGTGCCGTCATTGCTATTCATCGGATGACGCGCCTATCAGTGCCGCCAAATCTTAACCGGAGATCAGCGCTGCGCTTCCAATTTTGATGGTCGCGGAACTCGGCCCTCACGGCGTAGCGAGCATCCTTAAAGCATCCCGACTGCGGGATGACCGAGTACGACTCCTGGAGATGATTCTGAACCTAAGACCCGTTGGAGTGGAGCAGAAGACCCCGATAGACGGCCGAGTGGGCCGGGGTGGGAATACCGTAGCGGATACCAAGCGTGTGCATTCGACCTGATAGCCAGCTCAGCTCGAGCGACTTCCCGCGATTGAGGTCCTCCGCCATCGAGGCGCGATAGGAGGCGGGAACTGAGTCAATCAGGTCGATCGTCGATTTGCGAAAGTCGGAGCGGAGTACGATTTCCATGGCGCGCGCGATTTCGAGGCCCTCGTCTATGAGCTGCTCAAAGAACGCTCGCGTTTCTGGATTGGTGCGGATCGGACCGATCGTAGATCGCATCAGGGCAGTGACGCCGGATGCCGCACAGAGGCCAATGAACTTTCTCCCAGATAGCAACCTTGATTGTATCTGTTGATTTCGCGTCAATTACGCCGGTTCTCCCGCATGCAGAAACAAAGCTCGCCACGGTGTCGATCCCGGGCGACTCTTCGACGATGATACGGCAGTTTCCGCCTGGACTTTTGAGAACCCCCGGTCCGGCCATCGTCACGAGGATATAGATGGCACCGCCGAGCACCTGCCGACGCGGCACGCTCTCGGCAATGAGGTCGACGCTGTCGATCCCGTTCTGGAGAGTTACCACGCGCGTGTGTTGCGCAATCAGAGGAGCAAGCTGGCTCGCCGCTTTCTTGGTGTCCCACAGCTTCACAGTGAAGAGGACCAGATCCACCGGACCGACTTCCGCCGGGTCTTCGGTCACGTTCAGGTTAGGGATTTGCACCGAGCCGGACGGACCTTCGAATCGGAGCCCGTCCCGCTTCATCGCGTCAAGGTGTGCCCCGCGAGCGATGAACGCGACGTCTTCCCCCGCGGCGGCCAACCGTCCGCCGACGTAGCCGCCGACCGCGCCTGCTCCGAAGATAGCGATTCGCATGGATCGCTCCGCCCTTGTCCGTCGGGTGTAGCCCGCCCATCCTCTTGGCGCGACTAACTTAAACTTACAGGTGCGCCTGATTTAGCATGCCTACAGCACCACCACCCCGTGGTGCTTCGCCTTCTCCTCCGGCTCGACATGGATCGTGATCAGCGCGTCGGCGACCTCCGTGCGGAGGGCGCGCTCGATCGTGTCGCAGATCGCGTGCGCGGCCGAGACCGCCATCGAGCCGGGCACCACCAGGTGGAAATCGATGAAGGTCGCCCGCCCGGCGCGGCGGGTGCGGAGATCATGCGCCTCGAGCGCGCCGGCGGCGCTGTCGGAGATGACCTTGCGGATGCGCTGGAGGAGCTCGTCGGATACCGACTCGTCCATGAGGCCGCCGACCGATTCGCGGATCAGCGCCCATCCCGACCAGAGGATGTTGAGCGCCACCAGCCCGGCGAGGAGCGGGTCGAGAATGCCGATCCCGGTGACCACCGCCAGCGCCAAGCCGACGATGACGCCGGCCGAGGTGGCAACGTCGGTGAGGAGATGCTTGCCGTCGGCGACGAGGACGAGCGACCGTCGCCGGCGACCCACCCGGACGAGGAAGACGCCCCAGGCGCCGTTGAGCACGGCGCCGGCGCCGTTGATCAGGAGACCAAGGACCGGCGCGGCAAGGCTGCCCGGCGCGACAATGCCGAGATAAGCCTCGCGCAGGATCGTCAGCGAGGCGACGACGATCAGCCCCCCCTCCAGCACGACCGAAAAGTACTCGGCCTTGTAGTGGCCGTAGGGATGATTGGCGTCGGCGGGCTTGGCGCTGTAGCGAAGCGCGAGGAGGGCGGCGATGGCGGTGGCGACGTTGACGATGCTCTCGAGCGCGTCGGAGTAGAGCGCGATGCTGCCGGTGAGGATATACGCGGTAAGCTTCAGCCCGAGCACCACCAGCCCGGCGAAGACACTGCCGATGGCGATCCGCAGCAAGCTCGAGGCGTCCGCCGCCGGCATCTCAGTCGGCCATCGTCTCCAGCGCCGCCAGGCTCTCGGCCGGGCCGGCCGCCTCGAACGGTGTGGTCACCTCGACGAAACTGTCCGGATAGAACCCGTTGAACCGGGTGCGGAGCGCCAATGAATAGGCGCCGATATGGCCGATCTCGATCCAGTCGCCGGTATCGACCGTCTCCGGCAGGTAGAACGGCCGCGACAGGATGTCGACTGAATCGCAGGTGGCGCCGCAGACCTTGAACGCCACCACATTGTCGGCGCTCCCCGCCCGGCGGCGACGGGCAGGGTCGGGCAGGAGCCGCGCCGGCAGCGTGATCTTGCCGGTCCACGAATCGGAGAGCGAGGCCCAGATCCCGTCATTGATGTAGATACGCCGGCCCTTCTTGAGGAGCACGCGGACGATCAGCGAGAGACAGCGCGCGACGATGACGCGCCCGGGCTCGGCAATGAGGGGCACATCGCCGAACCCCCACGCCTCGGCCTCGCGCACGACCTCGGCGATCAGCGCGCCGGTGTCCGGCATCGGCGTGGCTTTGCGGCGGGGATCGTGGCCGTAGGGTGCCGGGAAGCCGCCGCCGATGTCGAGGGCGACGATCTGCGCTCCCGCCCGCGCCCGTACCCAGGCCGCCGAGGCGAGCGCGCGCTCATAGGTGTCGGTGTCCTCGGTCTGGCTGCCGACATGGAAGCAGAGCCCGACCCGGAAGCCGATGCCGGCGATCCGCTCGACCAGCTCGACGGCATGCGCCGGACCGGCGCCGAATTTCTTCGACAGCTCGTAGGCGGCGTGTCCGCGCACGGCAAGGCGGACGAACAAGGTGATATCTTCGGGTGCGAGATCGAGCCCGCGGACGATGCGGAGGATCTTGGCGACCTCGTCCTCGTGATCGAGGACGAGGGTACGAATGCGATAGTCCTCCAGCGCGAGCCGGATGTCGGACTGCGCCTTGACCGGATGGGTGTAGAGGAGCTCGGCCTTCGGTGCGACCTCGCGCACCGCGGCACACTCGGCCGGCGAGGCAACGTCGAAGCAATCGTAGCCGGCGGCGGCAATCGTCGAGAGCACCATCTTCTCGCCATTGGTCTTGACGGCATAGGCGGTCTTGCCGGGAAAGGCGGCGCGGAAATGGCGGGCATCCTCCTTGAGCACCGACGGCCGGAAACAGTAGACCGGCTGATCGGGCCTGAGGCTGTAGGCGGCCTCGCGGGCGGTCATGAAACGCTGCATCATCGACCTCCACGGGGGGCGGCAAAGCGGAGAATCAGGTGGGAAGGCTAACAGCCGGCATTTCATCGAAAAAGGCGCCCGCCGGAACAGCTTTCTCCAATTTGCGCCTATGTAGGCAAAAGCGGTTTCCAATGCGACTCGTGTTCTTCGACTTTTCGCAGAGGACAAATGCGTCTGCGGCGAAGGGCTTAGCACTCGATCCGGAAGTCGCGCGATGCGGTGGATGACGCGGGAAATTTTCGCTTCGCCGTCTTGGGAACCAAGGGTAGACTCTATCCGTTGATGCGGAATCACGAGGAGCCATGACCATGACTCTTGCCCGGCCGCTGCACTATGCGATGGTTTGCGCCGCGTTCCTGTTCATCGCGGCCGTCGTCATCGGGGCCCTCTGAGCGGGCCAGCCTTTCTCGTAATCGTCAGCGTAGGTCCCGGGAACACGTAGCTCGCCCGGGGTTTTGAGGCTATTCGGCGGCCGCTCGGCGCTCCGGTTCGTAGTTGAGGATCGGCGATAGCCAGCGCTCGGCTTCGGCGAGCGACCATCCCTTGCGGGCGGCATAATCCTCGGCCTGGTCCTGCTCGATGCGGCCGACGCCGAAATAGTGGCTGTCCGGATGCGAGAAATAGAGACCGGAGACCGACGAGCCCGGCCACATGGCAAAGCTTTCGGTGAGCCTGATGCCGGTCGCCGCCTCGGCGCCGAGGAGATCGAAGAGCGTGCGCTTCTCTGTATGGTCGGGTTGAGCCGGGTAGCCGGGCGCCGGCCGGATGCCGGCATAGGCCTCGCGGATCAGCTCCTCCTTGGCAAAGGCCTCGTCCGGCGCATAGCCCCAGAACTCCTTGCGCACCCGCTCATGCATGTGCTCGGCGAAGGCTTCTGCCAGGCGATCGGCCAGTGCCTTGCACAGGATCGAGGAATAATCGTCATTGGCGTTTTTGAAGCGGTCGGCAATCACGTCCTCGCCGATCCCCGCGGTCACCGCGAAGCCGCCGACATAGTCGGCGCGGCCGCTCGCCACCGGCGCGACGAAGTCGGCGAGCGCGACGTGACGGCGGCGATCGCTGGTCCGCGCCATCTGCTGGCGGAGGGTGAACAGGCGAGCACGCTCCTTGCTCCGCGTCTCGTCGGCATAGACGACGATATCGTCGCCGTCGGCATTGGCCGGGAAGAAGCCGATGACCGCGCTTGCCGTCAGCCAGGCTTCCTCGACCATCTTGACGAGCATCGTCTGAGCATCATCGAAGAGGGAACGAGCGGCGGCACCGACTTTCGGGTCGTCGAGGAGGAGAGGATAGGTCCCCTTGATTTCCCAGGTCGCAAAGAAGGGGGTCCAGTCGATATAGGGGATGAGCTCGGCGACGGGATAGCCCGCGAAAGACCGCGTGCCGAGGAGCCGCGGACGCGGCGGCTGATACGCCGCCCAGTCGATCGCGAAACGATCGGCACGGGCGCGCGTCAGCGAAACCCGCTGCTTGTCGGCGAGCCCGCGCGCATGGCCCTCGGCGATGCGGCGATACTCGCTGCGGACATTGTCGATGAAGCCGCCCTTGCCGGCGCCGAGGAGGCTCGCGGCGACGCCGACCGCCCGGCTCGCATCGAGTACATGCACCGCCTGGCCGCGGGCATAGTTGGGGCTGATCTTCACCGCGGTGTGGACGCGGCTGGTGGTGGCGCCGCCGATGAGGAGCGGCAGGTCGAACCCTTCGCGCTCGAGCTCGGCGGCGACATTGCACATCTCATCGAGCGACGGCGTGATCAGGCCGGAGAGGCCGATGATGTCGACCTCTTTCTCGCGGGCGGTGGCGAGGATGCGGGTCGACGGCACCATCACGCCGAGGTCGATGACCTCGTAGTTGTTGCACTGGAGGACGACGCCGACGATGTTCTTGCCGATGTCGTGGACGTCGCCCTTGACAGTGGCAAGGAGGATGCGCGCCGCCGGCTGGTTGCCGGCGCCATGATCGCGCTTGTCGGCTTCCATGAACGGCATCAGATAGGCGACCGCCTGCTTCATGACGCGGGCGGACTTGACCACCTGCGGCAGGAACATCTTGCCGGCGCCGAAGAGGTCGCCGACGACGTTCATGCCCGCCATCAGCGGCCCTTCGATCACCTCGAGCGGGCGGCTCGCCCTCTGACGGGCTTCCTCGACGTCCGTCTCGATGAAGTCGGTGATGCCGGCGACCAGCGCATGCTCGAGGCGCTTCTCGACGGAGAGAGCCCGCCAGGCGAGATCGGGCTCCTTCTTGGCGGTGAGATCGCCCTTGAAACGCGTGGCCGCCTCGAGGAGGCGCTCGGTCGCGTCCGGCCGGCGATTGAGGACGACGTCCTCGCAGAGCCCGCGCAGCTCCGGGGCGATGTCATCGTAGACCGGCAGCGCACCGGCATTGACAATGCCCATATCCATGCCGGCGGCAATGGCGTGATAGAGGAAGACCGAGTGCATCGCGGCACGGACCGGCTCGTTGCCGCGGAAGGAGAAGCTCAGGTTGGAGACGCCGCCCGAGACATGCGCGTGAGCCAGGTTGGCCTTGATCCAGCGCGTCGCCTCGATGAAGTCGACGCCGTAATTGTTGTGCTCCTCGATGCCGGTCGCAACGGCAAAAATGTTCGGATCGAAGACGATGTCCTCGGCTGCGAAGCCAACCTCCTCGGTGAGGATGCGATAAGCGCGCGCGCAGATCGTGGTCTTGCGCTGAAAGCTGTCGGCCTGCCCCTGCTCGTCGAAGGCCATCACCACGACGGCGGCGCCGTAGCGGCGCACCTTCTCGGCGTGATCGCGAAAGGACGCCTCGCCCTCCTTCATCGAGATCGAGTTGACGATTGCCTTGCCCTGCACGCATTTCAGGCCCGCCTCGATCACCGACCATTTCGACGAATCGACCATGATCGGCACCCGGGCGATGTCGGGCTCGGCGGCGAGCAGATTGAGGAAGGTGACCATCGCCTTCTCGGAATCGAGGAGGCCCTCATCCATGTTGACGTCGAGGATCTGGGCGCCGTTGGCGACCTGCTCGCGGGCGACATCGAGCGCGGCGGTGTAGTCGCCGCCGGTGATCAGCTTGCGGAAGCGCGCCGAACCGGTGACGTTGGTGCGTTCGCCGATATTGACGAAGGTAGCGGTGCTGGTCACCTGGTCCTCAAGCTCTGATCACGTGAGAGAAGGGCTAAGCTGCCGACTCGAATGGTTCAAGGCCGGAGAGCATCAGCCGCCGTTCTATGGTCGGCACCGCCCGCGGTGCGACACTCTCGACCGCGGCGGCCATGGCGCCGATATGCGCCGGCGTCGTGCCACAGCAGCCACCGACGATATTGACGAGTCCGGCACGGGCGAATTCGCCGAGCATCGCCGCCATCGCCTCGGGGCTCTCGTCATACTCGCCGAACTCGTTAGGCAGGCCGGCATTGGGGTAGGCACAGACGAGCGTGTCGGCAACGCGGGCAATCTCGGCGATGTGGGCGCGCATCTCCTTGGCGCCAAGCGCGCAGTTGAGGCCGATCGAAAGCGGCCGGGCATGACGGACGGAGTACCAGAAGGCGGTCGGCGTCTGGCCGGAGAGGGTGCGGCCGGAAAGATCGGTGATCGTGCCCGAAATCATGATCGGCAGCCGGCGGCCGGTTTCGGCAAACGCTTCTTCCGCGGCGACGATGCCGGCCTTGGCGTTGAGCGTGTCGAAAATCGTCTCGAACAGGATCAGGTCGGCACCGCCGGCAATCAAGCCGCGGATCGCCTCGCCATAGGCGAGGACGAGATCGTCGAAGGTGACCGAGCGGAAGCCGGGATTGTTGACGTCGGGCGAGATCGAGGCGCTGCGGTTGGTCGGCCCGACCGCTCCGGCGACGAAGCGCGGCCGCTCCGGCGTCTCCCGTGCGACCGCATCGCAGGCCTCGCGCGCGAGCCGGGCGCCTTCCTGGTTGAGCTCATAGGCGAGGCCCTCCATGCCGTAATCGGCCTGGGCGATCGAGGTCGAGGTGAAGGTGTTGGTCTCGACGATGTCGGCGCCGGCGTGGAGGTAGGCGCGATGGAAGTCGCGGATGGCGCCCGGCCGCGTCAGGTTGAGAAGATCGTTGTTGCCGCGGAGGTCGCGCGGCCAGTCGGCGAAACGGGCGCCACGGAACTCCGCCTCGCTCAGCCGGAGCGTCTGGATCATGGTGCCCATGGCGCCGTCGAGCACGAGGATGCGCTTGGCGGCAAGCGCGCGGATGAGCGCGGCGGTATCGCGGGTAGGCATGGTTGTCCCTTTCAAGCTTGCGGTGCCGAACGCTAGAGAAGTCCCGGCTCCTCGAGATCACCTCGATTTGCGCCGGCGCGTCGGGCCCTTGCCCTCGAGCGCCGACAGTCGGCGCTCGATTTGTTCCAAACGATCCTCGACCTCGGCAGCGGCGTATCGGCCCAGCACCGATTCCCCGATACCCGCCTGACGAACATTCTCGAGGCGGCTTTCGAGCCGATCGAAGCGCTGATCGACGTTCCGGAATTGCCGTCCGATTTCCTCAAACTGCCGATTCATGTCGGCCCGCAGGTCGCCCAACATCGGCAGGATGAGGCTTTCCGGTTCAGCCATTTCCCCTCACTCCTCCAGCCGTCGAGTCCCAGGGATTAACGAAATCGACTTCGGTGTCGCGAATGTCTGCGACATTGCGCGTAACCAGGCAGAGATTGCGAGCGACGGCCGTCGCGGCAATGAGCGTGTCGATCGTTTTCCGCGGCCTCGGCGCTTGCAGCCGACCCCAAAGCTTCGCCGCGGCTAAATCGCCGGGGATGATGCGGTCAGCATAGGTCGTCTCGATTCCGTCGATCCACATATCGATGCTCTCGGCGTGAGCTTGGTCAACGCGACGTCGCCGATCGGCGCCACTCCGAAGTTCGCCTATGGTCAGCACCGAAACAAAGACCGACCGTTCATGAAGTGAATCGATGTACTGCAGTACACGAGGATCGGGCTGCTTCTGACGACGCTCGGAGATCACTTTCGTGTCGAGCAGGTAACCAGAATTAGTCAAACTCGATCTCCCGCCCCGTATCCGAAGACCGCTCCAGATCAACACCGTCGAAGAACGGACCGCTCTTCAGATACTCGATGAGGTTCGGCTGCGACCTTCTCAAGGCCTGGTACTCATCAACTGAAATGACCACGGCCCGCGCCTTCCCGTGTTTGGTGATCGTTTGGGGACCTTCCCTGTTTGCCAGCTCGATCAACTTGCTCAGCTTTGTTTTCGCCTCCTGCACCTGCCAGCTCGCCATCGCGCGTCTCCGTTCTTCCGGCCATAACGACCATAATTTAGGTCGTTATGGTCAGATCGCGAACTCAGGCCGCCGCCTCGGCCGGCGCCGGCTTTGCCGGCCGCATGCCGAGGAGGTGGCAGATCGCATAGACCAGATCGGCTCGGTTCATGGTGTAGAAATGGAAGTCGGTGATGCCGCGGTCGACGAGGTCGAGCACCTGCTCGGCGGCGACGGCGGCGGCGACGAGCTGGCGGGTGGCGGCGTCCTCCTCGAGGCCCTCGAAGCGCTGGGCGAGCCAGGCGGGTACCGAGGCGCCGGTGCGTTCGGCGAAGCGTGCGACTTGCGGGAAACTGTGCACCGGGACGATGCCGGGGACGATGGGGATGGTGATCCCCGCAGCGCGGACGCGCTCGAGATAGGCCTCGAAGAGGTCGTTGTCGAAGAAGAACTGGGTGATCGCCCGCCGCGCCCCGGCGTCGACCTTGCGCTTGAGCATGTCGATGTCGGCGGCGATGCTGGCGCTCTCGGGATGCTTCTCCGGGTAGGCGGCAACCGAGATCTCGAAGTCGCCCACCGCACCGATGCCGGCGACGAGCGCGGCGGCGTTGTCATAGCCGCCGGGATGAGGCTGGTAAGCCGCGCCGACGCCGCCGAGGGGATCGCCGCGCAAGGCAACGATGTGGCGGACGCCGGCTTCCGCGTAGGCCCGCACCACGTCGTCGACCTCGCCCTTGGTCGCGGCGACACAGGTAAGGTGGGCGGCGGGACGGAGCCCCGTCTCGTTGAGGAGGCGAAGCACAGTCGCGTGGGTGCGTTCACGGGTCGAGCCGCCAGCGCCATAGGTGACCGAGACGAAGGAGGGTGAGAGCGGCGCCAGGCGCTCGATCGCGCGCCACAGGCCTTCCTCCATCGCCGGCGTCTTCGGCGGGAAGAACTCGAAGGAAACGCGCAATCCGTTCCTGCTGCCGAGAATCCGGCTCGGCCGGTTCGTCAATCCCATCACGCCACCTCCCGATCGAGTGAGCCGGCCATCGCGATCCGCTGGTCGTGTGCCAGCCACAGCGTCACCGTAAGCTTGCCTGCCCGGCGAGATCGTCGGCGCGATCGAAGGCGAGACCGGCGGCCTCTATCCATTGCCGCATCGCAACGCGGCCGAAGCCGAGCCGCCGATGCGCATGCCGCTCGCGCAGAAATTCGAGCTCGTGCGGCGCGAAGTCGACGATGAGCAGTCGGCCGGAGGGACGCAGGACGCGTGCCGCCTCGGCGAGGGCGCGCTCGGGGTCCTCGAGATAGTGCATAACCTGGTGCACCGTGATCACATCGAAGGAGTCGCGCGGAAAAGGCAGATTGTAGATGTCGCCGAGACGGACCTGCGCATTGGTCACGCCGGCCCGGTCGAGATTGGCGCGGGCGACCGCCAGCATGTCGGCCGACGCATCGATGCCGATGCCGCGGCGATAGATCGGCGAGAACAGCTCGAGGAGGCGGCCGGTGCCGGTGCCGAGGT
>Ga0318563_10000976_pt1 | contig 11986 bp, 7 predicted proteins | sample GRESIP066b5f19_FD_203689 | JGI IMG/M metagenome (GOLD analysis project Ga0318563, IMG submission 203689) | Tropical soil microbial communities from Luquillo Experimental Forest, Puerto Rico - GRE.SIPMG.066b5f19 | ecosystem: Environmental > Terrestrial > Soil > Tropical forest > Bulk soil... | reverse complement strand
GCGCTGGATTGGCGAAGGCGTGCAGCAGGCAGACCGCGACCGCATCGACCTTGAGCCGGCGCAAAGCTTCGGCGGCTTCGCGCACGCTCGTCTCGTCGAGAGGCGCCAGCACCACGCCGCCGGCGCCGACGCGCTCGCGCACCTCGAGAATGCGCGAGGCCGGCACCGGTCGCTTCGGCTTGACCCAGGCATAGAGGTTGACGCTGCGCGGGATATCCTGGCGGCCGATCTCGAGCACATGGCGAAAGCCCGCCGTGGTGACGAGCCCGGTGCGCGCGCCCTTGTGCTCGAGGATCATATTGGTCGCGACCGTGGTGCCGTGCAGCACCCGCGTCACTTCTGAGGCGTCGCGCCCGGCTTCCGCGAGAGCGAGCCCGACGCCGGTGATGAAGGCTTGCGAGGGATCAGCCGGCACGCTCGGCGTCTTGGCGCGCCAGGCGCGCCCGCTGGCTGGATCCTGCAAGGTGACGTCCGTGAAGGTACCGCCGACATCGACCGCGATGGCGAGCGCGGCAGGCGCTTGGGACAAGGTATCAGACGAGCGCATCGACATATCCGTTACGATGGAAGGCGCGCACCTGCGTGCGGTTCTGGCGCCTTGCGGCGGTCGCTGCGGCGTCGACCGTCTCGCCGCTGATCACGACGCCGTAATGCGTGGCCGCCGCCTCGGCGCTGACCATGCCGCCGAGCACATCCTCTAGCACCTCGGCTTCCGGCCGGTCGAAGGGATGGCCATGGCCGCCTCCGCCGCCGGTCTCCATGCGCAGGATGTCGCCGCGTTTCAGGCGATTGCCATCGGAGAGCGGCGCGAGCACGCGCTCCTGCGCCGTGCCCGGGTTGATAACGGCGCGGCCAGAGCCGCCCGACATGCCGCCCGCAATGCCCCAAGGCGGGTTCTTGACGCTGTCGATGCGCACAGCGAGCACCGCCTCCTCGGCGAGGATCTCATATTCGCGCACGATGCCGCAGCCGCCGCGATAGCGGCCGGGTCCGCCGCTGTCGCGGGCGATCGCATAGGTGCGCAGCCGCACCGGATAGCCGAGCTCCAGGAACTCGACCGGGTAATTCTCCTGCGCCACGAAATAGACGGCATCGATGCCGTCGGCGTAAGGGCGCGCTCCGTAGCCGACGCCGATGCCGTCAGCGAGGAGGAAAGGCTGCGTCTCGCCGCGCCCATCCTTGAAGGTGCCGCGCATCAGGCTGATCACATAGGCGGAATGCGCCGCCGAGCCCTTGCCGCCGGCGACGCCGACGAGCCCCATGAGAGCCGCGAGCACCCGCATCATGGTGAGGCCGCGCATGCCGAGCGGGGCCGGGAAGTGCGGCGCGAGCAGCGAGCCCTGGCGAAGATACACCTCGTCGAGCGCCAGCGGGCCGCCGGCATTGCAGACTTGGCCAGCATCGCCGCCGAGATAGTAGAGGCCGAGCGCCATGCCCGGGACGCCGGGATTCATCAGGAAATTGATCGGGCCCGGCGACTGATCGTCGGTCTCGGTGGCGTCGAAGACGAAGCGGTCCTCACCGTCGCGGCCTTTCTCGCGCGTCAAGGCGAAGCGAATCTTGAACGGCCCGTTCCCGTGCCCATCCGAGTCGATAGCGTCGGTGAAGCGGTGCGTGCCGTATGGGAATGTCTCGGCCAAACGCTCGCGCACGATGCGCCGCGTGCGGGCGAGCAATTGCGCCAGCGCATCCGCAACCATATCGGCGCCGAAGCGCGCCAGGATCTCCTCGACCCGTTTAACGCCGAGCTCAACGCTCGCCATCAAGGCGCGCATATCGCCGCGGCTCTGGTCGGGAAAGCGCGAATTGCGGTGAAAGATCTCGAGCACAGCCTGGTTGGTGCGGCCCTCATCGATCAGCTTCGTCGCTGGCACGATGATGCCTTCCTGGAAGATGTCGGTGGTCTCGGGGCTGATCGAGCCCGCCCGGATGCCGCCGATATCCGCGAAATGCGCCCAGCTCATCACGAAGGCGCAGCGCCGCCCCGCATGGAAGACGGGCGCAATCAACACCTGATCATTGGAATGTGAGACCGCGCCCGTCGATTCGTAGCAGTCGCTGTACCAATAGAGATCACCCGGCCGCATTGTCTTGGGCGGGAAGCGCTTGAACACCGAGCCGCTCATATCGCCGAAGACCGGCATGTTGGAGCCGACCGCCATCACCCCGTCGGCATCGAAGAGCGAGGTGTAGAAGTCCTTCTTCTCGCGGATGAAGGCTGAGATCGCGGTGCGCTCGATCAGCGCCTCCATCTCGGCCTGCGTCGCCCTTATGGCGCCGCGAATGATCTCGAGCGTCACCGGATCGCAGGCGCTGCCGCCGGGCGAGGCCACGGCCTCGCCTCCCGATAGCGCGTCCTTGTCAGTCGAGCGGAGCATTGGTCGGGTCCTTGATGACGATGAGGGTCGCGGCGCTGATCACGGCTCCGACGACCACGAAGGCTGCAGGCGCGATCGGGCTCCCGGTCTGCTGGATCAGGAAGGTCGCGATGAAGGGCGCGAAGCCCCCGAAGATCGTGACCGCGAGGCTATAGCCGATCGAGAGCGCCGTGAAGCGCACCTTGGTGGGGAAGAGCTCGCTCAATATGGCGCAAAGCGGCCCCGCATACATGGCGAGCAGCACGGCGGCGATGCTCTGCGTGAGTATGAGACCCGTCCCGTTCTTCATGCCGGTGACCAGCATGAAGAGCGGGTAGGCGATGACAACATAGCCGAGCGCCGAGATGAGCAGCACGGGCTTGCGCCCGACCTTGTCGGAGAGCCAGCCCATGACCGGGGTGAGCACCGTCAGCACCACCGCCGCGAGCGCCGTCGAGTAATAGGCGGTGCCGGCCGGGATGCCGAGCTGTCCCGAGGCGAAGCTCGGCAGGAAGATGTTGTAGGTGTAGTTGCCGACCGTGCCGACGACCGAGAGGCCGAAAGCCGCGAGCACCGGGCGCAAATAGAAGGTCAAGGTGTCGCGCACCGGGGCCGAGGCCACGGCACGCCGCGCGATGGTGCGGTCGAAGGCCGGCGATTCGGCGACGCGCGAGCGCAGATAGAGGCCGATCGGCGCGAGCAGGAAGCCGAGGACGAAGGGGATGCGCCAACCCCAGGCGATCATCTGCTCCTTGTCGAGCTCCGAGTTGAGGATCGCGGCGCACAATGTTCCCATGATGAGGCCAAGCCCGACGCTGAATTGCTGCATCGAGCCGATGAAGCCGCGCTTTCCGGGCGGTGCGAATTCGACCAGGAAGGTCGCGGCCCCGCCCCATTCGCCGCCGGTCGAAAAGCCCTGCACCAGCCGGCACAGGACGAGCAGGATCGGTGCGAGGATGCCGATGGAGGCGTAGGACGGAATGAGGCCGGTGAGCGCGGTCGCCGTCGCCATCAAGCCGACCGTGAGCACGAGCGCGGTCTTGCGCCCCTTGCGGTCGCCGAGCGCCCCGATGACGATGGCGCCGACGGGGCGCATCACGAAGCCGACCCCATAGGTCGCGAAGCTCGAGAGCAGCGAGGCGATCGGATCGGTGTTCGGAAAGAAATTCGCGCCGATCTGCGCCGCGAACAGGCCGAAGATCACGAAATCGAAGAGCTCGACGAAATTGCCGACCGCGCAGGAGAGGATGGCGCGCCTGCGCACGCGCTGCATATCCGACGTGTCGAGCGTCGAATCGAGATAGGCCGTGGCTTGCGACATGGTTGAATTGCCCCTCTTGCCCCTGTTGTCCCTGCCCCCTTTTGCCGTATCCCCCCGCGTGCCGTGGTCAGGCGATGAGCGCCTCGTCCAATGCGGCCTCGGCCTCACTCACGGCGCTGATGAGTCGATTGCGCGCCCGTCTCGCGCTGACGCGCTGGAGAGACTGCGCCTGCGAGCCCGGGCTTGCCGCCGCGAGCTCACGGAGCTTCTGCAGCGCCGGCCAGGCCGGCTGCGGCAAGGCCGCGTCATGGGAGAACCTGTCGCCTTGCGTATAGTCGAGCGGTACGAGCGCGCGCGACACGCGTATCAGCGCCCGGTCGATGCGATCGAGCCTTGCGGCGTGATCGCCCGGATCCTTGGCGGCGAGCGCCTTCGCCTTCTTCTGCACACGCTCGGTCGCCGCCAGGAGATCGGCAATGCTCAAGCTGCCGGCGAGGCGAGGCGCGAGCCCGTTCAGCTCGTCGAGAAGCGACGACGCATGGGCCGCCTGGTCGAGGGGGAGCATCTTGTCGGTGAGAAGGCGCCACAGGCTCGCGACGACGATGCGCGTATCACGCGCCAGGAACGCCTCGTCGACCTTGTCGATGAGGTCATGCGGCGTGTGCCACCACCAGCCGAGCGGATTGCGCATCTTCACCGGGCTCGGCGGCTGATGGCTGATGCTGCCGTACATCGACGGAATGCCGACGCCCCAGAAGGACTGGTCGCTCGAGCGCGAGGGGCGCTTGCCTTCGTGACGCTGGCCACATTCGGCGAAGGTCGCCGCGCGCGCGAGCTCGACGAGGCCCGCGACGACGCCATTCTCAGTGAGCACCGTCGCGCCGATGCCTCCGGTCGAATCGACATTCACATGCGCGGCGCAGCGCCGGTCGAGCTCCTGGAAATGCTCGTCCACATACCAGGCCGAGCCCGAATAGCGCCCGTGCGAATGGCCGGACCAGAAGCAGATCCGCAAGCCGCGCCGCCACTCGCCCCGACGTGCCGCGAGCAGACGCGCGGCCTCGAGCATGGTGGCATTGGCGCTGCCATTATCCATGACGCCGTAGTACCAGGTGTCATGATGGCCCGAGAGCAGGATGAAGGGGGCGTCGGCTCGGCGCGCGGCGTCGAGATCGCCAACGAGGAGCGGCGTCCTGCGCCATCCCGTGTCGACCTCAGCGAAGAGCGTCACAGCAAGCTCGGCGCCGGCCTTCAGCCGCGCCCGCAAGACCTGTCCATCGGCCTGCGAGATTGTGCAGGCGACGGTCGTCGGCAGCTCGGCGAAGCTTTCATCCGAAGGATTGCCCCAGACGGGCGAGATGCACATCTCGTGCAGATGCTCATGCGGCGAGACATGCAATTGGCCTGCGGCGCCCGCGGCCTTGGCACGCGCGGCGACGGCAGGACTTGCGATGCCGTCAACGAGTACGATCTTGCCGCGGCAATCGACCTTGGCGAAATCGGAATCGGTCCCGTCGCCGAGATCGACGAGGCTCGCGGTCAAGCCCACGGCCGGCGAAGGGCGCGAGAAGGAATGGGTGATGCTGGTCAGGGTCCGCCCTTCAGCCTCGACCCGCGAATTGCCGGGCAGGCTGATATAGGCGTCGTGCATCAGAAGCTCGGTGCGGTAGCCGTAGCTCTTGAGGCTGGCCTCAAGATAGCGGAAGCTCTCGAGCTCCTCCGGCGTGCCCGAGAGCTTCACCCGCTTCGCGAACTCGCCGCAATGGCGCATCAGCTCCTTGCCGCTGACCGCCGAGGCGATCTCCTTCATCTGCGTACTCATGCGCAAGCTCCCGTGACCAGGCGTGTCGCGGCGCGCAACGCCGCCACATAGCGGTTCTGTCCGCGCATGAGCTCGACCTCGCCGACCGGGCGCAATTCGGAGGAGAGCTGCGCGAGCTCGGCCGCGACCGCGAGCGTCGGCAGCGGCGGCACCGTATAGGCGGGGTCGTGGCGGAAGCGCGGCTCGCGCGTGTAGTTGATCGGCACCAGGATGCGCGACAGGCCAAAGATCGCAGCGTTGCGCAAGGCGGCCGGGGCCTTGGAAGCCGCAAGCCGCTGAAGCGCCGATTTCAGCTCCTGCGTCGCGCCTCGTGCGGCGCTGAGATCGGCGAGCCCTCTCGCCTCTTTCTCATAGGCGTCGATGGTCGACAGGAACTCGTCGCAGGTCGCCTCCCAATCGAAGGGCAAGACCTCGGGGTTCGCGACGCGCAGCACCGAGAGGAGGTAGATGCGGATATCTTTCAGCAGGATGTCGCGATCGGCGATCTCGATCGTGTCGTTCTCGGTGTGCCAGGCGATGTTCGCGCCGCAGCCCGAGACGTCATAGTAGTTCTTCTCCTTCCGCAGCGCCTCTGGCATGGTGGAGGACAGCATCAGGAAGCTCGGCAGGCCGATATTGTTGAAGCTGTAATCGCCGGCCTGCGGCGGGCGCATCGTCTTCACCTCGGCATCGGGCACGACATCGCGGATCGCCTGCGTCGCGAGCGCCGCGCTCTCGCTGAAGGCGCGCGTCTCGTGATAACTCGTGGCCCAGCGGCATCCGGGGCTATCGCAATTGATCTGCGCGACGCAGTTCTCGTCGAGCTCGACGGCGAAGCGATCGGTGAACCAGGTCGAGCCGGCATAGCGGCCGGTCGAATGGCCGGGCCACCAGGCGAGCTTGACCGAGCGGCGCAGATCCTTGCGATTGGCTTGGAGCACGCGCGCGAGCTCGAGCAGGGTCGCATCGCCCGTGGCATTGTCGCCGACCCCGACATCCCAGCTGTCGTAATGGCCGTGCACCAGCACGAATGCGTCGGGCTCCTCGGTGCCGCGGATGGTGGCGACCGGGATCTTCTGCTTGAACCAGCCTTCCTGCATCTCGGTGCGAATCGTCACCTCGCCGCCTTCCTCGGCGAGCGCCATGAGCTTTTGCCCGTCGGGATTGTTGACAGCGACCACCGGGATCTTTGGCTTGCGCGGCAGATCGGCGAGATCGGGTGAGCCCCAGATCGTGGTGCAGGTGCCCCAATGAATATCGACGCCCGGATTGACGGCGATGAGCCCGACCCCGCCCCATTCCTCGATCAGCGAAGTGAGGGCTGGATTGCCGAAACCCGACATGACCACGATCTTGCCGCCGACCTTGGCCTTGACCTCATCCAAGGAGCGGATGCTGCCGCCGAACAAGGTCGCGATGTCGCGGTTGTAGCTGCGCAGCGCCTTGGGATTGGCGGTGAGCTTGACGAGCTTCGCGGTGCGGCCCTCGGGCACAGAAAGCGCCGAGGATGGCGGCTTCGCCCGATAGGTGACGCCGCCCGCAGTGACCGAAGCCGAGAGCGGGATCGAGAGATAGAGGCTCGGCTCATGCACCTCGACCGACACGCCCGCGCCGCGCAGCCGCTGCACGATCACATCAGCCGAGCAGTTGACATCCTCGGGTCGCCAGCGCGGCATGGTGGAGAAGCTCTCCACCAGCCCCCAGGGCAGATCGAGGCTCGCGGCATCGAGGAAACGGCGTTCGACATCGCTGATCGGCACGGGAGGCTCCCTTCGACTGCGGCCTGCGCTGACATCATGGCCGCGCGGTTCGTATGACGAACCAATGTTTCATCGAGATCGGCAACGCGTCAACCCGGGGTAAGCGCACGTCATGGCGGCAGCGAGCCTGACGCATGGCTGTGCCGGCAAAGGAACAGCTGAGGCGCGCTGATCCTCTCGCGCCTCCGTTTTGAAGCCCACCGAAAATGTCGCGCATTTCCGCTTGTGAGCAGCCGAAACATCGTTTTAGATTATCTGCCTCGGCGCGGAGCGCGGCGCCTGTAATGCCGCTGCCCGCGCCTCGGAGCCTCCGGCCCGGCCGGTTGCCGACAGGATGTGGACGCAGAAAGGATGGACGCCATGACGCTTTCCCGCCGCACGCTTCTCGCCTCTGTCTGCCTCGCGGCGCTGCGCCTGCCTGCGCTCGCCGCGACGCCCGGCGACCAGATCCGCAAGCTCGTCATCGTCAGCGCGGCCCAGGCGTCCGATCCGCAGGAGTTCCAGGCGGCGCAGCTTCTCGCCCAGGCCTGGCGCCAGCTCGGCCTCGACATCGAGGTGCGCGGCATGCCGCGTCCGCAGCTCGCCGACCTCGTCTGGAACACGCGCGAGAAATGGGACATGACCATGTGGCGCATGGTCGGCCGGCCGGAGCGCAGCGACCCCGACGAGTTCGCCTACAACCTCTTCAATCCCGCGACCGCGGCGACCGGCTATGATTTCGTCGGCTACGACAATCCGGGCTACATGAAGATTGCCGAGGCGCAGCGCTCGGAGCTCGACCAGCAGAAGCGCAAGGAGCTGATCTTCGAGGCACAGGACACGATCAACAAGGATCAGCCCTACATCTTCCTCGTCTACCCGAAGAACGTGCTCGCCTACGACAAGAGCGTCTGGAAGCCGCAGAGCATGGTCGAGCAGAGCGGCATCGGCATCCGGTCCTTCTGGACCTTCCTGCGGGCCGAGCCCGTCGGCGCCCAGAAGGACATGATCTGCAACGCGGCCGAGGCGATGCTCGCGCTCAACCCGCTCTATATCAGCGGCGCCATCGATTCCTGGCTGACCGAGATCATCTGGGATCGGCTGATGCGCATCGGGCCTGACGGGCTGCCGATCCCCTGGGCGGCCGAGAAGGTGGTGCAGGTCGATCCGACCACGGTCGATTGCGTGCTGCGCGCCGGCCAGAGATGGCATGACGGCAAGCCGATGACGGTCGACGACGTGGTCTTCTCCTTCAAGGCGCCGGCGATGGGCGACAAGTCGCCGATGTACAAGCCCTTCGTCGCCAATATCGCGGATGTCGCGGCGACCGACGACAAGACCGTGCGCTTCAAGCTCAAGACGCCGAGCGCCGCCTTCGCGGCCTCGACGCTCTCCAAGATCAATCTCATCCCCAAGCATGTCTGGGAGCCGATCCTCGCCGATCTGATGACGAAGCCGCAGAATGTCGAGACCTATCAGGAGGAGCATCCGATCGCGTCCGGCCCCTTCAAGGTGTCGCGCTTTCGCTTTACCGAGGAGGTGGTGCTGGAGGCGAACCCCGATTATTGGGAGCCGCCCCGCATGGCGCGCTGCATCTATCGCGTCATCACCAATATGGGAGCAGCGCTCGGCATGCTGCCCAAGGGCGAGATCAACTTCCTCACCGATTATCGCGGCGACCCGAAGCTGCTCGCCGATCTCGCCAAGCAGAACCCGAATATCGAGGTGGTCTCGACCATCGATATGGGCTTTCGCTTCGTTGCGCCGAACCAGCGCCGCCCGCCCTTCAACGATCCGGCCTTCCGGCGCGCTTTGTCGCTCGCCACGAACCGCCAGCTCATGGCGGCCGCGGCCTGGAACGGATTTGCGGTGCCGGCGAACTCGATCATCTCGCCCGCCCTCAAATTCTGGAGCAAGCCCGGCATCGACGATGTGAAGGCGGATATGTCGGGCGCGAAGAAGATGCTCGAAGACGCAGGCTACACCCTCGTCGGCGGCAAGCTGCATTATCCGGAAGGCGTGAAGGAAACGCTGGCGGCGAATTGATGCGCGCACAACACGCCTTCCTTCTCCCGCAAGGCGGGAGAAGGTGCCCGAACGGAGTGAGGGCGGATGAGGGACGCCTGGGAACCGCAACTCCGCCCCTCATCCGCCCCTTGCTGACACAAGGGGCACCTTCTCCCGCAAGCGGGAGAAGGGAAGGAGCGGCATGAGCTTCATCGCCAGGCGCTTCCTGCATACACTCTTCGTGATGTGGGCGATCGCGACGCTCATTTTCCTGATGTTTCGCCTGATGCCGGGTGATCCGAGCACCGCCTATATCGATCCGAACTTCACCGGCGAGCAGCGTCAGCTCGTGCTGCAGCAATTCGGTCTCGATAAGCCGCTCTCCGAGCAATATCTGATTTTCCTCGGCAATCTCGCGCGCGGCGAGTTCGGCCTCTCCTTCCGCTACCGTCAGCCGGTGCTCGGCCTCGTGCTCTCGGTGCTGCCGAACACCTTGCTGCTCACGATGACGGCGCTGTTTGCTGCCTATGCGTTCGGCGGTGTCTTCGGGGCGCTGCTCGCTTGGAAGCGTGGCTCGGCCTTCGAGACGGCGGCGATCCCGGTCGTGCTGACGACGCGCGCCACACCCGATTTCTGGCTCGGCATGCTGCTCCTCGCGGTCTTCGCCTTCGGGCTCGGCTGGCTGCCCTCGGGCGGCGCCAATGTGGCGGGCGCGAGCTATTCCTCCGAATGGAGCCGCATTTTCTCGGGCGATTTCCTGCGCCATCTCGCGCTGCCGGTGCTCACCCTCGCGATCTTCCTGCAGGGCCTGCCGACGCTTTTGATGCGCTCCAATATGCTCGAGGTGATGCGCGAGGAGTTCGTCACCATGGCGCGCATGAAGGGCCTCTCCGAGCGCAGCATTATGCTGCGCCACGCGGCACGCAATGCCCTCCTGCCCCTCGTCACCGCCTTCGCCATCACCTTCGGCCAGCTCATCGGCAATAATGTCGTGGTCGAGACCGTGTTCTCCTGGCCAGGGCTCGGCCGCATGCTCGTCGATGCGGTGGCGAATAGCGACTATCCGCTTGCGCAAGGCGCCTTCCTGGTGATCGCCTTCGTGCTGGTGCTGATGAATTTCGTCGCGGATCTCGTCTACGGCCTGCTCGACCCGCGCGTGGCGCATGCCCATGGTTGAGCCGATCGCCATCCCGCTCACAGCCGGCGAAGGCGGCAGCCGCAAGCCGCGCAAGCTCGCAGCGTTGCTCGCGCAGTTGCGCGACCCCTATGCGCTGACAGGCGTCACGATTTATCTCGGCTTCCTCATCGTCGCGATCTGCGCCGACGCGCTCGCCCCTTATGGCCCGACCGACATCCTGTTCACCGATGATGGGCAGCTTGCAGCCTCCTTGCCACCGAGCGCCGCACATCTCCTCGGTACCACCAATCTCGGGCGCGATGTGTTCTCGCAGCTCGTGCTCGGCTCGCGGCCCTCCCTCTTCGTCGGGCTCACGGCCGCGATTGCGGTCGCGGCGCTCGGCACCATCGCCGGCCTCGTCTCGGGCTATCTCGGCGGCCTCGCCGATCGCGTGCTGATGCGGATCGCCGATGTGATCCTCGGCCTGCCCTTCCTGCCCTTCGTCATCGTCACCATCGCGCTCACCGGGCCGAGCCTGACGCATATCGTGCTCGCCGTCGCGCTGCTGCTCTGGCCGAACGCCGCGCGCGTCATCCGCAGCCAGGTGCTGACCCTGTCGCAGCGCCAATTCGTCGAGGCCGCGCGCGTCACGGGCGCGAGCCCTTGGCGCATCATCTTCGTGCATATCGCACCGAATGTGCTCCCCCTCTCCTTCCTCTACGGCACCATCGCGGTCGGCTGGGCGATCCTCACCCAGGCGAGCGTAAGCTTCCTCGGCTTCGGGGATACGGATGTCATCTCCTGGGGCACCATGCTGCAGGACGCCTATGCGTCGCAGGCTCTCGATCGCGGTCAATATGCCTGGTTCGTTCCGCCCGGCCTCTGCATCGTGCTCGTCGTGCTCGCGGGCTTCTTCATCAGCCGCGGCTATGAGGAGCTGCTCTTCCCGAAATTGAGGGACGACAGGTGAGCGCGCTCATCAGCGTCGAGGATTTCGCCGTCGCATATCGCCTCGGCGAGACCAGCATGCAGGCCGTCGACGGCGTCGATTTCTCTCTGCCGCAGGGCGTGATGCTCGGCCTCGTCGGCGAATCCGGCTGCGGCAAGTCGACGCTCGCGCGCGCCCTCATGGGGGTGCTGCCGGGCAATGCGCGTATCACGCGCGGCAAGGTGCGGCTTGGGGGCGAGGATCTGACGGCGCTGCTACCGGCGCAACGGCGCCAGAGGCTCTGGCGCGACATCTCCTTCGTGCCGCAATCGGCGATGAACGCGCTCGACCCGGTCTATCGTCTGCGCGACCAGATGCGCGAGGTGCTCTGCCGGCGCGGTGGCCTCGCGCGGCGCGATGCCGATGAACGCGCAGCCGAGCTCTTCACCGCCGTCGGGCTCGATCCGGCCCGGCTCATGGATTTTCCTCACCAGTTCTCCGGCGGGATGCGCCAGCGCGCCGCCATCGCCATGGCGCTGGCGCTGCGGCCGAAACTCGTGATCGCCGACGAGCCGGTGACGGCGCTCGACGTCATCGTGCAGCGCCAGGTGCTCGACACGATCCGCGGCTTGAGCCGCGAGCTCGGCCTCTCGGCGATCGTGGTGACGCATGACATCAGCGTCGTCGCCTATCTCTGCTCGATGGTGGCGGTGATGTATGCGGGCCAGATTGTCGAGTTCGGGCCGACCGACACGGTGATGCGGGAGCCTGCCCAC
>Ga0318563_10000974_pt1 | contig 11993 bp, 11 predicted proteins | sample GRESIP066b5f19_FD_203689 | JGI IMG/M metagenome (GOLD analysis project Ga0318563, IMG submission 203689) | Tropical soil microbial communities from Luquillo Experimental Forest, Puerto Rico - GRE.SIPMG.066b5f19 | ecosystem: Environmental > Terrestrial > Soil > Tropical forest > Bulk soil... | reverse complement strand
GACGACCTCGGGGCGCTCGCGCTGCGCACGGCCAAGCGGGCACACGCCGAGACGGGCATCGACCGGGCCGGCGCAAACCTGGTGACGGTGGGCATGGGCCTGGCCGCGGCCCGGCTGAGCGCGGCCCCCGACCCCGCCGGGCCGCTGCGCGGGCACCGCGTGCTTGTCGTCGGCGCGGGCTCGATGAGCGCGCTCGCGGTCGCCACCGCGGCCCGGCTCGGCGCGACCGGCATTGTCGTGGCGAACCGCACCAAAAATCACGCAGAACGCCTGGCGGCCACAGTCCGTGCCAGCACGGCAGATCTCCGCGACCTCGGCACCGCCCTCGCCGCTGCGGACCTGGTCGTCTCGTGCACCGGGGCGGCGGGGCTGGTGATCCCCGCGGCCATGGTCGCCGGGGCGCTGCGCGCCCGCGAGGCGCCGGGCGGCGCCGGCCGCCCGCTCGTCTTCCTCGACCTCGCGCTGCCGCGCGACGTGGATCCCGGTGCCGCCGGGCTGCCCGGCGTGAGCATCATCAGCCTGGAGTCGCTCCAGGACGCCGGGGCCGCCCTGACCGCCGCGCAGGCCGGGGACGTCGCCGCGGTGCGGGCCATCGTGACCGAGGAACTCGCCGCGCGGGTCTCCGCGCGGCACGCGGCGCGGGTCGCGCCCACCGTGGTCGCGCTGCGGGCCAAGGCGGTCGAGGTGGTCGAGGCGGAGCTGGCCCGGCTGGCCGGCAAGCTCGGCGAGATCGACGACCGGACCCGTGCCGAGATTGCTCAGGCCATGCACCGCATCATGGATAAGCTGCTTCATGCGCCAACAGTGCGCGTCAAGGAGCTGGCCGGATCTCCGGGCGGCGACTCCTATGAGGCAGCCCTGCGGGTGCTTTTCGATCTCGACCCCGGGGCGGTCGAGGCGGTGACCAGAGCCGATGCCGGACTCGTGGCAGGCGGCTTGCCGCCTTCCGCACTGCCCGGGCAGGAGGCCAGGTGAGCAGGTCGGTGCTGCGGCTGGGCACCCGCAAGAGCCCCATGGCGATGATCCAGTCCGGCCACGTGGCGAGGCTCATCACCGAGCGCACCGGCGCCCGGGTGGAATTGGTCGGGCTCACCTCGTTCGGCGACGTCACCCAGGTCCACCTGCCCGAGATCGGCGGGACCGGCGTGTTCGTGAGCGCACTGCGGGAGAGCCTCCGGCATGGCGACGTGGACCTGGCCGTGCACTCGCTCAAGGACCTGCCCACGGCACCGCTGCCCGGCATCCTGCTTGCCGCCGTGCCCGCCAGGGACGACCCCAGGGACGCGCTGATCGGCCGGAACGGCGCCAAGCTGGCCGACCTGCCGTCCGGTGTGGTGATCGGCACGGGCTCGCCGCGCCGCGCCGCCCAGCTGCGCCTGATGCGCCCGGACATCCGGCCGGTGCCGGTCCGCGGCAATGCCGGGACGCGGCTGGCGAAGGTGGCGTCCGGGGAACTGGACGCGGTGGTGCTCGCCTACGCCGGGCTGGCCCGGATCGGCGCCCTGGACCTGGTGAGCGAGGTATTCGAGCCGGATGCGATGGTTCCCGCGCCCGGGCAGGGCGCCCTGGCGGTGGAATGCCTCGCCGGCGCGGGCGACCTGGCGGGCCTGCTCGCTACCGTGGACGACCCGGGCACCCGGGCGGCCGTGACGGCGGAGCGCACCGTGCTCGCCGAGCTCGAGGCGGGATGCAGTGCGCCGCTCGGCGCGTACGCCGCCGGGACGGGCCTGCTGCGGCTCACGGCCGCCGTGGTGGCGGGTGACGGTAGCCAGGCCGTCCGGGCGTCGATGACCGGCCCGGCGGCGCAGGCGGCGAAGCTCGGCCACGATGTGGCCGCCGAGCTGTTGCGCCGGGGGGCGGGAACGATCGTGGCGGCCTCGGCCGCCGTCACAGCGCCCGGTCCGAGGGCGCCGGACCCGGCGACGAAGCCGGGCGGGATAGGTATCGGGGACGATGCGCAGTGAACCTCACACCCGTGATGCAGAAGACCGGGGACCCGGCCGCGGGCGCGCGGCCGGGCAACGGCCCGGCGACCGATGGGCCGCCGCGTCCGGGCCTGGTGGCCTTCACCGGGACCGGCCCCGGTGACGCGGGCCTGCTCACCCTGCGGGCCGCCGAGCTCCTTGGCCAGGCCGGCCTGGTGGTCGGCAGCGCGGAGCTGGCCCGCCGGGTGGCGCACCTGGTGCCCGCCGCGGCGACGGTGCTTGAGCTGGACAACGCCGGCGCCGACACCGCGGCCCTGATCAGCGCGGCGCGGGCCGGCCAGATCGTGGTGCGGCTGTGCCCGGGCGATCCGCTGCTGTCCGGCGAGGCGACCGCCGAGGCAGACGCGTGCGCGCAGGCCGCGGTGCCGCTGGAGATCGTGCCGGGGGTGCCGGCCGCAACGGCCGTTGCCGCCTACGCCGGCCTGCCCCTGACCGGCGACGCCGCGCCCGACCTGAGAGTCGTGCACGCGTCCGAGCTGAGCCGGGTGCCGGCGGAGTCCCCGGCAACGGGCAGCCTGGTCATCCTGGGCGCCGAGGCCGGGCCGGTCGACATGGCAAAGATGCTGCTGGCCGCGGGCTGGGCCGACGCCACACCTATGGCCATCACCTGGAACGGCACCACCACCGACCAGCACACGGTGCTGACCAAGCTGTCATCGGTGGCGGCGGACCTTAAGGCCGCCGGGGTGAGCGTGCTGACCGAGGATGGCCCCGCGATCGCGGTGGTCGGCGAGGCCGCCGCGCACCGGGGATTGTCCTGGTTCGAGAACAAGCCGCTGTTCGGCTGGCGGGTGCTCGTCCCGCGCACCAAGGAGCAGGCCGCGTCGGTGTCCGAGCGGCTGCGCTCCTACGGCGCGGTGCCGAAGGTGGTCCCCACCATCGCGGTCGAGCCGCCGCGCGCTCCGCAGCAGATGGAGCGCGCCATCAAGGGCCTGGTCACGGGCCGGTATCAGTGGATCGCGTTCACCTCGGCGAACGCGGTGCGCGCGGTGCGCGAGAAGCTCGAGGAGTACGGCCTGGACGCGCGGGCGTTCGCCGGGATCAAGGTTGCGGCGGTGGGGGAGCAGACGGCCGCGGCGCTCGGTGAGTTCGGCATCAAGCCCGACCTGGTGCCGGAGGCCGAGCAGTCGAGCGAGGGCCTGGCCGCCGCCTGGCCGCCCCACGACGACGTGCTCGACCCGATCAACCGGGTGCTCCTGCCCAGGGCCGACATTGCCACGGAAACCCTGGTGGCGCGGCTGACCGACCTGGGCTGGGAGACCGAGGACGTGACCGCATACCGGACGGTGCGCGCCGCTCCCCCGCCGGCCCCGATCCGGGAGGCCATCAAGGGAGGCGGCTTCGATGCGGTCTTGTTCACCTCGTCCTCCACGGTGCGGAACCTCATCGGCATCGCCGGCAAGCCGCACGCGGTGACCGTGGTGGCGGTGATCGGCCCGCAGACCGCGCAGACCGCGGCCGAATACGGGCTGCGGGTGGACGTCACGGCCCCGCGGCCGTCGGCCACCGCCCTGGTGGACGCGCTGGCCGAGCACGGCGCGCGGCTGCGCGACGCCGCCCTGGCGGCGGGCGAGCCGGTGCGCAAGCCCAGCGAGCGCCGCCGCGGCGCCCGCCGCCGCGTACGGTAGTCCGGGAGCGCCCCGGTCCCGGCGCGCTGAAGGAGGTAGTCGTGGCCGCTGGTTTCCCTGCCGTCCGGCCCCGGAGGCTGCGCCGCACGCCGGCGCTGCGCCGCCTCGCCGCGCGCACCGCCGTCCGGGGCGCCGACCTGGTGCTGCCGATGTTCGTCAAGGAGGGGATCACCGAGCCCACGCCGGTGCCCTCCATGCCCGGCGTGATGCAGCACACCAGGGACAGCCTGCGCAAGGCCGCGGCCGACGCGGCCGGGGCGGGCGTCGGCGGCCTGATCCTGTTCGGCATCCCTGCCGTCAAGGACGCCCGCGGCTCCGGTGCCGACGACGACGCCGGCATCATCGCCGAGGCACTGCGCGACGTGGCCGCGGAGGTCGGCGACGACATCGTGATCATGGCCGACCTGTGCCTGTGTGAGTACACCGACCACGGGCACTGCGGCGTGCTGACCGACTCCGGTGACGTCGACAACGACGCCACGCTGGAACGGTACGCCGCGACCGCGGTGGCGCAGGCCCGCGCCGGGGCGCACGTCGTCGCCCCGAGCGGGATGATGGACGGGCAGGTGGCCGCGATCCGGCGCGCCCTGGACGAGGCGGGGGAGCCGGAGGTGGCGGTCTGCGCCTACGCGGTCAAGTACGCCTCGTGCTTCTACGGGCCGTTCCGCGACGCCGCCGAGGGCGCGCCCCGGTTCGGTGACCGCGCCTCCTATCAGCAGGACCCGGCCGCCGGGGACGCGCTCCGGGAGGCCATGCTCGACGTGGACGAGGGCGCCGACCTTGTCATCGTCAAGCCCGCGTTGCCCTACCTGGACATCGTCGCGCAGGTCGCGTCCGCGGTGCCGGTGCCGGTGGCGGCCTATCAGGTCAGCGGCGAATACGCGATGATCGAGGCAGCCGCGGCGCAGGGCTGGCTGGACCGGGACCGGGCCATCATGGAGACGCTCACGGCGATCAAGCGGGCCGGCGCGGGCATCATCCTCACCTACTGGGCCGCCGAGGCCGCCCGCCGTCTCACCTGACCCGCGATCCGCGCCGCGCGCGCGGATGGTTGAGCGGCCGCCGGTGCTCGCGGCGGAATCTCAGCGGTCGTCCCGCGCGGCCCCGCGCGCCGGTGACCGGCGCGCCCGCGGACCCGCGGACGCCTCGCTTCCCGCGGTCTTGGTCGCGGCCGGCCTGACGCCGGGCTGCGGCTGCATGGCGCCGAGCTGCTGCCAGTGGGCTGCGATTCTCGCCAGCAGGTCAATCAGGTGGCGGCGCTCGGCCGCGTCGAGCGGGGTGAGAAGGGTGTCGGCCGCGCCGTTGAGCGCTGCCGCCGCCCGGCGGCGCGCGTCTCGGCCGCCGGGGGTCAGGTGGATCAGGAACGCGCGGCGGTCCTGTGGGCTGCGCACCCGCTCGACCAGCGCGCGCTGTTCGAGGTCATCGAGCAGGTAGACCATCGCGGTGCGGTCAATGGCCATCGTGGTGGCCAGCTCGATCTGCGTCAGCGGCCCCGACTCCGCCAGCGTGCTCAGCACCCCCCAAGCCCGCGGTGACAGCCCCAGCGGCGCCAGCCGCTCGATGGCCAGGGCCTGCGCCGCCTGCTGCGCCACGAACAGGAGCTGCCCGACGCGGCCAGTCTGCCGCCGTGCTGCCGCCGATTTGCCCATATCCCGTCTCTCGCTTAGATTGTCTTCTAACAAGATTATCTTATGTTCAGACTAAGTTGGCAACGTGAAGGGAGCATGCGGCATGGAACCGCGCAACGCCATCGTCACCGGAGCCTCGCATGGCATCGGACAGTACATCGCCCGGGCTCTGGCGGACCGGCCGATGAACCTGCTGCTGGTCGCCCGTTCGGAGGCCGAGCTCGGCCGCCTCGCCGGGGAGCTCGGCGGCGCCACCAAGGTAAGCGTCGCCGCGATCGACCTCGGCGGCCCGCAGGCAGCACGGCAGGTCGCCGACGCGGCCGCCGCCGAGCTGGGCAGGGTCGACGTGCTGGTCAACAACGCGGCGACCGAGCCCCAGACCCGCTTCCACGTGCTGACCCCAGCCGAGATCGAGCACGTGCTGCAAGTCGACCTGATCAGCCCGCTGCTGCTGGCCCGGCTGCTCTTGCCGGGCATGCTGCAGCGCGGCTACGGCCGGATCGTCAACGTCTCCTCGCTGGCCGGGCACACCAGTTTCCCGTACACCGAGGCGTACGCCGCGGCCAAGGACGGGCTCACCGCCTTCAGCCGGGTGCTGCACAGCGATTACCGGCGAACCGGGGTGTCGGCCACCAGCCTCATCCTCGGCCCTGTCAAGGACGCCGGGGTCAGCGCCCGGACCCTCGCCGAGACCGGCCTGACCGCCAGCACCGCGTTCTCGGTAAGCCCGCAGAAGGTGGCCGCCGCCACCATCCGGGCCATCGACAAGCCCAGGCCGGAGATGGTGGTCAGCGTCGGCCCGGGCCGGGTGCTCAAGGCGCTGATGGATTACTTCCCCGGCCTGGGCCCCGGGCTCAACCGGCTCAGCGGCGCCGACAAGCTCATGACCGCCGTCGCCGACCACCGCGAAGCCGCCCGCACCGGCCCGGCTCCGCGCGGCAGCGCCCGGCCCGCATGACGGCCGTGCCGGTGACGCTGGCCCATGCCCGTGCGGCGCCGACGTCACCGTTCGGTATCTTCTGGGCCTTACTCAGCGAGGTCGCCTGCATGCCCGCCGCACACCCGGCATCATCGGGATAGCAGATGGCGGAAGGGAGTGGGGGCCGCCGATGTTCGAAGTGTTGCCTCGCCGCGGGCGCCGCGCTGACGCCGGGGCGCTCGCGGCCGCCGCGGCCGAGTTCGCGGAGATGGGCTGGCCGGTGTGCCCCGGGGCGGTCGGGCCGCGAGCCGGGCCCAGCCGTCACCGGGTGCCCGCGCTGGTTGCCTGGGGCCAGTCGCGCGGCAGCGGGCGAGCCTGCTCGTGCGACCGGATCGGCTGCCCCGCGCCCGGGGCTCATCCGCTGTCGGCCGCGTGGCAGATCGAGGCGTCCAGTGAGCCGGCCGAGGTGAGCCGGTGGTGGCGGGACCGCCCGGACGCCAGCATCATCCTGGTCACGGGGCGGGTATTCGATGTGCTGGACGTCCCGGCCGGGGCCGGCCTGCTGGCCCTGGAGCGGATCGGCCGCTCACCGGCGGTCACGGGCCCGGTCGCGCTCAGCGCGGACCACCGGGCCCTGTTTTTTGCCTCCACCCGCGGCGCGCCGGCGGAGGAGGATGAATGGTGGTCGTGCCACCTGGACTGTGAACCGGACAGCTTCGCCCCGGTCGCGGGGCTGCGCTGGCACTGCCGGGACAGCTACGTGGTGGCCCCGGCGCGCACCGGCCGCGGGCCCGGCGCACACTGGATCCGGGACCCTCGGGAGCACGCCCTGCCGGACTGCCTGCGGCTCCTGGAGTACCTTGCCGACGCCTGCGAGGAGGTAGTGCGCTGAGCCAGGCACCGGATTCCCCCGGCCTGTACGAGCGGGCCTGCGCGATCATCCCCGGCGGGGTCAACTCGCCCGTCCGGGCATTCGGGGCGGTCGGCGGTGACCCGGTGTTCATCTCCTCCGGCCGCGGGCCCTACCTCACCGACACCGGCGGCAAGCAATACGTGGACCTGGTCTGCTCGTGGGGGCCGATGATCCTCGGCCACGCGCACCCCGAGGTGGTGGCGGCCGTTACGGCGGCCGCGGCGCGGGGCACCTCGTTCGGCGCCGCCACCCTCGCCGAGGTGGAGCTGGCCGAGGAGATCGCCGCGCGGGCCCCGGTGGACAAGGTGCGGCTGGTCAACTCGGGCACCGAGGCGACCATGTCGGCGGCCCGCCTGGCCCGGGCCTTCACGGGCCGGAGCCTGGTGGTGAAGTTCGCCGGCTGTTACCACGGGCACGTGGACGCGCTGCTGGCGGCGGCGGGTTCCGGGGTGGCCACGTTCGGCCTGCCTGACTCACCGGGGGTGACCGGTGCCGCGGCCGCAGACACCCTGGTGCTGCCCTACAACGACACCGCCGCGGTCGCCCAGGCCTTCGCGGCGCACGGGCCGCAGATCGCCTGCCTGATTACCGAGGCGTGCCCGGCGAATATGGGCGTGGTGCCGCCCGAGCCCGGCTTCAACGACCTGCTGGCGGAGATCTGCGCCGAGCACGGCTCGCTGCTCATCATGGACGAGGTGCTGACCGGGTTCCGGGTCACCAGGTCGGGCTGGTACGGCCGGGAAGGCGTGGCCGGGGACCTGATGACGTTCGGCAAGGTGATGGGCGGCGGCCTGCCCGCGGCGGCATTCGGCGGCCGGGCCCAGATCATGGACCTGCTCGCCCCCCTGGGGCCGGTCTACCAGGCGGGCACGCTGTCGGGGAACCCGCTGGCCACCGCCGCGGGCCTGGCCACGCTGCGCGGCTGCACTCCGGAGGTGTACGCCCGGGTGGACGAGGCGGCCGCCGAGGTGGCGAAGCGGGCGGCCGAGGCGCTCGACACGGCGGGCGTGCCGTACCGGCTCCAGCAGGCCGGGAACCTGTTCTCGGTGTTCCTGGGGCACACCGGTCAGGTGCGGGACTTCGATGGCGCCCGCCGCCAGTCCGGTGCCGCGTACGCGGCGTTCTTCCACGCCATGCTGGACGGCGGAATCTACCTGCCGCCCTCGCCGTACGAGGCATGGTTCCTGTCCGCCGCCCACGGCGACGAGGCCCTGGGCCGCATCGCCGCGGCGCTCCCCGCTGCCGCCCGGGCCGCGGCCGCTGCCCTGGGCTGACGCCGCCTGGCAGATGCGGACGGCGACCGGACGGCCTGCATACGTAGCCTGCCGCCGCAGATTTGAGTAACGGTTACTCATCCGCTCACCCAGGGCTGATTGCCAGGATCTGGAACAGATACCCGGGCACGCGCGCCCGGTTGACTGATACCGGAGCGAAGGAACCACCGATGTGGGTGCGTAACGTAATCAGCACGCTGACCCAGGACGGCACCGAGGTCATGGGCCCGGGGGTGCTCAGGTACCACTATCCCGGCAACGACATCATGAACGGCAGCCTGCTGACCGTCGAGAGCAACCACTTCTGTGTGCTGAAGTCGCGCGGGGCCATCCTCAACGTCTACTACGGCATCACCGGCTGCGCCGCGATGCCCGGCCTGGACTCCCGCGGCAACGGGCACGCTGCCCCGGTGCAGCAGGCCCCGGCGAGGGGCTGACCATGCCGGTGGCGGGCCGACCGGGTCCCGGCGTCGACCCGGGAGCAGCCGTTCCCGCCCGCCGCGGTGATGGAGCCCATCAGGACGGGCGAGCGCCTGTGCCGGGCCATTGAGGACGCTTCCTCGGCGGTGCGGGGCCTGCCGGCGCTGAACGGCGACCGCGCGTGGGACCGGGTGCGCGGCGCGGGCCCGGAGGAGCTGATGCAGTTCGACTGGGCACTGGTCGGCGAGTCGGACGGGCTGGCCACGGACCTGGCGGACGCCGCGGGGCTCGACATGATCGGCCCGGCGGCCGTGGAAGGCAGGCTGCGCCGGATCCGGGAGCTGATCGGCGAGCGCCGGCGGTACCTGGAGATCCAGGCCTGACCCCGTGCCGCGCGCTGCCGCCCGGGCGGCGCGCGGCACGGCCCAGCAGCGCCCCACGGGTAGGCTGAGCGGGCCATGCCCGACATGACGGTGATCCACCTGCTCCGCCACGGCGAGGTCAGCAACCCCAGCAGGGTTCTCTATGGCCGGCTGCCCGGCTTCCACCTGTCACCCGAGGGCGAGCACATGGCCAAGGCGGCCGCCGCCTTCCTGGCCGGCCGCGATGTCACACTGCTGCTCTCCTCGCCGCTGGAGCGGGCACTGGAGACCGCCGCCCCGGTGGCCGCGCAGTTCGGCCTGGAAGTGCGGGTGGACGAGCGCCTGATCGAGCCGTGGAACCACTTCGAGGGGGAACGTTTCGACATCGGGTTCCCGGCGCTGCGCCAGCCCCGCAACTGGCCGCGCCTGGCCAACCCGTTCCGGCCGTCCTGGGGCGAGCCGTACGCGAGTATCGCTGCCCGGATGCACGCCGTCATGGCCGACGCCGTGGCCGGGGCCCGCGGCCACGAGGCGGTCCTGGTCAGCCACCAGCTGGCCATCTGGGTGGCCCGCAGGTCGGCGGAGGAACGCCGGCTGTGGCACCACCCGGGCCGCCGGGAGTGCGCCCTGGGCAGCGTGACCAGCTTCACCTACCGCGGCGATGCGATCGTCGACCTCAGTTATGCCGAGCCGGCCGGTCACCGCGGCGGGGATCACGGGGCCTGACGCGCATGTGGGTTCCAGGGGTCGCCCTCCCAGGCCAGCACGCCCAGGCCCGGTGACGGAGGAACGGGGCCTGGGGCCACCGGGGGGTTCCAGGGGGGTCGCTCCCCCAGGCCAGCAGAGCCGGCCCGCTGTCACGGCCGGAAGCCGGGTCCGGCACAATAGGGCGCGGCACTACCGCCTGTAGGAGATCATTCTGTCCCGTTTGCCGCGATGCCCGCGCCACGGGGGCATCCTCTCCCGGCCCGCCCCGGTGCGCCCGCGCGCCGGGGGCACCGCCCGCGCTGGCGCCCTGGCGCTGGCCGGTGCGGTCGCTGCCTCGCTCGCGCTCGGCGCGTGCGACAGCGGGGCGATCGGGAACAGCGGCCCCGGGAGCAACGGCCAGAGCTTCGTCTCCGGCAGCCCGGGAACCACCGTGTACGGCGCTACCGCCGGCCCGGCCGCGCCGCGGGTCACGGGGACCCTGCTGTCCGGAGGCAGGTTCGCCCTGGCCCAGTATCACGGGCATGTAGTGGTGCTGAACTTCTGGGGATCCTGGTGCACCCCGTGCCGCGCCGAGGCGCCGCTCATGGCTCGGCTGGCCCGGAACTTCACCCCTCGCGGCGTCCGGTTCCTCGGGGTTGACATCAGGGACAGCCCGGCCACGGCCGAGGCGTTCCAGCGGGACTTCCACATCGGCTACCCGAGCCTGAACGACCCCGGCGATGAGATCGCGCTGGACTTCCGCGACACCGTCCCGCCCGCCGGCATCCCGACCACGCTGGTCATCGGCCGCAACGGGCGGATCAGCGCCAGGATCATCGGCCAGGTGTCCTACCCGGGCCTGCACGGGCTGATCAGCCATGCGCTGGGGCAACAGTCATGAGCACGCGGCCCGGCGGTGATCCGGTGACCCTCCCGGCGCGGGGGGCTGGCCGGTGACCGAGGTCCGCGTCCCGGCGGCCACCGGGCGCAGCGAACAGCCCGGGGAAGGCCAGCCCCAGGGCGCCGGTCCGGGGCCGCGACGGCGCGGGCCGGCCACGCGTGGGCCGTTGGGAATACTCGAATGGGCACGGTGGGGGTGGCGCCAGCTCACCTCGATGCGCACCGCCCTGATCCTGCTCTTCCTGCTGGCCCTCGGCAGCGTGCCGGGATCGGTGCTGCCGCAGCAGGGCATCAACCCGCAGGCGGTGCAGCAGTATTACGCCGCGCACCCGGCCCTGGCTCCCTGGCTGGCCAGGTTCTCGCTGTTCAACGTGTTCGCGGCGCCCTGGTTCGCGGCGATCTACCTGCTTCTGTTCCTCTCCCTGGCCGGGTGCGTGGTGCCGCGGACGTTCCGGCTGGCCGGCTCCGCGCGCCAGCAGCCGCCCCGGGCCCCGGGCAACGTGTCCCGGCTGCCGCTGGCCACCGCGATGGCCTCGCCGCTCGCCCCGGAGGCCGCGCTGGCCAAGACGTCCGCGCTGCTGGCGGGCAAGCGCTTCCGGGTGCGCACCGGGGACGGCTGGGTCTCGGCGGAAAAGGGCTACCTGCGCGAGGCCGGGAACCTGCTGTTCCATCTCGCCCTGCTGGCCCTGCTGGCCGCGGTCGGCATCGGCGGCCTGTTCGGCTACAAGGCGGACCGCCTGCTGGTCTCCGGCCAGAGCTTCGGCAATACGGTGACCGCGCTGGACCAGTTCCGCCCCGGGCGGCTGGTCGCGGCGGCGGACCTGCAGCCGTTCAGCATCGCCCTCACCTCGTTCAGCGCGCGCTATGTGACCTCGGGGCCGGAGATGGGCCAGCCGGCGGCCTTCAACGCCTACCTCAGCTACCAGGCGCAGCCCGGGGCGGCGACGCAGCACTACGACCTGCAGGTGAACCATCCGCTGAACGTGGACAACGTGAAGGTGTACCTGATCGGCCACGGCTACGCCCCGGCGTTCCGGGTCACCGACGGGACCGGCCGCGTGGTGTTCAACGGGCCGGTGCCGTTCATCCCGGTGTCACTGAACGGCCTCACCTCCGAGGGCGTGGTCAAGGTCCCGGACGCCCGGCCCCAGCAGCTTGGCTTTGCCGGGGTGTTCCTGCCCACGGCGGTCGACGCCGGCGGGAAGCTGCAGTCGGCTTTCCCGGCGCCGTACCGGCCGGCCGTGAGCCTGGTCTCCTACGCGGGCAACCTGGGCATG
>Ga0318563_10000973_pt1 | contig 11993 bp, 10 predicted proteins | sample GRESIP066b5f19_FD_203689 | JGI IMG/M metagenome (GOLD analysis project Ga0318563, IMG submission 203689) | Tropical soil microbial communities from Luquillo Experimental Forest, Puerto Rico - GRE.SIPMG.066b5f19 | ecosystem: Environmental > Terrestrial > Soil > Tropical forest > Bulk soil... | reverse complement strand
ATCGCGCGCGCCAGCGCCACGCGGCGCCTTCGCGCCCGGTCGGCGCCGGGTGGCGGGGGCGGCACGAGGCGGAGACCCTCGCGGGGGGCCGGATCCGGCATGGGTCCCGGGCTCAGCTCGTCTTGAACAGCTTGCCCACCATGTTGCCGACATCGTCCAGCATCGAGCCATCCTGATTGCGGTCGAGCAGACGGGTCGCGAGGCTCATCAACCCGGGCGCCCTCTGCTTCGCCATCTCGACCTCCTGCTGGAGTCGGCTCGAGAGCCCCTGGGCGTCGAGTCCGTGTTCCTGCTGCAGCCGGGCGACCGCCCCCATGACGATCGGCGCCAGCGTCGCCAGCACCTGGCTCGCGGCCTGCGCGTTGAGCCCGGTGCCGCGCGCGATCGCCTGCTCCGCCGCGGTCTGCCGGTCGCCCAGCAGGTGGCCGAGGATCCTCCCCCCGCTCGCGGTGTCGGCGTTCTGGAGCGCGCCTTTGAGATCGTCGAGGATGCTGCCGTCGTGGTCGCTGGTCACCGCCTGGTGGAGCGCCTGGGCTCCCGTCGGCGTCGAGGCGTTGTTCGCCAGCGCCGCCGTCAGCAGCGGCACCGCGGCCGCGACGCCCCTGCCGACCGTGGACGGATCGACCCCGAGCTTCTGGCCGAGCTGCTTCACCGTGTTGCTCTGGGAGAGCGCCGCCACCACGTCCGCCAAGCCCGCCATGATGTCCTCCGCGTGTATGCCGCCCGGCCGCGGCGGGGCGGCGCCGTCTCGAGCTACTTGCCTTCCTGCAGGTCGAAGACCCTGGCCGCGGCCGCTCCGCCCAGGAACGGGCCGACCAGGTACAGCCACCAGTGATCGAGCGTGCCGCGCCCCATCAGCGCGTTGACCAGGGTCGGCCCGGTGCCCACCGCGGGATTGAACGCGCCGCCCGAGATGCCGCCGCCGGCGAACGCCGCCGCCACGATCGTGAAGCCGATCGCGAGCCCGTAGAACGAGTTCCCCTCCGTCTGCCTGGAGGTCGCCACGTTGAGCACCACCAGGGCGAGCGCGAACGTGAACAGGAACTCGACCGCGAGCGCCGCGAGCGACGACACCGTCGCGCCGGGCGCGGGGGTGAACGAGCGACCCGTGATCCAGAACGCGATCGCGGAGGCGACGATCGAGCCCAGCACCTGGGCGCCGAGGTAGGGCAGGAAGTCGCCGATCGGCATGCGGCCGCGCATCAGCAGCGCGAGCGACACCGCCGGGTTGTAGTGCGCGCCCGAGACGTGCCCGCCCATGTAGACCATGATCATGAGCGAGGCGCCGATCGCGAGGGGCGCGAACGGCGTTCCGCTCACCACCGTCAGGCACACGGTAAAGACCAGAAAGAACGTCCCGATGAACTCGGTCAGGTACCTGCTCATCGTCGGCCCTCCGCCCGGGAGACATGGTGGCGAACCGCCTCCCCGACGCCGCGACGGCCACCGGGCGGATCGCCGCTGCCCAACCGACGCAGGGTGGCGGGATCGATCGACACTGTCAATCACGCACCGGCCCGTCGGCCGGGGCGCTGCGGGGCGCGGTCGGTCGTGCTAATGTCCGGCGTGGCTGCGAGTTCTGCACCGCGAGCGGAATCCTCCACCACCGCGCATCGAAAGACTGCATGCCGCCGATCCCCGATTTCGTCCAACGCGCCAACGCCGCCTACATCGAGGCGCAGCTCGAGCGCTATCAGCGCGACCCCGCCGCGGTGCCAGCCGACTGGGCGGCGTTCTTCGCCGGCCTCGAGCTGGGGGCCGAGCCGGGTGTCGCCGCCCCGCCGCTGCCGGGAGCGGAGCGAGAGCCGGCCGGACGCGACGGCGAGATCGCAGGCCTGATCCAGCACTATCGCGCGCGCGGGCATCTCGCCGCGCACCTCGATCCGCTCGGCTCGGTCCCCGAGGGCTCGCCGCTGCTCGATCCCGCCGCGCTCGGCTTCACGCCCGCCGATCTCGAGCGGCCGGTCGCCGGCGCGCTGCTGCCGGCCGGGTTCACCGGCACGCTCGGCGGGCTGGTCGCGGCGCTGCGCGAGACCTACTGCGGATCGATCGGGGTCGAGTTCATGGGGATCTCGGATCCGGAGCGGCGCGCCTGGCTGATGGAGCGGATGGAGCCGTCGCGCAACCGCGCCGCCCTCACGTCCTCGCAGCGCCGCGACATCCTGCACCGGCTGCTCGAAGCCGACGGCTTCGAGGAGTTCCTCCAGGTGCGCTATCCGGGGCAGAAGCGCTTCTCGCTCGAGGGCGCGGCGGCGCTGGTGCCGATGCTCGATGCCCTGGTCGAGGGCGCGGCGGCGGCGGGGGCGGCGCAGCTGGTGATCGGCATGCCCCATCGCGGGCGGCTCAACGTGCTCGCCAACCTGATGGGCAAGCCGCTCGAATCCATCTTCAGCGAGTTCGAGAGCAGCTTCCTGCCCGCCGACGTCCAGGGCGATGGTGACGTCAAGTACCACCTCGGATTCTCGTGCGATCGCCCCACCCGCCTGGGGCGCAACCTCCACCTCGATCTCAACTTCAACCCCAGTCATCTCGAGTTCGTGAACCCGGTGGTGCTGGGAGCGGTGCGCGCCCGCCAGGACGTGGCGCGCGACGAGGCGCGCTCCAGCTGTCTGCCGGTGCTGATCCACGGCGACGCGGCCTTCGCGGGCGAGGGGATCGTCCCCGAGGCCCTGGCGATGGCCGAGCTCGAGCCCTACGAGACCGGCGGCACGCTCCACATCGTGGTCAACAACCAGATCGGCTTCACCACCTCGCCGGCCGACGCGCGCGCCTCGCGCTACTGCACCGACGTGGCGCGGGTCGAGGACGACCCGGTGTTCCACGTCAACGCCGACGATCCCGAGGCGGCGGTCCACGTCGTGGCCCTCGCGGTCGCCTATCGCGCACGCTGGAAGCGCGACGTGTTCATCGATCTGGTGGGCTACCGCAGGCACGGGCACAACGAGCTCGACGATCCCACCTTCACTCAGCCGGTCATGTACCGGGCGATCGCCGTGCACCGGCCGGTCTCGGCGTCCTACGCCGAGCGGCTGATCGGCGAGGGGGTGATCGACGCGGGGGGCGTGGAGTCGATGCGGACCGGGATCAGCGCGGCGTTCCAGGCCGCGCACCAGCGCGCGCGCGCGGCGCCGCCGCCGGACGAGCCGGTGCCGCTCGGCGGCGCGTGGGTGGGCCTCGATTGGGCGGAGGCCGGCGGGGAGGAGCCCGCGACCACGGTGCCGCGCCCAACCCTCGAGCGCGTGGCGCGCGCGATCGCCGCCGTCCCCGAGGATTTCCAGCTCCACCGCAAGCTGGTCCAGCTGGGGGCCGAGCGCCTGCGGATGCTGGAGGAGAACCGCGTCGACTGGGGCCTCGGTGAGGCGCTGGCGTTCGGCAGCCTGCTGCTCGAGCGTCGCCACGTGCGCCTCAGCGGTCAGGACACCGGGCGCGGCACGTTCAGCCACCGCCATGCCGTGCTCCACGATCAGCAGGACGGGCGGCGCTGGATCCCGCTCCAGCACCTCGATCCGCGGCAGGGACGCTTCGAGGTCATCGACACCCCGCTCGCGGAGAGCGGGCCGCTGGGCTTCGAGTACGGTTACAGCACCGCCGATCCGCACACCCTGGTGGTGTGGGAGGCGCAGTTCGGCGACTTCGCCAACGTCGCGCAGGTGATCATCGACCAGTTCATCGCCGGTGCCGAATCGAAGTGGCGGCGCATGTCGGGGATCGTGCTGCTGCTGCCGCACGGTTACGAGGGCCAGGGGCCGGAGCATTCCAGCGCGCGGCTCGAGCGCTTCCTCGAGCTGTGCGCGAACGGCAACCTCCAGGTCTGCAACCTCACCACCCCGGCTCAGCTGTTCCACGTCCTGCGCCGTCAGCTCCACCGCCGCTACCGCAAGCCGCTGGTCATCATGAGCCCCAAGAGCCTGCTGCGGCACAAGCTCGCGGTCTCGGCGGTCGAGGAGTTCAGCGCCGGCTCGTTCCGCACCGTGATCGACGACCCGGCACCCGGCGAGCCCGCCGCGGTGCGCACCGTGGTGCTCACCTCGGGGCGCTTCTACTACACGCTGCTCGAGGCGCGCGCCGCGACCCCGACCCCCGGCCTGGCGCTGGTGCGGATCGAGCAACTCTACCCGTTCCCGGCCGAGGAGCTGCGTGCGGTGTTCGCGCGCTACCCCGACGCCCGCGACCTGCGCTGGGTGCAGGAGGAGCCCGCCAACATGGGCGCCTGGCGCAGCACCCGGCATCGGATCGAGGCCGCGCGTCCGCCCGGGGCAACGCTGCGGCTGGTGGCGCGCAAGGCGGCGCCGACGCCGGCCACCGGCTACTACACCCAGCACATCGCCGAGGAGCGCGACCTGATCGAGCGCGCCCTGGCCCCGATCGGGGCCGAGCGCCCCGCGCCGCGCCGGGCCGCGCCGCCCGCGCGCCGCCCCGGCGCGGGACCGCGCCATGCGGCGGGAGGGGGTCGCCCATGACCTTTGAGGTGCGCCTGCCGCGGCTGGCCGAGTCGATCTCCGAGGCGGTGCTGGTCGAGTGGCTCAAGCCCGACGGAGCCCGCGTGGCGGTGGACGAGCCGATCGCCACGCTCGAGACCGACAAGGCGGCCGTCGAGATCGCCGCCGAGCAGGCCGGGGTGCTGCGCCACGCCCGCCAGCTTCGTGACCGGCTCCAGGTCGGCGACGTGCTGGCGCGGATCGAGGACGGCGACGGCGCCGCGGCGCCCGTGGCGCCGCCCCCGCCGGCGGCCGCCCAGGCGCCGCCGCCTGCCGCGCCGGTGGCGGCCCCCGCTCCCGTCGCGCCGCCCGCGCCGGTCGCGGCGACAGTGCCTGCGCCCGCGGCTTCAGCGACCGCGCCGGCCGCGCCCGCCCCGCTCAGCCCGGCGGTGCGGCGGCTGGTCGAGGAGAACGCGGTCGATCCCGGAAGCATCGAGGCGACGGGACGCGGCGGGCGCATCCTCAAGGAGGACGTGCTGCGCCACATCGAGCGCGCGCGTGCGGCCGCGGCGACCGGCGCTCGGCCCGCGATCGCCCCGCCGTCGCCATCGCCGGCCGCCGCCCCGCCGTTGCCGCCGCCTTCGGCCGCGCCGTCCCCGCCGCTCCCCGGCGCCGCCGCGACCGAGGGCCCGCGGGTGGTGCCGATGAGCGCGATCCGCCAGCGGATCGCCGAGCGTCTGGTGCGCGCCCAGCACACCGCCGCCATCCTCACCACCTTCAACGAGATCGACATGAGCGCGGTGCTCGAGCTGCGCGCGCGCCACCGCGAGGACTTCGAGCGGCGTCACGGGGTGCGGCTCGGGCTGATGAGCTTCTTCGCCCGCGCCTCGATCCTGGCGCTCGCCGACGTCCCGGAGCTCAACGCCGAGATCCGCGGCAGCGACATCGTGTACCACCCGCGCGTGCAGCTCGGGGTCGCGGTTCAGACCCCGCGCGGGTTGGTGGTGCCGGTGGTGCGCGGCGCCGACGCCCTCGACTTCGCCGGCATCGAGCGCGAGATCGCCCGCCTCGCCGAGCGCGCCCGCGCCGGCACGCTGACGCTCGAGGAGCTGTCGGGTGGCACGTTCACGATCTCGAACGGGGGCGTGTTCGGCAGCCTGCTCTCGACCCCGATCCTCAACCCGCCGCAGAGCGGCATCCTCGGCATGCACAAGATCGAGAAGCGCCCGATCGCACTCGACGACCAGGTGGTGGTGCGCCCGATGATGTATGTCGCGCTCTCCTACGACCATCGCCTGGTCGACGGCGAGCAGGCGGTGACGTTCCTGGTGCGCGTCAAGGAACGGCTCGAGAACCCGGGGCGCATGCTGCTCGGCGTCTGAGCCGGGCGCCGGCGTCGACCCGATGAGCACCGTCCCCCTCGACCTCATCGTCATCGGCTCGGGCCCGGGCGGCTATACCGCCGCCATCCGGGCGGCGCAACTCGGCATGCGGGTCGCCTGCGTCGAGCGCTATCCGAGGCTGGGCGGGGTGTGCCTCAACGTCGGCTGCATCCCGAGCAAGGCGCTGCTCGACTCGAGCGAGCTGTACGCGCAGGCGCGCGGGGGACTCGCCGTCCACGGCATCCGCGCCACCGCCGAGCTCGACCTCGCCACGATGATGAAGCGCAAGAACGAGGTGGTTGGCGATCTCACCCGCGGCGTCGAAATCCTGTTCCGCAAGCACAAGATCGAGCGGATCATCGGCACCGGCCGGATCGCCGCCCCGGGCGCGGTCGAGGTGACGGGGCCGGGCGGCCCTCGGCGGCTCGAGACCCGGCGCATCCTGATCGCCACCGGCAGCAAGCCGGCGCCGCTGCCGGGCGCGCCGTTCGACGGCCGGCGCATCGTCCACTCGACCGACGCGCTGGCGCTCCCCGAGGTGCCGAGGCGCCTGGTGGTGGTGGGCGCGGGAGCGGTCGGGCTCGAGCTCGGCTCGGTTTGGATGCGGCTCGGGAGCGCGGTGACGGTGGTCGAGCTCACCGACCGGCTGGTGCCGGCGATGGACCACGCGAGCGCCCGGCTGCTGCGCCGCGCGCTCGAGAAGCAGGGCATGCGGTTCCGGCTCGGGGCCAGGGTGGAGCGCGCCGAGGTCCAGGCGGAGGAGGTCCTGCTCGCGGTGCACGAGGCCGCGGGCGGCGGCGCCGCGGCGACCGAGGAACGCTGCGACGTGCTGCTGGTCGCGATCGGGCGTCGCCCCTTCACCGACGGCCTGGGGGCGCGCGAGGCCGGCGTGACCTTCGATCCGCGCGGCTTCGTCGAGGTCGACGCGGCATGGCAGACCCGGGTGCCCGGCATCCACGCGATCGGCGACGTCATCACCGGCCCGATGCTGGCCCACAAGGCCGAGGAGGAGGGGATCGCCGCGGTCGAGCGCATGGCCGGGCAGGCCGGCCACGTGGCCTACGAGTGCATCCCGAGCGTGGTCTATACCTGGCCCGAGCTGGCCGGGGTGGGGATGAGCGAGGACGAGGCGCGCGCCGCCGGCCGCGAGGTCCGGGTCGGGCTCTTTCCCTTCCTCGCCAACGGCCGCGCCAGGGCGATGGGGGAGCGCGACGGTCAGGTCAAGATCATTGCCGACGCCCGCACCGACCGCATCCTCGGCGCCCACATCCTGGGCCCGCGGGCCAGCGACCTGATCGCCGAGCTGGTGGTGGCGATGGAGCTCGGGGCGAGCGCCGAGGACCTCGCCCGCTCGGTGCACGCCCACCCGACGCTGCCCGAGGCGGTTCGCGAGGCGGCGCTGGCGGTCGAAGGCCGGACCATTAATATCTAAGGGATCGTAGGACTCTTAGGTCCCGACTCGCGGCGCGGGGCCCGGGTGGGGTTGCCACGTGCCGGCCGGGGAGTGACGGGTCCCAAAGGACCACCGCCTCCCAGTACCAATTCGCACGATTTCCATTCACTTCCTGTTGTCTCGTTTCATTTCGCCTGCTACTATATTTCGGTGTAGAAATGTTCGTGCCGGCCTCCGACCCCTCCCTTCGCCCGGCGCGAGCGCTCCACTGGATTGGGGCGCGCTCCCATTCAGGATACCGCCGCGTCCACCCCGCGATGGAGAAGCGTCCGCCCAAATGAACCGACTTGCGGTCCCCGCCGCGATGCTGGTCGTGCTGTGCGCGGCCACACCGGCCAGTGCACGCTTCGACGTCGACTTCGGCAAGCACGTCCAGCGTCTGCAGAATCTGATCGATTCACGTTATGGTAAGGGGCATATCGATGTGACCGAGGACTATATCGGGGCGGACGAGGGCGATCCCGACCCGTGGATCTGGGAGGGCCGCGGATTCACCGTGCGCCTGATCCGCGGCGCCACTCGCGACGGCCAGCGCGCCATCGTCGGCTGGTACGAGGAAACCGGGGTGAGGCCGGCAGTGCGCGCCTCGAACGTGGTCTTCGACGACGACAGCCACAACGGCTCGGTCGCGTCGGTGTGCTTCGGACACACCATCCGCTTCGGCTTCTACCTGCGCCAGGAGGGCGCTGATTCTCCGCTCACGTGGTTCACCAACCGCGGCCTCAACCCGTTCCAGGACCTCAACTCGAGCCACCCGTTGGGCGGCGGCCGGCCGGGGGCACTGGTGTTCGACGTGTCGCGCTGGAGCCAGCCCTCGACCTGGGTGGTGTGCTTCCGGGACGTGAGCAAATCCGACGCAGACGATCCCGGCAACTCCGATCGCGCGATCTCGGGTCACGACGGCGGCGACGGAGGAGATGACGAGAACGGGAGCGAGTTCGACGACGTCGTGTTCGAGGTGTCGGCTCACGACATCACCCCGGTGCGACCGATCAGCTTCGGGACGCTCAAGGCGAAGTACCGGCCCTGAGATTTGGGTCCCCCCACCCGGGGGCGCGTCCGGCTCCCAACGCGAACGCGCCCCTTTCATTTGGGCCCCGACGCCGCCGGGAACCGCGCGGGATTGACGCGCGCGCGGCCGCTGCGCCATCCTGCCAGCATGCCCGCCCTGACCCTCGGTGGATGGAGCGCGCGCACGCTCGAGACCGGCTTCCTGTGGCTCGACGGCGGCGCGATGTTCGGCTCGGTTCCCCGGCCGCTGTGGAGCCGGGACCATCCGCCCGACGAGCGCAACCGCATCCGGCTCGCGATGCGCTGCCTGCTGGTCGAAGGCCACGGCCGGCGCATCCTGATCGACGACGGCGTGGGCGACAAGTTCAGCGCCAAGCTCGCCGACATCTACCGGGTCGAGCACGCCGAGCACACCCTCGAGCGCTCGCTCGCGACCCTCGGGCTCGAGGTCGGCGACGTCACCGACGTGGTGCTCACCCACCTCCACTTCGACCACGCCGGGGGCTCCACCGCGCAGCGCGAGGGGCGGCTCGATCCGCGCCTGCCGCGCGCGCGTTACTTCGTCCAGCGTCGCAACTGGGACAACGCGCGCCGGCCCAATCCGCGCGAGCGCGCCTCCTACCTGCCCGAGAACTTCGAGCCGCTCATGGAGGCGGGGGTGCTGACGCTGTGGGAGGGGCCGCAGGAGCCGTGGCCCGGCTTTTCGCTGTTCACCGCCGACGGGCACACGCGCGGCCAGCAGCTGGCGCGCATCGCGGGCCCCGAGGGGACGCTGTACTTCGTCGCCGACCTGATCCCGACCGCCGCCCACGTCCGCATCCCGTTCGTGATGGGCTACGACATGGCGGCGATCGAGACCATGGACGAGAAGCGCGCGCTGCTGGAGCGCGCGATCCGCGAGCACGCCTGGATCTGCCTCGAGCACGATCCCGGGATCGCGCTGGCGCGCCCGGTCGCCGACGGCGACGACTTCGCGTGGGGCGAGCGCGTCCCGGCCGGCGCCGACGCGGTGCCGAGCGGGCGGGCCTGAGCGATGGCCCACGGGCTGCTGGCCGCGTGGTTCACGCACGTGCGCGACTGGAGCTACCTCGGCGTGTTCGTGCTGATGGCGATCGAATCAACGGTGTTCCCGCTTCCCAGCGAGCTCGTCATTCCGCCCGCCGCCTACTGGGTGGCGCGGGGCGAGCTCTCGTTCTGGGGTGTGGTCGGGGCGGCGGCGCTCGGATCGTGGCTGGGCGCCGCGCTGTCGTACGGGGTGGCGCGCGCGCTGGGCCGTCCGCTCATCCTGCGCTACGGCGGCTGGGTGCTGGTGCCGGAGGCCAAGTGGCTGCTGGCCGAGCGCTGGATCCAGCGCTACGCGGCGGGCGGCGTGTTCTTCGCGCGCCTGCTGCCGGTGGTGCGCCACCTGGTCTCGCTGCCGGCCGGGGCCGCGCGCATGCCGTTTCGCCTGTTCTCGATCATGACCCTGGCCGGCTCGTTCCTGTGGTCGTGGGTGCTGGCGGGCTTCGGCCTCCAGGTGCTGGGCGGCGAGCCGCGGCTGATCGAGGATCCCGAGGCCCTGTCGCGGGTGATCAAGCACAAGCTGGCGTGGTTCGTGGCCGCGGTGGCGGTGCTGGCGGCGCTCTACGTGCTGGTCGACCTGCTGGGCCGGCGGCTCAAGCGCCATGCGGCCGGCGAGGCCGAGATCCCGTGAAGCGCGGCGACGCGGGGAAGGGCGCGGCATGCCGGGCGTCGAGCTGAAGCAGGTCAGCAAGGTCTACGCCCCCGGCCGCCGCGCGGTCGACCGCGTCAGCCTGACGGTGGGCGAGGGCGAGTTGCTGGTGCTGGTCGGGCCCTCGGGCTGCGGCAAGTCCACCCTGTTGCGCATGGTCGCCGGTCTCGAAGAGGTGACCGAAGGCGAGATCCGCATCGACTCCCGGGTGGTCAACGACGTGCCGCCGCGCGATCGCGACATCGCGATGGTGTTCCAGAACTACGCGCTCTATCCGCACATGACCGTGTTCGACAACCTGGCGTTCGGCCTGCGCCGCCGCCGCACCGCGGCCGCCGAGGTCGAGCGCCGGGTGCGGGCGGCGGCGGGCGCGCTGGGTCTCGAATCCCACCTCGAGCGCCGGCCACGCGAGCTGTCGGGCGGCGAGCGGCAGCGGGTGGCGCTGGGGCGGGCGATCGTGCGCGAGCCGCGCGTGTTCCTGTTCGACGAACCCCTGTCGAACCTCGACGCGCAGCTCAGGCTCCAGACCCGCGCCGAGATCAAGCGCCTGCACCAGCGTTCGGCGCGCACCATGATCTACGTGACGCACGATCAGGTCGAAGCCATGACGCTGGGCGACCGCATCGCGGTGCTGCGCGCCGGCGTGCTGCAGCAGGTCGGAGATCCGTTCACGCTCTACGACCGGCCCGCGAACGAGTTCGTCGCCGGCTTCATCGGCAGCCCGCCGATCAACCTGTTCACCGCCAGCGTGAGCGGGTCGGGGCTCCTGGAGCTCGAGTCCGGCGGCCTGTCGCTGCCACTCCCCGCCGAGCACGGGCCGACCCTGGGCGCGGCTCGCCGCCGCCGGGTGCGGGTGGGGCTGCGGCCCGAGGACCTGACCCTCACCGGCGGTGGATCGGGGGGCGAGATTCCGGCGCGCGCCGAGGTGCTCGAGCCGCTCGGCAACGAGGTGCTGGTGCACTGGCGCACCCCCGTCGGGTCCCTGGTGTCGCGGGTCTCGGGGCGGCCGGCGCCCGCAGTGGGTGAGGGGCTCGTCCTCCACTACGCCTTCGAGCGCCTGCGATTCTTCGACCCCGACTCGGGCGTTGCCCTGGGTCGGGCGGCCGGCACGCCTTGAGAGAGGAGCACCCCGGCTGGACCCCCGTGCGCTGGCCGCGGGCCCGGATCCGATGAGGAGGCAGTCGGGCATTGCGACCCCCACCCTAATGACCTAAGCTCAAGCCTCCGCTCCGCGTCATCCCCCAGCCGCGCGCCGCAAGGACCGCGGTTACCGGAGGCTCCCGATGATTGCTCGTGCCTGCCACGTCGCGCCGGGGCCGCTGGCCCGGATCATCGCCCCCTTCACGCTGGCCGCAGCGCTCGCGGTCGCCGCATCCGCCGCGCAGGCCGCGCCGCTGATCGGCTTCACCGAGAGCTGGAGCGGCACCTCGCTCGGTGGCTGGGACGGCGGCTCCGACCTCTCGAACCCCGGCAGCGGCGGGATCGGCGGGGCGGGCGACGGATTCCTGCTGATCTCGACGCCGTTCGCGACCCACCTCGGAGCGCGCTGCATGAGCAGCGAGTACCAGGGTGACTGGCTGGCCTCAGGCGTCACCAAGGTGGTGCTGTGGCTCAACGACGTGAACGGCGCCGACCCGCTCGAAATCCACTTCGCGATCGGGAACGCCACCAACTTCTGGCAGTACAACACCGGTTTCAAGCCGCCCAGCAACGCCTGGGAACGATACAGCGTCGATCTCACCTCGGAGGCCAACTTCACCCGCATCATCGGGCAGGGCACGTTCGCGGCCGCGCTCCAGCACGTCGACCGCATCCACCTGCGCCATGATCTCGCGCCCTACGTCCAGTCGCCCGATCCGATTCAGGGCGACGTCGGCCTCGACGGGCTCACACTCACCAACGACGCGGTGCCGGTGAGCATGGTCAGCTGGGGGCGCCTCAAGTCGATCTACCGCTAGCGCGCAGCTGAAAATCGCAGGGCCCCTTCCGCGGCGCGGCAGGGGCCCTGCGGCGTTCGC
>Ga0318563_10000971_pt1 | contig 12001 bp, 10 predicted proteins | sample GRESIP066b5f19_FD_203689 | JGI IMG/M metagenome (GOLD analysis project Ga0318563, IMG submission 203689) | Tropical soil microbial communities from Luquillo Experimental Forest, Puerto Rico - GRE.SIPMG.066b5f19 | ecosystem: Environmental > Terrestrial > Soil > Tropical forest > Bulk soil... | reverse complement strand
GGCGCATCCTGTCCTCGGATATGTAAAGGCTCATGATTACAAAGCTTTTTTTGAGCAGGAAATTAACGGCCGTTTTAAATTCTTTTATCCGCCTTATTCCCGGGTAGTGCTCATTACTTTCAGACACAAGATGAAGGGACTGGCAGAAGATGCTGCCAAAATTTTTGCCCTGGCCCTTCGAAAAGAATTTGGAGAGCTGGTGTCAGGGCCTGCCGAGCCTCAGGTGGGCCGGATACGCAATCAATACCTGATGGAACTTTTGCTGAAATTGCCTAAGGACTCGGCACGGCTCCATCTGGCCAAAAACATGATTCTGCAGCAAACGATAATTCTCCAGACTAACCGGAAATTCCGTTCCGTCGTCATTGTTCCGGATGTAGACCCGGTGTGAGATCAATCATGCCCCGTTACAGATAAACCCCCACCTCCCCAAGGTTCTTATTTCCAGCTGCCATCCTGGGCTAGGGCGAAGGCTCCTGCCGGAATTCGGGATGGCCGGTGCCCAACGGTTTGTGCGCAGGAGAATAACTGGTTTTTGAAATTTCCCGGCCTTCACTAACCAGTTCGGACGTTTCTCCCCCAGAGACCTGCTGGCCAGGCAGGAAGCCTGACCCGTAGGCCATAAATTCTGTAATTTGCCCGTAATTCACGCGATCATGCAAATTCAGGAAAATGTTTCGCTCAGGCCCTACAATACCTTTGGAATGGATGCCCAGGCCAGATGGTTTTATTCCTTTTCGGATGCTGAACAGCTCACAGAATTGGTCAACCGGCAGGACATGCGCAATATGCTGGTCCTGGGGGGCGGGAGCAATGTTCTTTTTACTGGCAATTTTAACGGTCTCGTGTTATTCAACGGCGTCAAAGGCATCGATCTGATCAAGGAGGATGAAAACCATTTTTATGTTCGGGCGGGCGGCGGGGAGAACTGGCACCATGTTGTCCTGTATTGCCTTCAGAGGAATTGGGCAGGCGTCGAGAACCTGTCTCTGATTCCCGGGAGTGTAGGGGCAGGGCCCATCCAGAACATCGGGGCATACGGGGTGGAATTGAAGGAAGTTTTCTATGAACTTGAGGCATTCCATCTTAAGGACAGGAAAGTGCATGCATTTAGTGTCAACGATTGTGGCTTTGGATACCGGGACAGCGTGTTCAAGAATAAATTCAGGAATCAGTATGTGATCATGAACGTTACCCTCCGACTCAACAAGATCCCCGTGTTCCATACGGGATATGGAGCCATTGAAGAGGAATTGAGAAAAATGAACGTAAACAACCTGACCATTCAGGCGATATCACAGGCGGTGATCAACATAAGAAGCTCCAAACTGCCAGATCCTGCCAAGATCGCCAATGCCGGTAGTTTTTTTAAAAATCCACAGGTCCCTGTGACCATATTTGACAGCCTCCTCAAAAAGTTTCCCGGATTGCCAGGATACAAAAACCCGGGCGGAAGCATAAAACTTGCAGCAGGCTGGCTGATAGAGGAGTGCGGATGGAAAGGATACCGAAAGGGAGATGCGGGCTGCCATGAGAGGCAGGCACTTGTCCTGGTCAATTATGGTCATGCTACCGGAAAAGAAATTCTCGGGCTGAGCGACGAAATCGCCAGGAGTGTGAAAATCAAATTTGGAGTTGAGCTGGAAAGGGAAGTGAATGTTGTCTAGTAGGGCACAAGGTCAATAGAATTTTTGGCAGCGGCGGGCTGTTTTTGTTACAATGATTTATTGAGTACGGCCTCTCTGGCTACGATCAGGATTGGTTTATTGATGGCATATGGCTCCTGGTCGAGGCCATAATCGCGAGGGTCAATGGTCATGATAAAATTCATAGTTGACTGGTAAATAGTGGCACCTGTTTCGTTAACCAGCGGCTGGTCCTGGTAGGTGAGGAGATTGAACTGGACGATGCAGGTCTTGACGGAATCATAGATCGAACAGGAACAGGGCATGGAATATCTTTTGCTGTTTTCCCTCGATGTAAGGAAAGATATATCCCCCACAGGGAATCTTCCGTTCATGACCAGTTGAAGGGGTGTTCCCTGGAAAGAGAGTGTATCCTGTTTGCCCGGGTTAGAAACAACAGGAAAAAGATTGATCACGGCCCTGAATTCTCCCGTGGATGAATTGAGCGAAAATACGGCGTCAGAAAGGATGGTAACGACCGGAGTCTGATCATTTATTAGGGCAAGGGAAACTTTGCTGGCCACCTTACTCTGCGCAGTCACGGCCCCGATGATTCCGGCAAGCATCCACAGCAAAAGACAGGACCTCTTCATGGCAGACCTTTGAAATGATGATCTACTATTGGGGTTACCATAGGCCGGAGATTACTGGATGGAGTCTATCTGAAATCGTCGCTGTCAAATTCCTCATCTGTATTGTAACTCCCTGAACCCAGGTTCACCATCGAACCTATCAGGTCCTTGAACTCAATTTTGCCTTCCACCACCTTCTTGCTAATCAAAGAATAGGCTGCGAGTCCATGCAAGACAAATTCCATCAGGAGGGCTGCCTCTTTATCATTGGTGTGCTTGAAATATTTCTTAATCAGGGAGTGCAACCCATCTACCTTGTATAACTGCTGTACTTTGTCGTCATCCTTCGTGTTGAAAAACTGGTTCAGCTGGTTACCCTTGTCAAACCAGCCCGTAATCGGTTTGAACGGGTTTTCCTCCTTGGACTCCCCGGGCTTTCTTTTCTTCAATTGCTCCGGGTTGGGGAAATAATGCACAAACTGGGAACGGAAGGCTTTTTCCAGCAAATTGAAGGCGACCTGATAAGGACCCTCCTGTTCACCCTCATACACCAATTCTATTTTTCCGGTTATGGAAGGCACGATCCCAACCAGATCGCTCATCCACACCTGCGTGTCTTTTTCGTTGTTCAGAATGGCCCTCCTTTCGGCTGCACTGATGGCATTTTCAAAAGCGGCTATGGGCAGGCGGGCTGACACGCCGCTTTTCTTGTCAACATATTCACTTGTCCTGGCTTCGATAGCAACCTGCTCGATCAGCCGCTTGACCAGGTCACTTACCCTTACCTTGGATTTTTGCTCCTCCAGCACATCGGCTTCCTGGTCTGTTATAGACAAGGCCACTTCAATGTTTTTGGGATAATGAGTCAGAATCTGGCTCTCGATGCGGTCTTTGAGCGGAGTGACAATGGATCCGCGATTGGTATAATCTTCGGGGTTTGCAGTAAAGATAAACAGAATGTCGAGGGGCATCCTGAGTTTGAACCCACGAATCTGGATATCCCCTTCTTCAAGGATATTAAATAGCGAAACCTGTATTCTCGCCTGCAGGTCCGGAATTTCGTTGATCACAAAGATACCACGGTTGCTTTTTGGAATAATGCCGAAATGAATGACCTGTTCATCCGCAAAATTCAACCGGAGGTTGGCCGCCTTGATGGGATCAATGTCCCCGATCAGATCAGCTACACTCACGTCGGGAGTGGCGAGTTTTTCCCCATAGCGCTCAGTTCGGTGCAACCAGGCAATAGGGGAGGCATCCCCCATCGAGGCCAGCATTTCCTTGGCGTATTTAGAAATAGGATGAAAAGGGTCATCGTTGACTTCGCTCCCTCTGACATAAGGGATATATTCATCCAGAAGCTGAACCATCTGGCGTGCCATTCTTGTTTTGGCCTGTCCGCGCAGCCCAAGGAACAGAATGTTGTGGCGGGAAAGCAATGCCCGCTCGGTATCTGGTATAACAGAATCTTCATATCCAATTATACGCGGAAAAGTATTTTCCTTATTGTGCAACTTCTGGATAAGGTTTTCCCGGATCTCCTGTTTCACAGATTTACGTTTGTATCCGGATTTCTTCAATTCACCAAGGGTCTTGATAGTCGTAATGTCCATTATTTATTTTTGATTGATCCGTTTAATCATTAATCTCTTTTTAATGGATGCCGTTGATTGTACCGGCGGATAAATTCCAGCATCTGACCTTCCTTGTCGTCCTCATCGCGGTATTCCTGCGCCAGCTCCCCATCATCGGCGAGATATCTCTTCACTTTATTGACCTTCATTTCTTCGATCTCCCCGGTAAGGTAATTCAGGACGTAATAAAAGCTCCTGGGTTCCTTTTCATGGTTCACCGCATTGATCTGCACATTCTGGACATAGCTGAATACACAATAATTTCCCCATTCGATAACCATTCCTGCGCTGCCGCCGTATTTGATATAAAAATTCTTGTCGTCAGAAAACCCCCAAACCCGTCTGCGGAATTTTTTTACCGTATCCGGACCATAGTTATCATACTCTATGGAGCGAAGGTATTGGTCTGTTTCCCCCAGGTTCAGGGTATGACCCGTGATCGATGGGGTATTGTTTCTGAATTCCTCAAAGGACAAATAGATTGCATTTTTTTTAAAACCTGAATCCTGTCCAAAGGTACTCGTATTCAGGAGGGTACAATAAAGGGCGATGGCCACTATCGAACGCATGGGAAATATGCTGGGTTATTCTATACAGTCAAATATCAATAAACCGTTTTTCGTTTACCGCTCTCAAAATCCCGGAAGATAAATGCACCGAGGTGGTCAAGGGAAGCAAAAAATGCCTTACCGTTATTTGTTTCCGTGAATTCATTGACGAATCGCTGCAGATAGGGATCACTGGCGATCATAAACGTGGTAATCGGGATTTTCAATTTTTTGCACTGGGCCGCCAGATTCAGACACCTGCTGGTGATCTTTCTGTCAAGCCCGAAGCTGTTTTTATAATAACGTTTGCCAATCTTCAGACAGGTGGGTTTACCGTCTGTAATCATGAATACCTGCTTGTTGGGATTTCTTCTTCTTCTCAGGATGTCCAGCGCCAGTTCAAGACCGGCCACTGTATTGGTGTGATAAGGACCAACCTGCAGGTAGGGGAGATCCCTGATCTCCACAGGCCAGGCATCATTGCCAAAAACCACAATATCCAGTGTATCCTTGGGATATTTGGTAACGATGAGTTCGCTGAGTGCCATGGCTACCTTCTTGGCAGGGGTAATCCGGTCTTCTCCATACAGGATCATCGAATGGGATATATCGATCATGAGCACCGTGGAAGTCTGTGCCTTAAAATCGGTTTCCCTGATTTCCAGGTCATCCTCCTGCATATTGAAACTGTCGATGCCATGATTGATCTGGGCATTGCGGATGGATTCGGTAAAGTCTATCTGCTCAAGCTGGTCACCAAACTGAAATGGTCTTGTCTCCGGATTGATCTCGTCTCCTGCTCCCGGTTTAAATGTGTTGTGATTGCCTTGTTTGGTCTTCTTAAGTTTGCCGAAGATTTCTTCCAGGGAGCGTTTTCGTATACCCTGCTCCGTCTTTGCTGTAATGGTGATGGCGCCTGTTTTCCTGTTTTCATCAATATACCCTTTGTCCTTCAGCTCATCAATAAAATCCCCCATTCCATACTCCTCATCGGTGAGTTTATATTCTTTATCGAGCTGGTTCATCCACTGCAGGGCTTCGCTCACGTCTCCGTTGGTGTAGGTAAGCAGTTGCATAAACAGGTCAAGTAACTGCTCAAATTTGGACTTGCCCTGCTGACTGGGATCGTATTTCGAAAAATGAAACCCTATCATGATTACTCCGCTTTGTGCGATCCGCTCCATTCGCTTGGAACGGAAGTTAAGATAAATTTCTTGCTAAATAAATTATCTTCTTTAAACAACCGAACCCGATAAATGGTTGAATCCCTTCGGTCAGAAACCGTCCATCCACCTGCAGTACCGCGAATGAGGATATTCCAATTCCGGGACAATTTTGGATCCATTCAAGGTTGTTCGACCAGTGGTTTTAACTGCCGCCTTTCGGGACAGAACAGGGGTCCTCTCAAAAGAAAAACCCCGGAGCTTGCTCCGGGATTTATTTATTTTTTGGGTTTTGTTTGTTTGCTGTCCTTCTTGGCAGCTGGCGGGGGATTGCTGATCATGGGCGGATTTTGTTCAGCCGAGGGGAATTTCGCGGGATTGAACTGCTTATCCATTTCGTCAATCTGCATCAGCATCCGGAAAGTAGAAAATATGTCCTGAACGAATTGACCCTGCCTGTCGGAGAGATTGCCACCCTTGCCCTGAAGAATCAGGTAGGCATTGTTGGCCAACTGGTCATCGCTTAAATTTTCTTCTCCAAGCGATTTGTAATACCTCATCTGCTGCTGCAGGTCCCTTTTCAGAGAGGATTCCACCTTTCGGGCCAGGTTACTGTCGCCGGCCATGTAACAGGCCTGGAGGAATTCCAGTGAGATCCCGTCATGCTGGTTGGCCCGGTTGGACGCCATCCCGTATGGGAAATTGAATTCTTTTACATGCTGGTCGAAATGTTCCAGCACCTGCCGGGCCGAATCCTTTTTGCCCGCCTGTACCAGGCTGATGGCTATCTGCGCATGTGCCAGCCGGATAGAATTCAGATGGCGGCGATTTTCTTCATCGTAATACACTCCCGCTTTGTCGGCGTTTCCGTATCCGAATTTTTCCATCACCGTCTTGTATGCGGCATCATTGTCCACATTGCCATTCTCGACCGGAACGAGGCGGTAAGATAACCCGGTTAGCCGGGTATATTTGGCAAGACCCAGGTCGTTGAGCTCCTGGGTGGAAGTGAAGCAGATAGGTCTTTCCCATTTTGAAGAAGCGATGATGGCCAGGATAGCCAGGTCATTCTTCAGCAGAAAACTCCTGTTGGGAAGGTCCAGGTGAAGTTCACTGACGACACTATCGCCTGGATTTACTGCCCCGATGCTTTTCACCTTGTTAACATCGACAGGAACGCTGAATTTTCTGACCGGAAACATGTTAACCGTTTCCCCGTCTTCTGTAGGACTGGTATATTTTGGATCGTCGCTTCCGATGACCCCCTTCAGCAGACCATAGAGATCATAGTATTTTTTCTGGTCAAAGCCAGGAAGTGCATTATAGTATATGGCATCCCGTTTATTGCCCTGGATCTGCTCCGGGGTGAATATGACATCAAAGGGAGCGCTCTTGTTCACCTTATACCTCAGCTGGTTCATGTACCAGTCTGTGCCCAGCAGGCTGTTTACGACTACGCGCACATCGGGCCGGATCCCTTCCACTTCCTGCGCATACCACAACGGATAGGTGTCGTTGTCGCCAAAAGAAAACAAGATGGCATTGGGAGGACAGCTCTCCAAATAATCTTTGGCCAGGTCCCGGGCAAGGGTTTTTTTGCTCCTGTCATGATCATCCCATTCCTGGCTCCCCATCAGGACAGGAACGGCCAGAAAACAGAGGCCGGCTGCCGCATAGTTGGATGAAGGGCCTTTCAAATATTTATCAAACTTCTCCTTTACCCAGATTAGTCCCAGGCCGACCCACATGGCGTAGGCATAAAAGGACCCGGCGTAGGCATAGTCCCGTTCCCTAGGCTGGTAGCCCGCCTGGTTCAGATAAATGACGATGGCCGTACCTGTAAAAAAGAAAAGGAGCATAACTACCACAAAATCCTTCCTGTTCCTGTTAAAATGGAAGAACAGGCCGATCAGGCCCAGGATAAAGGGCAGCAGGTACATCCTGTTGTAAGATTTGCTGTTGGTGTGTATGCTATCGGGGAGCTTGCTCTGGTCACCATACAAATAATTGTCAATGAAGGGGATGCCGCTTATCCAGTTACCGTCCCGCACATTCCCGAACCCCTGGAGGTCATTTTGTTTTCCGGCAAAATTCCACATGAAATAGCGCAGGTACATCCATCCCATCTGGTACCTGAAAAAATATTTTATGTTATCAAACATAGTCGGCTGGTCACCCTCCCCCAGACCAGCAAAGGCCTTATAAGCATCGATCTGGCCGCGGTCATTGGCGTTGTCCCACATGCGTGGGAAAGGATGTGAAGAGGGGGTATTGTTCCAGTCCTGTGCAACCATCTTCCCGGCTACCTCATATTTACTTTTTCCCTTGACATAAAGGTCCCCTCCATCAATGCGGGGTGCCCTGTCGGTAAAATCGGGACCATAAACTATGGGCCAGTCTCCGTACTGGTCGCGGCTCAGGTATCCGACCAGGCTCACGGGGTTATCGACATTGAACATGTCTACGGCAGGATCTGCATTCGACCGTATGATGGTGGTAAAGTAGGTGGAGTAACCCAGCAGCATGAAGGCGAAGGACCAGAGTGCCAGCTTCAGGTAGTAATATTTCTTTCTGACGGCATAACGGATCCCAAGAACAAGGATGGCGGCCAGAAGGATAAAGAAGAAGCCAAAGCCAAGAAAGAAAGGCAGGCTCATGTCGTTTACAAAATGGATGTCAAACCAGGCGGCCCCTTTGATCGTATACTGAATGACAAATTTCTGGACTATTCCGGTGATGGAGCACCCGATGACGAAGGCCACAATGGTTCCCAGAGTCGTCACCTTGTAACGTTTGAAATAGTATACCATCACCACAGAGGGTATGGTAAGCAAATTCAGCAAATGCACTCCGATAGACAGACCCATCATATAAAAAATGAATATGAGCCACCTGTCTGAACCCGGGTTATCGGCCTCATGCTCCCATTTCAGGATAGCCCAGAATACCATTGCTGTAAAAAAGGCGGACGAGGCATAAACTTCCCCTTCTACGGCACTGTACCAGAATGAGTCACAAAAAGTGTAGCAAAGGGCTCCAACAACCCCGGCGCTCATGATGGTGAAGATCTGCTGGCCGGTAAGCGTTGCGTTGCCCTTCTGAATGATTTTTCTGGCAAAATGGGTAATGGACCAAAACAAAAACAGTATAGTGAACCCGCTGGCAATGGCGCTCATGAAATTTACTGCACGGGCTGCTGTCATCGGATTATCTCCAAAGAGAATAATAAAGAATCTTCCCATGATGACGAACAGGGGGGCACCAGGAGGATGGGGTATCTGGAGTTTATAGGCGCTGGAAACGAATTCACCGCAATCCCAAAAGCTCCCTGACGCCTCCATGGTCATGACATAAACGGTACACGCGATCGCACACACAATCCAGCCTACCACATTGTTCACTCTTTTAAAATTCATAAAGCTTTTTTGTTTAAAGATTGGCAAATATAAGGTTATGGAAATAATGATGAAGAATAAGCAGTTGTTTTAACGAGAAAATAGTACCCAGGCGGATTTGTGGCAAAACTGTTTTGGATCAGGGGGATTCAGGCCCGGCAGGAGAGATCCACTGCTCCTGGTCCTAGATATTATCCGCGGCAAATCCTGATCCGGGGAAACCGGGCCCGATTGGCTCAGATTCTTCGGATACCCAGGAACGAGCCGGACAATCACAACCCTTTGCTACCCTTATTCAAAATAAACCCTTACGGTCTGGTAAAACAACCGGTTTTGCAGATACTGGTTCTGGGACTGCTCGGAGAAACCCTGCAAACCGAACAGGCCGGCCGCGTTCCCTTTATTGATAGCGATTTCGAGGTATCCTGCTGCATTGAACAGAGCAAGCTTTTCGCCTTCCTGGACGTCTGCATAAGATTCGCTTATCCGGTCAATGACCTCGTCGCGCTTGAAAACGATGCGAAAACTCCGGCCCCTGCGCTGTTCCTCAAAGGCTTCGCGAGTAATATTGACAATTACATTTTCAAAATTGTCGATGAAAATGATCTGTCCTTCGATCCAGTTGTCTCCCAGCAGCGGTCTCAGGGCATTCTTGCCGTTAAATGAAATATCCGGCACACCTATATCCTTGAGCGATTTCCCGTTTACCAGGTCAAGGATCGCCTGCCCGAGAACACGTACGCAGTGAAGTGTGGTCTTGTTGGCATTTTTCTCCAGGGGAATCCCGATGATCATTTCCGGTTTTCCTTCCAGGATCATCGTTAGCAGTCCGTTGTCTGCGCAAAGGATATATTGTTCCTGGTGATAGGCAAACAGCAACTGGTCAGGCTTCTGTTCAAAAAGATTTACCAGCACCAGGTGAAAGGTCTGGGCCGGAAAATTCTTGATCGCGTTCCGGCAGATATAGGCTGCCTGGGGATAGTTGAATGGAGAAAGTTGATGCGATATATCCGCAATCTGGAATTCGGGGTTGATTTGCAGCAATTGTCCTTTAACGGCTCCCACCAGATAATCCTGCTGACCGAAGTCAGATGTTAGCGTCAATAAGGCCATCGTAGCTGCGAAGCGCGGAATTGGGTTAACTGAATAAATCTGGTTTCTGTTATCTTTCCCTCGTCATTTCACCAGCTGATCGTTCTTGAAATAGTAATTGTGAACGAGCCTGTCGGCCAGGGAGGGAAAGAATTTATTGATAAAAATGGTCAATTTTCCGGTAAAGGTCAAGACCAGGGTACGCTTTCGCCTCTTTATCGCATGAAGAATGTGTTCGGCGCAGTCTTCCGCACTCATGAGTTTACGCTCATCCAGGGGGCTTTCACCCAGCGATTCCCCGTTTTTGTTGAGTGCCACGTTCCGGATATTGGAGGTGGTAAATCCCGGGGCCACCCACATGACGTGGACACCGGTGTGCATCAGTTCCGTCCGGAGGGCCTCAAGCCATCCCTGGAGGGCAAATTTCGAGGCAGAATAAGCACTTCTCCCAGGAAGCCCCCGGTATCCGGCCGTGGAGGAAATGCCCACGATGGTCCCTTTCCGGCTTATGATCTGGGGTAAGGCATATTTGGTACAATACACCGCCCCCAGGAAATTCACGTCCATCAGGCGCCGTATGACGTCCAGGTCGGCATCTTCAAACAAGCAGCGCATGCTGATCCCGGCATTGTTGATCAGGATATCGATTGACCCGAAGGTTTCGACGGTAGATTCTATAAAACGTTTGCACTCAGCTTCATTGCTCACGTCGCAGACCATGCTGTGAAGCAATACCTGGCTATATTGCAGATGAAGATTATATAGTTTGTCATAGCTTCGTCCGCAAGTCGCCACTTTTGCCCCCTGGGCAATGAGCGCGTCGATAAGTGCCTTGCCAATGCCGTCGCTTCCCCCTGTGACAACGACTACTTTGTTCGAAAAAAACGACATATCCTAAAATTGTGCTGCAAAAATAGGATAGTTGATGGGGCAGATAAAATGAAAATGTTGATAATGAAGCCGGAGAGATGGATAAAATAATAAATCAAAAATTTGGGACAAAAGTATTTTACTGTATTTTTGCACTCCCAAAAATGAATGGAGAATCCTGCTTCTTAGCCATCCGGTAAAACTACCGTTTTGACACAACAAGGACCAGGATGATGATTCCGTAGCTCAGTTGGTAGAGCATTACACTTTTAATGTAAGGGTCCTGGGTTCGAGTCCCAGCGGGATCACTGGAATATTTTTCTGAAAGCCGCGCTGGTCGCGGCTTTTTCTTTGCCAGCTTGAGTTACAGCGAGTTTTGAGAGCTTTTTCAATTAGTAATCATTTGCAGGTTTTAGCACTTTTGATAGTTTAGTATTCAGCTCTGTATTAACTCCACAAGATTTGAGGCCTAAATGAAAACTTTGTTTCTTGTCTTTATGACGTCTTGCATATTTAACCCATTTGAAACTTTTCAAATTATCCACGCTGGATCTTTTCATCAGGAAGAGTTTTATCCGGATGGATACTACTTTCCAAATAAAAAAATAAATTCTAATAATTGGGAATTTGACTGGCTAAGCGTATTCATTGCCCCAGGCACGAACCAGAAGAATTCAGTGTCCGTGAGGTTTACAAATCGGAATACTTCAAAATGGATTGATATTACTGCCCAAGACTTCAAAATTAGCCACGATACAACATATGTCCACTTTAAGAACCGCAATCTTGGGCAAATGATGATATTGGGGCATTTCGTATGCGCCAAGGCCCCTTCGGACGATAAGAATGTCGAAGCAATGAAAACCATCGTCTTTGTGGGACGAATGGAAATAAATGACTCCATAAATCCCATTTATTTTATATGGTCAGAAGGTGACTGAATTTATGGGGAAGATAAATTCGTGAGGTTTGTTAATTGCGCGTTGAGTGAAAAATCTCTATTTTAGCGTGTAAATTGGATTCAAATGAATACACTCACCAT
>Ga0318563_10000969_pt1 | contig 12025 bp, 11 predicted proteins | sample GRESIP066b5f19_FD_203689 | JGI IMG/M metagenome (GOLD analysis project Ga0318563, IMG submission 203689) | Tropical soil microbial communities from Luquillo Experimental Forest, Puerto Rico - GRE.SIPMG.066b5f19 | ecosystem: Environmental > Terrestrial > Soil > Tropical forest > Bulk soil... | reverse complement strand
GGAGTTTGCGGTACACGGTATCAAGGTCTCGGGGATCGCCCTCGATCTCGCGCAGATGCAAAAGCGCAAGAGCGGCGTCGTCCGGGCGATGACCCAGGGGATCGTTGCGCTCTTCAAGGCCGCCGGCGTCACGGGCCTCCAGGGTCACGGGCGCCTGCTCGCCGGTCGTAAGGTCGAGTTCACCGCGCACGACGGATCGCGGCGCACCCTGAGCGCCCGGCATGTCGTGCTCGCCTCCGGCTCCGCCCCGATGGAGCTGCGCTCGACGGCATTCAAGCCCCCGCACATCGTCGATTCCTGGGGCGCGCTCGAGTTCGAGGCGGTGCCGAAGCGGCTCGGCGTCATCGGCTGCGGCGTCATCGGCCTCGAGCTCGGCAGTGTGTGGCGTCGCCTCGGCTCGGAGGTGGTGATCATCGAAGCGCTGCCGGATTTTCTCGCCTTCGCGGATCAACAGCTCGCGCGAGAGGCGCTGCGCCACTTCAAGAAACAGGGACTCGACATCCGCACCGGCGCCAAGGTGAGCGGCGCGACGGTGTCCGGCGGCGCGGTCGAGGTCGCCTACAGCGATGCCAAGGGCGAGCAGCGGGTGACCGTCGATCGGCTCGTGGTCGCGATCGGCCGGCGCCCCTACACCTCGGATCTCTTTGCTGCGGATACGGGCGTGCAGCTCGATGAGCGCGGTTTCATCAAGGTCGACGAGCACTGCCGTACCGGTGTCGAGAACGTCTGGGCGATCGGTGACTGCGTGCGAGGCCCGATGCTCGCTCACAAGGGCAAGGAGGAGGGCGTGATGGTGGCCGACCTGATCGCCGGCCGCTACGGCGAGATGAACTACAAGGTGATTCCCTTCGTCATCTACACGGCGCCGGAGATCGCCTGGGTCGGTCTCACCGAGGAGCAGGTGAAGGCGAGCGGGCGTGCCTACAAAACGGGCACCTTCCCCTTCCTCGCCAGCGGCCGCGCTCGCGCCCTGGAGCAGACTCAGGGGTTCGCCAAGATCGTGGCGGCCCGCAATGACGACGAGATTCTCGGCGTGCACATCGTCGGGCCGTTCGCCGGGGAGCTGATCGCCGAGGCGGTGCTCGCCATGGAGTACTCCGCGAGCAGCGAGGACCTGCAGCGCACGATCCACGCGCACCCGACGCTCGCCGAGGCGGTGCACGAGGCGGCGCTCGCGGTCGACAAGCGCTCGATTGATTCGATCAATCGCTGAGACCGGCCGCGCACGCATCGATGCGGCGCTGCCCGCGCCGCCCCCGCTATTGCTGGCGGCGCGCCTCGATGACGTTCGGCACCGCCGCGAGGCGGCGCAGCACGCGCGCCAGCTGCTCGAGGTCGCTGACGGCGACGGTGAGCGCGAAGTACGCGATGCCGGTATCGTGGTCGGTGCGCGAAGTGACCGCATCGATGCTGAGGCGCTCGACCGCGAGCACATCCGTCAGGTCACGCAGCAGGCCGCGGCGATCGTAGGCGCTTACTGAAATCTGCACGGCGAGCGCCGCGTCGTCGGCGGCCGACCAGTCGACCTTCAGGACGCGTTCGGGCTTCAGCGCCGCCATGCGGATGAAGCCCGGGCAGTCGCCGCGGTGCACCGTGACGCCACGGCCGAGCGCGACGTAGCCGGCGATCGGCTGCCCCCGCAGCGGCGCGCAGCAGCGCGCGAGCGTCGTCGGCAGATCGCCGACCCCCTCGATCTCCACGGGCGAGGCGCGGCGGCGCGTCGCGGGAGCGCGCGGCGGGCGTGTCATGCGCGGTGTGGGCGGCTCGAACAGCCGGGTCGCAGCCTGCATCAGCTGCGTGACCGTGATCTCTCCCTCACCGAGGAGCTGGTGCAGGTGGTCCACGTCGCGGGCCTTGAGCTCGCGTGCGAGCGCGGTGAGCTGTTCGGGTCGCGCGCCGATGCGCGAAAGCTCGCGCTCGGCGAGCAGCGCGCCCGCGCTGCGATTGCTGCCGACATCCTGCTTGCGAAACCAGGCGCGCACCTTGGCGCGGCTGCGGGGCGAGGCGAGATAACCCTGTTCGGGCGCGAGCCAGTCGCGGCTCGGCGCCTCGTTCTTGCCGGTGATGACTTCGATGATCTCGCCGTTCTCGAGCACGTGCGTGAGCGGCACGATGCGTCCGTTCGCCTTGGCGCCGCGGCAGCGGTGTCCGAGCGAGGTGTGCACGTGGTAGGCGAAGTCGAGCGGCGTTGCGCCGCGCGGCAGATCGATCACCTCGCCCTTGGGCGTGAGCGCGTAGACGCGGTCCTCGAACAGCTCCGCGCGCATCCCTTCGATGAGGTCCCGGTCCGCCTCGTCGCCCTCCGTGCCACCCTCGTGCGGCTCGAGGAGCCTGCGCACCCATTCGATCTTGCGCTGGTAGTCGGCATCGCGCGGGCCGCCCTCCTTATAGGTCCAGTGCGCCGCGACCCCGAGCTCGGCGTGCTCGTGCATCTCGGGGGTGCGGATCTGCACCTCGACGCTCTTTGCCAGAGGTCCGATCACGGCGGTGTGGATCGAGCGGTAGCCGTTGCCCTTCGGGGTGGCGATGTAGTCGTCGAACTCGCCCGGGATGTAGGGCCAGCAGCCGTGCACCACCCCGAGCGCGGCGTAGCACTCCGGCACCCCCCTCACCACCACGCGCACGGCACGCACGTCGAAGAGTTGCTCGAACGCGAGCTGCTTGCGCTGCATCTTGCGGTAGATGCTGTAGATATGTTTCGGCCGGCCGTAAACCTCGGCCGTGATGCCGGCCGCGCGCAGCTGGCCCTGCAGCTCGCCGCACAGCGCCTCGATGTAGCGTTCGCGGTCGGCGCGGCGCTCGTTCAGGGCGCTGGCAACCCGGTGGTACTCCTCGGGCTCGAGGTAGCGGAATGCGAGGTCCTCCAGCTCCCACTTCAGCTGCCAGACGCCGAGGCGATTGGCGAGCGGTGCGTAGATCGCCCGGGCCTCGAGTGCGCGTCGCTCGCGCTCGGGCTCCGCGAGTGTGCGGGCGTGACGCAGGACGACCAGCTCCTCGGCGAGCCGTGCGAGCACGAGGCGCGGGTCGCTGACCACCGCGAGCAGCATCTTGCGCAGCGTTTCGGTCTGGCGCGTGTCGAGACCCCGGGCGGGCGACCAGTCACGCGGCAGGCCGAGAGCGCCGAGACGCTGCAGGGCGACCGCGATATCGGTGGCGCCCTGGCCGACAATGCCGGCGGTCTGCTCGGAGGTGAGGCCCGCGCTCGCCAGCACCGGTCGCGCGAGCAGCGCATGCGCAAGCTCGGTGCTCTCGGTGAGCCCGCCCATGATCTCGGCAGCTTCCGCGGCGAAGCCGAGATCCTGCGGGAGTGAGGCCGCGGTGCGCTCGAAAGCCGCACGTGCACCGATGATGGCGTCGCGGACGCTCGGCGGACAGAGTTGGCTGGTCTCCACGGTGCTGACGGCTTCCTGCGAGGCAGCGGGCGGCGTGCAGTGCGCGTGTCGCCCGCAGGCCTTTGCGGCTATCATACCCCCGGTTTTTTGAGGGGACGGGGGCACCATCAGTCATGGCGGGACACAGCAAGTGGGCCAACATAAAGCGCCGCGAGGACGCCCATGCGGCCATGCGCTGCCGGGGCGCCGCCGATGCGCCGGGCGCGGGCCTCGAGCGGGTGCGTTACGAGGGCTACGGGCCGGGCGGTGCGGCGGTGATGGTGGAGTGCGTTACCACGGACCGCATGCGGGTTGGCGCGGAAGTGCGGCGCGTCTTCGTGCAGCACGGCGGCCGGCTCGGCGCCGACGGCTCGGTAAGCTACCTGTTCAACGTGGTGGGACTGCTCACTTATCCGCCCGGAACTGACGAGGAGCGCCTCATGCGGGCGGCGCTGGAAGCGGGCGCGGAGGACGTCGTGCCGAGTGCCGATACCTCGGTCGAGGTGCTCGCGGATCCGCTCGAGTTCGCGACCGTGCGCGCGGTGCTCACGCACCACGGGTTCGCCCCCGCCACCGCGGAGGTGACGCGCCGCGCGGCAACCGCGCTCGAGCTCTCGGGGGATGACGGGGAGGCGATGGTGCACCTGCTCGAGGCGCTCGAGGGGCTGCAAGACGCCCGGGAGGTGTACTCGAATGTCGAGATATCGGACGAGGTCCTGGCGCGCTTTGGACGTCAGAAACTTGCGGAGTTGGCCGAAGCCTCCGGCGATGATTCTTCCGACGGCTGTCTAAACTCCCCCTGGCCGCTCACGATCGCCCGCACTTGAAGCTTCACGCCGCGCCCACGCGCCTGCGCCGCCGTCGGGCGGCGTTTCGCCTCCGGATGATCCGCAGAGGGTGAGCCTGCGTAAGTCGTTGTTTTCGGTTACGCTTAGGGATCGCCGGCCACGCTCGTTCAGGTCTTTAACGGTACGTGTACTCGAATGTCGAGATATCGGACGAGGTCCTGGCGCGCGTTTGATCCAGTTGCCGCCGCGCCGCCCGTAGCGGCGCTGCGGGTGCGCATCCTCGGCCTCGATCCGGGCTCGCGGCGTACCGGCTTCGGCGTGATCGAATGCCGCGGCAGCGAGTTGCTGCCGGTGGCCCACGGCTGCCTCAACGTGGCGTCGGCAACACCGGCCGCGCGGCTGCGCCTGATATTCGAGGGACTCAAGGCGCTGCTCGCCGAGCACGGCCCGGCGGAGGTTGCGGTGGAGCGCGTGTTCGTGAGCCGCAACCCCGACAGCGCACTGAAGCTCGGTCAGGCCCGGGGGGCGGCGCTGTGCGCCATTCCCGCGGACGTGCCGGTGTTCGAGTATGCGCCGCGTGTCGTGAAGCTCGCAGTGGTCGGCTCCGGGGCCGCCGAGAAGTTCCAGGTGGCACAGATGATCCGTACCCTGCTGTCCCTCGGTGAGCGGCCGGCCGCGGACGCCGCGGACGCACTCGCGGTCGCCGTGTGTCACGCGCACCAGCGCAGACTGCAGGTGTTCATCCATCGCGGCGGCCCGCCTTGGTCGCGGGCGTAGTCGATGATCGGCTCGCTGCGCGGCAGGATCGCCTCCAAGACTCCCCCACAACTCACCGTCGATGTCGGTGGGCTCGGCTACGAGCTCGAAGCTCCCATGTCGACCTTCTTTCACCTGCCGGCGGTCGGCGAAGAGGTGCGACTCCTCACGCACCTGGTGGTGCGCGAGGATGCGCACGTGCTGTACGCGTTCGCCACTGAGGAGGAGCGGCGGCTGTTTCGCAGCCTCATCAAGGTGTCGGGGGTGGGGCCGAAGATCGCCCTGGCGCTGCTCTCGGGTATCAGCGTCACGGCGTTCGCCGAGTGTGTGCAGCGCGAGGACATCGCCGCCCTGACGCGCATTCCGGGCGTCGGCCGCAAGACCGCCGAGCGGCTGATCGTCGAGATGCGCGACCGGCTCGCTGCGCCGCTGCCGGGAAGCGGTCCGGGGGCGGTGGCCACGGGCACCCGCGCCGAGAGCGAGGCGTACGGGGCCCTGGTCGCGCTCGGCTACCGGCCGGCCGAGGCGACGCGCTTGCTCAAAGCGGTCGGCCCCGGTACACATTCCACCGAGGAACTCATTCGGCGGGCGCTCCAGGGCGCGGCGCGGGAGTCGAACCCTTAAGTGACAGCAGAGCGCATCATCAGTGGCGCGGCGAACGCCGAGGAGGAGGCCGTCGAGCGGGCCATCCGACCGCGCCGACTCCAGGAATACATCGGCCAGAAACCGGTCAAGACGCAGCTGGAGATCTTCATCAGCGCCGCACGCGCGCGCGGTGAGGCCCTCGATCACGTGCTCATCTTCGGGCCCCCCGGGCTCGGCAAGACGACGCTCGCGCACATCGTGGCCGCGGAGCTCGGCGTCAACCTGCGTCAGACCTCGGGACCCGTCCTCGAGCGCCCGGGCGATCTCGCGGCGCTGCTCACCAACCTGCAGCCACGCGATGTGCTGTTCGTCGATGAGATTCACCGCCTCGCGCCGGTGGTGGAGGAGGTGCTCTACCCTGCGATGGAGGACTACCAGCTCGACATCATGATCGGCGAGGGGCCGGCGGCACGCTCGATCAAGCTGAGCCTGCCGCCATTCACGCTGGTCGGCGCCACGACGCGGGCGGGACTCCTGACCTCGCCACTGCGCGACCGGTTCGGCATCGTCCAGCGGCTCGAGTTCTACGCCGTGGAGGACCTCGAGCGGATCGTCACGCGCTCGGCGGCGATCCTCGGGGTGAGCATCGATGAAGGCGGGTCGCAGCGCATCGCGCAGCGCTCGCGCGGTACACCGCGGATCGCCAACCGCCTGCTGCGGCGCGTGCGCGACTACGCGCAGGTGCGCGCCGATGGTCGCATCGGAGCGGGCGTAGCGGATGCCGCACTCGATCTGCTCGAGGTGGACCGCGAGGGGTTCGACACCCTCGACCGCAAGCTCCTCACGGCGATCATCGAGCGCTTCGATGGCGGCCCGGTTGGGATCGACAGCCTCGCGGCGGCGCTCGGGGAGGAACGCGGCACGCTCGAGGACGTGACCGAGCCTTTCCTCATCCAGCAGGGGTTTCTCGTGCGCACCGCGCGCGGTCGCATGGTCACCCGCGCTTCCTACCTGCATTTCGGCATCAAGCCGCCCGAACGTGCCGCGACGCTGCCGCTTTTCGAGGCCGAGCGGTGAGCCTGTTCTCCTGGCCCGCGCGCGTGTACTGGGAGGATACCGACGGCGGCGCGATCGTCTATTACGCCAATTACCTGCGCTTTCTCGAGCGCTCGCGCACCGAGTGGCTGCGCGCACAGGGCCATTCGCAGCTCGAGCTCGCGCGCGAGCCGGGCATCCTCTTCACCGTAGTGAGCCTCCACATCGATTACCGCGCGCCGGCACGGCTCGATGATGAGCTCGAGATCACCTGCGAGCCGCGCGTGGAAGGGGCGGCGTCGCTGCGCTTCGCGCAGCGCATCTACCGCACCGCGCCGGGCGGGACGCAGCGTGCCGGGCTTCTGGTCGAAGCGCAGGTGCGCATCGCCTGCGTCGATGCCGCGAGCCTGCGGCCGCGGCGGCTGCCACAGTTCCTGCGCGAGGCCGTGGCCGCGGAGGCAGTGGACAATGGGTGAGCCGCTCTCGATTCTCAAGCTGATCGTGCAGGCGAGCATACCGGTGCAGATCGTGATCGCGATATTGCTACTGGCATCGCTCAGCTCGTGGGCGATCATCTTCCGCAAGCGTCGCATCATCGGCCGGGCGCGGCGCGAAGCCGACCGCTTCGAGGGTCGCTTCTGGTCGGGCGATGACCTCGCGACGCTCTATCGCACGATCGAATCGCACGGCGGTGCCACCGGCATGGCGGGCATCTTCGAGTTCGGCTTCCGCGAGTTCGCGCGTCTGCGCCAGAGCGCCGCGGGCAGCGAGCAGCTGCTCGAGGGCTCGCGCCGGGCGATGCGTGTTGCGCAGCTGAAGGAGATCGACCGCCTCGAGCACAGCCTGGCGACGCTCGCGACTGTCGGCAGCACGAGTCCCTACGTCGGGTTGTTCGGAACCGTGTGGGGCATCATGAGTGCCTTCGCTTCGCTCGGCAACGTGCAGCAGGCGACGCTCGCCATGGTGGCACCGGGAATCTCGGAGGCGCTGGTGGCGACCGCGATCGGGCTGTTCGCCGCCATTCCCGCGGTGGTCGCCTACAACCGCTTCGCCGACCAGGTGACGCGCCTCGAGATGCGCTTCGATGCCTTCATCGAGGAGTTCTCGACCATTCTCCAGCGCCACGCCGCACGCGCCGGCGGGCCGGAGCGCTGAACATGGCTCAGACCTCGCGCGGCCGCCGTCTGATGGGCGAGATCAACGTCGTGCCATACATCGACGTCATGCTGGTGCTCCTGATCATCTTCATGATCACGGCGCCGCTCCTGACCCAGGGAGTCAAGGTGGATCTGCCGCACGCGGCCACCGAGCCCCTCGAGGCGCAGCGGATTCCACCGCTGGTGCTGTCGGTGGATCGCGGCGGGCGGCTGTATCTGAATGTCGGCCCCGATCCGCAGCAGCCGCTCGATGACGCCACGGTGGCGACGCGCGCGACCGCAACGTTGCAGCGCAACCCGGAGACGCAGGTGCTGGTGAAGGCCGACAGCGCCGTGGCCTACGGGCGCGTGGTGCAGGCCATGGTGATCCTGCAGCGCGCCGGGGCGCACACGGTGGGGTTCATCACCGAGCCGTTGCCGGAGAGCGAGCGCCACGGGCGCTGATGCACATCCTCGCATGCAACGGTTGAGCGATCGGTGGGTGTCGATCACGCTGTCGGTGCTGCTGCACACGGCGCTGCTCGGTGCGCTGGCGTACGGTTGGCTGTTGTTCCGCCGCCCGCCGCGGCCGGCGCCGACGCTCGCGATCGAGGCGCACGTGGTCGATGCCCGCAGCGTGCCCGGTGTGGTGCAACCCGCGCCGCCGCCGCAGGCGCCGCCGGAGTCGGTCGGGCCGCCGCAGCCGACCTCCGAGGAGCTGGAACAACGGGAGCAGCAGCGGCAGCAGGAAGAAGCGGCGGCCGCTGAACAGCAGCGTGCTGCCGAGCAGGCCGCCGCCGCCGCGGCAGCAGCGGCCGAGGCACGCGCCGCGGCCGAAAGCAAGGCTCGCGAGGAGGCCGAGCACAAAGCTCACGAGCAGGCCGAGGCGCAGAAGCGCGCGGCCGAGGAGAAGCAGCGCCAGGCGGAGGCGCAGGAGCAGGCGCAACTCGAGGAGGATCTGCAGCACGACCTCGCCGCCGAGGAGCAGGCCAAGAAGGCGCGCGCCGGTCCGGCGCTCGCCAGCTGGCAATCCCAGATCGCGGCCAGGATCAACCGGGCGTGGTTGCGCCCGCCGACGGCGCAACCCGGCATAGAATGCATTTTGAATGTGACGCAGGTACCTGGAGGAGAAGTGACCGAAGTGACTATTGGTGCATGCAACGGCGACCAGGCGGTGCGCGAGTCGATCGAAGCTGCCGTATATCGCGCCTCGCCGCTTCCGCCTCCGCCCGATCCGGCGTTGTTCGACCGCCATCTCCGCATCGACTTCAAGCCGGATTGATGCTCATGAGCGAATCGAACTGTCGCAACCTCCGCCATTGGTCACGACTCCTCGGCAGCGCTGCCGCCGTGATCGCGTGCCTCCTGTGGTCCATGCCCGCGGCGCGTGCGGAACTTCAGATCGAGATCACCTCCGGGGTGCAGGACCCGATACCGATCGCGATCGTGCCCTTTGGCCACACCGGGGCAGCCACCACCGAGATCGACGTCGCCGACATCGTGCAACACGACCTCGAGGGCAGCGGACGCTTCCGCGCCCTGCCGCGCGAGCGTATGCCGGCGACGCCCAACCGAGCCACCGAAGTGACCAGCCCGGATTGGAAGGCGGTAGGGAGCGATTACGTCGTCGTGGGGCGCACGACGGCGCTCGATAATGGCAGCCTGGCCGTCGACTTCGAGCTCGTGAACACGCTCACCGGGGCGAAGCTCGCCGGGCAGCGTTTCACCGGCGCTCCCGGCGCGATGCGCAACGCGGCGCACCGCGTGAGCGATGTCATCTACCAGAAGATCCTCGGCGTGCGGGGTGCTTTCGCGACCCGCATCGCTTACGTGGCGGTACAGGGCGAACCGCCCACGCAGCACTACCAGCTGATCGTCGCCGACGCCGACGGCGCGAACCAGCACACTGTCCTCGAGTCACGCTTTCCGCTCATGTCGCCCGCCTGGTCACCGGATGGGCAATGGCTCGCGTACGTGTCGTTCGAGACCAAGCACGCGGCGATCTACGTGCAGCTGGTAAAGACCGGCGAGCGCCGCCAGGTGTCGGCCCGCGCCGGGGTCAACGGCGCGCCGGCGTGGTCCCCCGACGGTCACAAACTGGCGCTGACCCTCGGCGGCAGCGGCGGCAACCCCGACATCTATATCCTGGATCTCACCACTCAGGACCTGACGCGCATCACCGACGATCCGGCGATCGACACCGAGCCGGAATGGGCCCCCGACGGGAAGTCGTTGTACTTCACCTCCGATCGCGCCGGCTCCCCGCAGATCTATCAGATCAGCGTGAATCCGGGCGCACGTCCCAAGCGTCTCACTTTCGGCGGTAACTACAACGCCCGGCCACGGGTGTCGCCGGATGGCTCGCTGCTGGCGATGGTGACGCTCGATAACGGCAACTACCGCATCGCGACCCAGGATCTCGCGCGCGGCACCGTGCGGGTGTTGTCTCGCGGGCATCTCGATGAATCGCCGAGTTTCGCCCCGAACGGCGCTACACTCATTTATTCGGAGCGCGAAGGCGGTCGCGGCTCGCTGGCGATGGTCGCCACCGATGGCCTGACGGGACTGCGGTTGAAGGCTGCCGAGGGAGAGGTCCGGGAGCCGGCGTGGGGGCCGTTCAGCCCCTGAAAGTGGCGTAGCTTGCGGCGCGCCCGTTGAGGAGGAATCGGAATGTCGGAGAAGGTATCCCTGCATAGATCAATGATTGTGCTGCTGCTCGTGGGCGCCTGCGCTCTCAGCGCCTGCGCCAGCAAACCGTCGAAGCCGGCGGCCGGTGAGCAGGGCATGGCGAGCAGCGGCGCCGAGGGGGCGGGCGCCAGCAACGCTAACGCGGGCGCCGGCAGCGACGATGAGGCCGCCGGACCCCAGGCGGGGCTGCTCGCGAAGCGCACCGTCTACTTCGACTTCGACAGCAGCGAGATCAAGGGTGAGGGTACGGACATCGTGGCCGCTCATGCCAAGTACCTGGCGGCGAACCCCGGCACGCGCGTGCGCCTCGAGGGGCATACCGACGAGCGTGGCTCGCGCGAATACAACATCGGCCTCGGCGAACGCCGCGCGCAGGCGGTGCGCCGCGCACTGCTGCTGCAGGGGGCGGCCGATACGCAGATCTCCACGGTGAGTTATGGTGAGGAGCGTCCGGCAGTGCCCGGACACGATGAGGCGGCGTGGGCGAAGAACCGGCGCGTCGAGATCGTGTACCTGGCCGCTGCCCCGGCGCCGAAGCCCTAGAGCGAAGGATTGCCATGCGCGTAAGACTGACGGCGCTGCTGCCGGCGATGCTCGCGGCCGGTTGCGCGACCAACCCCGATAAGGATCCGGTGCAGCTGCGACTCAACGACCTCGAGGCACGTGTGGCTCGCATGGAGCGCATCGTTACCAACGAGGCGCAAGTGTCGCAGAACGTCGATGAGATGCAGGGGAGCCTGCGCGAGCTGCGCGGGGACATCGAGGAGCTGCAGCACAACAACGAGACGCTCAACAAGCAGCAGCGCGCCTTCTACACTGATCTCGACAAGCGGCTGAGCGCCGCCGGCGGCGGCAGCGGGGTGCTCGCCGGGTCCGCCGCCGGGGCTGCCGCCGGCACCGCCGCGGGGGCGGCCGCCGGCGCGGAGGGTGCGGCGGCCGGCAGCAATGCACCCTCGCCGACCGAGCAGGCGGTCTACGGCCAGGCGTTCGATGCGCTCAAAGCCGGCAGCTACTCGATCGCGATCACCGGGTTCAAGGACTTCCTGAAGACCTATCCCGACAGCTCGCTCGCGGACAACGCGCAGTACTGGCTCGGGGAAGCGTACTACGTGAGCCACGAGTACGACTCGGCGGCGGGGTCCTTCCGCACGGTGCTGAAGAAATGGCCGGATTCGCCCAAAGCGCCGGATGCGATGCTCAAGCTCGGCTACACGCAGTTCGCGCAGAAGCAGTTCCCGGCCGCGCGTGCCACGCTCGACGAGGTCACCAGGAAGTATCCCGGGACCGACTCGGCGAAGCTCGCCGCGGAGCGGCTGCGCCGCATGCCCGCGCAGCCCTCACAATAGCCGGCCGCCCGCAGCGGCCGACGGGAGCCGGACGCGGAGCGTTGACGCAACATGACGCGCCTCAGGATCACCGAGATCTTCCATTCGCTCCAGGGGGAAGCGGACACCGCCGGCGTCCCCACCGTGTTTGTGCGCCTGACGGGCTGTCCACTGCGCTGTCAGTACTGCGATACCGCCTATGCGTTTCACGGCGGGGAATGGTGGGAGTTGCCGGCGATAGTGGCGCGGGTGCAGGAATACGCCACGCGCTACGTATGCGTCACCGGCGGCGAGCCGCTCGCCCAGAAGGGCTGCACGGCACTGCTCACGGCGCTGTGCGA
>Ga0318563_10000968_pt1 | contig 12026 bp, 12 predicted proteins | sample GRESIP066b5f19_FD_203689 | JGI IMG/M metagenome (GOLD analysis project Ga0318563, IMG submission 203689) | Tropical soil microbial communities from Luquillo Experimental Forest, Puerto Rico - GRE.SIPMG.066b5f19 | ecosystem: Environmental > Terrestrial > Soil > Tropical forest > Bulk soil... | reverse complement strand
CTATTGGACATCTGGAGCCCGCATTCTGTGGGACTACCTCGCCCCACGCGGCAGCACCGTCATTGAACTCGACGTGCGCTCGCTCACCCCCGCGGCGATATGCGATGAACTCATCAATAACCGCGCGACAGCCCTGCTTCTTCTGGTCGGCCACCCGGAGCCGGTGGTGTCAATCGTCAAGTCCGTCCGCCAGGACCGGCGCCTCGCCGGAATCATGATTGGTGCTCCGGCCGCGCAACCGGAGTTCGCCGAATGGGCGACGTTGTTGGGAGACGACGGCACCGCGATCCCGTTTCTGCGCGATCTACCCCAGTGCCTCGGCGAACTCGGCGCGCGAGTTGAAACAGCCCTCCGCGGGCGGTTGGCCGAAGCGCCCTCCTTCGTCGCCTTCGAGGGCTACGACACGGTAGCCGTACTCGCCGATGTGCTGCGTTCTTGCGGCGTGGACCGAGCGCACACTGCCGACTCCTGGCTGCGGGTCGCAGTTGAAGGCACTCGCGGGAAAATCCAGTTCTCCCGTGCGCCGGGGATCAGTGTGTGGCAATGGGCTTGGGCGCCGATCCAAATCGCTGATCGAGGTCCGGCGGAACCAGATCGCTTTCGGATCCTCCACAACAGTTGAGGGACCACAAAGGCCCGACTGTGGACAAAGGTTATGAGGTGATGAGATCGTTGGGAGCGGCTCGATATCCTTGATGATCGAAGCTCTCCTGGGACCGGGGCGCCCCTGCAAAGACCGCCGCGCCTGCGCTGCTAGAGGCGCATCGATTCGGCCGATGCGCCTGGTCCGACATTGACAGCGCGGGCATTCGTGGCCATCGCCGGGGCCGCTGCATGGGCGTTCATCAGATGCTGGCGCATGAGGCCGGATGCGGCATGGAGGTCGCCGCCGCTCACCGAATCGATGATGGCGAGATGTTCCTTGCACCATACACGGATGCGGCGCCGGTTGGTGTAGCCGCTGAACTCGAGAAGGCGCCGCAGCCGGTTTTGCTGCTGGATCGCCTGTAGGAAGAAATTGTTGCCGCTGAAGGCCGCGAACATCTCGTGCAAGGCGGCATCCGCCTCGAAGAACTCACTGCCGTCGACCGATCCGATGTCGGGATGGGAGACGAAATAGACATGCTGCAGCCTCGAGCGCTCAAGCGCTGCCGCATCCGGGCGAAAGCTACGAAGGAGGAACAGGGCTGGCTCCATGGTCAGCCGGAAATCGTAGCTCGCGCTCAGCGTCGAGATCGAGTCGAGTGTCGGCAGAAAGGTCCAGCCATTCCCCCTGTTGCGGGTGACAAGGCCGTCCTCGGCGAGGCGCGCCAATGTTCGCATCATGACGACGCGGTCGACCTTGTAGCGGCGTGCGATCTCGCTCTGCGTGAGCGAGTTCGCCAGCTCGCCGGCGAGGCGGTCCTTGACCAGCCGCTCATAGAGTTCCTGATCGGCGCTCGAAGGCACATCGATCTCGATGCGATGCAGCTGGTCGAACGGCTTGACCAGGAAGAAACCCTGGTTACGCCGTGCCTCGACGATTCCCTTCTCGGCGAGAAGGCCGAGCGCCGTGCGTATCGGCGTGCGCGAGACGCCGATGAGATCGCCGAGCTGCTGCTCGCGCAGATGATGCCCGACCTCGAAGCGCGCATCACGGATGAGCTCAAGGATGCGGTTCGCGAGGCGATAGCGGCCAGGATTGGATGAGCGCGACATAGTGCCGGGTCTCGACCTAGCAGCGGTTAACGCGGCGGGTAGGGCCCTTTCCGACGCCTACTCCACCTATGACGCCCCTAGGGACAAGCCCGAACGGCGCGCCACTCTCCACTACTAGCAGGGGAGGGATGGGTGCATTCCAATTCACGTGGCGACCTTCAACGGCTCCGATCGCTGCAGCGGTATTTTCAGGCGAAGGCGATGCAATCATGGCGTTGGAGATCTCTCCCGTTCATCACGCGCTTTGCCCATAGCACGGGCAGGCACTGCTCGAAATTGATGCTTGACACTGCCTACGCCCTCGATTGTACATTTTGGATCATAAAGAGCAATCTTGCTCGCACAAGGAAGGGAACGGCGATGCCTCGCGGACTCATGGCTTTTTTCGTTGTGTGCCTTTGCGCCGGCGCGGCCGCAGCCGCGGATCTCTCCTCGGCGACGCTGGTCGAGAAGGGCGCGATCACCTATGGGGTCGCCGCGACCTTCGCGCCCTTCGAGTTCCAGAAGGATAACAAGCTCACGGGCTTCGACATCGACATGATCGACGCGCTCGGTAAGAAGCTCGCCGTCGAGCCTAAGGCGATGAATATGGATTTCAAGGGGCTGATCCCGGCACTGCAGGGCGGGCGGCTCGATATCATCAACTCCGCGATGTACATCAACCCGCAGCGCTCCGAGCAGGTCGATTTCATTCCCTATCTGAAGATCGGGAACGAGGTGCTCGTTCAAGCTGGCAACCCGTCGAAGATCACGGGCCGCGATAATTCGCTGTGCGGCAAGACCGTCGCCGTCACGCTCGGCGCGATCGAAGAGACCTTTGCGCGCGAGGATGACAAGCGCTGCAAGGATGCTGGCCTCGCCGGGGTGACAGTGCAGACCCTGCCAACCGCCCAGGATTCCGCCTTGAGCGTGCGCCAGGGGCGCGCCGACGCCTTCTTCGATTCGACGCCCGGCGCCGTCGAGATGATGGACAATCTCCCGGGCGTCTATTCGGTCGCCGGCCCCGAATTCGAGCAGAGCACGCGAATCGGCATCGCGACCCGCAAGGGCGACAAGGCGACGCACGACGCCGTTGAGGCGGCGCTGAAGGAGATCGTCGCCGACGGCACCTACAAGGCGATCATCGCCAAGTGGAAGCTGCCGCCGACGGTCTCATTGTTCGACTGAGGCTCGAGATAGAGGCGATCCGGACAGGCCGTCATGTCGCTCGCGCTCATGTTCCAGTATCTCGTGTCGCCGGAGTATGTCCGCGGCGCGATGATGACGCTACTGCTGACGATCTGCTCGCTGTTCTTCGGGATCCTGGTCGGCCTTGTGATCGCGCTCGTGCAGGAAGGCGGGACGCGGATCGGCCGCATCGCGACCCTCGCCTATCTCTGGCTGTTCCGCGGCACGCCGGTGCTGTTCCAGATCATCTTTGTCTACAACGTGCTGCCCTCCTTCGGCATCAGGCTCTCGGCCTTCGTCAGTGCGGTGCTGGCGCTCTCGCTCAACGAGGGCGCCTATATGGCCGAGATCCTCCGCTCGGGGCTCCAGGCCGTGAGGAAGGGGCAGCGGGTCGCGGGCCTCGCGCTCGGCATGACCGGCGCGCAGGTCATGCGCCATGTCGTGATCCCGCAGGCGGCCCGCATCGTGCTGCCGCCGATCGGCAACCAGATGATAGGCATGCTCAAGCTGAGCGCGCTCGTCTCGGTGGTGGCGGTCGAAGAGCTGCTCCTCGTCTCGAACCAGATCGCCAGTGCCAATTTCCGCTATTTCGAGGCGCTGACCGCGGCCGGCATCTGGTACCTCGCGCTCACCACCGCCTTCATGGCGCTGCAGATGCTGCTCGAGCGCTCGCTCGACCCGCGTCGACGGCAGAAGACGCGGCCGATGTCGCTGACCGAGCGTCTGCTCGGCATCTCCGGCGAGCCGGCGGTCCGGTGAGGGTGTCGGCCATGGACGCGCGCACCGACGCTGCGAGGCGGACACCGGACCTCCTCCTTGAGGTCATCGGCATCAACAAGAGCTTCGGCACAGTGAAGGTGCTCAAGGGCTGCTCGATGAGCGTTGCTCCGAAGGAGACGGTGGTAGTGATCGGCCCGTCGGGCTCGGGGAAATCGACGCTGCTGCGCTGTCTCAACCTGCTCGAACCGGTCGATAGCGGCGACATCGTCTTCCAGGGACAGCCCATCACCGGCGAGTGGAAGAACGCGCACCGCATCCGCCAGGCGATCGGCATGGTGTTCCAGAATTTCGAGCTCTTCCCGCATCTCTCGGCCGTCGAGAACATCATGCTCGCGCCGTTGAAGGTGCTGGGCATGAGCCGCGCAGACGCGCATGACATCGCTGTCGGCCTGTTGCGCAAGGTCCATATCCCCGAGAAGATCGACGCCTTCCCGGACGAGCTCTCGGGCGGCCAGCAGCAGCGCGTTGCGATCGCGCGGGCACTCGCTATGAAGCCGAAGCTGATGCTCTATGACGAGCCGACCTCGGCGCTCGATCCGGAGATGATCCGCGAGGTCCTCGACGTCATGGCCGAACTCTCGGCCGAGGGCATGACGAGTGTCGTCGTGACGCATGAGATGGGCTTCGCCCGCCGCGCCGCCGACCAGATCGTGTTCATGGAGCGCGGCGAGGTGATCGAGACCGCATCGAGCGAGCAGTTCTTCGGCGGGAGCGTCAACGAGCGCGCCCGACGCTTCCTCGACCAGATCCTGCATTGAGCATTGAGTCCATCGAACGCGATGACAACCACTCATTCTCCCGATACCGGCCGCCTGAAGCGCGATCTCGCCGCCTTCATTGGCTTCGATACCCAGAACCCGCCTGGCCGCGAGGCCGATCTCGCGGAGTTCCTGCGCGGTCTCCTTGCCGGCGAGGGCTTCGAGGTGACGCTGCAGGAATACAAGCCCGGCCGGGTGAACCTCGTCGCTCGGCTCGCGAACGGCTCGGGGCCGGTCTTCGCGCTCAACACGCATATGGATGTGGTGCCGGCTGGCGAGGGCTGGTCCTCCGATCCCTTCCGGCTGCGGGAGGCCGACGGGCGGCTCTATGGCCGGGGCGCCTGCGACTGCAAGGGGCCGCTCGCCGCCATGATCGAGGGCCTGCGGATGCTCGCGGCGAACCGTGCTGCCTGGTCCGGCACGCTCATCGGCGTGTTCGTCGGCGACGAGGAGATCGCGAGCGAGGGGGCCAAATTCTATGCGGCCGGCAAGCCGCGCATCGACTATGCGATCGTGGGCGAGCCGACCTCGAACGCCACCTTCACGGCCCATAAGGGCAGCTTGCGGCCTGTCGTGCGGGTGCATGGAGTGTCGGCGCATTCCGGAACGCCCGACCTCGGCGAGAACGCGATCTACCGGGCGGGCGAACTCCTCGGCCTCGTCAAAGAGCATCATGAGACGGTGGTCCGCCAACGCTCGCATCCGCTGGTCGGGGCGGCGAGCCTGACCGTCACGCGCGTCAGCGGCGGCCATGCGGACAATGTGCTGCCCGGAAGCTGCGAGCTGCTGCTCGACCGCCGCATGATCCCGGGCGAAAACGAGGAGGCGGTCAAGGGCGAGATCGCGGCGCTGCTGCGCGCGGCGCATGAGCGCTTCGGGTTGCGCGCCGAGATCGTGGACTATCGCGCAACCACGGGAGGCGCTACGCAGACCGCTCCGCATGAGCCGATTGTGCACGCGAGCCTCGCGGCGGGGCGCGCACATGGCGTCGTCGACGCAGGGCCGTTCGGCTTCCAGGGGGCTTGCGACCTCGTGCATTTCGCCGGCATCGGCGCGAAGGGCGTTGTCATCGGGCCGGGCGCGCTTTCCGTAGCACACAGGCCTGACGAGTTCGTGCCGGTCGACGAGCTCGTCGCCGCGAGCCTCATCTATCGCGACGTTGCGCTCGCCATGCTGCGGCCAGGCGGCTGAAACATGCGCGTCTCGCTGTATGTCGCCAAGTTACACTATGGCGGTGGCCTCGTCCTGCACACGGCTTCATCGGGCAGCGTGCCGCATCTCGAGGAACTCTACCTCCATCTCCGCGACGGGGAGCGGTCCGGCATCGGCGAGGTGCGTGCCAATATCGCCTATCTCAACGGGCTGGCATCAGAGACCGTGATTGCTGCCGCAATCGCGGCTGCGGAGGCAGTCGACTGGTCGAGCGAGCCCCGCGAATTGTTGTGCTCCATACCCGAGCTCGGAGCGGACTGGATCGCCCCGGTGCGCATGCTGGTCGATGGCGCGCTGCATGATCTCGCGGCTCGCGACGCGGGCCTGCCGGTCGCAGCCTGGATCGGCGGGACAGCGGGACGGGCGAACTCGCCGACGAACCAGACCCTGTTCTGGTCGTCGCATGAGAGCTTTGTCGCGCGGGCCGAGGCTTATGTCGAGCGTGGTTTTCGCGACTTGAAGGTCCGCATCGGCGTTGCCGATATCTCTGAGGATCTTTACCGGATCGCGGCGCTGCGCGAGCGGTTCGGCAGCACGGTGAAGATCGCAGCCGACGCCAATGGCCAATGGGGTGAGGACGCGGCGCTCGCCAATCTGCGCGAACTGGCGCGCTTCGACCTCGCCTATGTCGAACAACCCGTCCGGGCCGGGGATTGGCGCTTGACCGAGCACCTTGCCGCCTCGAGCCCCGTGCCCATCATGCTCGACGAGAGCATCGCCGCGGCAACGGATGTCGAGCGGGTCTGCGGCCTCGGCGGCAGGGTGCTCGCCCATTTGAAACTCGTGAAGCTCGGCGGCATCGCGCCGGTGATGGACGCTGCCCGCAAGCTCGGCGCTGCCGCCGTGCCCTTCATGATCGGGCAGATGAACGAGGGAGCGGCCGCAACGGCAGCGGCCCTCCATTGCGCGTGTGCGGCGCGGCCAGCTTTCGCCGAGCTCTACGGCGCCGACGGCCTCGTCGACGATCCGGCGCACGGCATCGTCTATCGCGACGGCGCCGTCGCGGCCGATGCAGGGCCAGGGCTCGGCGTGACCTTCGATCCAACGAGAACACGCCTCATCTGGGAGAACTGACATGACGGGCGAGAGCCGAGACACAACCGGAGTGCGCCAGGGGAGCGAATCCGCCTTTCCGAAGGCGGAATATGATGGGCGGATCGCCCGCGCCCGATCCCTGCTCGCCAAGGCCGGCATCGACGTCATGGTCGTGACCGGGCCTGAGAACATCTTCTATCTCACCGGCCAGCAGACGCCGGGCTACTACACCTTTCAGGCGCTGGTGCTGCCGGTCGACGGCGAGCCGGTCTTCGTCATCCGCCAGCTCGAATTTTTTAACTTCATCGCCAACACCTTCATCCCGGATGCCGAGGTTTATCAAGACGGCGACGAGCCGGTGAATTTCCTCGTCGACGTGATCGCGAAGCGCGGCCTCGCGGGCAGGCGCATCGCGATCGATAAGCGCGGCTGGTTCCTGCCGATCGCCGTCTACGAGGCGTTGCAAGGGAAGCTCGGCGCGATCCGCGACGGTGCGCGCCTGATCGAGGAGCTGCGCGCCGTGAAGTCGCCGGCCGAAGTCGAGAAGATCGCCAAGGCTGCGACCTATGTCGATGCCGGCATGAATGCCGGCCTCGCCGCCGTGAAGATCGGCGCGAGCGAGAACGATCTCGTGGCCGCGATGATGCAGGCCGCGATCGCGGCCGGCTCCGAATATATGGGCATGGAGCCGCTCGTCTCGGTCGGGCCGCGCACCGGAGTGCCGCACGGCACCTGGCGGCGGCGTAAGATCGCGGCGAACGAACCGGCCTTCCTCGAGATGGCCGCCTGCCATGACCGCTATCACGCGGCACTCATGCGCTCGGCTTGGATCGGCGCCGTACCGACGGAAGCTGCCGATATGGAGAAGGCGTGCCAGGAAGCGCTCTCGGCGGCGCTCGACGCCATCCGGCCCGGCGCGCCTTGCGAGGCCCCGCATCTCGCCTGCCAGAAGGTGATCGACAAAGCTGGCTACACTGAGAATTTCAAGAAGCGCACCGGCTATTCGATCGGCATCTCCTTCGCGCCCGACTGGGGCGAGGGCGCGGTGCTCAGCCTCTACACCGGCGTCACTACCGAGATGCGGCCTGGGATGACCTTCCATATCCCCCCGGCGCTGCGGATTTACGGGCAGTTCACGGTCGGCGTCAGCGAGACGGTCGTCGTCACTGAGACGGGCTGCCAGCAGCTCGGATCGGTCGTGCGGCCGCTGCTGAACGTGGCGGGCTAAGCACTCAATTCGACGAGGATTATGTGGTGAAAGACATAACGGAATCCCGGGCCAGGCTGCACGGCATCTTCAACATTACCGTTACGCCATTCAACGCGGACGGCGCCTTCGATCATGCCGGACTTGCGCGCAACATCGAGCGCGTGCTGGGGCTTGGCTTCGACGGCATCCTGATTGGCGGCACCTATGGCGAGTTCCCGGCCATGTCGACGCAAGAGCGCGCAGAGCTCTTTCAGAAGGTGATGGATACCGTCGGCAACCGCGTGCCGGTGACGTTGTGCAGCGCTGGCTCGGATCCTCGCGAGGTGCGCGACCTCACGAGGCTTGCCGGCGATCTCGGCGGTCTGCCGATGGTAACCCCGCCCTTCGTCTCGGAAGTGACTGACGAGCAGATCGTTGCCTTCTTCCGGGACATGGCGCCACTCTCGCCGACCGGTATATTGATCTACAACGCGCCGGGTATCGGCATCACGCTTTCGCCGGCGACAATTGAGCGTATTGCCGGCATCGAGGGGATCGTCGGGCTCAAGCAGGGCGAGCTGTCGCCTGCAGCAATCGACCAGATCGCCAATCGCCTCTCCGGCCGCATCAAGCTGTTCTGCGCCTCCGATCTCGCCTTCCTTGGCCCGATGATGGCGGGCTTCGACGGGATCAGCTCGACCAATAGCTGTGCGCTGCCCGAGCTGATCCTTGCGGCCTATCGCGCCGTCGAGCGCGGCGATGCTGCGACGGCGCGCGACCTGCATCGGCTGTGGTATCCGCTGCGCGAGCTCGCCCGCGAGCTCGGACAGCCGCAGACGACGAAGGCCGCCATGAACTTGCGCGGCTTCGACGGCGGCTCGGTCCGCCTGCCGTTGCGTGATCTCGTGGAGGCGGAGAAGGCGCGCGTCGCCGAAGCTCTGCACACCATCTCCCGAGAGAAGAGTTCGGGCCTCGAGCTCGCTGCCTGAGGCGCAACGAGCCGTGGCGATCATTCTCGTCGCGCACGACACGGCCGAGCCGGCGCTCTATGGCGCCGTGGCGGCTGCGGTCGCACAAGAGCGCAGCGCGAGCCTCACGCATCTGCCCGCCATCTTCGATACGCGGCGGCATGCGGATGCGGTCCAGCATGTCGCGGCCATCGGCGCCCTGGTGCCAAGCGGCCTCGTCCTCGCCGAACGGCTGCTCGGGCTCGACGTCGGGCGCGAGGCGGGCCTGGGCGACGTGCTGTCGCTCGGGCGTAGCGGCGATGTCGTTGTGCCCTGGCACGCCAGCGTTGCGGCCGACAGACGGGCCGCCGAGCATCTGTCGGAACAGGCCGCCGCGAGCGGGATGACGGTCGAGCATGTGACCGTCGTGGAGGAGAATGGAGGCTTCCGCATTCCGGGCCATGCAGCGCACCCCTGGCGGCGCGACCGTTTCGGACGACTGACGGAGACGCAACCGAGCGGCCTTCCGCTGGCGCCAGAAGCGCGGTTGCGCGTCGGCCTTGTGGGCGCCGAGAGCGACCATCGGCATGTCTATCCCGCGGCCCTTGCGGCTCTTGGCGATGCTGGCGACGCCGAGGGCGTCGGCATCGACGTCCGTTTCGTTTCGCCCCCCGGCTTGCGTCGGCAGGATGTCGACGCTGTGCTCGACGAAGTCGATGGCCTCGTCTTGCCGGGCGGATCGGACATGTCGAATGTCCCTGGCCAGATCCTCATGGCGGCAGGCGCGCTGCGCCGCGTGACGCCTGTGATCGGTCTCTGTCTCGGCATGCAGACCATGGCGACGGCAGTTGCGCAGAAGGCGCTCGGCTCGAACGATGCGAATCTCGCCGAGGCCGATCCGTCAGCTCCGCTCAAGACCTTCACGCCGCTCTGCGAGGACGTCTGGCTGCCGGCGCATCGCCTGGGCGAGAAGACGGTCAGGGTCGCGGAAGGCTCGAAGCTGCGCGAGGTTCTCGGCGCCGAGGCACGCATCCGCTGCAATCACCGCTTCCGCCTCAATCCCGAGCTCGAGCCGGCTCTCGGCAAAGCCGGCCTGGTGATCTCTGCACGCGATGATACGGGCCGGATCGCGGATGCGATCGAGCTCGCGGGACACCCCTTCTATTGTGGCATGCAGGGACACCCGGAGCTGACCTCCCGGTGGGATGCGCCGCATCCGCTGATCCGCGCCTTCGTCCGTGCCTGCGTCGACATTCTGCGCCGGTGCCGATCCCGTAGCAACGATCGGGATTAACTGGCAGTTGCCGTGATCGTCTATATGTCGGGCAACTTGCACTTCGCGGCCGCTGGGCCGAGGGATCATACTCTATCCCAGATAGGTGCGCTGCACCTTCTTGTCGTCGAGCAGGTCCTTGCCGTGACCGGTCAGCACGATGCGGCCGGGCTCTCCGGACGCGGTCCTGGCTTGGCTGGCCTTGGTCCAACCCGATATCATTCGTAGGTAGGCGCCTTGGATGATGGAGGGAGCAATGGAGATTGAGAAGAAACTCGAGTCCATGGGCATCGCGCTGCCCGACCTTGGTACTTGGAGTTCAAATCTTGGTGTCGCCGATAAGTATTACGGGCAGCAGTATGGGAAAATGAAACCGTTTCACCGGACGGGTAACCTGCTCATGCTGTCAGGACACGTGCCGGATCTGCCGGATGGCAAAATCATGTATCCCGGCCGGGTTGGAGCGGAAGTGACAGTTGAGCAGGCATATGAGGCTGCGCGGCAGACAGGTATCAATTGCCTAGCCGGCATCAAGCAGGCCATTGGTGATCTGGACAAGGTCGTTGCTCTTGTGCGCACGTTGAACTTCGTGGTTTGCGCTCCCGGTTTTGCCGCCCCAAATTTGATCTCAAGTGGTCTCACCGATCTATTTGCTGAAGTCTTTGGTCCTCAAATTGGCATCGGTTGTCGTGCCACAATTGGCGTTATGTCACTGGCCAATAATCATTGCTACGAGACCTGGATGGATCTGGAGGTTCGCTGATCCGCAACACGCCGAGATCGTACGCTCATGGGTGATGCCCGATTGACCCTCTGGCAGGTTTGCCGCGCCGCGTCTTGGAAGACTGGCATCGACTGGGCACCTACAGCCCAGAGCGCTCTCATAGCGCGCTCTCCTCGACGGTAGCGAACACGCGTTCGACCGAGCCTTCCACAATCTCCCGCCCAAGGCGGCGGCGCAGCCAATTGTGCCAGAGCGTATTTTTTAGCTTTATGCGCTTCCGCGTATATGTGAATATATCCTCGATAGCGTATATTGACATTTATCCCCTCGGGCGCGGGCCATTGCGGCGCCCTTATGCGCGAAGCGGCGCGAAGAGTCCTGACCGCATCAGTCGGAATTCGCCAAGCGCTCGGCCGGCAGCCTGCCGGCGCGACGCTTTGCTCACACCTGGTCGAGGCAATCACGATGTCCTCGCCAGAACAGGGCCGGTCATGAATTGAGCGTTCCTGGTCGATCGAAGCCACGCTAAACCGAAACGAGCCCGGACAAATAGCGCAGTATGGAGACAAGACATTCCTCCCAATTAGACCGAAGTCGCCGACTAAGGCTCAAACCGTTGCTTTTGACCCAAGGCGGCAACCTCGCGAGACCTCTGCCTGCCTCACGTCGTCGCCCCGTTGACGAGAGAATTCGCGAGCGCGCGCTTGTCGATCTTGTTGGTGTCAGCCAGTGAGTCTGGCCTCTGTGGATGAGCAGCGAAATACGGGCAAGATGGGACGTGGCGCCGGAAGCTCTGCGTCGCCTCCCGGCAGCCCATGGAGGAATGTCTCATGGAACGGGAAGATCTCGAACGGGAAGATCTCATCTTCGTCGGGACCTGCGATCTCTCGGGGCATTTGTGCGGCAAGGCCTTCCCGGCGCGCGATCTTGAATCGAGACGCCATAGGGGCATGGGCTCTACGGGGGGCAATATCATGCAGTCGGCCTTCGGCCCGATCTACGACAACCCTTTCGGCACGATTGGGGACGTGGCCTTCGTCCCGGACCTCTCGACCATGGTCGATGTCGAGTTTGCGGGATTTGCGCCCGAGCACTTCTGCCTCGCCGACATCGTGACGGCCGAAGGCGAGCCCTGGCCGTACTGCCCCCGCAATTTTCTGAAGCGAGGCCTCGACGCGCTCCGCATTGAAGCCGGATTGGAGAGCCTCTCTGCCTTCGAGCAGGAATTCGTCTATACGGGCGT
>Ga0318563_10000958_pt1 | contig 12058 bp, 13 predicted proteins | sample GRESIP066b5f19_FD_203689 | JGI IMG/M metagenome (GOLD analysis project Ga0318563, IMG submission 203689) | Tropical soil microbial communities from Luquillo Experimental Forest, Puerto Rico - GRE.SIPMG.066b5f19 | ecosystem: Environmental > Terrestrial > Soil > Tropical forest > Bulk soil... | reverse complement strand
GCACCGCCGTGGGAGCACGCCGCCGGGCGAGGAGCATGACTCCCTGCGCGACGGCGAGCAGAATGATGGCCTCGTGCGGCAGCCACGCCGCGACGGTCGTCACCGAGCCAATGCCGGTGATGAGGCCCGCGAGCAGGCTGAGGCCCAGGTCCAGGCTCCGCGGGCCCGTTCTGACCGCTCTCATGGTGACCATGGTGCCCGTTATCGGCTGGAGGGTGCGTCAGGCATCGCGCCGGCGCAGCGAGCATGTCGCGAGCACGCCGAGGACGATGACCCAGGCCGCGAGCCCGAGCGCCGCGACGGCCGGGCTCGCGAGCGACCCTGTCCCTGTGTGCGAGAGCCACAGCGCGTTGCCCAGATTCGGCGGGAGGTACGGCACCGTATGCCGCCACACGCCGCCCTGAAGGCTGTTGAACAGCGTCGGGAGCACCAGAAAGACGCCGAACACGCAGGTCATCGCCACCGCCGCGCTGCGCGCGATGACGCCGATGAACAGGCCGATGAGGCTGGCCGCCGTCAGGTAGAAGATCGCGCCGAGGACGCGGCCGAGTACGCCCGGATCGGCGAGCGTCACATGCGGGAGGTGGCCGCCGGCGAGGATGCCCTGGCCGGTGACGAAGGCCGCGAAGCAGATCACCGCCGACGAGAGCAGTGCGATCGGGATTACCAGGGCCGTCTTGGCGGCGAGGATGAGGCCGCGCTGCGGCGTCGCCGCCAGCGTCGTGCGGATCAGGCCGTTGCCGTACTCGTTCGTGACGACCAGCGCACCGAGCACGCCGAAGAACAGGACGCCGATCACCAGGACGTTGAAGTTGGTGTCGAGCGGATTGAAGCCGGCCTTGTTCGCGGCATCGAATGTGTGCCACCGCTGCGTGAAGCGCCAGCAGAGAAAGTCCGCATAGCCGATGCAGATGACCGCGGCGAGCGCCGGTGTCACCAGCATGGACCGCAGCGAGCGCAGCTTGATCCATTCCGCGCAGAGCGCGGCCCGCGCCCTCCGGAGCGCGGACGGGGCCGCGCGGCGCCCGGAACTCGCGGTCGTGGCTTGCATGGTCTCAGACATCATGCGTCCCTCCTTCGGACGAGCAGGAACGCTGCTGCTGCGGCGGCTGCCACCCAGGCGGCGAGTACGGCGAAGCCCTGCCAGGGGCCGAGCGTGTACGCGCCGCCGTGCAGCAGCTTGAAGATCTCCTCACCGCCACCGTCCGGCAGGAACTCGGCCAGCTGCGCACCGAGATTGCCACCGAGCAGCCCGACGGCCACCGGCAGCACAAGCAGGATCCCGAACAGCGCCGTCAGAGCCCCGGGCGTCCGCCGCAGCAGCACGCCGATGAACAGGCCGAGCAGGCCGACGGCCGTGAGGTACAGGCCTCCTCCGAATACCGCCGTGAGCACACCCGGATCACCGATCGCGGCATGCTTGGCGGGGCTCGACAGCAGGGCCTGGCCGATGAAGAACGCGGCGAACGAGAGCAGCGTGCACCAAGCCCAGACGACAGCCGCGAATATCGTCGCCTTCATAGCAATGACCTGTGCGCGCTGCGGCGTCGCGATGAACGTGCTGCGGATCAGGCCGCTGGTGTACTCGCCGGTCGCGGTGATGACACCGAGCGCGCCGACGAACAGCTGGGCCCCTTCGATTCCGCGCAGGCTGATGAAGACCGGATCAAACGAGGCCTTGCTGGCCGGGGACATCGTCGCCCAGCTGTTGCGGTAGTAGCCGCACAGAAGCCAGGCGGTGACCGGGAGGATCACCGCGGTGGCGAGCAGGACGGCCGGCCCGGAACGCACCGAGCGGAACTTGATCCACTCGCTGCGCGCAGTGGCCCGCCAGCGAGTCTCGAGCGAGGCGCTGGCGTGCGGAGCGGTCCCCGCCTGCGCGCTCATGCCGCCACCGGAGCCGGAGCCCGGAACTCGACGCTCTCGCCGGTCAGCCGGAAATAGGCCTCCTCGAGCGAGACGGTTACATCGCGCAGCTGATGCAGCACGTGGCCCCGCTCGGCGGCCAGCTCGCCGATCTGCTTCGAGTCGAGCCCGAGCACGCCGAGCGTCCCGTCCGGCTCCATCGTGACCTGCGCTCCGACCACGCGCAGGTCCGCCGCCAGCCGTTGCGGGTCGGCCGCGCGGACCTCGACCCGCTCATCGGAGTTCCGGGCGATCAGCTCCGACAGCGGCGTGTCCGCGAGCAGCCGTCCCTTGCCGATCACCAGCAGATGGTCTGCGGTCAGCGCCATCTCGCTCATCAGGTGGCTCGAGACCAGCACCGTGCGGCCCTCGTCGGCCAGCGAGCGCATGAGAGTCCTGATCCACAAGATCCCGTCCGGGTCGAGGCCGTTGACCGGCTCGTCGAACAACAGCGTCCCCGGGTCGCCGAGCAGCGCCCCGGCGATACCGAGCCGCTGCGCCATGCCCAGCGAGAACCCGCCGACCCGCTTGCGCGCCACCGACGTGAGCCCTACCTGATCGAGCACCTCGTCGACGCGCCCGCGGACGATGCCATTGGCCGCGGCCAGTGCGTACAGGTGGTTGTAGGCGGACCGGCCCGGGTGCACCGCCCGCGCGTCCAGCAGCGCACCAACCTCGTGCAGCGGCCACACCGTGCCCTGGTACCGGCGCCCGTCCACCGTCACCGTGCCCGAGGTCGGCAGGTCGAGGCCGAGGATCATCCGCATCGTCGTCGACTTGCCGGCGCCGTTCGGCCCGAGGAACCCGGTCACGTGCCCCGGCTTGACCTGGAAGTCGATCCCGTCGACCGCGACGGTGTGGCCGTAAACCTTCCTGAGTTCCCGCGCTTCGATCATGCGCCGCTCCCGTTCCTTTCGCTCATGGCAGCGACGCTACGAGCGGCAAGGCCGCGCCGGCCTCGGCCGAAGGAAGGAAACCCGGGATCAGCGCGGCGAAACCTCCTCCTCAAGAAGGAGGTCCGAACCTCGACGGCCGGGGCTTTCGGCGAAGTGATCGCTGGCGGGTGGCGACATCCCGCCGAGTGGTGTCCGGGCAGGGAGGCGCCCGGTACGGCTGGGTAGGTTTGACGTCGGGGATGACTGAGGGGAGGACTGATGGGCCGTGTCAACGACGTCGGGGGGATGCAGGGCTTCCCCCCGGTGCGTGAGGAGACCGGCGAGCCGCCCTTTCACGCCGACTGGGAGGCGCACGTGTTCGCTCTCAACCGGGCGCTGATCGGCCGTGGCGTCTACAACCTCGATGAGTTCCGGGACGCGATCGAGCGGATACCGCCTCAGGAGTATCTGGCGGCGTCCTACTACGAGAAGTGGCTTCGCGCCATCACCATGCTGCTGGCCGCGAGAGGTGTCTTGACCGAGGAGGAGATGGCTGGTGGCTGAGCTGTTCAGTCCGGGGGACCGGGTCTGGGCGGACCGCGCCGATCCGCCGTATCACACCCGGCTGCCGCGGTATGCGCGTGGCGCCATTGGCACGGTCGTGGAACGGCAGGGCTGCTATCCGCTGCCGGACCGCCGGGCCAGGCAGCTCCCCGCAGAGCCCGAGCCGGTCTATACGGTCCGCTTTGCCGCCGCGGAGCTGTTCGGCGAGGGTGATCACACCGTGACCATCGATTTGTGGCAGAGCTACCTTCGCCCGGCCGGCCGGGCGGAACAGCGGTGAGCGGGGAGCACCCCGGCGTGGCCGCGGCGCTGGCCGCCCGGGTCCGCCGCCTTGAAAGCCTGCTGGAACAGCGCGGCCTGGTGGATCCCCAGGAACTGGATCGCGCCCTTGAGGCTTTTCTCGCCCGCGCCTCACCGGCCAACGGCACCCGGCTGGTCGCGCGGGCCTGGGCCGATGAGGGATTCCGCGCGCGGCTGCTGGCCGATGCCAACGCCGCGCTGCCCGAACTGGGCCTGTCCATGGGCGGCGGGCTCCAAGAGCAGCGGCTCAAAGTAGTCCAGAACACCGAAGACAGCCACAACGTCATCGTGTGCACGCTGTGTTCGTGCTACCCGATCGCGCTGCTCGGGCCGTCTCCGACGTGGTACAAAAGCGAGGCCTACCGATCCCGGGTAGTCAGAGACCCACGCGCAGTACTGCGCGAGTTCGGCTTTGTGCCCGGTCCCGAGGTCAGGATCAATGTCTGGGATTCCAGCGCGGAGTCCCGCTACATGGTCCTCCCGCGCCGCCCAGACGGCACCGAGGGCTTCAAGGAACAGGCGCTGGCGGCACTTGTCACCCGCAACGGCCTGATCGGGGTCGCTCCCGTATAAACAACCCACCCCACGGCTCACGCCCGGTATTGCATGAGGGTGCGGTGGCGCGGGATGGACTGGTGGGCGACGTGTGAGCGCTTGAGGGTCTTGACCGTGCATACCCGGGTTGTTAGATTCCGCACGGCGTTCTCAGGTCGTGAGGTGCCGCCTCGTCCTAGGCGAGGCCTGCTGTCGACAGCCCGGGGAGTCGGCCAAGCGAGGGGAGTTTGCGTGCGTACTGGTTTGTTAAGGGCTCGGGGAATGACCTGGAAGCTGGCCGTTCCGGCGGTATGCCTCGCGGCGGCCGGCCAGCTTGTTCTGTCCGGGCCGGCCTCGGCGACGCACACGGCGGCGCCCGGTCACCTCGTGGCCACCCCGCACAACATGCTGGACTGTAACGCGACGTTCTTCGAGCGGCTGTGCACCGACCCCCACGGACCGATGTACGCGGGTCACTTGGGCCGGTTCACTGACCCGATCACCCATCAGTACGTCGGTCATGACGAGCCGAGCGTCAAGTTCGAATCGACCACGCCCGGCTCGGGCAACACGATGACCTACACCCTGCAGTTGCCGACGGACCCGGCCGCGGCGCCGACCGCGAACGGCAGCGTCACCCACTACGCCGAACTGAGCGCGGCGCCGTGGTTCGGGCTGGGAATCTGTGACCCGAAGTCGTACCCGCAGAACCCGTGCAAGCCGCTGAGCGACAGCAACATCGGGACGAACACCCCGAACGCGGCGGGCGCGGCCTTCATGGAACTGCAGTGGTACCCGCCCGGCCTCGCGCCGGGAGATGGGTTCGTTGACTCGACGAGCTGCAGCAAGACCCAGTGGTGCGCGGCGCTGACCATCGACAGCCTGATGTGCACCTTCAACTTCAAGAGCTGCAACAACAACTGCATCGAGCCGGTCAACTTCGCGTTCATGCAGACCAACGGGGTCCCGTCCGGGCCGCCGAACCCGCAGCACGACAACGTGGGGACGTGGTTCGGGAACAGCCACACGCTGAAGATGAGCTCCGGGGACATGCTCACCGCGTCGATCAGCAACACTCCGGCCGGGCTGAAAGCCTCGGTAACCGACCTGACAACACATCAGACGGGGTTCATGGTGGCCAGCGCCGCAAACGGCTTCCAGAACACCAGCATTGCGGACTGCTCAGGGAAGCCGTTCGGCTTCCACGCCGAGTACAACACCGCAAAGCCACAGAACCAGACGCCCTGGGCGGCGCTCGAGGGCGGCGTGCTCATGCAGCAGGAGATCGGGCACGGCGAATCCTGCTCGTCGGTCACCAACAAACTCCCCGTCGCGATGACATTCACCGACGGTTCCTCGTTCTCCGACCCGCAGGTGTTCCAGACCTGCGTCGGGGGCATTGAGGGCAAGGGCAAGACGGGCGAGGGCCCATGCAACCCCACCACGGCTGTCTGCCAGCACGCCACGACCCAGGGACGGAACGGGCCAGTCGCCTGCCCGGTCAACAAGTTCAACTCGGGAGCGCTGTGTGAGTTCTCCGACGGCCATTGCTTCCCCAAGGGGAGCCGCCCGTTCTTCATCAACGGGGTGCAGACCACGGAAAACTCGCCGGTTGCCTTCTGCATCCAGAATGCCTTCGAGAACGGCGACCTCGATTTTGAGGGCAACAGTTACATACCGGACTGGCCGAACGGGAGCAGCAACTTCCCGACATCGTTCCGATATATCGGGCCATTTACCAACGGCCACGCGTACCCGAACATCCAGTTCGAGACCGACGCGGCCGCCTCCGAGGCACTCTGCCACCCCGCCACCGGCGCCGGCTGCACCGCCCCGCCGATCAGCGCCAAGTTCTACCCGTACTGGACCCTGACCAGCAAGGGCAGCGCCCAGGGGCAGTGCGTGTGGAACTTCGGCGCCGACATCGCCGGCGTCACGACGAACGACTTCGGGAAGGCCGCTGAGTACGGCACGCCCGACGTCGCGCGCTTCGGCGGGACGCTCACCAGCCCGGTGACGCCCAATCCGGCGCTGTCCAAGACCTGCGGCAAGTAGGTTCTGATCCACCGTCCGCCCGGTGGCCCTGCGGGGCCACCGGGCGGACCTCCGTCACACTGCAGCGCAAGAGCTGATCGCGAAGACCAGCACGGCCAAGGGCGCCGCTGCAGGTGCTCCGGGCTCCCGCAGCACGCCACTACACTCCGCAGCATGACGACCTTTGTCATCGTCCACGGTGGATGGGGCGGCGGGTGGGAGTGGTCGCCCGTCGCCGACATCCTCCGCAGGCACGGGCATCGCGCCTTCACGCCAACCCTCACCGGGATGGGCGAGCGTGACCATCTGTCGCATGGCGAACCTGTCGGCCTCGGCACGCACATCGACGACATCGTCGCGGTTCTCGAGTTCGAGCGTCTCCGGGACGTGGTCCTCTGCGCCGCCAGCTACGGTGGGATGCCGGCCAGCGGTGCGGCTGACCGCGCCGCTGACAGAGTCCGGCTGCTGGTGTACGTCGACGGGCTTGTACCCGTTTCCGGCCGGTCGGCCGTAGACCTGTTTCCCGCCAGGTATGCCGACATGATCCGCGACGGCCTTGCCGAACACGGACCGGCCTGGAGAGTGCCTATGCCGGCGGCACTCTTCGATGCGCTGATTCCAGCCGGGTCGGTGCCCGAGGCGGTTCGCCGGGACTATCTCGACCGGATCCGCGCCCATCCGGCGGCCTCGTTCACCGAACCCATCCATCTCACCGACGCCCTGGAGTCGGTGCCGAGGGCGTTTATCCGCTGCACGGCCGGCGGGTACGCAGAACAAGCTGGCGGCGATCCTGTGGCCGCGGGCGCCGCCCACGCGCTGGAAGCAGGATGGACCTACCGGGAGATCAACACGCCGCACGACCCGCAAGTGTTCGACGCTGAAGGTATCGCCCGGCTCATGATCGAGCTGACGGACTAGCTACCGAGACACCTTCGGCGAGCCGGGCGCCGGCTGGCCAGGCTCGGCACGCGGGCGGCCATGGGATGCTCGGGCTATGCGACGCCCTCGCCCGATGCTGACGAAGAAGCCGGTCATCGGCGCCGCGTTCTTGTGCACGGCCGCAGCGCTGCCGGGGTGTTCTGCGGCGTCACCGGCCGCTGGGTCTCCCGCCGCCGGGTCTCCCGCCGCCCCGGTTCCTTCTGCCAGCGCGGCGCTTGCCTTCACCATCGCGGGTGCCCGCCCCGTGCCGCCCAATGGAAGCCAGGACACGTACGCGCAAACGCCGAAGGCAGCGTGCGACGGCGCTAGGTTCGCGGCCGACGAGGTTCTGGGCACCAAAGTGGCCGATGGGTTCGTTGCAGCCGGATTCCTGGCATCGGCTGATCTGTTGACGCATTTCCTCCAGGGGAAGGGAACAGAGGTCGATTACCCGGCAGGGTCGCCGATCTCCGAAAAGGCGGCATCCAGCAGCGCCTTCCAAGCGGTGAATAAAAAAGTCCAGCGAGCAATCCTGCGCCAGCTGAGGGCCGGCAAGACTCGCGTCCGGCTCTCCCGAGCGCAGCTGCCGACGGTGGCGTTCGAGTCCAGGAACAGCGACCTGTACTGGGGATTTCGCGGCACGCAGGGGTTGACCGTCACCGGAAGCGTCAGCCGCAAGAACCGGCGGTACGCCGGAACCCTCTCCTACGTCATACGGGACAGCTACGGCTTCCCGGCCAGCGACACGCTCCACGGCTTCGGCGCGCCGATGAGGTACCTGCAGACCGCATGCGGGGCGCCCCAGCATCCGGGCGGAGCCCACTGGTTCCCCGACACCATCACGGTCATCGTGCCGTTCAACCGGCCGGCCCCGTAACGAGCGCGGCCGCCGGTTCCAGCCGGCCGCGCATGGCCTGGATTCCGCGGGGCCGGGTAGTGGTTTGTGCCGGAGGGGCGCAGACTGGTCGTAGCAGGTCTGCCGGCCGTGTGGAGGTGGCCGTGTCGGGTTACGAGACTGATGCACCTGAGCTGGTCCCGGTTCTGTCGCGGGGCAAGCACCGGAACCCGCGCCGGGGCGCGTGCTTCATGGAGTTTGCGTCGTACCTGGCGGGGGAGCCGTGGAGTGATCATCCGGCCTGCACGCATCCGCTGCTGGCCGCGCTTGCCCGCGATGTCAACGACTACACCTCCGATGCCGCCCGGGGCCGGCTGGCGGAGCTGATCCCGTCGGTGATCGGGCTGACCGGTGACGATCTGCACATCGATGCACGGATCGCGCTGGTGTGCGCGCGGATGGCGCTGCCGGTGGTGGCGGCCGCCCGGCAGCAGGTGCTAGCGGTGTCGGTGCTGGTGTGTGAGCGGGTGCTGGCCGACTTGGACGGGCGGCCGGCCGGCTGGCTGCCCGAGCCGAGCCGGGCCGCGCTGGCGCAGGTTCCGGACGCGGAGCAGTGGGCCCGCGGCTTCACTCGCGATCTCCCGATCACCGCGAAGGCCTTCCGCCGGCGCGCTGCGCCGTTCACCGTCCACACCGCGGCGGATGGAATCGCGCATGCGTGCATCCCGCAGCCCGACGGGATGCTTCATGACCTGCTTGTCGGCGCTATCGGCGAATGCGCCGCGTGGACCGCCCCTGGCGCCAGGCGCGGCATTCCGACGGCGGCAGTCACTTCGACGGCGGCAGTCACCCGCGAGCGCGGGGAAGTCTCGGCCCCACGAAACGGGGCCGGCCTCACCCAAGCCTGAGCCTGCCTGCCGTTATCACGCCTGCCACGAGAACGCCGCCGGGGCGGTGGCCGCGCCCGTCGCGGGCTGGCGCTGCGGCCGTGCCGGGATGAGCATCCAGGCACAGACTCCGGCCAGTGCTATCACGAGGGCGGAGTAGATCCAGAACGCCAGGGTGAGGCCGCTGGTGATGGTCAGGCCGAGCTGGGCGGCGCGGCTCGCGGAGATCCCGAACTGTGCCGGTGAGATGCTCTGGCTGGCCTGGATCAGTGCGGAAATCGCCTGAGCCGCCATGGGGATCAGCGCACCGGCGAGCAGCGCGGCACCCAGCCGGGCCGGCCGCCACAGTGCGGCGGCAACAGCGACCGCGACGAATGCGACCATCACGACGACGTTGCCGAAGATCACCGGGGCCGGGTTCGAGAAGATGTTGCCCGCGGTTACCGTCTGAATCAGCTGCGCGGGCGTCCGAAGTATGTAGCTGTCCCACGACGGGGCGAACGCCACGGCCACGCCGATCGCCAGCAGGGCGGTAATCGCCAGCGTGATGGCCGGGCGCCCGCGGCGGGCCAGTTGCAAGCTTGGGGCACCGGCGCGCCCGGGCGGCCAGGCAGCCAGCGCAGCGCCGGCGGTGCACAGCAGCCAGCCGATCAGCCCGAAGGCCAGGCCGGCGCCAAAGGAGCCGGCGCCGCCGGAGGCCACCGTGCCGAGATCGGCGAGGAAGTAACCGACCGTGACGATGCTGGTGCCCAGTCCGAGCAGCGCACCCACTTGCCGCCAGGTTCCCCCGGCCACGATCAGCAGCCCGCTGGCCAGCCAGGTGGCCAGGTAGATCACGTGCGGGACGAGGTTGGCGGGGTCGCTGGCCAGGCTGGCCCCGGACAGATAAGGGGGGAACAGCCCGGTGATCCCGCAGGCCACACCCGCACCGAGCAGTCCGGCCGCGCCGATCGAAGTGTTCCGGCTGGCCAGTGGGATGTGGGGCCTGCTGAGGTGCACGATGGCCGCGGGGTGCTCGATGGCGGTGAACCGGGACCACGCCCCGGCCCACCCCTGCGGCGTCTCGGGCCACGCCTCCAGCGGATGCTCCTGTTGCCCTGCCACAGCCCAGATCCCGTAACCCTGCCGCCAGCGGCCGAGTTGGTAATTCGCGCCCCGGTACCAGATGGCCACGTTGTCCCGCACCGCACTCCGCCCTTCGCCGCTGCTCAGCATCAGGATGATCAGTTCCTGCCTGCGCCCACCGTAGGAGCATGATCTGAGGGCAAGCTGGATGCCGGGTCAATGCTCCCTGTCCGGTTGCCGGGCCGGCGGCTGTGCGTGCGGCCGCGAAGAGATGTGAGGCACCGGTACATGTCCGCTCACGGACGCGTTTCCCCCGTGCTGGCGGCTCGCTCGAGGGCATCGAGGATGAGGTCGAGCCCGATCTCGAATTCGCCGCCGTAGTGGTAGCCGGGCTGCAGGACGTGCTGGATGGTCAGCTCGGTGAGGTGGGGGTATGTGCCAGCGGCGAACTGCCCGAAGATCTCCTGCGCGACCTGTGTGGTCTTCTCCGGCGTGTCGAACGGAAGGCTGGCCTCCTGCAGCGCGAATCCGTAGATATAGCTGTCGAGCAGCGAGTAGGCGTGGGCGGTTAGATCGACCGGGAAGCCTGCCTGGCGCAGGCATCCGAGGACGGCGTCGTGGTGGCGCAGTGTCGCCGGGCCGGGTGATCGCCGTGACTCCATCAGGCCGATCGCCCAGCGATGGCGGGCCAGGACTTCGCGTGCCGAGATCGCCCGCTGCCGCATGGCCTGCTTCCATCCGCTGTCACCGGCCGGCAGGCCGATCTCGCTGAACACGATGTCGATCATGCCGTCGAGCAGGTCGCTCTTGTTGGCCACGTGGTTGTACAGCGACATCGCCTCCACCCCGAGCACCTGGCCGAGCTTGCGCATGCTGAGCGCCCCGATGCCGCCCTGGTCGGCGAGGGCGACCGCGGCTCGCAGCACCTGGTCGCGGCTCAGCGGCTCCCGGCGGGCCGCGGTGTGTTTGGTCGTCACCATCCGGTGTGCTCCTGTCCGAGGCTTGACGCGACTTACGCTGTAAGTCTACGATACTTACAGCGTAAGTTAAGGAGAAGAAGATGAAGGCCACACAGGACAGCCGGCCGGCGGTGCAGGCCAGCGCGGCACCCGGCCCGGCGACGATGCAGGCGATCGTGCAGCACCGGTATGGAACCGCGCCCAAGGATGTGCTCAAGCTGCAGCGGATCGCCACTCCCGCCATCGCGGCGAACGAGGTTCTCGTGCAGGTGCGGGCGGCCGGGGTGGACCGGGGCACCTGGCATCTGATGGCGGGGCAGCCCTACCTCATGCGGCTGCTGGGCTTTGGGCTGCGTGGGCCGCGCAATCCGGTGCCCGGGCTGGACGTGGCGGGCACGGTCATCGCGGCCGGCGCCGATGCCGGCGGGTTCCGGGCCGGTGATGAGGTGTTCGGCATCGCCCGCGGCTCCTTCGCCGAATACGCCGCCGCACGGGCGGACAAGCTGGTTCACAAGCCGGCCAGGCTCAGCTTCGCCCAAGCCGCGGCCGTCGGAGTGTCCGGGCTCGCCGCCCTACAGGGCCTGCACGCCGGGCGCCTCCGCGCGGGGCAGAAGGTCCTGGTCATCGGCGCTTCAGGCGGCGTTGGCAGCTACGCCGTGCAACTGGCCAAGGCCTTCGGGGCCGAGGTCACCGGCGTGTCCAGCACCGGCAAGACGGACCTGGTCCGCTCGATCGGTGCCGACCATGTCATCGATTACACCCGCGACGACTTCGCCGACGGCCGCCAGCACTACGACCTGATCCTCGACATCGGCGGGAACAACCGCCTCGCACGGCTGCGCCGGGCCCTGGCGCCCACGGGAACGCTGGTCATCGCCGGCGGCGAAGGCGGCAAGTGGACCGGAGTCGGCCGGCAGCTCCGGGCGCTGATGCTCTCCCCGTTCACCCGCCAGCGGCTGACCACCTACGTCTCCACGCACCGCCAGGCAGATCTCGACACCCTGCGCCAGCTGATCGAAACAGGCCAGGTCACCCCCGTCATCGGCGGGACCTACCCGCTCGCCGGCCTGCCCGAGGCCGTGCACCACCTCCACGCCGGGCACGCCCGGGGAAAGCTCGCCATCACCATCTGATCCGCCGGGCGCCAGGACGTGTGGCCTACCGGTCATCCGTCCTGGCGAC
>Ga0318563_10000957_pt1 | contig 12058 bp, 9 predicted proteins | sample GRESIP066b5f19_FD_203689 | JGI IMG/M metagenome (GOLD analysis project Ga0318563, IMG submission 203689) | Tropical soil microbial communities from Luquillo Experimental Forest, Puerto Rico - GRE.SIPMG.066b5f19 | ecosystem: Environmental > Terrestrial > Soil > Tropical forest > Bulk soil... | reverse complement strand
CCGCCGGGGTGTCGCTGACCGCGCAGCAGCCCGACAACAACGTGGTGCGCACGGCCATCGAGGCGCTGGCCGCGGTCCTGGGGGGGACCAACTCGCTGCACACCAACGCGCTCGACGAGGTGCTCGCCCTGCCCAGCGAGCGGGCGGCGGAGATCGCGCTGCGCACCCAGCAGGTGATCATGGAGGAGACCGGCGTGGTCAACGTGGCCGACCCGCTTGGCGGGTCGTGGTACCTCGAAGCGCTCACCGACCGCCTGGAGCAAGAGGCGGAGGAGATCTTCGCGCGGATCCGGGCGCTCGGCCCGGACGGCACCATGATGAGCGGGATCCTGCACGGCATCGAGACCGGCTGGTTCTCCGCCGAGATCGCCGAGGCCGCCTTCGCTTACCAGCAGAAGCTCGAGAAGGGTGACAAGAGGGTGGTCGGCGTCAACTGCCACGCCGACACGGTGGGCCAGCCGATCGAGATCCTGCGGGTCAGCCACCAGGTGGAACGCGATCAGGTGGCCGAACTGGCGCGGCGCCGGGCCGAGCGCGACGGCGCCGCGGTGGACCGGGCCCTGGCCGCGGTGGTCACGGCCGCCAGATCGTCGGGCAACATGATCCCGCCCCTCCTCGCGGCCGCGCAGGCAGAGGCCACCCTGGGCGAGATCTGCGGCGTGCTGCGGGATGAGTGGGGGGTCTACTCCGAAAGTCCGGTGTTCTAAGCCGGCCGCGCCCGGGCCGGATGACATTCTGCAGCGAACGATTGCAGCCAGGGGATGGACCGGGCGCCGGGCGCTCTGGCACGCTGAACCGGACGCGGTTGGCGACCGTGAAAGGGTGGGGCCCGCCCAGGCCGGCAGTCCGGTGCCGCGGCGGGTCTCCGGAGGGACCACGGGCCGTTCGGGTCTGCGGCCGAGACGGGGATGAGAGACCATGCCGTACGTTGCGCTGATCGTCTGGTTTGTCACGGCCCTCTGGGGGCTCTACATGCTCATCGTGTGGCTGATCGAGAACGACGCCACCCGGCAGGGCAACTCCGCCAGCCGGCTGCCGCTGCCGGTGATCCTGGCCCATGTGGCACTCGCGGTGACCGGCTTCGGGATCTGGGTCGCCTACCTGCTGCTCGACCGGCCCGCCCTGGCCTGGGCCGCCGTGGGCATCCTGGCGGCCATCGCGCTCCTCGGGCTGTCCATGTTCGCCCGGTGGATCCCGGTCTACCGGATGGCCGACGACGAGGTCAGAGTGCCCGTGGGCGCTGCGCTGGGGGCCGGGCCTGGAGCCGCGCCGACGGCGGGGCCGGCGGCCGCGCCGGGAAGCCCGTCGCTCCGGGAACAGCCCGCAGAAGGCAGTTTCCCGCTGTTCGTCGTGTTGGCGCACGGGGCGTTCGCCACCTCCACCGTGGTCCTGGTTGTGCTTACGGCGCTCGGCGTCGGCGGTAGCTGACCGGCCGCGCAGCGCCGGGCGGCGCCCGGCGCGGTTTCGGCATGCCCGCGGGAAGCGGCACCCGAGGGCCCGGTGATCGGGCCCAAAGAACGCGCGGCATAGCGGACGGCGCGGGCCGTTGCCAGCTAGCCTCGACTGGACAGCCCCGCGGCACGGTGCGACAAGGGAGTTGCGCATGGGATCCGAGCTGCCCGCCGAGGTGGATCAGGCGATGATGGACGTGGCCCTGGCCGAGGCCAGGGCCAGCCTGGCCGTCGGGGGTGTCCCGGTGGGGGCCGCGCTCGCGGCGGGCGGGCGCCTGGTCGCCTCCGGGCACAACGAGCGGGTCCAGTCGGGTGATCCGATCGCCCACGGTGAGATGTCCTGCCTGCGCAATGCCGGGAGACAGGCCTCCTACCGCGACATGACGCTGTACACCACGCTGTCCCCGTGCCAGATGTGCTCCGGCGCGATCCTGCTTTTCCAGATCCCGAGGGTGGTCGTCGGCGAGGCAACCACCTTCGCCGGGGACCTGGAGTTCCTCCGGGGCTATGGTGTCACGGTGGTGCTGGTCGATGACCCGCGGTGCACCGCGGTCATGCAGGAATTCCAGGAACGGTTCCCCGGGGTATGGAGTGAGGACATCGGCGGGCGCTAGGGTCTCTGGCGCTGTGATGGGCGACGAATTCGCCGGCCTGCTTGCCGCTGCGCAGGGCGGCAGCGAGGCCGCGTTTACCCGGCTGTGGCGGGACGCCAACCCTGCCCTGCTGCGTTACCTGCGGGTGATCGCGCCCGGTGCCGAAGAGGACATCGCGGCGGAAACCTGGGTCCAGGTGGTCCGCGGCTTGTCGGCGTTCCGCGGGGACGAGCAGGCCTGGCGGGCGTGGCTGTTCACCACGGCCCGCCGCCGCGCGATCGACCTGGCCAGGCGCCGCGCGCGCCGCCCGGAGGCGCCGCTGGACGACGTGACCATGGCGCTGCTGCCCCGCACCGGGGATTCCGCTGAGGCCGCGATCGAGAACCTCGGCACGGCGGCGGCGATCGCCCTGGTGTCCGGGCTGCCGCGGCTTCAGGCGGAGGTGATCCTGCTGCGGGTCGTCGCCGGGCTGGACACCGAGTCGGTGGCCCGGCTGCTGGGCAAGAGCCCGGGAGCGGTCCGGGTGGCCGCGCACCGGGGGCTGCGCAGGCTTGCCGAGATCACCGTGGACGCGGGTGTAACGCTGTGACCGGGAACGACGTTCCGGATGATGACATGCTCAGCATCCCGCAGCCGCAGCGCCAGGACGGGTCCACAGTGGCGGACGCCGACTTGGCCGCGCTGCTCGCCGGGAAGGGCGCCGCCGCGGAGCTGCGGCCCGTGGCTGACATTCTTGCCGCGCTGACCGCCGAGGCTACCGCCGGGGAACTGGCCGGCGAGGCCCGGGCCCGGGCCGAGTACCGGCGCCGGCCTATCGTGCCGCAACCGCGGCGCCATGCCCGCCGCGGGCCCGCCGTGCCGGCCCCCTGGCTCCGTGCCAGGGTTGCCGCGGCCGCCGGGCTCGCGGTGTTCCTGGGGGGCGTCGCGACGGCGGCGTACGCCGACGTGCTCCCCGCGCCGATCCAGCGCTTCGCCCATGACACGATCGGCGCGCCCGACGCGCCGGCACGGCACCCGGCCGCGCCTGCGCGCAGGCTCGTCGCACCGGGGCAGTCGGCGGAAACCGGTGGCCCGGCGGGACAACAGCACTCCGGAACGGGCCGGGCGCCGAGCGCCCAAGGAACTCATGCGCGCGCGAGCGGCCAGGAGAACCAGGGCAGCGGCCAGGACCAGCAGGGCACCGGCCAGGGGACCCAGGGCACCGGCCAGGGGAACCCGCATGCCGCGGCACCGCCCGGGAACCCGCACCAGCCGGGGCAGCAGGGTAACCCGCACATCGGCGCCAGGCACCCGCGACGGCCGGCGCCGTCTGGCGGGCCATGAGGCGCTGAGACGGCAATACCCCGTCCCACGCCCAGGGTGCGGTGTGGCGGCGGCGCGGTGGGCCGGGTGGCCGGCCTAGCTAATCCCGGTCCACCGCTCAATTCCCCGGCCGGGCGGGCGCGCAAGCGCTCCGCCTGGCCTGCAGGAATCCCACTCAGGCGTTCGCGGAGCCGGCCCGCGGGCCGAAGTCAACCGCGGTCGTATTTGCGCCACTGATCACCACGGCGACGGTCTCGCCCGGCGCCGGCTCGCAGCGCCCGGAAACCAGGGCGGCCAGCGCGGCGCAGCCACCCGGCTCGGCCACCACCCGCAGCGTCTCCCAGAGCAGGCGCTGGGTTGCCGCGATGGCTTCGTCGTCGACCAGCAGCACCTGGGCCGCGTTCTGACGGATGATGGCGAAGGTCAGCTCGCCGACCCGGCGCGGTGCCAGCGAATCGACGGCTATGCTGCCGGCTGCCGCGTCCACCGGCCGGCCCGCCCGCATCGCCGCGGTCAGGGTCGGCGCGCCCTCCGGTTCGACACCCACCACCTGTGCCCGGCCGGCGTACCAGGCGGCCACCCCGGCGAGCAGCCCACCGCCGCCCACGCTGGCCAGCACCTGGGTGGCGGCGGGGGCCTGGTCGGCGAGTTCCAGGCCGAGGGTGCCCGCGCCGAGCATGGTTTCGGCCTGGTCGTAGGCGTGGACGCGGAGGGCGCCGGAATCGGCCGCCCACTCCTGGCTCGCCGCCAGGGCATCGGAGTAGATGCTGCCCGCCACGACCAGGTCCGCGCCGTAGCCCCGGATCCGGGCGATCTTGGCCGGTGAGGATACGTGCGGGACGTAGATCCGCGCCGGGATGCCCAGGGCGCGTGCCGCGAAGGCCACGGCGGCGCCGTGGTTGCCCCCCGACGCGGCGACCACCCCGGCCGCCGGCATGTCGCGGAGCAGCAGGTTCGCGAACGCGCCGCGGGCCTTGAAGGACCCGGCGTGCTGCAGTTGCTCGAGCTTGAGCACCAGCGGCCCGGGAGCCAGCCCGAAGTCCGCCCGGTCCACGGTGATCACCGGCGTGTGCCGCAGGTACGGCCGGATCAGCGGCTCCACCGTCTGGATTCCGTGGCGGGTGACGACGGTCCCGACGTCGGCCGCGGTGAGTTCGCGGTGCTGCGCCGGCGGTGCCTGGCCGGCGCGGTGGGGGGTGGTCATGCCCTCAGCCAAGCAGCCGCCAGCCGGCGCCGGCAACTCGCCTGCCCGGCACGCGGTACCGTGAGGCCATGCCGGGCATGCCTGATCACGGGGTGAGGTGCCCCTCGCCGCGGCTATGGCGGATGCGCTGCGCCGAAGTGATTGCCGGCGGCGGGGCGCTCGCCGTGGTCACGGGCACGGCGGCCGGGCTGGCGCTCGGCCGGGCGGCGGCAGTGACCGCCGTTGCCGTGGTGATCGCCGGCGCCCTCGCGGCGCTCTGGTTCGCGCGCAACCGGTTCCGGTCCTGGGTGTACCAGGAACGCGACGAGGACCTCATCGTCGAACGCGGGGTGCTGATCCACCGCCTGTCGGTTGTCCCCTACGGCCGGATGCAGTTCGTCGACGTCAGCGCCGGGCCCATCGACCGCGCCTTCCGCCTGGCCACGGTGAAACTGCACACGGCGGCCGCGGCCAGCGATGCACGGATCCCGGGCCTGGAGCGCGACGAGGCGGCGCGGTTGCGGGACCGGCTGGCCGCGCTCGGCGAAGCCAAGGCCGCCGGCCTATGAGGCGGGCCCTGCCCGGCGGGCCCGGGCGGCCGGGGCTGGGGGCAGTGGCGGCAGATGACGGTTGGCGGCGGCTGCATCCGCTGTCTCCGCTGGTGCGCTCCGGCCGGGCGGTGCTCGCGGTGCTGGCCCTGGCCGGGCTGTCCGGCTCGGGGCTGATCGGCAGTGGCGCCGGGACCCGCTGGTGGGACTTCGCGCTGGTGGCGCTCGTCGCGGGGGGAGCGGCCGTCAACTGGCTCGTCACCCGGTGGAAGGTGGACGGGGTCACCCTGCGGATCGAGACGGGGCTGCTTCGCCGGGACTCGCGGCAGCTGCCCATCGCCCGGATCCAGGCCGTGGACCTGGTGCGCCCGTTGCTGGCCCGGATGCTCGGCCTCGCCGAACTCAGGGTCCGGCTGGCCGGCTCGGGTGACGCCGACGGGCGGCTCGCGTACCTGCCGGAACAGGCGGCCGAGGCGCTGCGGGCCCGCCTGCTCGCGGCGCACCATGGCCTGGATCCCGCCACCCCAGAGCCCGCGGAGAGCGCGGTCACCTCGGTGCCCACCGGCCGGCTCGCCGGCGCGGCACTGATCCCCGCCGTCCAGCTGGCCGTGGTGGCCGTCGTCGTGGGCGGGGTCACGGCGGCAGTGGCTCCCGGCGGGCTCCTCGGCGTCGGCGCCCTGCTGATCTGGTGGCTGATCATCTGCGGCACCATCGCCTGGCGGCGGGTCTCCACCCAGTACGCCTTCACCGTGGCCGCCTCACCCGACGGCGTCCGGATTCGGCGCGGGCTGCTCGGCACGGTGGCCGAGACCATCCCGGTGGCACGGATCCAGGCGGTGCGGATGATCGAGCCGCTGTCCTGGCGGCCCCTGCACTGGTGCCGGCTGGAGGTCGACGTGGCAGGCCGTCTTGGCCACGACCGCCCCGAGGGCACCGGGGAGGTGCGGAAGGCGCTGCTGCCGGTGGGCAGCCAGGACGAGGCCGCGCGGCTGCTAGGGATCGCGCTCCCGGCCGTCCGCGACTGGCCCGTGCCGCGCCGGCCGCCGCGCCGGGCCGTCTGGAAGGCGCCGCTGAGCTACCACTTCCTGGCGGCCGGGCACGACGACACGCTGGCCGTGGCGGTCACCGGGCGGGTGCGCCGGGAGACCACCTGGGTGCCGCTGGCCAAGGCGCAAAGCGTGCGGCTGGCCCAGGGGCCGCTGCAGCGCCGGCTCGGGCTGGCAACCGTGCACCTCGACGCCGCGGGCAAGCGGGTCCGGGCCGAGTTCCGGGACCGGCCGCAGGATGAGGCCAGGGCCCTGGTCGGCGAGCTGGCCGCGCTCAGCCGAAGCGCCCGCAGGCGCGCCGCGCTGGCGGCGCCCGGGCCGCCAGATGCTGCCGGTGAGGCGGATGGCCGCGGTGCTGCCGGTGAGGCGGATGGCCCCGGCGCGGCCGGTCAGGCGGCGAGCGTGGCGTCGCCGGTGAACGCGTCCCACAGCGAGGCATAGCTGCCGCCCGCCGCGAGCAGCTCGTCGTGCGTCCCGACCTCGGCGATCCGGCCCTGGTCGAGCACCACGATCCGGTCGGCGCGGGCGGCCGTGGTGAGCCGGTGCGCCACCACCAGCGTCGTCCGCGACGCCACCAGCCGCTCCGCGGCCCGGGCCACGGCCGCCTCGCTGACCAGGTCCAGCGCGGCGGTCGCCTCGTCGAGCAGGAGGATGTCCGGATCGACCAGGTAGGCCCGGGCCAGCGCGATGAGCTGGCGCTGCCCGGCGGACAGGTTGCGGCCGCGCTCGGCCACCTCATGGTCGAAGCCGCCGGGCAGGCGGCTGATCATGTCCACCGCGCCCACGGCGCTGGCCGCCGCCCGGACCTCGGCATCGCTGGCCTGCGGCCGCCCGTAGGCGATCGCGCCGCGCACCGTTCCCGCGAACAGGAACGCCTCCTGCGGGACCACGCCCAGCCGGTGCCGGTAGCTGGCCAGGTCCAGATCGCGGATGTCGGTGCCGTCCACGAGGACCCGGCCGCCCGTCGCGTCGTAATACCGCGCCACCAGCTTGACCAGCGTGGACTTGCCGGCGCCGGTCTGCCCGACGAGGGCAACCGTCTCGCCCGGCGGCACGGTCAGGCTGACCCCGGCCAGGGCCTCCGCGGTGGCGCCCGCGTAGCGGAAATGCACGTCCCGCAGCTCGATCCGGGCCGGGCCGCGCGGTGCGGGCAGGGGATGGGCGGCCTGCGGCGTGGAGGTCGGGGTGTGCAGCAGTTCCCGGATCCGGCGCAGCCCCACGGCGGCCTGCTGGTAGCCGTCGAACACCTGGGAGATCTGCTGGACCGGCGAGAACAGCATGTCGATGTAGAGCAGGTAGGCGATGAGCGCGCCCGCGGTCAGCGCGCCGCTTTGCATCTGCCCCGCCGCGACCAGCAGCACCAGGGCGCTGGCCAGCGTGGACAGGGACTGCACGAACGGGAAGTACAGCGCGATGTAGCGCTGGGCCCGGAGCCGGGACCGGCGGTAGTCGTCGCTGCGGCCGGCGAAACGGGCCAGGTTGCGCTCCTCGCGGCGGTAGGCCTGGGAGATGCGCAGGCCGGCCACGTTCTCCTGCAGGTCGGCGTTGACCGCGCTGACCTTCTCCCGGGCGTCCTGATACGCCACGGACGCCTTGCTGCGGAAGACCACCGAGGCGACGGCCGCCGCCGGCATGATCGCCAGCACGGTCAGCCCCAGTTCCAGGTTAATGATCAGCAGTGCGGCCATCACCCCGGCGACCAGCAGCACCGAGTTCACCATGGTGATGAGCCCGGTCTGCAGGAACGAGGAGAGCGCCTCCACGTCGGTGGTCATCCGGGTCATGATGCGGCCGGACAGTTCGCGCTCGTAGTAGTCCAGCCCGAGCCGCTGCAGGTGCGCGAAGATCTTGACGCGCAGGGTGTAGAGGAGCCGCTCGCTGGTCCGGCCCACCACCATGGTCTGCACCACGTTGATCACCCAGTCGGCCAGGGTGATCAGCAGTGCCGCCGCCGAGACGGCGACGATGGCCGCCAGCACCTGGGCCTCGATGCCGTGGTCGATGCCGCCGCGGACCAGCGCCGGCATGGCGAGGTTGGCCAGCGCGTCGAGGCCGTCGAGCAGCAGCCCCACGGCGAACGCCACGAGGAACGGCCGCAGCAGGCGGCGCAGCGTGAAGTGCGGGTCGGGGGCACTGGCCGCGGCGTCGTCCACGCCGGGCTCCTCTGTCGCGGGCGGGAGTGAGTCCACCCTGGCCAGCAGCTCCGGGGAGGCAGGTACGCCGGTGAGGAAGCCCGCCGAGGCCGCGGTGCGGAGCTGGCCCGGCGCCGGCCTCTGCGGCGCCGTCGGCCGGGCCGCCCCGTCCCCGGGCTGCGGGGCGCCCGTTCCGGGTGCGGTTGCCCGGGACGGGGCCGGCCGCGCGCCGTCCGGTTCCGGCCCGGCAGGATCGTTTTGATAAAAGCCAAGCTCGCCGGCGTCGATGCCCTCCGCGTCCTCGCCCGGGCCGGCCAGCAGCAGCCGGTAGAGCGGGCAGTCCGCCATGAGCTCGGCGTGGCTGCCCGCGGCGACGAGCCGCCCTTCGTCCAGGACCGCGATGCGGTCCGCGAGCCGCAGTGTCGACCGCCGGTGCGCGATCAGCAGCGTGGTCCGGCCGTCCATGACCCGGCGCAGAGTCTGGTGGATGTCCGCCTCCACCCGCGGGTCCACCGCCGAGGTGGCGTCGTCGAGCACCAGGATGCGCGGGTCGGTGAGCAGCGCGCGGGCCAGCGCGACCCGCTGCCGCTGGCCGCCGGACAGGGTGAGCCCCTGCTCGCCCACCACGGTGTCGTAGCCCTGGGGCAGGCCGGCGATGAACTCGTCCGCCTCGGCCGCCCGGGCGGCGGCCACGACCTGTTCCCGGGTCGCGTCCGGGCGGCCGAACGCGATGTTGGCGGCGACGCTGTCGGAGAACAGGAAGCTGTCCTCCGGCACCAGCCCGATCGCCGCCCGCAGGGAGTCCTGGGTGAGGTCCCGGACATCGAAGCCGCCGACCCGGACCTGGCCGCCGCGCACATCGTAGAAGCGGGGGAGCAGCAGGGAGATCGTGGACTTCCCGGATCCCGCGGTGCCGACCAGCGCCAGGGTCTCGCCCGGCGCCACCCGCAGCGACAGGCCGCGCAGCACCGGCCGCGACGGGACGTAGCCGAACCAGACGTCGTCGAACTCCACCCCCGGGGTCTGCGGCGGCAGCGCTACCGCGCCCGGCCGGTCGGTTACCACCGGGCGGGCGTCGATCACCTCGAACACCCGGATCACGCTGGCCCGGGCCTCCTGGCCCAGCGTGACCAGCGCGGACAGTGCCCGGACCGGCCCGACCAGCGCCGCCAGGTAGGCGGAGAAGGCCAGGAACGTGCCGAGCGTGATGGACCCGCGCAGGGCCAGCCAGCCGCCCAGCGCCAGCACGCCGACCTGGCCGAGCGCCGGGATCGCCTGGAGCGCCGGGTTGTACTTGGCCATCAGCTTCACGGTGCGCACCCGGGAGCCGTACAGCGCGGAGCTGGCATCTTCGAGCCGGGCCACCTCCTGGCTTTCCTGCCCGAACCCCTTCACCACGCGCACCCCGGTCACCGCGGCCTCGACCACCTCCGCGACGGCGGCCGCGCGCTGCTGGGCGTCCCAGCTCGCCGGGAACAGGGTGCGCCGGGACCGCAGCGCGACGAACCACAAGCTGGGCGCGACGGCGAGCGCCACCAGGGTGAGCAACGGCGAGAGCACCGCCATGGCGATCAGGGAGCCGGCGAACAGGACCGCGCTGCCCAGCAGCATCGGCACCATGGCCAGCAGGCCCTGCACCAGCGTGATGTCGGAGATCGACCGGCTCACGATCTGGCCGGTGTGCAACTCGTCCTGGCGGGTGCCGTCCAGCCGCGACAGCGAGGCCAGGATCTCCGTGCGCAGGTCGTGCTGGACGTCGAGGGATAGCTGGCCGGCCCGGTAGCGGCGCAGGTACAGCGCGCCGAAGTTGACCAGTGCCGCGGCGAGCAGGGCGAGGGCCAGCGGCCAGATGGCGGCCTGCCCGGCGGAGGTGAGGTTGTCTACGATGGCCCGCTGAATCAGCGGGATGGCGACCCCCACCGCGCTGACCACCAGGGTCCCGCCGAGGGCGAGGATCACGTTGCGGGGATACCGCCAGCAGTATCCCGTCAGCCGCGCCATCCAGCCGCGCTCGCGCGGGGCGGCTTCCGCTACGCTCGCTGGGCCTCGCGCCTGGTCAATGGTCGTGTCCTGATCCGTGTTCTCCGGCGTGTTCCGGTCCGTCACCGCTTCCTTCCGTCCCCGGGGGCAGGCTCTGCCCCAACGAATGGCAACATCGCCCGGGCAGGCGGCATTTCCCGTCCTCGCCGGGTCAGCCGGCGGGGCCGGTTTCCGGCCCGCTCAGCCCCGTGCGGGGGCTTTCGCGGTGCCGTACCCGGCCGCGGCGCTGAATACGATCAGCGCGAACAAGGCGAACGTGATCACGTGGACACTGGTGCACAGCAGGCAGATGGCACCGATCTTGAACAGTTCTGCGTAGATCAAGTAGAGCACGAACAGGATGCCCACCACGACCGAGCCCAGCCGGGCCCACCGCAGCGGCGGCCAGGTCACCCGCCACAGCCAGGGCGAGTTGACGACCGCGAGGAACACGTAAAAGGCCAGGCCGAGCACCGCGACCGGGATGCCGAACACGTAGGACTGCGGGCTCGTGGTGACCTTCTCACAGTTGATCGTGCTGGTCGCCGGGCAGACCAGCGACACCGTGGTGTTGAAGTGGGCGATGGTCAGGTACAGCGACATGCCGAGGCCGGCCAGCGAGAGCCCCCAGGTGGACCACTGCAGCCAGGATGGCGGTGCGGCGGGGGCCACCGCCACGGCGACGGCCGCGGCCCGCGCGGGCGCGGCCGTCCGGCCCGGCCCGCCGTTCGCCGCGCGCCCGCTGCCCGGCCGCGCGGCCCGGTTGCCCTGGCGCTGGCCGGTTGCGGCGCCGGCCTCCGGCCGGCCACCGCGGGTGCCCTTGTCCCGGGACTGGGTCCCGCTGCCCGGCCGTGCGGCCGTGCCGGGCTTGCGCGCGGCCATCAGAGCCCGCTCTGCACGGCGGTGACGGCCGGCGAGGTGCAGACGTTGGCCGGCTGGTTGCTCGTCATCTTGCAGATGGCCCCGGTCATGTAGTTGGCCGCGCCGAGCACGCTCTGCGCGACCGGCCCGGCCGGGTCCTTGAGCGATGCGGCGATCTGGCTCCACGACATGCCCTTCAGCACCGAGGGGTTGTAGATGGGGGCCTTCAGCACCAGCTTGCTGCCGAAGTCGATGAACGGGTAGCCGCGGGTGCCCGGGTCGGGCTCGTACTTGGCCCAGATCGCATTCTGCTCGGGGGTCAGGTTCTGCAGCAGGGTCTTGCTGACGGTCAGGTTCTCCACCGGGACGAACGACAGGTAGGGGCTGTGGTACCCGGTCTTGTAGAACGTCAGCGTCGCGGTGTTCGGGTAGACGTCGTGAGAGGAGGAGTGGATGCCGCGCAGCGGGGTCAGCGTGCCAAAGCGGCTCAGCGCGACCGCCATGGACCAGCGCATGGCGGCGCAGTACGGGCAGTACTCGGCGCCGATGTAGAGCATCTGCGGCTTGCCGCCGCTGGTCAGCGCCGCGCCCGTGCCGGGGGTGAACGGCTGGCCGGTGACCGACGGCACGGCGCCCTTGCCCACCCTGTCCAGGGCGGCGGTTGGCACACCGGTGACCTGGCTGGCCACGCTCGCCGGGAGCAGGCTGCCGGTGGCCGAGGAACTGCCCCCGCTGGACGGCGAGCCCTGGCTCACCTTGACCAGGATGAAGGCAAGCACGACCACCAGGACGGCGATGATGCTGCCGCCAGTGATCAGGATCCGGTTGCGCCGCTCGGCGCGGTTGGCCGCCTCACGCTGCGCCGCGACCTTCTCGCGGGCGCTCTGCTGCTTGATCCTGGTTGCCTTGCCCATCGCCTGTCC
>Ga0318563_10000955_pt1 | contig 12076 bp, 11 predicted proteins | sample GRESIP066b5f19_FD_203689 | JGI IMG/M metagenome (GOLD analysis project Ga0318563, IMG submission 203689) | Tropical soil microbial communities from Luquillo Experimental Forest, Puerto Rico - GRE.SIPMG.066b5f19 | ecosystem: Environmental > Terrestrial > Soil > Tropical forest > Bulk soil... | reverse complement strand
CAGCTCGTGGTCGTACCAGCGCGCTCGTGGGCGACCCAGGCGGGCAGCACCACGGTCGCGTGCTCGAGGACGCGCCCGCCGTGGCCGGCGACCACGACCACGTCGCGCGCCGCCTGGAGCGCGGCGCCGGCGAGCTCGGGGTCCGGGCCGTCCGCGAACGGGTCGCACCCGATGAGCAGCACCGCGGCCTGCTCGCCCGAGGCCAGCGCGCGGAGCTGTGCGAGCGTGCCGCGTCCGGCTCGGGCGGGCGCGCCGCCCCAGCGCCGCTCGAACCACGCGCGGCCACGCTCGAGCGGGACCCGCCCGGGCAGGAGCCCCGGCACGAGCCCGAGGTCGATGGCGCCGGCCACGTTCGCGCGGCGCAGCGCGACGAGGAACCGCGCACGCGGGAGCGCGGTCGCGAGCCGTCGGATGGCCGCCTCCACCATCGCGCCCGACTCCGCGACGTTGGTGCGCCCGACGACCACGACGAGCCCGTCGCCCTGGTCGGGGATGGCGGCGCGGGCCCGGTCGAGCGCGCTCGTGTCCGCGGCCGGTCCCTCGGGGTGCGTGCGGAGGCGGGTTGCCGCGGCGTGATCGCCCAGGAGGGCGTCGACGGTGTCCGGCGCGTCGCCGGGTCGGACCCGCACGGTCGTCATGGCCACCTCGCTGATGCGCGAGGGGACGGTCGCCAGCTCCAGCAGCGTCGTGGTCCCGGCGAGGGCGGCCTGTCGCAGCCGCAAGAAGAGGACGGGCAGCTCGTGCTCGAGGTCGCCGGTGAGCACGAGGCAGCACGCCGCCGTGGTCGCGTCGTCGATCGTCGCGCGAGGGAGCGCGGCGACGAGGGTGGGGTCGAGCCCGTCCTCCAGCTGCGCGTCGACGCTGTCGGTGCGCACGACGCCCTTGAGCAGGCGGGACCACAGGTACTGCGCCTCGTTCGTGCACGCGGCGCCACCGATCGCCCCGATCCGGTGCGGCCCGTCGGCGGTCGCGTCACGGATGGCGTCGGCCGCGGCGGCGATCGCCTCGCCCCACGTGGCCTCGACGAGCTCGCCACCGCGGCGCACCATCGGCACCGTGAGGCGCCGGCGCGGGGAGGTGAGCGGGACCACCTCCTCGTCCTCGGGCCCGTTGGTCGCCTCGTAGGCGAACCGACCCTTGTCGCACAGCCAGCCGTGGTTGATCGGGTCGGCGTCGACCCCGAGCAGCCGGGTCACCCGGTTCGCGGAGGACTGCACCGCCACCCGGCAGCCCACCGCGCAGGTGGTGCACGTCGACTCCACCTGGTCGAGGTCCCACGGGCGCGCGGTGAACCGGTAGGGGGTCGCGGTGAGCGCCCCCACCGGGCAGATCTGGACCGTGTTCCCCGAGAAGTGGGACGTGAACGGCTCCGACGGGAACACGGCGACCTCGACGAGCTCGCCGCGCCCCGCGAAATCGATCTGCGCCTCCCCGGCCACCTCGGCGGCGAAGCGCGTGCAGCGGCTGCACTGGATGCACCGCTCCCGGTCGAGCAGGACGAGCTCCGAGAGCGCGATCGGCTTCTCGAAGTGCCGCTTCTCCTCGAGGAACCGCGTGTCGCCGGGGCCGTGGGCCAGCGTCTGGTCCTGGAGCGGGCACTCGCCGCCCTTGTCGCAGACCGGGCAGTCGAGGGGGTGGTTGACGAGCAGGAACTCGAGCACCCCGTCCTGGGCCTTCTTCACCTTCTCGGAGTCGGTGACGACGTTCATGTGCTCGGTGACCGCGACGAAGCAGGCCGGCTGCAGCGTCGGCCCGCGTGGCCCGTCGATCTCGACGAGGCACATGCGACAGACGCCCACCGGCGTCATCCGCGGGTGATAGCAGAACCTCGGGATGTAGGTGCCGGCGCGCTCGGCGGCCGCGATCACGACCTCGCCCGGCGCCGCCATCGCGGGCCGGCCGTCCAGCGTGAACGGGACGGTCCCCCGCGGCTCAGCCATTTGGGCACCGCCCGAGGTCGACGTGCGCCAGGAACTCGTCCTTGAACATCGCGATCGCAGAGACGATGGACGACGGGATGGACGGGCCGAGCGGGCAGATCGTCGTCTGCTGCGCCGGCCAGCCGAGACCGGGCGCGATGTTGTCGCAGACGTCCAGGAGCAGGTCGAGGTCCTCGTGCCGCCCCCCGCCCCCCTCGAGCCGCCTCAGGATCCGCTCCAGCCATCCGGCGCCTTCCCGGCACGGCGTGCACTGGCCGCACGACTCGCGCTGGAAGAACTTGGTGATCCGCCACGCGGCGCGCACCGGGCAGTCCTGCGGGCCGAAGACCACCACCGACCCCGAGCCGAGCATCGAGCCGTGCTCGGCGACCTCGTCCTGCCCCAGGGGCACGTCGAGGAGCTCCGGGCCGAACCACGGCGACGAGACGCCGCCGGGGATGAACGCCTTGACCGCGACGTCGTCGGTCGTGCCGCCGCCGAGCGCCGGGTCGTAGATGAGGTCGCGGAACGTGTTGTGCACCATCTCCAGCTCGTAGACGGCTGGGCGGCGGACGCGGCCGGCGAGCGCGAAGAGCCGGGTCCCCGTCGAGCGGCCCTGACCGAGGGCCGCGAACGCGCGGCCCCCGTTGGTCACGATCCACGGCAGGTTGGAGAGCGTCTCGACGTTGTTCACCACGGTCGGCTCGCCGTAGAGGCCCATGACGGCGGGGAAGTACGGCGGCTTGATCCGTGGGAACCCGCGCTTGCCCTCGAGCGACTCGAGCAGCCCGGTCTCGTCGCCGCAGATGTACGCCCCCGCCCCCGGGTGCACGACGAGGTCCAGGCTGAACCCTGAGCCGAGGATGTCGCGTCCGAGCGCCCCATGGGCGTAGGCGTCGTTCACGGCGGTCTGCACTCGCTCGAGCCCGAGCGCGAACTCGCCGCGCACGTAGAGGAACGCCGCGGTCACCTGGAGCGCCCACGCGGCGATCACGATGCCCTCGACCAGCTGGTGCGGGTCGCGCTCCATCAGCATCCGGTCCTTGAACGTGGCCGGCTCGGACTCGTCACCGTTCACGACGAGGTAGGCGAGGTCGCTCTTGCGCAGCATCGACCACTTGCGGCCGGCGGGGAACCCCGCCCCGCCACGGCCGAGCAGCGAGGCGGCGTCGACCTCTGCGGCGACGTCGGCCGGCGGCATGGAGAGCGCCGTGCGCAGCGCCGTGTACCCGCCTGTCGCCAGGTACCGCGGCAGCGCGTGGGCGTCGTCGAACCCCATCCGGGACGTGACGATGCGCGGCGCGTCGAGCTTGGCCATCAGCCGGACGCCCCGCCCGATGCGGCGGTCTCGAGGCGGACCCGCGTCCGCTCCGCGGCGACCTGCCCGGCCGGGACCGCGAGGCCGACGGTCCGGCGCACGCGTGAGAGCGTCCCGAACGGCGGGATCTCCGGGCTGCCGCCGCTCCGCAGCTCCGCCACCAGCGCGTCGAGCGCGGCGGGCGTCGTCGTCCGGACGAAGCGGCTGTTCACCTGGACGCACGGCGCGGCGTCGCAGTCCCCCAGGCACTCGCACTCCTCGAGGGTGAACGTCCCGTCGGCGGTGGTGCCGCCGACCGGCACCCCGAGCGCGCGCGAGGCGTGGTCCAGCAGCTCGAGGCCGCCCGCGAGCAGGCACGCGATGTTCGTGCAGACGCCCACCACGTACCGGCCGACCGGCTCGAGGTGCAGCAGGTCGTAGAAGGACGCGGTGCCCCGGACCTCCGCCGGCGTCGTGCCGGTGAGCGCGGCGATCTCCTCGATCGCGGCCTCGCAGAGGTACCCGTCCTGCTCCTGGGCGAGGTGGCAGAGCGGGACGGTCGCCGAGCGTGCGTGCGGATAGAGCGCGACGAGCTCCTCCGCCCGCTGGCGGAACTCCTGGCGGAGGTGGCGCGTCACCGGTCGACCTCGCCCATCACGGGGTCGACCGTCGAGATCACCGTGACGGTGTCCGAGACGAGCCCGCCGCGCATCAGCAGCGGGACCGCCTGGAGGTTCACGAAGCTCGGCCCTCGCACGTGCAGCCGGAACGGCTTCGCGGAGCCGTCCGAGACGAGGTACATCCCGAGCTCGCCGCGGGGGGACTCCACCGCCGTGTACGTCTCCCCGACGGGGACCCGGAACCCCTCGGTGAAGAGCTTGAAGTGGTGGATGAGCGCCTCCATGGACGCGTCGATCCTGCCCCTGGGCGGCGGTGTCACCTTCGCGTCCTGCGCGCGGTAATCACCCGGCGGCATCCGGCGCACGACCTGGCGGACGATCCGGACGGACTCGCGGATCTCGTTCAGCCGGATCGCGTACCGGTCGAAGTTGTCGCCGTAGGTGCCGACGATGACGTCGAAGGCGACCTCGTCGTAGCGGAGGTACGGCATGGAGCGGCGGAGGTCCCACGGCACGCCGGTCGACCGCAGCAGCGGCCCGGTGACCCCGAGCGCCAGCGCCTCCTCCGCGGTGAGACCACCGACCCCCTCCATCCGCTCGTGGAAGATCGGCTGGCCGGTGAGCAGGTCGTCGTACTCGTAGGTGCGCGCGTCGATCGTGTCGCAGATGACCTCGACGTCGTCCTGCCACCCATCGGGCAGGTCCGCGGCGACGCCGCCGGGACGGACGTAGTTGAGGTTCATCCGGAGCCCCGCGGTCTTCTCGTAGAACGCGAGGATCATCTCGCGCTCGCGGAGCCCGTAGATCATCATCGTCGTCGACCCGATGTCCAGCCCGTTCGTCGCCATCCACATGAGGTGCGAGCTCATCCGGTTGAGCTCGCTCATGAGCATCCGGATCCAGACCGCGCGCTCTGGGACCTCGACGCCGAGCAGCGACTCGACCGCCATCGAGAAGCAGAGCTCGTTGGTGATCGGGCTGAGGTAGTCCATCCGGGTGACGTTCGTCGCGCCCTGGACGTAGGTCAGCTCCTCGGCAGTCTTCTCCATCCCCGTGTGGAGGTACCCGATCACGGGCTTGGTCCGGAGCACGAACTCGCCGTCGAGCTCGAGCATGAGGCGCAGCACGCCGTGCGTGGAGGGGTGCTGCGGCCCCATGTTGATGATCATGGTCTCGTCCTCGGGACGCTCCACGTCGATCGCGCCGGGGTCGAGGACCGGCCCCTCCGGGAGGCGCAGCACCGCGCCGCTCTCACGGCCGAGCTGTGCGGGCGGGGTGTCGCGGCGCCGCAGGAGCTCCTGGGAGCCCTCGCTCGTGAGCGCGGTCAGGGGCTCCTCGCTCGGGACGCGGCGGACGGCGGAGCTGTCGCGGACGCCCGTCGTCATCTCGGCCCCGGGGCTTCCTTGAACTGGACCGGCACCCGGCCGACCCCGTAGTCCTTCCGCAGCGGGTGGCCCTCCCAGTCCTCGGGCATCAGGATCCGCGAGAGGTCGGGGTGCCCGACGAACTCGATGCCGAGGAGGTCGTACGCCTCACGCTCCATCGCCTCGGCGCCGGGGTAGAGCTCGAAGAGCGAGTCGACCCGGCAGTCGTGCTCGGGCACCTGGACGCGGATGCGGGTGCGCGCCTTCTGCGAGAGGCTGAGGAGGTTGACCACCACCTCGAAGCGCTCCGCCGTCACGCCCTCTGGGAGGTCGCGGCCGGGGTGGCCGAGGTAGTCGACCCCGCAGACGTCGACGCACAGCTCGTAGCCCTCCTCGCGCAGCGCCGCGACCGTCGACCTGTAGGCGTCGCGGCCCACGAAGCGGACCGTCTCGCCCCCGAGGCCGATCGTGGTCGGGGACGCCTCGATCGTCACGTGGGCGTCCCGAGCCGCACGGTGGACCCGAGCTCGGGCGTCCACGGGCTCTCCGCCGCGGGCTGCGGCTCGGGTGCGGCCTCCCGGCGGCGCAGCAGCTCGCCGGTCCGGATCTGCTCGTGGAGCGTGAGGATCGCGTGCATCAGGGTCTCCGGCGAGGGCGGGCACCCGGGGGCGTACACGTCGACCGGGACGATCTGGTCGACGCCCTGCACGATCGCGTAGTTGTTGAACATCCCCCCGGTGGAGGCGCACACGCCCATCGAGATGACCCACTTGGGCTCCATCATCTGGTCGTAGACGTTGCGCAGCACCGGTGCCATCTTCTGGCTGACGCGGCCCGCAACGATCATGAGGTCCGCCTGGCGCGGCGAGTTCCTGAAGACCTCCATCCCGTACCGGGAGATGTCGAAGTCCGCGCCGCCGGTCGCCATCATCTCGATCGCGCAGCACGCGAGCCCGAACGTCGCGGGCCAGACGGAGGCGCGGCGGGCCCACCGGACGAGGTCCTCGAGGCGGCCGGTGAGGAAGTTGTGCGAGAGGTCCTCGAGCGGCATGGTCCTACGCCGCCCGGTCTGACGGCTCCGCCGTGATCCTCGCGATCGTCGAGGTCGAGGTCCTCGTCGGTGTCCCCTTCGTCAGTCGCTTGACCGGTCCCCAGGACAGCGCACCCTCCGAGACCAGGAAGAGCAGCGTCGCGAACACGACCGCCGAGAAGAGGACGATCTCGACCAGGCCGAACTTGCCGAGCGCCTTGAACTCGACGGCGAACGGGTAGAGGAACACGATCTCGATGTCGAAGATCACGAAGATCATCGCGACGAGGTAGAAGCGCACCGGGAACCTCGGCGGGGTGTCGACCTCCGGCACGATCCCGCACTCGTACGGCGCGAGCTTGGCCTCGGAGGGCTGCTGGCGCGGCGCGAGCAGCCTGGAGGCGACGAACGAGGCCGAGGCGAAGAGCAAGCCGAGGATGAACATGCCCAGTAGCGGGAGGTACTGGTCCACGACGCCCGTTCTACCAGACCCCCTGCGTGGCCAATTTCGCAGATCGTCGTCGTAGGATCCGACGGTGCCCGGTGCGCCCCTGGACGATCTCGCGTCGTCGGTCCACGACGTCGTCGTCGTCGGCGCCGGCCCGAGCGGGGCGAGCTGCGCGTACTGGCTCGCCGACGCCGGGTGGGACGTCGCCGTCGTCGAGAAGAAGGCGCTGCCGCGCGAGAAGACCTGCGGCGACGGGCTGACCCCTCGCGCCGTCCGGCAGCTCGCCGACATGGGACTCGAGCCGCTCGTCGCCGCGGTGGGCCACCGCTACGAGGGGCTGCGCTCGGTCGGGTTCGGTCGCTCCATGGAGCTGCGCTGGCCGAGGCACCCGGTGTTCCCGTCCCACGGCTACACCATCACCCGGTTCGACCTCGACGCCGTCGTGGCCGACCACGCCGGGCGCAGCGGGGCTGCGGTCGTCTACGGCGTCGAGGCGCTCTCCCCCATCGACGCCGTGCCGCCGCTGAAGGAGGGGCGGCTCGGTGCGGCGGCGGGCGTGACCGTGCTCGACGCCGCGACCGGGCGGACCGCCGACGTCCGGGGGCGGTACCTCGTCGTCTGCGACGGCGCCAACTCACGGCTCGGCCGCGCCCTCGGCGCGCGGCGCCGTCGCGACTGGCCGCTCGGCATGGCGCTCCGGGGCTACTGGACCTCGCCACGCCACGACGACCCCTTCATCGAGGGCCACCTCGACGTCCGCGACGAGTCCGGGGCGGTGGTGCCCGGGTACGGGTGGGTCTTCCCGCTCGGTGACGGCCGCGTCAACGTCGGCGTCGGCCTGCTCACGACCGGACGCGCGTGGCGTGGATTGAACACGTCGAGGCTGATGGACGCGTTCGTGGCGCAGGCCGCGGCGTCGTGGGGGCTCACCGAGCCGGGGTGCCTCGGCGCGCCGACCGGCGGCAAGCTCCCGATGGGCCTCTCGATCGGGCCGTGCGTCGGGGACAACGTCCTCGTCGCCGGTGACGCGACCGCCGCCATCAACCCGTTCAACGGCGAGGGCATCGCCTACGGGTACGAGACCGGGCGGCTCGCCGCGGCGTCGGTGGCGACCGCGCTCCTCGCGCACGACGCCGCGGCGCTCGAGACGTACCGCGAGCGGCTCGACACGGCGTACGGCGAGTACTTCCGAGTGGCCCGCGCGTTCGTGCGCCTCATCTCCGAGCCGGCGGTCATGCAGGCATGCGTGGGGGTGGGGATGCGCTCCGAGTGGCTGATGGCGAGGCTCCTGACGATCATGGCGAACCTGCTCCGCCCGGACGACCTCGGCGCCGCCGAGCTCGCCTACCGCGCGATCCGGACCGCCGCCACGCGGGTGCCGGAGGGGGTCGTGGAGACCGTCCTCGGCGCGATCGAGCAGCGCAGCGAGTCGCGCGCGGCCGCGCCCGCCTGAGCCCGGAGCGACCGATGTCCGACGGCGTCGTGCTCGAGCGGGTCGTCGACCGCGCGGGAGCCGCACGGTGGCACGCGATCGAGTCGCGCGCGGCCCCGGTCGATTACGTCGGGCTTCCGGCGTCCCCGATCCAGGAGATCGAGGCGCTCGCGCTCGGCGCGCCGCGCTCGGAGCGCTCCGTGCTCTTCATCGCCACGAGCGACGGGGTCGACGTCGGGAACGCCGTCGCGTGGCTGCCGCTCCGCGACAACCTCGAGAGCGCGGCGGTGCTCCTCTCGGTCGACCCGGCGGTGCGACGCCGCGGGATCGGCGGGACGTTCGTGCAGGCGATCCTCGAGTGGGCGCACACCGAGCACCGCTCGCAGGTGCGGTTCATGGCCCCGGCACCGCTCGACGGCCCGGCCCCGAGCGAGGCGCTCGCGCGGCGGTACGGCGCGGAGGCAGCGCTCGAGGTCGTGCTCCGGCTCCTCGACGTCCACGCGTCCGACGACGCGGCGTTCGACGCGCTGCTCGCCGAGCACGTCGCGGGACGGGCGGACGGCTACGAGGTGGTGACCTGGGTGGACCGCGTCCCGGACCACCTCGTCGATGGCGCGGCGTACCTCCTCGGCCGGATGAGCACCGACGCGCCGATGGGCACGATCGAGTGGGAGGCCGAGGTCTGGGACGCGGCACGGTACCGAGAGCGGGAGGACGAGCTCTTGGAGCGGGGACGCCGGCGCATCGCCGCGGGCGCGGTGGAGCGCGCCACCGGGCGCCTGGTCGCCTACACCGACATCGGCGTCCCCATCACCGAGCCCGAGTACGCGGACCAGTTCGACACGATCGTCGACCCCGAACACCGCGGCCACCGGCTCGGGGTGGTGATCAAGGTCGCGAACCTCCGGCACCTGCGCGAGGCCGAGCCGCAGACGAGATGCGTGACCACGTGGAACGCGGCCTCCAACGCGCACATGGTCGCGATCAACGAGCTGCTCGGGTTCCGCCCCGCGCTCCGCTCCGTGCACTGGCTGATCGCTCGCTGACGTCCCGCAGCCGGCGTCGGAGCCCGGCCCGCGAGCGGGCAGGCAGCAGAATGGATCGATGGCAGCGCGTCCCCGTGCGTGGACGCGCACGGACCTCGTCGCGGTCGCGGCGCTCTGCGCGTTCGGCGCGGGGGTCCGGATCCCCGGCCTCACGTCGCGGGACCTCTGGTTCGACGACGCCTGGGCGGCGCTGCCCGCGCACGTCGGGCTCGCCGACGCGCTCCGGATGGTGGTGACCACCCCGCTGTGGACCCTCGCGCTGCGCAGCTGGATCGCCGTCGGTCCCGGGGACACGTGGTTCGCGCAGCTCCCCGCGCTCGTCCTCGGCGTCGCTGGCATCGCCGCGGTCTACGCCCTCGTGCGCGCGCACGGGCTCGGGCGCCTCGGCGCCGCGACGGCGGCGGCGATCGTGGCGGCGAGCCCGGTGGCGATCACGTTCTCGACCCGCGTCAAGGAGTACAGCTGCGACCTGCTGCTCGCGTGCCTCGTGCTCTGGCTGGCCGAGCGGTGGCGCCGCGACCCGTCCTGGGCACGGCTGGCCTGGCTGGCCGCCGCCTCGGCCACGTCGATCTGGGTCTCGGCGTCGACCGCGGCGATCGCGGGCGGCGCGGCGGTCCTCGTGGTCACGGCTGGCGCGGGACGCCGCCCTCTGCGCGCGCAGGCGGCGGCGCTCGTCGCCACCCTCGCCGTCGCAGCGGGCGCTGTGTGGCTCGCCTTCCTGCGGCACCTGCCGGGCCAGCTGCGCGCCAACTGGCGGACCCACGGCTACCTGTTCGGGTACGCGAGCGGGCACCATGTGGCGTTCGCGTTCGAGCAGACCTTCGCGGGGGTCGCCCACGGCCTGCTCGGGCTGCCGATCCCCTACACGTTCAACGTCTACCCGCTGCGCCCGGCGGTGATGACCCTCGCCGTCGTGGCCGCGCTCGTGCTGCTCGCGATCGCGCTCCCGCCCCTCGTGGTCGCGGCGCGCTCCCGCGGTCGCGCGTGCGAGCCGGCCCTGGCGGCGGCGGGCGCGCTCGTGCTCGCCGTCATCGGCACCCTCGCCGGGGTCGCGCCGCTCGGCGACGGCCGCACCGACGAGGCGCTCTACCCGGCGATCCTGCTCCTCGGCGTCGCCGCGGTGACCTCGCTGGTGCGCCGCGAGCGCACGGCCTGGGCACGCACCCACGGGGCGCGGATCGCCGCCGCCTCGGTGGTCGGCGTCGCGGCGCTGTGGTTCGGGCTCACCCATCTCGCCGCGTACCCGCCGACGGGGCTCTCCGGGGTGTGGGCGCGACTCCAGCCACGCCTGCAGCCCGGCGACCTCGTCGTCCTCGACGGGTACGAGTCGTTCACGTGGGGCGACGAGTCGCTCGGGCCGTGGACCGTCTCGTTCCAGCAGCTCACCGTCCCCTGGCCGATGGGCTTCCACGTCGCGAGCGACGAGCCCAGGGTCGTCCTCTCGAGGAACTACCTCCAGCCGGACGTCCAGTTCGCGCTGCTCCACCTGCGGACCCACCGCGTGTGGTTCATCGGGCCGACCAACGGCGGGTACTCGACGTCAGCGCCGCACGGCATCTGGACCCTGCCGTTCCCTTCGCCGGACCTCCTCTTCTTCCTCGGCCCGCGCGGGAACGGCGCGCACGGCTGGGTGCCGAGCACCCCGTGCTGCGGCGAGGGCTCCGGCTCCTACGCCTGGCTCTTCGTCTCCCGCTGAGCGCCAAGGGCGTCCCGGGCGATCGAGACGAGCGCGCGCTCCGCGGCGGCGCGCACCCGCGCGACGGGGTCGGCGCGCAGCGGTGCGACCGCGCCCGCGAGCACGTCGACGCGCCGGCGCGCCACCACCTTGGCCACCATCTCGCGGACCCGCCAGTGCTCGTCCCGCGTGGCGCGGCGCAGCACCGGGATCGCCTCGTCGCCCCAGACGTAGAGCAGGCCGCGCGCGCCCCAGACCCGCCCCCAGTAGGTGTGCTGCTCCGCCGAGAGGAAGAAGACCGCGCGCTCCCCGCCGAGCGCGTCGGTGGCCGCCGGGCTCGCCTCTCCTCCCTCGAGCATCACGCAGCACGCCGCGACCACGGCGGGCTCTCCCACCCTGCTCGCGTACTGCGCGATCCGGTCGCGCGGGTGGGAGAGCTGTCGGTCGTCCACGGTCGCGACCCTCAGCGGCGTCGGCGCGCGCCGCGCACGCCCCTGACCATCGGGCGCGCGCCGGCGAAGCGCCGCAGCGCGGCGACCACGGCCTCCCCGCCGCCAGCGACTCCCGCGTCGGGGACCTCCCAGCGGTACCGCAGGGCCCCGAAGCTGAGCGCGATCACGGCGACGCCGGCGTCGTGCGAGGTGCGCACGTCTCGACAGGCGATCCACGGGATCTGCCACGCGGTGACCGGGTCGCCACCGAGCTGGGTCACCCCGGCCGCGTCGATGCGCAGCTCGAGGTCGCGCACCGGGGTCCCCACCCCTGGCGCGGGCACGAACGTCACCCCGCGCGCGACCACCGTCGCGGTGTCAGCCACCGTCGGCCACCAGCGCGCACGCCGCGTCGTGCACCGCCTCGACGGTGCGCTCGATGCTCGCGTCGTCGTGCGCCATGGAGCAGAAGATCGCCTCGTACGCCCCGGGGGCGAGCGCGACGCCCCGGTCGAGCATCTGGTGGAAGAGCCCGGCGTACCGGCCGGCGCCGGCGATCGCCCGCGCGGCCTCCGCGTCGCGCGGCTCGTCGATCGGGTCCGTCCCCGGACCGACGAAGATCGAGCACAGCGTCCCGACCCGCGGCACGCACGCCGCGACCCCCGCGGCGGCGAGCGCCGCGCGCGCGCCGGTCGCGAGCCGCTCGACACGCGCGTCCAGCTCGGCGTACGCGTCGGCGTCCACCGCCCCGAGCACCGCGAGCCCCGCCGCGGTCGCGAGCGGGTTCCCCGAGAGCGTGCCGGCCTGGTACACC
>Ga0318563_10000954_pt1 | contig 12088 bp, 8 predicted proteins | sample GRESIP066b5f19_FD_203689 | JGI IMG/M metagenome (GOLD analysis project Ga0318563, IMG submission 203689) | Tropical soil microbial communities from Luquillo Experimental Forest, Puerto Rico - GRE.SIPMG.066b5f19 | ecosystem: Environmental > Terrestrial > Soil > Tropical forest > Bulk soil... | reverse complement strand
CTCCTCCTCCACCGCCAGGACCACCGCCAAAACCTCTCCGAACCTGCTCGCCAATCCTGGCTTCGAGCAGGGCCTCGCCGGGCATCCCTGGATGCCGGCGGGCTGGGACACGTCGAGCTCGGGGTTGCTCTCGGTATTCTTCGGGCGCGACACCTTCCTCGTTCACGGCGGCTCGTACGCGGTGAGCATCGCCAACCTCAGCACGCGCTGGGTGATGGCACACAACTGGAGCCAGGGTCTGCTGGTCGACAAGTCCATGTGGGGCAAGGACGCGGTGTTCTCGGTGTGGACGCGCAGCAACGGGCTCCAGGGCCGGGCGTTCATCCGCGCCGCGATCTATCGCGACACGGTGAGCAAGATGGCGAAGATCTGGAAACTGCCGCGCAGCCAGGCCCAGGACTCGCTCGGCATCCACACCGTCGATGACCCGCTGCTCGAGCTGGGCTGGCGCTACCAGTACTTCGTGGACGCCGAGACCGACTGGGTGCGCCGCGAGGTGCGGCTCTACATCCCGCCCACCACCAACTGGCTGCGCTTGAGCTTCGGCGTGCTCGGCACCGGTCAGGTCATCTTCGACGATGCCTCGCTGACGCTGGTCCCCGCCGCGCCGCCGCCACCGCTCCCGCTCCACCAGAACCTGCTCGCCGATCCGGGCTTCGAAGGCGACGCCACGGCGTGGGAGTTCTCGACCCCGCCCTGGGAGGGCATCCACGTCGATCGCGACACCACGCTCGCCCACAGCGGCCGCGCCTGCATCCACATGGAGGACGAGGGCCGCGGGCTCAACCTCACCGCGACCGGCGCCTGCCAGGCGATCGTCAACCGCGGCATGGCCGGCAAGCACCTGCACCTGAGCGCCTGGATGAAGACCGACAGCCTGCTCGGCAACGCCAACATCGCGCTGTTCTTCAAGACCCCGACCGGCATCGAGCACCCGGTGCCGGCGCTCTACTCGCAGACCCACGACTGGATGCAGGTCACGCTCGACGGCGACGCGCCGCCCGATACCTACGAGACCTGGGTGTGGTTCATGTACGAGTCGCCGGCGCCGGGCCGCGTCTACTTCGACGACTGCTCGCTCGAGGTGACCGGAGCCGCGGCCAAGCCCGCGCCGGCCGGGAACCCGGTCAAGAAACCGCCGGCCAAGAAGGCGGCGGCGGGAAGCCCCGGGGCGGGCAAGAAGCACTAGATGCGCGCCAACGCCGCGCCCGCGCCGGCGTTTCACTTCGCGACTTGACAGGTTGCCGGAACGGACACACACTTTTCGTTGCAGCTGGGCAGAAAGAACTCCTTGGCAAGGAGCTTTCCCACCCGACCCGAGATGGCGTTCGCTGCACGCGATCTGCCCGAAACGTGGCGGTGACCGGCGACACGAGCGAGGTGAGCCGGGAGCGGTCGCGCAAGGGACCAGCGGGAAGGGAGCTGTAAGGCGCTTGGGTTGCCGTCGCCCGCGGTGACTTCCCTCAAAAGGCGCCGAGTAACCCGGTCCCCTCTCTCCGTGTTGTCTCAGGGGATGTCCGCGCGGGTGGTTCCGCCGCGGCGAGGCTCGGGTCATACCAAGGCTCGACGCGGCACACCGCGCGGGCACTTTTTTTTGCGCCCCGGCCCCGCGGCCGCAGGCCTCCGGTGCGCCGCGCCGCCGGCTTGCGCCCGTGCCTCAGGGCCGCGCGGCGCCGCGCCGCGGCAGCGCCAGCGCCCGACGGCAGGTCTCGAGGTGGATACGCAGCGTGTCGTCGAGCCGGCGCGCGTAGCCGCCCCCCAGCGTCACCACCACCGGAATGCCGCGCGCCGCGCAACCCTCGAGCACCAGACGATCGCGGGTCGCGAGGCCCTCGAAGGTGAGGGCGAGCCCGCCGAGCTGATCGTCGGCGTAGGGATCGGCGCCGGCCTGGTACAGCACCAGCCCGGGCGCGAACGCCCACACCTGCTCGAGCGCGGGCTCGAGCGCCGCCCGGTAGGCCTGATCGCCGGTGCGATCGGCGAGCCCGATGTCGAGCGTGCTGCGCGCCTTGGGCACCGGGTAGTTGTTCTCCTGGTGGATGGAGAGCGTGAACACCGCCGCGTCGCCCGCGAACACGTGGGCGGTGCCGTTGCCCTGGTGAACGTCGAGGTCCACGACCGCGGCGCGGCGCACCCGGCCCTCGCGCGCCAGCACCCGGATCGCCACCGCCAGGTCGTTGATGTAGCAGAAACCCTCGGCGCGATCGGGCCCGGCGTGGTGGAAGCCGCCGCCCAGGTTGATCGCCGCGCCGCGCTCGAGCGCCTCGCGCGCCGCCCGCGTCGTGCCGCCCGCGGCCAGGATGTAGGCGCGCACGATGTCGTGCTCGAGCGGCAGCTCCGAGTAGAGCGTGCGGTGGGTGAGGCGCAGCGCCTCGAGGTCCTCGAGGTATTCGGGGGTGTGGACCAGCAGCAGCTCGTCCCGGGTCGCCGGGGCGGGCTCGAGGATCGCGCCCCGGTCGAGATCGCCGTCGGCCAGCAGACGCTCGCGCAGCAGCCGGAACTTGGCGACCGGAAAGACGTGGGGCCCGATGTCGCTGGCATAGCCCGCCGCATGGATCACCGCCGTCCCGGCGCTCATGGCGCGAGCGTGCCACGCCGCCGCCGGGCGCGCCAGCCGCGGCGGCGCGCCGGCGGCCCATCGGCTACACTCCCCCGCCTGCCATGACCGCGACACCGCCCACGCTGGCGACGGCCTTCCGCGAGCTCGAGCGCGCGCTCACACGCCGGCGCTGGGCGGCGCTCGGCCGTGTGGTCCAGGTCGAGCTGGCGGCGATCGCGGCGCTGATCGCGGCGTTCTGCGCCTGGCAGGTGCGCATCCCCCTCGACGGCATGGCCCGCAACGCGGGGCCCGGCGCGGCGGCGCGCGTGGTGGCGCTGCAGCTCGCGGCGCTGGCGGTGCTCGCCGCCGTCGCGGTGGCGGTGCGCACCGCCGGCCTGCTGGGCCCCGGCGCGCGCTCCGGCCCCGGCGCGGCCTGGCTTGCGCTGCCGATTCCTCCGCGCGTGCTGGAGCGCCACCTGCGCTGGGACGCGCGCCGTATCGCCGGCTGGGCGCTGGTGCCGGCACTGGGCGTGGCGGCGGCGGCGATCGGTCTGGTGCCGGCGAGCCGGCTGGTTCCGCTCGCGGGCACCTTCGTGCTGGCGCTGGTGGCGGCCGCGCACGGCGGCGCCGCCCTGGGCTTCGCGCTGGCGCGCCGCCTGCTCCCGCCCGCGCCGCCCGGGTCGCGCGCCGCGCGGCTCCACCCGGTCGAGCGCGCGCTCGCGCTGATGCCGTCGGACACCTCGTCACGCCTGTCGCCGGCGCGCTGGCGCCGGCGGCCGGCGTGGTGGGCGCTGGCGCTCAAGGATCTGCTGCTCTCGCGTCGCCCCACCGCGGTGCAGGGCCGGGCGCGCAACGCGCTGATCGTCATGGTGCTGTCGGCGCTCGCCTGGCGGCTGCCGGCCGCGCCGGGCGTGGCGCGCAGCGCCGCCTACCTGCTGGCGCTCGCGGCCGGCGTCACGCTGGCGGAATGGCTGGCCGAGCTGGGCGGCGCCGACCCGTTCGCATTCCTGCGCTCGCTGCCGGTCGGGCTCCGGTCGTGGTGGCTGGCGCGCGCGGTCGCGGCGGCGCTCGGCGCGGCGCTGCTCGTGGTGCTCCACGCGCTCGCGTTCCCGGCCCTGCCGGCGGGCCTCGAGCGCGCCTTCCTCGCCTGGGCCGCGGGCGCGACGTTCGCGCTCGGCCTGCTCGGCGCCCAGCTCGGCCTCTCGCTCGCGCCGCGCGCCGACCACGCGCAGCGCGTCCTCGGGGTGACGCTCGGCGTGGTCGCGGCGGCGAGCCTCATGATGCCGCTGCTCGGCTGGGTGGTGCTGCTCGCCGCCCTGATCCATTCGGCCACGCGGCTCCCCGGCCTGATGCGCCGGGCGGCGGCCTGATGCTCGAGATCGCCGGCCTGGGCGTGAGCTACGGCTCGCTCCTTGCCCTCGACCGGGTGTCGCTCGAGGTGCGGGGCGGCGAGATGGTGGGACTGCTGGGCGCCAACGGCGCGGGCAAGAGCACGCTGATGCGGGTCGCGGCCGGGATCCAGCCCGCCGACCAGGGCACGGTGCGGATCGCCGGGATCGAGCTGGTCGAGCGCCCGCTCGAGGCTCGCGCGCGCCTCGGTTATGCGGCCGAGGAGCCGGCGTTCTACGACGAGCTGTCGGCCGACGAGTTCCTGGCCTTCACCGCCACGGTGCGCGGGCTCGAGCCCGCGAGCGCGCGGGCGCGGGCCCACGAGCTGCTCGCCGCGCTCGAGCTCGAGGCGCGTGCGCACGAGCCGATCCGGCATTACTCTCACGGGATGCGCAAGAAGCTGTCGTTCGTCGCCGCAGTCCTCCACCGGCCCGCGGTCCTGCTGTGCGACGAGGCGCTCGAGGGCTTCGACGCGCGCGCCGCGATCGCGGCCCGCGACGAGCTGCGCGCCCTGATCGCGGGGGGCGGCGCGGTGCTGTTCTCGAGCCACGTCACCGAGACGGTCGAGCGGCTGTGCGACCGCGCGCTGATCCTCGACCGTGGCCGCCTGGCGCGCTCGCTTGCGCGCGCCGACTGGGGCGGCCCGGCCCCCGGCCCCTCGCCGCTCGAGCGCGAGTTCCTCGCCGTGGCGGGCCGATCCACCCCGATCGCGGAGGCCGGATGATTCGCCTTGCACCCGGCCGCGCGGCCGCGTGGCGCGCGGGCGCCGCCGGCGGCGCGGTCCTCGCCCTGAGTCTTTCCCTCGCCGCCGCCTGGCTCGAGCCGGCGCACGCCGTGATCCCCGACACGCCGGCCCAGGCGATCCTCTCGCACGCCGACACCCCGGCGCTGCTGCGCCAACGGCTCGACTCGCTGGCCACCGCGATCGCCACCTCCCGTCCGATCGACGCCGGCGAGGCGCGCTACTACATGGGATCGAGCTACCTGCGCGCCAGCCAGTTCGACAGCGCGATCGTGGCGTTCGAGGCGGCGATGAAGCTGCGCGGGGAACGCCAGGAGCTGCTGGCGTTCGCCGACGCGTGCTTCCTGCGCGCGAAGCCCGGCGACGGCGAGGCGGCGCTGCGCCGCCTGCAGGGCGCGCTGGGCGAGACCTCCGGCGAGCCGGGGCGCAGCCAGGCGATGGTGCGCAACCGGATCGCCTGGGCCTACTTCCTCGCCGGGCACGCCGACAGCGCGGCGTTCCAGTTCGGCGGCGACGACGAGGATCTGTCGGGCGGCCTCGAGTGGCGCTATCGCAAGGGCGTGGTGCGGCTCGGCCAGGGCGACGCGGAGGGCGCGTTCCGCCTGCTGTGGCCGGTGGCGCTGGCCTCGCGCATGCAGGACGAGGAGGTCATGACCCGGATCCAGCAGGCCGCCGCCAAGACCGGTCACGACGACCAGGTCACCGCGATGATCACCGCCGAGCTCCACAGCCGCGACGCGCGCGAGCAGCGCCTGATCGAGTCGTGGGGCGGGCGGCGGGTGCGCTTCGAGGCCGACGATCGCTTCTCGCTGGTGGGCTTCGTGGTGCCGGCGTCGCGACGCGCGACGCGTCCGCCCGGCGCGGTGATCCTGATGGCGGCCGACGACACGCTGCCGGTCTACGACAGCCTGTTGGTCGCGCTGCGCGACCACGGCGTCTCGACGATCGTGGTGCCGCCGCGCGGCTCCAGCTGGTCGGTGGCGCCATCCTGCCCGCTCCCCGATGCCTGGGCGGGGCGCGAGGAACCGCTCCAGCACCGCATGGCCCGCGACGTGCCGGCGGCGCTGCGGGCGCTGCGCGCCGCCACGCCCATCGACACCTCGCGGACGTTGATCGCCGGGGTCCAGTCGACGGTGACGATCGCCGCCGAGGCCGCGCGCGCGATCTCCACCGTGCGCGCCCTGCTCGCGGTGAGCCCGCTGGTCGCCGCGGTCGACCGCGGGCCGCTGCGCGCCACCCTCGCGGCCGCGCAGGTGCCGGCGTTCTACCAGATCGCTCCCGAGGACTTCGGCGCCAGCTACGACGTCACCGACCTGCTCTACCAGGCCGGCAACCGCTCCGCCTCGCGCGTCGTCGAGGCCACCACCGCCGGCCATGGCGTGGCGCAGTTCCGCGCCGACCACGCGCTCGGCAAACGCTTCGTCGAGTGGCTCGACGGCGCGCTCAAGACGCCGCGCGCGAAGGCCACTCGACCCGCAGCACCCCCGAAAGGATGAGCAGCGCGCCCAGCCACCAGCCGGGCGCGAAGCGCTCACCGCCGAGCGTGAGCGCGAACAGCAGCGCGAACACCGGCTCGAGCGCGAACAGGAGCGCGATGCGTCCGGCCGGGAGCACGCGCTGGGCCGCGACCTGGAGCAGCGGCGCGGCGACGCTGCCGGCGAGCGCGAGGTAGGCGAAGCGCAGGAGCCCCGGCGCGTCGAGCGCCAGGATCTGGGCCGGGGCACGGCCGGCGAACGGAAGCAGGGTGAGCGCGACGGTCATGGTCTGCACCGCGGTGAACGAGACCGGATCGGCGCCCGGCGCCCAGCGCGCCACCACCACGACCTGGAGCGCGTAGGCCACGGCGCCGAGCAGGGTCCAGGCCTCGCCCGCGCCCAGCGCCAGGCCGGGTCGCTCGCTCATCAGGAAGGAGCCGGCGAGCGCCAGCACCAGCCCCTGGAGCAGCGCTGCCGACGGGCGCTGGCCGAGCAGCGGCCAGGCGAACAGCGCCGCCAGCACCGTGCCCACGCAGGTCAGGAACGCCGAGCTGCCGGCGCGGGTCGAGGTGAGGCCCACCGCCTGGAACAGGAAGCCGCCGGCGCCCAGCAGCCCCGAGAGCGCGCCGCCCCCCAGGGTCGCGCGCCATGCGACCGCGCCGCCCCGACCGAGGAGCCGGCGCGCCAGCCCCAGCGCGGCGAACGCCGCCGCGGCCACGACGAAGCGCGCGCACACCAGCTCCACCGGGCCCACGACGCGCAGCAGATCGCGCGAGGCGACGAAGGTCGCGCCCCACAGGAGGGTAGCCGCGACCATCGCCGAGCGCGCGGCCGACTCGCGGCGGCGGTCCACGGCCGGGACGCCCTACTCGGCGGGACCGCTGCCGCGGCGCCGGCGCGGCGCGCGGGCCTGGCGCAGCGCGAACGACAGGCTCTCGAGCTCGACCGTCATGTCGACGGTGCGCAGCGCCACACCCTCGGGCACGAACAGCTTGCGCGGCGCGAAGTTGAGGATGCCGCGCACCCCGGCGGCCACCAGCGCCTCGGCGACCTCCTGGGCGGCCTTGAGCGGGGTGGCGATGACGCCGATCTCGATGCCGAGCGTGGCGGCGGCGGGCAGCGCCGCCGCGTCCAGCACGGTGAGGCCGCTGAGCTTCTGGCCGATGCGTGCCGGGTCGCGGTCGTAGATCGCGACGATGTCGAAGCCCTGGGCGGCGAAGCCGCGATAGGCGAGCAGGGCCGAGCCGATGTGCCCGGCGCCGACCAGCGCGACGCGCCAGCGCCGGTCGAGGCCCAGGATGGAGCGGATCTCCTCGCGCAGATGGGCGACGTTGTAGCCCAGCCCGCGGCGCCCGAACGAGCCGAAGTACGAGAGATCCTTGCGCACCTGGGCCGAGGTGATGCCTTCGCGCTCGGCCAGCCGGCGCGAGGAGATCATGCGGCGCCCTTCGGCGTGCACCTCGTCGAGGACGCGGTAGTAGTGGGACAGGCGGCGGACGGTCGACTCGGAGATGCGTCCCATCGGTTGGATCACGACCCGTTGCGCGGCGCGGAGCTTTCCGCGCCGCAGGTGAATGTTTTCACAAGCCGGTCCGGCCGACGACCCCTGAGGCCGCCCCGCAACCGATGCTCGCCGGCGCGGCCGGGCGCGCGATCTAGCCCTGGGTCTCGCCGTCCACGTCGCCGGGCGCGGCGGCGGCCGCGCCGTCCGCGGCCGGACTGCCGCCCTCTTCGTCCTCGCTCACCACCCGCGTCACCGCCGCCACCGCGTCGGGCAGCAGCTCGCCTTCACCCGACGCGGCGAGGTTCACGAGCCGCACGCCCTGGGTGTTGCGGCCCAGCACCGAAATGCCCTTGACCGGCATGCGGATCATCTGGCCCGAGCGGGTGATGATCATCAGCTCGTCGCCGTCGACGACCTCCTTGAGCGCCACGACGTTGCCGTTGCGGTCGGTGGTTTTGATCGTGATGATGCCCTTGCCGCCGCGATGCGAGACCCGGTACTCGGCGATCTCGCTGCGCTTGCCGTAGCCGTGCTCGGTCACCGCCAGCAGCGTCGCCTGGCGCTTGACCCCCACCATGCTGACCACTTCGTCCTCGGCGTCGTCGAGCGTCACCGCCTTGACCCCGTACGCGGTGCGGCCCATCGGACGCACCTCGCTCTCGTGGAAGCGGGTCGCCAGACCCTTCTTCTTCGCCAGGACGAGGTCCTGGGAACCGTCGGTGATGATGGCGTCGATCAGCCCGTCGCCCTCCTCGAGCAGCACCGCGTTGATGCCGGCTTTGCGCGGGTGGCTGTAGGCCGACAGCACGGTCTTCTTGATCAACCCCTTGCGGGTCGCGCACACCAGGTAGTGCTTGTCGTCGAACTCCTTGACCGCCACCACCGCCTGGACGCGTTCCTCGCGGCTCAGCCCCTCGAGGTGGTTGACCAGCGGCCGGCCCTTGGCCATGCGGCCCGCCTGCTCGACCTCGTGCACCTTGAGCCAGTAACAGCGCCCGCGGTCGGTGAGGATCAGCAGGTAGGCGTGGGTGTTGGCCACGAACAGGTGCTCGATGTAGTCCTCTTCCTTGGTGCGCGCGCCGATCACCCCCTTGCCGCCGCGGCGCTGCGAGCGGTAGGCGCTGATCTCCTGGCGCTTGATGTAGCCGGCGTGGGAGATGGTGATCACCATGTCCTTCTGCTCGATGGTGTCCTCGTAGCCGATCTCGCCCTCTTCGGCGGCGATCTCGGTGCGGCGCTCGTCGCCGTACTTGTCACGCAGCCCCTCGACCTCGCCGCGGATGATGTCGAGCATCTTCTGGGGGCTGGCGAGGATGCTGCGCAGCCGCTCGATGAGCTGGATGACCTCGAGGTACTCCTGCTCGACCTTGGCGCGCTCCAGGCCGGTGAGGCGCGCGAGCCGCATCTCGAGGATCGCGTTGGCCTGGATCTCGGTGAGCTTGAAGTTCGCCATCAGCCCGGCGCGCGCGGTGTCGACGTCCTTGGACTGGCGGATCAGGGTGATCACCGCGTCGAGGTGGTCGAGCGCGATCTTCAGCCCCTCGAGGATGTGGGCGCGCTTCTCGGCCTCGGCGAGATCGAACTCGGTGCGGCGCCGCACCACTTCCTGGCGATGGCGGATGTACTCGTCGATCAGCCCGCGCAGCGTCAGCACCTGGGGCCGGTTGTTGACCAGCGCCAGCATGATGGCGCCGAAGGTGGCCTGGAGCGGGGTGTGGACGAACAGCTGGTTGAGCACCACCCGCGGATTGGCGTCCTTCTTGAGCTCGATGACGATCCGCATCCCGTCGCGGTCGGACTCGTCGCGCAGGTCGCTGATTCCGGTGACCTTGCCCTCGCGCACCAGCTCGGCGACCTTCTCGAGCAGCGACGACTTGTTGACCTGGAACGGGATCTGGGTCGCGACCAGGCTCATCCGTCCGCCCTTGCCCTCCTCGACCTGGACCCGGGCGCGCACCTTGATGAGCCCGCGGCCGGTGGTGTAGCAGTCGCGGATCCCCTGGGTGCCGTAGATGATGCCGCCGGTCGGGAAGTCGGGCCCGTGCACCAGCTTCATGAGCTGGGCCGGGGTGGCGTCGGGGTGCTCGATGACGTGGGCGATGGCGTTGCACACCTCGGCGAGGTTGTGGGGCGGCACCTCGGTCGCCATCCCGACCGCGATGCCCGAGCAGCCGTTGACCAGCAGGTTGGGGAGCACGCCGGGGAGCACGGTGGGCTCCTCGCGCGTCTCATCGTAGTTGGGGCGGAAATCGACGGTGCGCTTCTCGAGGTCGGCGAGCATCTCGACCGCCAGCGCGGTGAGGCGCGCCTCGGTGTAGCGCATCGCCGCCGGCGCGTCGCCGTCGATCGAGCCGAAGTTGCCCTGACCGTCGACCAGCGGGTAGCGCATCACCCAGTCCTGGGCCAGCCGCACCAGCGTCGGGTACACCACCGCCTCGCCGTGCGGATGGTAGTTGCCCGAGGTGTCGCCGGCGATCTTCGCGCACTTGCGGTAGCCGCGGCCCGGCGCCAGGTTGAGGTCGTTCATCGCGACCAGGATACGGCGCTGCGAGGGCTTGAGGCCGTCGCGCACGTCGGGAAGCGCGCGGGAAACGATGACCGACATCGAGTAGTCGATGTAGCTGGTCTTCATCTCCTCTTCGATATTCGTGTCGACGATCTTCGTGCGATCGTTCAGCGACATGTCATCTCCTCAGCGCCACGACCATTCGAGCCCGGCCGACATGAAGCGACCGAGCCGATCGTTGAACACGCGGTGGTACTGGACGAAACCGCCGGCGGTCGCGCGGTCGCCGAGCCGCGTGCGCCAGCCGCCGCCCAGGCTCCAGCCCAGCGCGCCCTGCGAGTAGAGCGGCGGTGCCGTTGGCGAACAGCCCGCGCGCCGGCCCGGCGCGGTTCGCGAACGGGTGCAGGTCGGCGGCCAATCCGGCGCCGGCCGTGAACTCGGCCGGCTCGCCGACCGCGCCCATGTCGAGCGGCAACTCGCCCACCGCCTGCCCCATGTCGTGGGCGAACAGCGCGGCGCCCAGGCCGATGTCGCTGCGCATCGGCCACAGCGCGCGCAGATCGAAGCTCGGGCCGCCCTCCGTGCTGTTGGCGATGATCGCGAAGGTGCGCCCGCCCGAGAGCAGCAGGCGCGGATGCGCGCCGACGGGCGCCGCGGCCAGGCCGGCCAGCAGGGCCGCCGCCACCGGGGCCCGCCACGCGCGCCCGCCGGCCGGTCGGCGCATCAGACGTCCAGGTTCCGGACCGCCAGCGCGTTCTCCTCGATGAACTGGCGGCGCGGCTCGACCTGCTCGCCCATCAACACCGTGAAGATGCGGTCGGCCTCGACCGCGTCCTCGCTCGACACCCGCAGCAGGGTGCGGGTCTCGGGATTCATGGTGGTGCGCCACAGCTGCTCGGGATTCATCTCGCCCAGGCCCTTGTAGCGCTGCACCGTGACGTTCTTCCGGCCGACGCGTGCGATCGCCTCGTCGCGCTCCTTCTCGTCGAAGCAGTAGATCTCGTCCTTGCCGCTCTTGACCATGAACAGCGGCGGCTGCGCGATGTAGACGTGCCCACCGTCGACCAGCCCGCGCAGCTCGCGGTACAGGAAGGTGAGCAGCAGGGTGCGGATGTGCGCTCCGTCGACGTCGGCGTCGGTCATGACGATGATGCGGTGGTAGCGCAGCTTGGCGATGTCGAACTCCTCCTTCACCCCGGCGCCCAGCGCGGTGATGATGTTGCGGATCTCCTCGTTGGCCAGCACCTTGTCGATACGCGCCTTCTCGACGTTGAGGATCTTGCCGCGGATCGGCAGGATGGCCTGGAAGCGCCGGTCGCGCCCCTGCTTGGCGGTGCCGCCGGCCGAGTCGCCCTCGACGATGTAGATCTCGCAGTTCTCCGGCGTGTCCCAGGCGCAGTCGGCGAGCTTGCCGGGCAGCGAGCCGCCGTCGAGGATGGTCTTGCGCCGCGCCAACTCGCGCGCCTTGCGCGCCGCCTCGCGGGCGCGCGCCGCGGCCAGCATCTTCTCGATGATCTTGCGCGCCACCGAGGGGTTCTCCTCGAAGTACTCGCGCAATCCCTCCCCCACCGTGCTCTCGACGATGCCCTTGACCTCGCTGTTCCCGAGCTTGGTCTTGGTCTGACCCTCGAACTGCGGGTTCTGCATCTTGATCGAGACCACCGCGGTCAGCCCCTCGCGCACGTCCTCGCCCGAGACGCTGACCTTGGCATTGCGCATCATGCCCTCGCGCTCGGCGTAGTTGGTGAGGGTGCGGGTGAGCGCGGAGCGGAAGCCCACCAGGTGGGTGCCGCCCTCGATGGTGTTGATGTTGTTGACGAACGAGTGGACGGACTCGACGTAGCTGTCGTTGTACTGGAACGACACGTCGACCGCGACGTTCTCGCGCTCGCGCGAGAACGACACCGGCTTGGAGTGGAGCACGTCCTTGTCC
>Ga0318563_10000948_pt1 | contig 12118 bp, 14 predicted proteins | sample GRESIP066b5f19_FD_203689 | JGI IMG/M metagenome (GOLD analysis project Ga0318563, IMG submission 203689) | Tropical soil microbial communities from Luquillo Experimental Forest, Puerto Rico - GRE.SIPMG.066b5f19 | ecosystem: Environmental > Terrestrial > Soil > Tropical forest > Bulk soil... | reverse complement strand
GGTCAGGCTGCACCCCATGCCCGGGGGTGGGGCTGACCCCGCTGCAGGCCGGTCTCGCTCGCAATCGGGGACGGGAGAAGTGTAGGAATACATCCGTGGCGGTCTCGGCACCTCTCACCTTGCTGGTGGTGGACGACCAGGCGCTCTTCCGGCGCTCCCTGGAGGACCGGTTGCGTGGCGACGGCTTCCGGGTGGTCTCCGCGGGCAATGGGCTCGAGGCGCTGGAGATGCTGGAGGAGACGGCCACGCCCTGCCTGGTGCTGCTCGATCTGGTGATGCCGGTGATGAACGGGGTGGAGTTCCTCCAGGCGCTGGAGCGACGGCGCGATATCCGCCAGGTGCGGGTGGCGCTGGTCTCTGCCTACAGCGTGGTGGATCGGGTGGCGCTGGGATCGCCGCGCATCGTCGGCCGGCTGCACAAGCCGGTGGACATGGGCGAGCTGCGGCAGGTGCTCGACGGGCAGCTCGGCAGCGGGTTCGGGCGACCGCTGCTGCCGAACTAGAGGCCCGGCGGGAGACCGCGGCAGCCGGAGCCGCGCCCGAATCGGCCGGCGGAGCCGAGCCCGACGATCACCATCTGTCGAAACCAGAGAGTTCGACTCTCGGCGAGCAGCGGTTTGGGGTCCACCCGTCAGGAGGAGCTCGCGCGGTCGCTGCCCGGAATCGATGGACCGATCGCGCCGGTCCTCGCGGCGTTGCGGGGGGCTTGAGTCGCAAGGCACGACCGAGGTCGGGCCCGCTCGGGAATCGGCTCTGGTCGCGGGTCCGGGAGGTCGGGAATCGGCGCCGGTCGCCGGTCCGGAAGTCGGGCTCCAGGTCCGGGACGAGCACGCTCAGCATCGGTCGGAGGGAGAGGCGATGAAGCGACTCGCGCGTCCGGGCGAGCGGCCAGGAGGTCGAGCGTTCGGCCCCGGTGCCCGGCTCGCACTTCCGCTGTCCGCTCGAAGACGACATGCCGCCCGCCCCGCTCCAGGTCAACGGAGGTGGCTGGTGTCGTTCCACAGCCAGAGCGCGTCGGCGGTGTGCTCCTGGCCGAGCACGCTCAGTGAGGCGGTGGAGAGGGCGAGGTGCTCTCCGAAGCTGACCGGCTCTCCCAGCCAGCGGGCACCGATGACCCGCAGGATGTGTCCGTGGGCGAAGAGCGCCACGTCGCCGTCCACCTCTCGCACGCGGGCCAGGACCCGATCGGCCCGTTCACCGATCTGCTCCGGCTTCTCACCCCCCGGGCAGCCGTCGCGCCACAGCCACCAGCCCGGATCGTCGCGGAGGATGTCGGCGCGCTTGCGTCCCTCGTAGATTCCGTAGTCCCATTCCATCAGGTCCGGGTCGGCCACCGCCCGGTCGCCCAGCCCCGCCAGGGTGCAGGTGTCACGCGCCCGTGACAGGGGACTGGTCCACACCTGGGCGAAGCTCCACCGTGCCAGCGGGGCGCGGAGGAGCGTTGCCTGCCGTCGCCCTTCCTCGGTGAGGGGGATGTCTTGCCTGCCCGTGTGCTGGCCCGACTTGCTCCATTCCGTCTCTCCGTGACGGACCAGCACCACCCGGTTCGTGGGTCCCATCCGGCCTCCTCTCCTTGCAGGTGATCAGCACCATAGAGCGGTCCGTTGCGCGAGCGGTTAAGATGCGCCGCCCATGGAGACGCTGGTCCTCAGCACGGGATACGAGCCGGTGGCCCGCGTTTCCTGGCAGCGGGCGATCAACCTCCTCTTCCTCGGGAAGGTGGAGGTGGTGGAGGAGTACGAGGATCGGCTGATCCGCTCGGTGACCTTTGCGGTGAAGATGCCTTCGGTCATCCGCTTCCTGCGCGCGGTGCGGAACCGGAAGCGGGCCATCAAGTTCAGCCGGGAGAACGTCTACGCCCGGGACCACGGACGGTGCCAGTACTGCAACGCTCGGGTCACGCGGCAGGACGCCACCTACGACCACGTGGTGCCCCGGGCCCAGGGTGGGCACACCACCTGGGAGAACGTCGTCATCTGCTGCTTCTCCTGCAACCAGCGCAAGGGAGGGCGCACGCCGCCGCAGGCGGGGATGTCGCTCCTCAGCATGCCGGTGAAGCCGAAGCGGCTGCCCGAGACGTTCCACCTCACCTTCACCTATGAGCCGGGGATGCCGCATTCCTGGCGCAAGTTCTTGCGGGACGTGGCGTACTGGCACGGCGAGCTCGAGGACTGATCGCCGGGGGCCTCTGGCTCTACCGGCACACCCCGTCGCTGGTCCGGCGGGCGGTGGCCCGTGCGGTGCTGGTGGTGGTGCTCTGGCTCGCGGCGGTGAACGGCACGCTGAACTGGGTCGGTGGGGCAGGGGTGTTCCTCCTCTCCCCCTTCCACCTCCGCGCCCGGCTGGAGGCGCTGCGGCTGTACGCGCTCCACCGGCCGCTCTGTCTCTTCCGGGGCCATCCGGCGCTGCCCCCGCTGATCGCTGCGGCCGAGCAGCGGGAGCACCTGCCGCGCGGGCTGCTCCTCTCGGTGGTGGAGGTGGAGAGCGGGCTGGTCCCCCACCGCATCTCCTCCACCGGCGCGGTGGGGCCGGCGCAGTTACTCCCCTCCACGGCCCGCGGCCTCGCGGTGGGTGATCCCTTCGACAGCGCCGAGGCCATCGACGGCAGCGCCCGCTATCTGGCGATGCAACTGAGACGCTTTCGCTCCATTCCTCTGGCGGTGGCCGCCTACAACGCCGGGCCCGAAGCGGTGCACGGTGAGGTGCCGGACAACGCCGAGACCCGGGCCTACGTGGAGCAGGTCACCACCCGATTCGCCCGTCACCGGGCCGCGCTGGGGCGGGATCCGGGACCGCGTGCGTCGGGCCGGCCATCCGGCTAGGAAGGGCGGTCCTCCCCTCCATGGTGCTGACCAAGCAGCAGCAGCTGTACTCGTACCTCAGTGCCGTGTTCGTCGCCGCGCTGCTCCTCGGCGATCTGACCGGAGGGAAGGCCTTCGGGGTGGAGTTCCGGGTGTTCGGCCTCCACTACAGCCAGCCGGTGTCGGTGGGGCTGTTCTCCTTCCCGATCACCTTCCTGCTCACCGACATCGTCAACGAGTTCTACGGGACGAAGGGCGCCCGGTTCCTGACCCTGCTCGGGATGTGGATGGCGGTGTTCAGCTTCGTGGTGCTCAACGTCTCGCAGCTGCCCCGGGCGGAGGTGAACAGCTTCTACACCGATGCGGAGTTCAGCAAGGTCTTCGGCGTGGGCTCGAAGCTGTTCGTGGCGTCGATCATCGCCTACCTGTGCGGGCAGTTCCTCGACATCCAGGTCTTTGCCTTCTGGAAGGCGCTCACCCAGTCGCGGCATCTGTGGCTGCGGGCCACCGGGTCGACCATCGCCAGTCAGGTGGTGGACACCTTCGTCATCAACTATCTCTTCTGGTACGTCTTCCCCTCGGTGGGGAACTCCTCGCCGCGGCCGCTGGGGTGGGTCACCAGCAAGGCGGTCGGGGAGTACGTCATCAAGTTCATCATCGCCGTGGGCTTGACCCCTGCGGTCTACGGGGTGCACGAGCTGGTGGTCCGGAAGCTGGGCATTCACCCTCACCCACATGGCCCTGAGGCCCTGCCCACCCAGGCCCGGTCGGAGGGGACAGGGTAGGGGTAGGTCTGACGGGGGTTGACGTCTCACGCCAACGGGCGTCAGCGTGAAGTGGCGTATGCCCGAAGGTTCGATCCTCATCGTCGACGACGATGCGTTCGTGCGCACCCTGCTGCGGGACATGCTCTCCCCCCGGGGGTACGCGCTGGCCGAAGCGGAGAACGGGCGCGCGGCGCTGGCGCTGGCCGGGCCGCCGCCGAATCTGGTGCTCCTCGATCTACTGATGCCGCAGATGAGCGGGATGGAGGCCCTCGGTCAGATTCGCGACCGCTGGCCATCCGCCCGGGTGCTGGTCATCACCTCGATGGACAGCGAACGGTTGCTCGAGGAAGCGATGGAGGCCGGCGCGGCAGGGTACATCACCAAACCATTCCACCCGATGGAGATCGCCTCGGCGGTGGAAAAGGCGTTGGCTGCCTGAGAGGACTCCGGGACGCCATGGCCGAGTACTGGATCGGAGATTCGGAAGGCCGGGTGCTCGGGCCGGTCAGCCTCGACGTGGTCCAGGACCTGGTGAACACCGGGCGGTTGACGCAGATCACCCGTGCCTCGCGCGATGGGCAGAGCTGGGGTCCGCCCAATCTCTACCCCGAGGTCATGACCCTGCTGCTCAACGCTCCGGCGCCCGAGGCGCTGCTGCAGTCGGAGCGCCAGGAGGCAGCGCGGGTGCGGGAGCAGCTCCGAGCGATGCAAGGGCGGCCGCCGCACGAGATCTTCCGGCTGGAGCGCAACGCCTCGGTCGATGCGTACCGGAACGCCTTCTTCAAGCTGGTGAAGCGGTTCTATCCCGACCGGGTGCGGGCCCAGGCCCACGCCGATCTCCGGAAGGCCTACGCCGATGCCTTCCAGTTCCTGAGTCGGCTGATGGTGCACATCGAGCGCGAGCTCGACGCAGGGGGGCCGATCCGGCCGCTGCCCACGATTCGCGCCGTGCCTCCGCCTCCTCCACTGGACGAGGACGAGCCGCTGACGCCGACCGCGCTCACCCCACTGATGAAGACGCGGCCGATGGTGGTGGTGCCGCGGTCGGCGACGCCGCCCTCGCGGCCCGTGCCGGGGGGTCCGTCGCATCAGGGGCGGTACAGCTACCAGCCGCACGAGTTCGTCGGGTTCGAGCGCCGCGACGACCGGGTGGAAGTAACGGTTCGGGTCACGGCGCGGAACAGCGGAATGTTCACCGAGCATCCGCTGGCGAATCTCAAGCAGGGAGGCGTCTTTCTCGCGTGCGGGAAGTCGCTGCCGCTGGGGACGCTGGTGGACGTGGTGTTTCGCTTCGACAACGAGCGGCGCGAGGTGCGGTCGCGGGGTCGGGTGATCGTCGAGAACAGCGGCGGGGACCCGAGCAAGCCGCACGGCTTCGGGGTGCGTTTCATCACCCTGGTGGAGCAAGACCGCAGCTTCATGCAGCAGTTCGTCGAGCGCGCCGCCGCCCAGTCGTAGGCCCGCGGGCAGGCGGAGGGGCGAGCGGGGTATCGGCCCGCGAGGTATCAGAGACCTCGTAAATCGGAACTCGGTCTGCGAGGGGCCTCGGGTCCATCGAGTGACCGTGTCACTCGGAGTAGAGAGTCGTGTGACGGTCGACACTTGTGGGCGAGTTCGGGGAATCGTGCCTACCTCTGGGGCGGCCCGGGTTCCGAGGCCGGAGGACACCATGACCTTGGAGACGTTCCTGCTGTGGGTTGCCGTCGGCGCCATTGCTGGATTCCTGGCGTCGCTGGTCGTTGGGGGAGGGTTCGGGCTCCTCGGCGACATCGTCCTCGGCGTCGTGGGGGCGTTCGTCGGCGGGTGGTTGTTCCGGGTCCTGGGCTGGCACGCTCCCTTCGCTGGGCTTGCGGGGAGCGTCGCGGTCGCCTTCGTCGGCGCCGTTGTCCTGCTGCTCTTGTTCCGTGCGGCACGCTCGGGCCGTCCCCGAAGAACCTGACCGTCCGCGACGCATCAGAGATCTCGTAGACAACTGAAAGTGAAAACAGAATACACTCTCAGTTCATTCGAGGTATCTCATTCGAGGTATCAGAGATCTCGCGTGGTGGGATCACCGAAGGGGGCCGTCCCTGGCGCCCGTTGGCGGGCGACGCGGTACCGCGCGGACTCCTCGGTCGCGGTATCAAACACCTCGTCCGGCGAACTCCGTGCGATCCCGAACCCCTCCCGGTGCGCCCGGGCGCTGTCCTCGCTGCTGGGTCCTGAGCGCCTTCTGCGCCTGCGAATTCCTCCAGCCGCTGCCGGTTCACGTCCGGTTCGTGGTGTTACGCCACGCGCGCGAGTCCTCGAAGAGCACCAGCTCGGTCCGGTGGGCGGGACTCGTCTTTCCCCGCTGCGAGGTCGTCGAATACCGCTCGCGTCCGGAAGCCCCCGCTCTGGTCAACACCAGCCCAGGCGACTGGCTGCTCTACCCGCAGGGGCCGGGCGCCTCGGGGGTCTCCACGGCGGGGGTGCAGCGCCTGTGGGTCCTGGACGGAACTTGGCGCCAGACCCGGCGGATGCTCCGCGCCGTGCCTGCTCTCTTCAAGCTCCCCCGTCTCAGCATCGGCCCGCGGCCGACCGGCGTACGGCTGCGCGCCGCTCCCGGGACCGAGGCGCTCTCCACGTTCGAGGCGATGGCCGCGGCGGTGCGCCAGCTCGAGTCCCATTCGCTCGGTGAGGCACTGCTGGGAATCCACGACTCGGTCGTCGAGCGAGTGCTCCGCGCCCGGGGTCGCTTGGGCCTGGAACGGGCGGCATGACCGCGTCGGTGCTGACCCTGGAGGGCGTGTCGCGAAGCTTCGCGGGGAAGGTTGCGGTTCAGCCACTCTCGCTGGAGATCGAAGCCGGTCGCACGACGGTTCTCCTCGGAGAGAGCGGGAGCGGAAAGAGCACGCTCCTTCGCCTGATGGCGGGGCTGATCGCTCCTGACCAGGGCCGGGTGCTTCTCGAAGGGGAGCCATTGACGCTCGAGCGCGCGCCGATCTTACGGCGACGAATGGGGTTTGGGCTTCAGTCCGGCGGACTCTTCCCGCACCTGACCGCCGAGGAGAACGTGACGCTCCTCGCCCGTGCATTGGGTCGGCCTCCTGAGTGGAGACACGAACGTCTCGAACGTCTCCGCGCGCTGGTCCGACTCGGCCCGGAGCTGCTGCGCCGATGGCCGCTGGAGCTTTCGGGCGGACAACGGCAACGGGTCAGCCTGATGCGCGCGCTGATGCTCGAGCCGACCGTGGTCCTCCTCGACGAGCCTCTCGGCGCGCTGGATCCGATCACCCGCGTCGAGCTCCAAGCCGAGCTGGATCGCGTGTTCGCCGAGCTGCACGCCACCGTAGTCCTGGTCACACACGATCTGGCCGAGGCCGGCGCACTGGCGGACTCGGTGGTCCTCCTTCGGGACGGAACGGTGGTTCAACAGGGTCCACTGGAAACGCTCATCTCTCATCCCGCCGACCCCTGGGTGGCCCGGTTTCTCGCTGGCTCGCCAGGTCGAGGGGTGGGATGAGCCTCCTCCTGCTCGCCGCCCTGGTGGCTGCCCCGACACCGGTCGCGGTGGGCAGCAAGGTCTTCACCGAGTCGGTCCTGCTCGGGGAGCTCGCCACTCAGACGCTCACCGACCAGGGCATCGCCGCCGAGCACCGCAGGGAGCTCGGGGGCACCCGCGTGCTCTGGGAAGCCTTGGCTCGGGGCGACATCGACGTGTACCCCGAATACACGGGGACCTTGACCGAGGAAATCTTCGCCGGGAAGGTCCCGGCCGATCAGCTCGAGGCAGCGCTCGCAGCGCGCGGGGTGGTCCTCGGACCGGCGCTCGGATTCGACGACACCTACGCTCTTGGAGTCCGCCGCGAGGTCGCACGACGGCTGGGTCTGCGTCGCATCTCCGACCTCCGGGCCAACCCGACGCTGCGGCTGGGGTTCAGCAACGAGTTCCTCCACCGTGGCGATGGCTGGCCGTCGCTGCAGCGTGCCTACGGTCTTCCCCAGCAGGACGTCCGCGGGCTGGACCACGAGCTCGCTTACCGCGGCCTGCGCTCCGGCTCGCTGGACGTGGTGGATCTCTATTCCACGGACCCGGAAATCGAGGCCGAGGACCTGGTGGTCCTAGAGGACGATCTGCACCACTTTCCCGAGTACCGGGCGGTGCTGCTCCTCCGTGCCGATCTGGAGAGGCGGCATCCCGGAGCGATGTCCGCGCTGCGGCGCCTGACTGGCCAGATCGACGTGCAGACGATGCGAACGTTGAACGCCCGGGCCCGCATCGAGCGCGTCGCAGAGCCGGTGCTGGCGTCGAGCTTCCTTCGAAGCAGTCTCGGACTCGAGCAGGGTGCTGGCAGACTCGGGACCCCCGCCGAGCCTGGGCTGGTCAGGCGTTTGCTCGACCGGCTCGGTGAGCATCTGCGGCTGGTCGGAGTGGCGCTGGCCCTCTCGATCCTCGTCGCCCTTCCGCTGGGAATCCTCGCTGCACGACGGCCACGGCTCGGGCAGGCGATCCTCGCCGCCGTCGGGGTGCTGCAGACGATTCCCTCACTGGCGCTCCTGGTCCTGATGATCCCGCTCCTGGGGATCGGGACCTTGCCGGCGATCGCTGCTCTCTTTCTCTACGGACTCCTTCCGATCGTGCGAAACACCCACGCCGGACTCACCGGGATCGCCCCCGATCTGCGCGAATCCGCGGACGCGCTCGGCCTACCGCGCTGGGCTCGACTCTGGCGGGTGGAGCTGCCACTGGCTTCTCCCTCGATTGTCGCCGGAGTGAAGACCTCGGCGGTGATCGCCGTGGGCACCGCGACCCTCGGAGCGCTGGTCGGAGCAGGCGGCTTCGGTCAGCCGATCCTGACTGGCATCCGGCTCGCTGACACGCGTCTACTCTTGGAAGGAGCCCTTCCAGCAGCGGCGCTGGCCCTTGCGGTCCAGGCACTCCTCGACGGAGTCGAACGCCTCGTTGTGCCACGAGGACTCCGTCTGGCCGAGGAGAGCGAGCGTTGAGCGTGCGGCTGCACTCGGCCCAGGGCCGGGGCGTGCTCCTCGCCTCGATCCTGGGCTCGGGGATGGCCTTCCTCGAGGTGACTGCGGTCAACGTCGCACTGCCTGCGCTCGGTCATTCGCTGCATGCGAACCTGGCCGACCTTCAATGGACGGCGAATGCCTATCTGCTGACGCTCTCGGCGTTCCTGCTCACCGGCGGTGCCCTCGGCGACCGGATGGGTCGGAAGCGGGTCTTTTCTGCGGGGGTGCTGGGGTTTGCGGTGACCTCTGCGCTGTGCGGCCTGGCGGGTGATGTCCGGGTCCTCAACTCGGCCCGCGTGCTGCAAGGTGCCGCCGCCGCGCTGATGGTTCCGGTGAGCCTGGCGATGATGCGGGCCGATCTGGCCGAAGAGGATCAGGGCGAAGCCCTGGGGCTGTGGACCGGCATGTCGGGCGTGGCGGGGGCACTCGGACCCCTGGTGGGAGGGTGGCTGGTCAACGCCTTCTCCTGGAGGTCGATCTTCCTGATCAATCTGCCGCTGGCGTTGGTTGCGCTCTGGGCGGCGTGGCGCTTCCTGCCCGCCGAGGCCAAGCGTCGGCCCGGGGCTCCGCTGGACCTGGCTGGAACCGCGGCGGCAGCAGCCGCAGTGGGAGGGCTGACCTATGCGCTGATCGAGGGCCCTCCGAAACATTGGCCGACGTCGGCCCTCGGGGCAGGGCTGGTGGGCGCTGTCGCCGGTGTGGCCTTCGTGCTCCTCGAACGGCGCCCGGGTGCCATGGTTCCGCTGTCCTTCTTCCGCGTCCGAGCCTTCGCCGGAGCCAATCTCGCGACGTTCTTTCTCTACGCAGGGCTGAACTGCGCCCTGTTTCTTCTCGTGCTCCAGCTCCAGATCGGGCTGGGGCTCTCGCCGCTGGTCTCAGGCTGCGTCTTGCTGCCGGGCACGATCCTGATGGCCGTGCTCTCGCCTCTCGCTGGGCGGTGGGCGCAGGCGCATGGGACACGCGGGCCGATGGTGATGGGGTCGGTGATCACTGCCCTGGGGTTCGTCGCCTTCACCCGGGTCACCCTCGGGGGCGAATGGACCCTGGCGCTGCCTGGGGCGGTGCTCTTTGGGCTAGGTCTTTCCATTGCAGTGGCTCCACTCACCCAGACGGCGCTGAGCGCGATTGGCCCGGACCACGCTGGGGTCGCCTCCGGAGTGAACAATGCCATCGCCCGTCTGGCGGGACTTCTCGGGGTGGCGGCGATTCCCTGGGCGGCCGGGCTGTCGGGCATGGGCGCCGCGCTCTCACCGGAGCAACTGGACCGCGGCTTTCATCGAGCGATGTGGATCTGCGCCGGTCTCGGCCTACTGGCCGCCATCGCCTCGGCGGTCGGGATCCGCAGGGGGAGCGAGCGCTCGAGGCCTGCGGACGTTACGGCTCGATGATGAGGTGGAGTAAGAGATGGTAACGCTCTCGGTGCTGGACCTGGCTCCGGTGGTCGAGGGTGGATCGGTCGCGCAGACGCTGCGCAACACGGTCGAGCTTGCGCAGCTCGGCGAGCGCCGCGGCTACCAAAGGTACTGGCTGGCGGAACACCACAATCTTCCGGGGGTGGCCAGCTCGGCGACGGTGGTGGTCATCGGCCAGGTCGCCGCGGCGACCTCCAAGATCCGTGTCGGCGCCGGCGGAATCATGCTTCCCAATCACGCCCCGCTAGTGATCGCCGAACAGTTCGGGACGTTGGAAACGCTCTTCCCGGGGCGAATCGATCTCGGCCTGGGGCGAGCCCCCGGGACCGATCCGCTCGCAGCACAGGCGCTTCGGCGTACGCTGAACAGCAGTCCGGACTCCTTCCCTGACGACGTGGTCGAGTTGCTTGGATACCTGGCTCCGGCAGTGCCGGGGCAGCGGGTCCGCGCCGTGCCCGGAGCGGGGAGCGAAGTGCCGGTGTGGATCCTCGGGTCGAGCCTCTATGGGGCGGCGGTGGCCGGGGCGCTGGGTCTACCGTTCGCCTTTGCCTCGCACTTCATGCCCGCCCAGCTGATGGAGGCTCTGCATCTGTACCGGACGCGGTTCGAGCCCTCGGCGCGGTTGCGGAAGCCGTACGTGATGCTCGGGGTGAGCGCCGTCGTTGCTCCGACGGATGCAGAGGCCGAGCTGCTCGCCAGCTCGCTCGAGCAGGCCTTTGTCAGTCTGCGTCGAGGTCGACCGGGCCTGCTACCGCCACCGCGCCCCGGCTATCGACAGCAGCTGGCGTCAGTGGAGCAGGCGCTGCTGGACGAGGCGCTGGAGTGCGCGCTGATCGGGTCGCCAGCGCGGGTCGGTGAGGGGATGAGCGCTCTTCTGGAGAGGACGGGGGCGGACGAACTCATCGCGACCGCGCAGATCTTCGATCACGCAGCGCGGCTCCGGTCGTATGAGCTCCTCGCCGAGGTCCGTGATGAGCTCTCCGGGCGTTCCTCCTCGCTGACCGGCTGACCGAGGCGTCGCCCCGCTTGCGGGTATCGCTTGCGAGGTATCAAAGACCTCGTGAAGCCTTGGCGCGGTTTCTGCTGAGAGCGAGCCTCAGGGGGGTGCTCGCATGGCATGGCCACTTCGGATGTTTCAATCGACGCAGATCTACTTTGTCACGGTGAGGTGCTTTCAAGGGCGGCTCTTACTGCGTCCGTCGCATCAGACGAATGCCGTCCTGAGTGGTGTACTAGCCCGGGCGGCCAGACTCGGTTGCACGGAGCTCTTTGGGTTCGTTTTCGCTTCGAACCACTTTCATCTGATCATTCGGGCGCCCAGCGGCAACCTTCCGCGCTTCATGCAGTTCCTGCTGAGCAACATCTCGAAGAAGGTGGGGTGGCTCGTCGATTGGAAAGGGGCCTTCTGGGAGCGTCGGTACTCTGCAGAGCCAGTTCTGGACGACGATGCTCTCCTTGGTCGCGTCCGCTACGTCCTCGCCCATGGCGTCAAGGAAGGGTTGGTCCGACGGTGTGAGGAATGGCCGGGGCTGAGCTCCCTCTCGATGATGCAGGGCTCGCCCACCAGAGCCGTGAAATGGTTCAACTGGACGCGCCGGTGGCGCGATCGAACGGAGATGGATTCTCGGCGATTCAGTGATGAGTGGGCCGAGACCGAACAGCTGACGCTGACGCAATTGCCGAGTCTCGCTGAACGGCCCGCGGCAGAGGCCCGGAGCTTCTGTCGTGAGGTCGTAGCGGCAATCGAGAAAGAGGCGTCGCTCAGCTGGAAGACCGTCCTCGGCGTCAAGGCGGTTCTCTCGCAGGACCCGCAACACAGGCCACCACACCCGGCGAAGCGGCCACGCCCGATATGCCACACGATCTCACTTGAGCTTCGGCGTCTGTTTAGAGAGACCTACCGTCAGTTCGTCGCGCTCTTCCGAAACGCTTCGCCGAAATGGCTCGTCGGGAACCTGAAGACGCAGTTCCCTGAGGGGGCATTCCGACCGTTTCTATGGCCAGATCCCATCCGAGCTCTCGGCGCGTGACCTTTACCGGCGGTCGTGTGAAAGGCGACGTAGCCGCGGACCGAGAATCCGCGGACGAGGTATCAAACACCTCGTCAAGATGAAGAGCTCATCAAGCAAGGTCAGGTACGGAGGACACG
>Ga0318563_10000945_pt1 | contig 12149 bp, 6 predicted proteins | sample GRESIP066b5f19_FD_203689 | JGI IMG/M metagenome (GOLD analysis project Ga0318563, IMG submission 203689) | Tropical soil microbial communities from Luquillo Experimental Forest, Puerto Rico - GRE.SIPMG.066b5f19 | ecosystem: Environmental > Terrestrial > Soil > Tropical forest > Bulk soil... | reverse complement strand
CAGTACCGGGTATGCGTTGATTTTTCCTTCCAGGCCCTGAGTGAAGCAAAAAGAAAACTGGGTTCCAGAGGAATTTGTGTATTGTGTGATATGACCAACATGCCATTCAAAGACCAGGTCATGGATGGTTTTGTCTCTCTCAACACCATTTACCATATCCCGAAGGAAGAACAGGTGACTGCTGTCAAAGAGCTTTACCGCCTGCTGTCATCCAAAGGGAAAGGAGTCGTCGTTTATGACTGGTTCAAACACTCCCCCTGGATGAATTTTTGGATGCTGCCCTTCAGGGGTTTTTTTTTGTTAAGAACCGCATCCTGGATGCTGCTGGGAGGCTTTTGGGAACAAAGGGGGCGTCCAGAAGGCTTTATTTCTATGCCCACAGGCCTGAATTTTTCCGGGAAAACCTTCCGCCCTACCAGCTGAAGGTCTGGAGATCGCTTAGTGTTCACTTCATGAGGGTATACATTCATTCCTGGCTGTTCGGCAAACCCATACTGAACTGGATTTACAGCCGGGAGGAAAAGGATCCGGAAAAATGGGGCCTTAAGGGTGAATACCCCATGCTGGTCTTCGAAAAGGAATGAGGATCCCAGAACGTATACTCCAATCAGCCATTAAACATAAAATGCCCTGGAGATGGCAGGCAAGCCGGCCCCTGAAGGTATTTCCGGTAGCAATACTCCTCCATGGAGCACTTGGTAAAAGTTGATAACATCATCAGGGTACTCACTTCCCCGGTGATCTTCTCCTGAAGTCCGGTGGCTCCATCGGCCGGCGCCCTGCGTATGTTCGTAAACGTTATACTCTGCTCCCCCGGCGGAGTCCCATGGCTCTGCTGGATGGCCTTCCTATCTTACAGACCCTTCTGAACCTGGCACCCGTTCCGGGCGAAGGTTGTCACCCCATTCGGCGCACCTGAGAGCAGCATTGTCCAGCTGGGAATTTATCTGCCTTTAATTTGAGTTAAAAGCAGAAAACCCGGCAGGGCCAGGTTTTCACATATTTCTGGTGATGACTAATTTAGGGACCGGAAATCCACGGGTACCAGTTTGCTTACACCAGGCTCCTGCATGGTCACTCCATAAATGACATCCACTGTGCTCATCGTCATCTTGTTGTGAGTCACAATAATAAACTGCGAGTTCTCACTAAACCGGCGAATCATATTGGTAAACTTGCTCACGTTGGCATCATCCAGAGGGGCATCGACTTCATCCAGTATACAGAAAGGAGCAGGTTTAATCAGGTAGATGGCAAACAACAGGGCAGTGGCTGTCAGTGTCTTTTCCCCTCCGCTGAGTTGCGTAATGGAAGACGGACGCTTACCTTTTGGTTTGGCCACTATGTCTATACCTGTTTCTGCAAGATTATCCGGGTTTTCCAGGATGAGATCGGCCGTATCTTCATCAGTGAAGAGGGCTTTGAACACTTTTTGAAAATGCTCCCGGACCCGGTTGAAGGTGTCGAGGAACTGCCGGTTGGCCGTCGCCTCAACCTCCTGAATGGTCTGCAGCAGGCTATCCTTTGCTTCGACCAGGTCGCTTTTCTGTTCCTGGATGAATTCATACCTTTTCTTCATTTCCTGGAAAGCCTCGATTGCGGTTGGATTAACTTCTCCCAGGTTCTCCAGCCTTTTCTTCATCCGGTCTGCCTTTTCCTGAAGTTCCTCCGCGGGTGTCTCACTGGTTCTCGGCTGGTCAATTATATCGTCGAGATTGATCCTGAATTCCACGTTAAGTCTTTCCTTCATTCCGGCCAGCTGCAGTTTCAGTTCGTTGAGCCTGTCCTTGATTTCGCCCAGCAGGTGTTCTGTCTGTTCTTTTTCCTTGGTTTTATGCCTGAGCTCGCTTTCTTTCTCGCTGAGCCCGTTGCGCAGGTTATAATAAACCTGGTCGGCTTCATTGAGCTTTTTTTCTTCTTCTTCTTTCCTGCGCATCAGGTCCAAAAGTGCCTCTGTGGTCGTGTTGACCAAAAGTTCACTTTCTGCAATGCTCTCGCTGGTAATTTTTAGTTGCACAAGGTTTGTTTCAACCTGTACCCGCAGGTCATTCAGCTGGTTGTTCTTGAATTCCAGCTCCTGCTTCAGCCCGTTTATACGGCTTTGCTGCCTGGTGACCTGCAGGTTGAATTCGTTATACCCGGCGAAAGATTTATTGTAGTCAGCTTCTGCGTCCCTGTATTCAGATTCCGCATCCTGCATCTTTTCCGCAAGTTCCCCTGATATCACCTGCATTTTTTCCCAGTCCAGCCGGGTACCCGCTACGGCAATGCTGGCTTCCTGGCTGGAGGATTTCAACTCCGTAAGGCGGCTTTCCGATGATTGCTGTTGGGCAAGTATATTTTCTGCTTTGTTTTGCAATGAAAATACGAGATTGGTCAGGCGGCTGATCTCCTCCTGGGTTTGGCGGATGGCTTGTTCCTTCAGCTGTTCGTTGTAACCGATGACCTCATTGTGGGCAGCCTGGATATCCTCTTTCAGCCGGGCAACAATATTGTCCTGGATGTGAATCTCCTCCTGGAGTTTTTCGAGGTTTTTGGCCCGGCCTATCTTCTTCCCCTCGAACAGACCCACACTTCCTCCGGTCAGGGAGTATTTACCTTTCACATATTTCCCGCTTTTCTCCAGGATTACGGCGCCATTCAGGCCTGAGGAACCAAACCACTCTGCAGAAGGTTCGTGTTCTGCAATAAAAACATTCCCCAGCAAATGCTCAGCCAGGCTCCGGTAACGGTCTTCCACCTCGATGACATTGACGGCAGGAATCGTACCTTCCGGCTGGTCGTGCCCGGCCGGGTCGGATTCCGAGAATTTATCCAGCAGAAAGAAATTGGCTTTCCCTTTTTTGTTTTCGTCCAGCAGGTGAACCGCCTGAAGCCCCTCCCGCAGGTCATTGACAACATAATAATTCAGGTAAGGATCCAGGACATTTTCAACAGCTGCCCGGTAAGCTTCCTTCACATAGATGATATCTGACAAAATCGGAGCGGTATGATTCCAGTTGGGGTTATTGTGCAAAAATTTTACACTTTCCGGGTAGCCTTCCATCGAATCAATCAGGCTTTTGAGCAGATCGTGCTCATTTCTGCGGGAGTCCAGTTTCCTGTTTTCATCAGCCAGCAGCTGCCGCAGGCCTTCCAGTTTTTCCTGGGTGAGCAGGATTTGCTCTTTTGTCCGCTCGTGATGTTCCTGTAGCTGTACAAGATCTTTCTGGCGGGTCCCCAGTTCCTGATCCTTCAGCGTCCTTTCCTCCTCCAATTGTTTTAACTGACTTTCCCGGGCTGTTTTGTCCTCTTCCACCTGCTGAATGCTTCGCCTGAGGTTCTCTATGGTGGTGTCGGCTACGGCCAGCTTTTTTTCCAGTTCAAACAGGTTGCGCTGAACCTGGGCATTTTCGCTACGAAGTCCATCAACGGCCACCCTGTTCTGATCAAATATGGTCCGCGTATGGTCAACTTCGCCTTTCAGGGAGTCCAGCTGTTCTTCCAGTCCGGCGAGTTTATTTTCCTCCTCTTCAACCTGGCTGTTTGTGAATTCAATGCTTTCCTCAAGGCCTTTTGACTGCCCTTCGCTCTTTTGCAGAAATTCCTGGAGGCCGCCTTCCTTTTCAGTTAAAAAATTCAGCCGCTGGCTGGCAAGATTTTTTTCATTTTCCTTTCCGCGCAGGGCTTGCATCAGATCATTAAATGAGTGCTGCATCGACTGGAGAGCCCTTTCCTTGTCAATAAATTCGAGTTTTTCCTGCTCCAGGGACGCCTCCCCACGAGCAATCTCCGCCTCCAGCAGAACCTTCTTGGCAGTCTCCGAATCAGTTTGTTCGTTAAGGTCCTTGTAGGTAAGGTTGAAACCTTCCAGGGCCGCCTTGGCCAGTTCGATGCTGATCTCCCGGTATTCTTTTTTTATCTCAAAATATTTTTCGGCTTTCTTAGCCTGGTTCTCCAGGCTCTTCAGCTGGTTATTGATCTCAAAGAGGAGATCTTCAATCCTGGCAAGGTCCTGTTCGGTCGCATCCAGCTTCAGCCTGGCCTCCTTTTTCCTGGTCTTGTAAATGGAAATTCCGGCTGCCTGTTCCAGCATGCGGCGGCGACTGTTATCTTTATCCTTGATGATATCATCCACCATACCCAGTTCGATAATGGCGTAACTGTCCGTAGACACACCCGTATCGATGAAAAGATTCTGGATATCCTTCAGCCTGCAGGAAACATCATTCAGCCTGTATTCGCTTTCCCCGCTCTTGTAAAACTTTCGGGTGATGGTAACCGTATTGAATTCGGTGGGCAGCAGGTTCTTTGTATTCTCAAAAGTAAGGCTTACCTCTGCCAGTCCTGATGCAGAACGGCTTTTGGAGCCATTGAAAACCAGACTCTCCAGATTTTCGGAGCGCAGATGACTGATCTTTTGTTCACCGATGACCCATCTGATGCTGTCGACAATGTTGCTCTTGCCGCATCCGTTAGGGCCAATGATTCCCGTTATCCCCTCGTTGAAATTGATATGGGTTTTATCCGCAAAACTCTTGAAACCTTTGATCTCTAAACTCTTTAATCGCACAGTACTAAGATTGTTTGGTCAATTCGCAAACCTACATTAAAATGATTAATTATGATTTCACCTGTTGATAAGTGGTGGATATAAAATGACTTGGCGTGAACATAGGCGTGGTGGCCATTTGACCGCAAATCCCTGCCGCATCCACCAGAGTAAAAACGAAGATCTCAAAAAATCATTGCGGTACCTACCTGCCATCTTGTACAAAAAAGCACATATCCGAATAGGTAAATTCCCGGTCGGTGGTCAGCCCAGCAGCCAGGAAAAAAGGGGGTGGAAATTGTAGCCAAAAGGAATGAGCAGAAGTACAGTCAGAAAAACCGCGTAGAGGCAATTTTCAGATACCCGCGCGGACGGGTACAACAGGGGCCTGAACAGCAGATAATAGGAGAGCCAGGTGATATAGGAAAATGCAATCCACCTGCCAAAATCTGCCCCCACCAGGCCAAGCAGCAGCGGACAGGAAAACGAAAACAGGCAGCAGCATGAGTCCTGAACCCTTTGCCTGCCGGACAAACTGCTGCTCAGAAAGGTAAATCCATATACGCTCATCGTTGACAAAGCGAGGGGGAAGAGGAAGGAGCTGAATTTCCGGCTGATGTAATACTGCTTCATGATATTGAAATCCGCCGTCAGGGTTCCTTCCCTGCTCAGCGGAAGGAAGGCATCAAAATCCGAAGGCTGGGTGATGCGTCCCAGAGAGGCATATTGGTGCAGGAAATGGTCTGCGAGGGCATCCGCGCCTGGCCTGGGCCATAGTATGATCAGAAGTAAAACTGCCGCATTGATGAGAATGGTCAGCCAGGCGATGCTCGTCTTTCGAAGGCTTTTCTCCGAAATGCCATTCAGCAGGTCGAACAGCAGAAAGGGAAGCCGGAGAATAATATAGGCCTCGTGAACCAGCAGACCCGCTGCATCAAAAAGAACTGCGGCCGGATGCCCTCTGTATGAAAAGGAAAGGAAAAGGAGTCCGATAAGCGTCATGTCATAAAACCCGAATGTGAAATTGGAATGATAATAAATGCCGACCGGGGACAGAAGCAGTGCAGGTATAAAATAGCCTTTCTGGACAAAGTCAAATGCCTTTTTTTTATTTATAACAAATAGGCCGGACAGGAAGCTGGCAAACCCAATTCCCTGCACCAGGTAAAGCTGGACGAGGTAATCACCGGAGAATGCCTGAACGACGGATGGGATCAGTCCCCTCCTCACAAATCCAAACGACTGGTACGATACAGACAGATAGCAGAGTTGGTAAAGCTCAACCGGATTGAGCACACTTCGGTGCATGGACTGGTGATGGATCAGGGCAAGTTTGATCAGAAAAAGAATTTTCGACAACAGGACAACCCCCGTTACCAGAAGGAAGAGCCTGTTGTTATCTCCCTCGACCGAATAAATCCTTTTGGGTAACGAGTTCTGAAAGATCCAGAAGCAGAATAGCAGCCCGCTAACAATGAGTAAATCATATTTGAGCAGGTATGCCAGTGACAGGCTGATCACCAGGACGGGGGCTGTCCTGGACAAAAAATATTTTGACGTAATAACAGAATCGCCCTTCTGTTTAAAATAGTGCTGTAGCACAGAAACGGGTTTAGGTTATTCTACTAACAGTGGCCTTTGGCCACATCTCGGGTGATCTATGGTTTGCAGGGATATGATAACGATAAGGGTCAGCACAGGGAATAAGGATTGAACGGGAACACAAAAAAATTTCTTTTGGGATTTGGACAAGCAGATTCACCTTAGACTGGAAGGATCTCCGGGGCCGGAAAAGGAAAACTTTTTCATAAAAGCCCCCCCCGTTACCAGCCCAGTTAATATATCCGGATGGAGTGTTGAAGGAGGAAATGCAGGCTAAAGATAAAAAAAGTCCTGAATTGCTTTGTTAATAAAATGTTTTAAACCGGTAACCCGAAAGCGATTCACTGTTGGAAGAGGCGCGCCGGTCACCCAATTTCCTGAAAGAAGGCCGGCGCTGACAGCCTTGCAGGCCGGAAAATCCGAATCAATCTTCCTTCAGGCCTGCCCTGCGGTGGAGTTCGCTGACCGGAATATCGATTTGCTTTCCCACTGGCTGGCCGTTTCTGTAAGTGATGACTTTTAGCATGGAAGCATCTTTGGGAACAGACAGGGGGCTGCTGTATCTGGGATAGAAATTATCCGGATTTGAATTGTCAAAACTGTAGAATATATCCAGCCCCTCTACCTCACTGGATAACTCCACCAGCAGGGAGTCCCTGGCATCCCTTTTAACCGTAATGATCGGGTCAAACATGCTTCGTGCGTATTTGATCTGTTCTATATCCATCCTGCCAAAAGCGGTCTCAACTCTTCCGGAAAAATCGTTCCAGTTCTTTTTTTCCTTCGGCGTCCAGAGGCATTCAGCTACGGCCAGGCTGCGTGGCCAAACCATGTATTGCAGGTGGCGTGTATTGTACACCTGTTCTGTCCATAAATTTGCCTGACCGCCCAGGATGAGCTTGGGATTTACGCTGTCGGGCAAAGGGTCAAACTGATAAGCTGTCTTCAGCCGCAGGGTAGCGTAAACAGGAGGTTCTATCATTCGGTCACTTTGCATATAGTCCAGATAAACATAGGTGGTGGGTGTCATGACTACATCATGCCCTTGCCTGGCGGCTTCTATCCCACCCTGCATCCCTCTCCAGCTCATGACGGCAGCATTGGGTGCCAGGCCACCTTCGAGGATCTCGTCCCATCCTATCAATCTTTTTCCTTTTGATTCAATTATTTTTTCAACACGCTTTTCGAAATAGCTCTGCACTTCCTGCATATTTTTCAGCCCTTCTTTGTTCATAAGCTGTCTGATGGCATCACTTTTTTCCCAGAAGTTCTTTGCGCATTCATCGCCCCCGACATGTATGTATTCAAAGGGAAACAGGCTGGAGATTTCTGTGAACACCTTATCCAGAAAATCGTACACTTTATCATTTGCCGGGCAAAGCGTATTGTCAACCAGCGCCGTAAATCCGTGATCATGCCAATTCATGATACTTTCTCCCGAACGGACCTGGTATTTATCAGAACCGGGGGTGCAGGACAGATCAGGATAGGAAGCAATCGCTGCCAGGCTGTGGCCGGGCACATCCACTTCGGGCAGTATATTGACGAATCTGTCCTTCGCGTACTGGACCAGGTCGCGGATATCTTCCTGGGTGTAAAAGCCACCATAGTCACGGGGCTCATCGGGACCAGGGGCGGAAAAGTTTCCAAAGGTCCCGACCTTGCGCACATTCCAGGCCCCGACTTCGGTCAGCCTGGGCAGGCTCTTGATCTGAATCCTCCATCCCTCATCATCGGTAAGGTGAAGGTGCAGTACATTGAATTTATACCTCACCATGTCGTCTATAAAATCTTCCACCTGCTTTTTGGTAAAGAAGTGACGGGATACGTCAAACATGAGACCCCTCCAGGCAAACCGCGGATAATCCCTGATTTCCAGGCAGGGGGCCTGCCAGGAAATATTCCTGACAGCCTGGGGACTCTCAATTTCTTTTGGCATCAGCAGCAAAAATGTCTGAACCCCGTAAAACAGACCGGCAGGCTGGTTAGCCCGAATCACCACAGCCTCCGGTTTTATGCTGAGCACATATCCTTCCTTTCCAATCCCGGCATCAGCCTGTTTGTTCAGCACGAGCCTGATGACTGCGCCGGTTTCGTTTCTGACTATCCTCACAGGGTAACCGGTGGAAGCAGACAACCTCTTTTCCAGAAACAACGTAGTCTGTTTCAATTCCGGAACATCCGGTACCTCCAGGACAATGGTTTTGGGAAGGATAAAATGCCCGTGGCCGGTTACTACCGATACCGGTTGGGGTATAATCGAAACAGCTGCAGAAGGGGTCTGACCCCAGGAAGAAAGGACAATGCCGCCAAGCAGCAGGATACCGGTTATCTTTTTCATATAAGCAATCGAGGTATTAGGTTTCAACAATGAACATTGACCAGGGAACAGGCCAGGAGGATTTCGGGGTTCAATTTCTACTATTTCTTTAAGATAGCAAAATTACAAGCCTTTTCTTTGGCCCGGATTATGGAAATCTGGAAAATCATCATCCGAATCTGTCCGGCGGTAAATTGTTTCGAAACAAATAATAACTTTACGGCACAGCACATTTGGAAAAAAATAAAACCTTCGTAAAAAAACCACCATGAACCAGTTTATTGTCCCGGTCGATTTTTCTGAAACTTCCAAGAATGCAGCCCGCTTTGCTGCCAGATTATGCTCACAGGTTAAAAATGCCCAGCTCACCCTGTATAACGTATTTGACAAGCTTGAAACGGGCTCCGATGGTACACCCCTGGAAGACGACGACAAGGCCAGGCAAGCAATCATGGAACTCGCCCTGCAAAGCGTTTATAATGAACTGAGTTCTTTAACCAACGTGAAGATCAGTTGTGTGGCAGAAGAAGGTAATAGTTTTGTAGATAACCTGGAAAGTTATGTCCGCCGCTATAAAATGTCCATGATCATCATGGGTATTACCGGGGCCACCCGGGTTAGCCAGATATTTATGGGCAGCAATACGCTTAATGTGGTCAGAAGGAAGATTGCCCCGGTAATTATCGTTCCGCCGGATGCCCGATTCACGGGCGCAAAGAATATTATGTTCATTACTGATTTTAGGGATGTCGAAAGAACCATGCCCGTCGTTCCGTTAAGAGAAGTTCTGGATCTTTTCAACCCCACCCTGCACATTGTGAACGTCCACGCAGATCACTATGTGGAACTGACCGAAGAGTATAAAGCGGAAAGGGATGTACTGCACAACATGTTGAAAGAATATAACCCGGAATACTATTTCATACGCCTTTATGATTTCATGGATGCCATTAATCAGTTCGTAGAAGACCACAATATTGATATGATCCTGACCATTCCCAAGGATCAGTCCTTCCTGGCGAACCTGTTCAAAACAACCCATACTTCAAAACTGGCCTACCACAGTCATGTTCCCATTTTGACAGTTCATGGCTGAATATGGTGCAGGGGAGACGGGGGAAAGGCAGGAGAAGCCCCCTATACCACCGGTTCCTGCTGACTGAGACAATGAAAGCTGCCCAGACCCCAGATGATCTCTGTTGAATCTATTGCGACCGTTTTTCGGCCGGGAAAACATTTCTCTATGATTCCAAGCGCCCTTTCATCGTTGCTGCACCGAAAGGTCGGGACAATGACCGTTTTGTTGGCGACGTAGAAATTGGCATAGGATGCAGGAAGACGCTGGTCTTCGTAGAGTATTTCATCGGGCATCGGCAATTCAACGATATTCAATTGCTTGCCGTTGAGCAACCGCATCTTTTTCAGTTCAGCCATGTTCTTTTGAAGCAGGGGATAATTTTCATCCATGTGATCTTCCTCTACCACGGCAATCACACTGTCTTCGTTAAAGAACCGGACCGTGTCATCGATATGTCCATCGGTGTCGTCCCCGACGATTCCTTCGTCCACCCAGAGAACCTGGTCCATTCCATAATATTGCTGGAGATAATATTCAACCTGACTCCTGGAGAGGTGTGGGTTGCGGTTTTTGTTTAGCAGGCAGCAGGTAGACGTAATGACCGAACCTTTCCCGTTGAAATCTACCGATCCCCCTTCCATAACAATTCCAGGGTAATACACAGGAATTCCATACCTCTTTGCAATCAGGGTTGGTATCACGTCATCCAGCTCATAGGGCGGATATTTGTTTCCCCATGCGTTGTAGCCCCAGTCCACAATAATTTTTTTTTGCCCGGCCTTCGGGTTGACCAGAAATGCCGGCCCATGGTCCCGGCACCAGGCATCATTGGTAGGATGGAAAAAGAACTCTACCTGTTCCAGGTCGGCCCCCGCCACTTCCAACTGCCTGGTCGCAAATGATTTCATGGATTCGTCACTGACGTTGATCCGGACTTTTTCACTTGCAGCGAGTTCCTTAACAAACCGGCAGTAATATGGGTAGATGGTATTTATTTTCCCCGGCCAGGAAGCTTCCTTGTGGGGCCAGCTCAGCCAGGTGGCGACGTGTGGGGCAAATTCTGCAGGAAAATAATATCCCAGTTCCTTTGGAGTTGAATGGGTCATCTGTTCTTGGCTTTGATGAGTTTGACAGTAGAACAATTTCCAGGCGCATTACACAAACAGATCAGGACCGGTCGACTGGCCTCAACCGGGTCTTTATCCTCATTCATCTATAAATCTTCTGGTAATGGGTTCGTAGGAATCTATCCGGCGGTCCCTCATGAAGGGCCAGTGTGTCCGGTAACTGTCCGTTTTTGAAGTATCGATTTCCTGAACAAGCACTTCTTCCTTGTCGTGCGATCCCTGGCAGAGCACGGTCCCGAAGGGATTGGACACAAAAGATCCCCCCCAGAATTTCATAGCGCCGTTTTGCTCAGTCCCGACCCGGTTCACTGATACGACATGTACCCCGTTGGCCACGGCGTGGCTGCGCTGGATGGTCTGCCAGGCGTTATATTGCTCCCTGTTGGTCGCTTCGTCCTGAGTGGTGGCCCAGCCAATGGCCGTCGGGTAGAAAAGTATTTCTGCTCCCATCAGAGAAGTGATCCTCGCTGCTTCCGGATACCACTGGTCCCAGCAGATCAGGACTCCAAGATTGGCATAGCGGGTCCTGAAAATCCTGTATCCCAGGTCTCCGGGAGTAAAATAGAATTTTTCGTAATAGGCAGGATCATCCGGTATATGCATTTTACGGTACATGCCCAGGTAGGTTCCGTCGTCATTCAGCACGGCCGTCGTGTTGTGGTAGATCCCCTGGGCTCTTTTTTCAAAAAGGGAGGCTATAATGACTACCCCCAGTTTCCCTGCGATTTTCCCTAACTCGTCCGTGGAAGGACCGGGTATCGGTTCGGCGAGTTTGAACTGTTCGTAGTCTTCCACATCACAGAAATAGAGGGACGTAAAAAGCTCCTGAAGGCAGATGATCCTTGCACCCCTGGACGCAGCTTCCTGAATTCTTTCAATCGCTTTGTGCAGGTTGACCTTTTTGTCGGCAGAACAGCTCATCTGGACCAGCCCGATTTTTATTATACTCATGGGGTTTACACTTATTGAGATGCAAAAATAGGTTTTCGCACGCAAGTCTGGCCCTACCGTAAAATGGAAAAGTCCTTCGGCTCCGCAGAACTGAAGGACTTGGCCGGACAATTTTATAAAACCCTTTTGCTATCCGCCTATTATTTTTTCCCCATTTGCCTCAGGAAGGCCAGATGAGAGGCAACTGCCAGGTGAACCCTTGGATATTCGATATAGACTAAACCGTATTCCTGGCAGGCCTGGCGAATAATCTTGCTGATTGCAGGGTAATGGATATGGGAGATCTTGGGGAACAGGTGATGTTCTATCTGAAAATTCAGACCACCGACAAGCCAGCTAACTACCTTGTTCCGGGTGGCAAAATTGGCCGTGGTTTTAATCTGGTGAACAGCCCATTCGTCTTCCAATTTACCAGTTTCTCCGTTGGCAACGGGGAAAGCGGTATGCTCTACGGTGTGCGCCAGCTGGAAGACCAGACTGAGAACGAACCCGGCCACGCAGGTAAATACCACGAAACCTACCAGCCAGTGTCCAAATCCA
>Ga0318563_10000944_pt1 | contig 12152 bp, 11 predicted proteins | sample GRESIP066b5f19_FD_203689 | JGI IMG/M metagenome (GOLD analysis project Ga0318563, IMG submission 203689) | Tropical soil microbial communities from Luquillo Experimental Forest, Puerto Rico - GRE.SIPMG.066b5f19 | ecosystem: Environmental > Terrestrial > Soil > Tropical forest > Bulk soil... | reverse complement strand
CTCCTCGTGTTGCTCTCGATCGCGGCGTCGGCGCGCGCGCAGCAGCCCGAGCCGCCTCCCGAGCCACCACCGGAGGCGGCCGAGGGCGACTACACGCTCGAGCGCGCCGACTCGCTCGACGACGCGGAGGTCGAGGTGGCGATCGGCGCCGCGAGCCACGGCGGCTCCGACGTCCGCGGCTCGCAGCGCGTGAGCTTCCGCGGCGGCGGCGCGCGCGGCACGCTGCGAGACGGCGACGAGGCGCTGAGCGGCGGCCGCGTCGAAGCGCCGCTCGCCGGCGGCACGCTCGCCGCGGGCAGGCTCGCGCCGCGGTGGGGACGCGGCCTCGCGCTCGGCGGCGCGGGCGAGCCGTGGGTGTTCTCGGCCGAGGACCGAGGCGCCGGTGCGCAGTACCGCGGGCGCTCGGGGACGGGGCTCGCCTACGAGATGGGCGGCGCGAGCGTCTTCGGCGGCCGCTTCAGCAAGCACGGGGTGTTCGGGGCGCGCGCCCGCGCCGGCGCGGGCGCGCTGGGCGTGATCGCGGGCGCGGGCACCGCGCAGGCGAGCCTCGGGCTCGACGGCGAACAACGTTCGCTCGAGCTGGCGTTCGACCGCCAGGGTCGCTGGCGGAGCGAGGCGGCGCTGACCGGCGAGGTCGGCGAGACGCGCGTCGCGTTGCGCGTCCGCGGCGGGCTCGTCGCGTTCCGCTCGCTCGCCGAGCCGGCGCGCGCGGGGCCGTCGCAGGCGCTCGCGGCCGCCGCCACGCGCGCGCTCGCGTTCGCCGACGTGAGCGCGTTCGGTGCGCTGTGGGCGTGGCGGCCCGGGCAGGCTGGAGCGCGCGCGGCGCTTGAAGTGGATTCACGGTTGGGACAACATGGCGCGTTCGCATGCGGTGCCGAGGACCAGCACGGCCCGCGCCGCGAACCGACGTCGCGCGCGCGCCCCACCGGGACCCGGCAGGGCTGGTGGTGCGAGTGGCGCGGCGGGTCACCGGGGGCCCGGCTCGCGCTGCGCCATGAACTCTGGGGCGCTCGCGCGCTCGCCCGCGATGCCGTGCGGCGCGCCGTGGTGGCCCGCGCCGACTGGGCCGTGCCGTTCGGCGGCCGTCTGGCGCTCACGCACGCGGTGTGGCGCGTGCGGAGCGGGGAGAGCTTGTACCTGCCGGAGGCGTGGTCCGACCGGCTGGTGTTGCGCGCATCGAGCGGTGCGGGGAGCCGCACGCGGTGCGAGCTGCGCCTGCCGCTCGCCACGGGCACGATCCACCTGGGGCTTTCTCTCGCCACCGGCGGCGGGGCACCCGGCGCAGCCGGGTCCGCGAGCCGGCGGCCCACGTGGTCGGTGGAGTGGTCACGGCGCACCCGCGTCGCCGCGGGGGCTCCGGCTCGCGTCACGCGCAGCGTCCCGTCACGAGGGAGTGGGCATGAGATACGCGGAACGGATGGCGCGACTCACGAGCTCCGCGTCGTTCGACATGCTCGCGCGCGGGAAGGCGCTGGAAGCGAAGGGGCGGAGCATCGTCCACCTGGGGATCGGTGAGCCCGACTTCGACACGCCTGCGAACATCTGCCGTGCCGCGGAGGTGGCGCTCGCCGAGGGCCACACGCACTACGGCCCGCCCGCCGGTCTGCCCGGGTTCCGCGCACTGATCGCGCGGACGTGGAAGGCGCGGCGCGGGCTCGAATGCGAGGCCGCGAACGTTGTCGTCACCCCGGGCGCCAAGCCGGTGCTGTTCTTCGCCATGCTCGCGATCCTGGAGCCCGGCGACGAGGTGCTGATTCCGAGCCCGGCGTTCCCCACGTACGCGTCGGTGGCCGAGTTCCTCGGCGCACGAGTGGTGCCGGTGCCGCTCGTCGCCGAGCGCGGCTTCGACATCGACATGGACGCGCTGCGTGCGCGCATCACGCCTCGAAGCCGCATGCTGGTCCTGAACTCGCCGCACAACCCCACCGGCGGCGTGCTGCCGGTCGCGACGTTCGAGGCACTCGCTTCGCTCGTGCAGCGGAACGACATGTGGGTGGTGTCGGACGAGATCTATGCGGCGATGACGTACGACGGCGGGAGCCCGTCCATCGCCACGCTCCCCGGCATGGCCGAGCGCACCGTGGTCGTGGACGGCTTCTCGAAGACTTACGCGATGACCGGCTGGCGGCTGGGCTTCGGCATCATGCCGGAGCCGCTCGCGCGCCACATGACCGCGCTCATGAACAACTCCAACTCGTGCACCGCGACGTTCGTCCAGATGGCGGGCGAGGTGGCGCTCACGGGGCCGCAGGACGACGTGCGGCGCATGCTCGCCGAGTTCCGCGCCCGGCGCGACGTGGTGGTGAGCGGGCTCAATGCCATCCCCGGCGTCACCTGCACCCGGCCCGCGGGCGCGTTCTACGTGTTCCCGCGCATCCAGGGCACGGGCCTCACGTCGGTGCAGATCGCCGACCAGCTCCTGGAGCGGGCGGGCGTGGTCACGATCCCCGGCACCGGTTTCGGCGCCGGCGGCGAGGGTCATCTCCGCATCTCGTACGCCAACTCGCAGGAGAACCTGCGCGAGGGGCTCCAGCGCATGGCGAGCCACCTGGCGCCGCTCGCCCGGGACTGAGTCTTCGGCCGCAGCGTGTCGGGGGACCGTCGCCGCCGTGCACACGCCGGACACCGTTGCGACGCGCCCGTCCGCTTGAGCGCGCGTAGCACGTTGTCGTGGCGGCCCGGTCGTCGGGGCACGGCGCGTGCAATGAAGCCGTCCGCCCGCGCCACCAACGGCGCGCGGCGCGCTCGACCGAGCACCGACCCAGCCCCCGCGAGGAGCGTGTCATGCGCCTCCCGCGACGCTTTTCCATCCTGCCCCTGCTGCTGCTCACCGCATCCGCCGCGCCGCCGCCCGCTGCCGCGGCCCCCGACGTCCGCATCTCCGAGATCCTTGCCGGCCCGTCGCGTGACTGGGACGGGAGCGGCGCGTTCAGCTCGCGTGACGACGAGTGGATCGAGATCGTGAACGGCGGCATCGCCGCCGCCGACCTCTCGCCCTACTTCGTCACCGACGGCGACTCGATCCCGCGCTTCGCGTTCACCGGCACGCTCGCACCCGGAGCCGTCGTGCTCGTGACCGGCGCCGCGTCCGTGGCGTGGGAGCGCGCCACGTCGCATCCCGTGTTCGGCCTCTCGCTCGGCAACACCGGCGACAGCGTGATGCTGTGGAAGGTGACCGGGAGCGACACCACGCTCGTCGACAGCTACACGTACAAGTCGTTCGAGGCGGCGTCCGACCGCGCCGTGGGCCGAACGGCCGACGGCGCCGACTGGAAGCTCGAGGACGCCCTGAACCCCTACACCGGCACCACGCCGCCCATCGGCACCGGCTGCGCGCCCACGCCCGGCTCGCCCAACGACTGCGGCGTCGTCGCCGCGACCCACGAGACGTGGGGGAGGCTCAAGGCGCTTTACAGATGACGCGCAGCGCGCCCGGACCGAGCCGCCGTGAGTCGCGACGCGGCGCCTCGGCCGGGCGCGTTTCATATCGTGCGGCGGCGGCGGCGGGGCCGGCGCCTATCGCGCCGGCAGCACCAGCTCGCGCTTCAGCTCCGCAAGCGACGCGGCGCCGCACTGCGCCATGGCCATCTCCACCTCGGTCACGAGCAGCTGGATCACCCTCGTCACTCCGGCGGCGCCGGAGGCGCCGAGCCCCCAAAGGTACGGCCGGCCGATCATCACCGCGGTGGCGCCGAGCGCCAGCGCCTTCACCACGTCCACGCCGCGGCGCACGCCGCCGTCGAACAGGATCGGCACACGGCCCGCGACCGCGACCACGATCGGCGGCAGCGCGTCGATCGTGGCCGGCACGGTGTCCAGGTTGCGGCCGCCGTGGTTGCTCACGCCCACCGCCGCCGCGCCGTGCTCGATCGCCAGCCGCGCGTCGTCGGGGTGGAGCACGCCCTTCACCACCACCGGCAGCTTCGTCTCGCGCGCGAGCCACGCCAGGTCCTTCCACGTCAGCGACGGGTCCAGGAACGGATTGCGCGAGCCGTGCTGGAACGTGGGCTCGTTCGTGCGCGCGGCGAGCCCGCGCAGGTTCGGCAGCTCCATGCCCGGCGGCAGCTCGAGCTGCCGGCGCTGCTCGCGGTCGCGCGCGCCGAGGAGCGGCGTGTCGGCCGTGAGCACGAGCGCGCGGTAGCCGTGCGCCTCGGCGCGCCGCACCAGCTCGAGCGTGAAGCCGCGGTCGCGCTGCACGTAGAGCTGGAACCAGAGCGGTGCGCTCGCCACCTTCGCCACGTCCTCGAGGCTCGTGGTGGCCGGCGTGCTCAACGTGTAGAGCGCGCCCGCCGCGCCCGCGCCACGCGCGGTCGCAAGCTCACCCTCGTCGTGGAACAGCCGCTGGAACCCGGTCGGCGCCAGCAGTACCGGAAACGGGAGCGAGAGCCCGAGCAGCGTGAGCTTCATGTCGATCACGCTCACGTCGCGCAGCACGCGCGGCAGGAGCCGCGTGGCATCCAGCCGCTCGCGGTTCCAGGCCAGCGTGCGCTCGTCGCCGCCGCCGCCCGCCATGTAGTCCCACGCCATCTCGCTCACCGCGGCGCGCGCGAGCGGTTCGTACTCGTGGAGGTTGACGGGGAGCGGCGCGGGCATGGTGGCGTACGGTAGCAGGGGCTCGTCCGGCGCGCGGCCCGGGCTGCTCTGCGATCGCTTCACACCGCAAGGCCGCACGTTTTTGACGTCGCGCCCGCGAGGGCCTAGTTTCCTCCGCCCGACTGCGTGCGGAAGTGGCGGAACTGGCAGACGCACTAGATTCAGGTTCTAGCGCCCGCAAGGGTGTGGGGGTTCAAATCCCCCCTTCCGCACCATCAACCCTCTCTCGCGCCCCGAACGCGCCCGCGCTTCGCGGAGGACCGCCGGGGCCGCAGGTCCCGCGGAGCATGCCCGAGGCGTCAGCGACATCCGGCGACCGGCTGGTCGCGCAGAATCGCAAGGCCTCGCACGACTACGCCATCCTCGACACGATCGAGGCCGGGCTCGTGCTCGCCGGCACTGAGGTGAAGAGCCTCCGCACGGGCAAGGCGAGCCTGCAGGAAGCCTGGGCCACGATCGAGAACGACGAGGCGTTCGTGCTCCAGCTCCACATCCCGCCCTACGAGCAGGGCAACCGCTGGAACCTGGACCCGGTCCGGAAGCGCAAGCTCCTGCTCCACCGCTCCGAGATCGTGAAGCTGCGGAAGGCGCTCGAGCAGAAGGGCCACACGCTCGTGCCGCTCAAGCTCTACTTCACCAAGGGCCGCGCCAAGCTCCTGCTCGGCGTGGCGCGCGGCAAGAAGTCGCACGACAAGCGCGAGGCGATCGCGGAGCGCGACGCGAAGCGCGAGATGGATCGCGCCCGCCGCCACGCGGGGCGCGGGTGAGACGCGCGCTCGCCGCCGGCCTCGCGGCCGCGGCGTGGCTCGCCTGCGCGCGGCCGACGGCGGCACAGCCGGATGCGGCCCCCGACCGTTCCCGGGTCCCCGCCGGCCTCGGCGTGCCGTCCATCGCGACAAGCCGCGTGGAGGGCGTCGTGGTGGTGGGGGCCAACGATCTCGCGCGTTTGCTCGGCGCCTCGCGCTCGTGGCGCTCGGACGTGAGAAAGCTCGTGCTGCACTGGAGCGAGCACCGGCTCACGTTCACCGAGGACAACCCGTTCGTCATCGCCGACGACCGCACGCTCCGGCTGCCGCATGCCGTGTTCTCGCGCGCAGGCGAGCTGCAGATCCCGGTGGACCTCGCGCGTGCGCTCCCCGACGAGAACGGCTGGCCGCGGCTCGGCTACGACGAGCGCGCGGGCGAGCTGCGCGCCGCGCCCGCCCTCGGCTTCGTGGGCTCGCCCCGCGTCGTCGCACGTGCGGGCGTCACGCAGGTGCAGATCCCCACCGGGCACCCGGAGCTGGTGCGCGTGATCGCGCGCGGTCGCGCCCGCTTCCGGCTGCGCCTGCACGGCGCGTTCGCGGGCGCGCTCCCCGACTCCCTGCCCGAGGCAGGGCTCGTGCGCGACGTGCGCGTGAGCGCGTCGCCGGCCGGGCTCGCGCTCGAGCTGGCCGTGGATCCCGCGGCGAACGGCTGGCAGCTCGAGCGCACCGGTTCCGCGAGTGTGGTGACCCTGACGCTCGCGCGCGATCCGAGCGGGCTCCAGCCGTTCGCGCCCGAGCCGCCGCCGGGGCCGCGGATGCTGCGCACGGTGGTGCTCGACCCCGGCCACGGCGGCATCGACACCGGCGTCCAGTCGGATGGCGTGCTCGAGAAGACGCTCACGCTCGATCTGGCGCGCGCGCTGGCCGACGAGCTCCACCGGCGCTCCGGCGCACGCGTGACGCTCACGCGCAGCGACGACCGCGACCTGAGCCAGCTCGGGCGCGCCGAGCTCGCGAACCGGCCGGATCCCGACCTCGTCGTCTCGCTCCACTTCGGCATGTCGCTGGACCCGCGCGTGCGCGGCGGCGCCGTGTGGTGCGCGCCGGCCTCGGTGCCCACCGCGACGCTCGACTTCGCGAGCGCTCCTGGCGATCGCCCCGGCACGGCGACGCTGCTCGAGCTGCTGCCGTGGCGCGACGCCGCCGCGTCGCACGCGGTCGCGAGCCGCGATCTCGCCGGGGACCTGGCCGCAGCGCTCGAGCGCGAGGGCTTCGGCCCCATGAGCGTGCGCGAGCGCATGCCCATGGCGCTCCTTGGCGTGACCGCGCCCGGCGTGCTCCTCGAGTGCGGCACGCTCTCGAACGCGGCGGAACGCTCGCGGCTGCTGGCGCCGAACGGCCTCCACCTGCTCGCGGCGGCGATCGCCGACGGACTGCTCGCCTGGCAGCGCGGGGGGGATTGATGAGGGGGGGCGCTTGAACATGAGGCGTCTATGGTTCCTGGTGGTGGCCGTGGTGCTCCTCGCCGGTGGGTTCTTCGCGTGGCAGCGCTTCGACCGCCACCCGACCGAGCCGCCGCCCGTGGCCCCCGACTCCGCCGAGACCAGCGTGCGCTCGGTGGCGCTCTGGTTCGCGAGCCCCGAGGGCGACAGCCTCGTCTCGGAGCCGCGCGACCTGCCGGAGCAGCCCGAGTTCCACGCGCGCATGGCGGCGCTCGTGGCCGCACTCGAGCAGGGCCCGCGCGGGGACGCGACGCGCACGCTCCCGGAGGGCACGGAGCTGCTGCACGCCTACCTGGACGAGACCGGCCTCCTCACGCTCGACCTTTCGCTCGCGTTCCGGCAAGGTTTCCAGGGCGGCGCGCGCATGGAGGAACTGATGGTCAGCTCGCTCGTGCGCACCGTCGCGGCGAACGTGCCGGAAGCGAAGCGCATCCGTATCGTCTGCGGGGGCGCCGCGATCAGCACGCTCGGCGGACACTTCCCGCTGGACCGGCCGCTCGATCCGGACGACTGGCCGTGACGTTGTCCAGGCCCTTAGGAGGCGTTTGTGCCCCAGAGCAGTGACTCACGCGCGATCGGCGTCTTCGACTCGGGGATCGGCGGCCTGACCACGGTGCGCGAGCTCTTCATGCGCCTGCCGCGCGAGTCAGTGGTCTACTTCGGCGACACGGCCCGGCTCCCGTACGGCAACAAGTCGGGCGAGACCGTCACGCGCTTCTCGCTGGAGATCGCGTCGTTCCTCGTGCGCCAGCACGTCAAGGCCATCGTGGTCGCGTGCAACACCGCGTCGAGCCACGCGCTGGACGCGCTGCGCGAGCGATTCGGCGTGCCGGTGATCGGCGTCATCGAGCCGGCGGCGCGGGCGGCGGTGAGCGCGTCGTCGCGCGGCCGCATCGGCGTCGTGGGCACGCTCGCCACCGTGGGCAGCAACGCCTACCACGACGCCATCCTGCGCCTGGCGCCGCGCGCGTTCGTGGCGCAGCGCGCCTGCCCGCTGTTCGTGCCGCTGGTCGAGGAGGGCTGGCTCGATCACGACGTCACGCGGATGGTGGCGAACGAGTACCTGGCCGAGCTGAAGGGCGCCGACCTCGACACGCTCATCCTCGGCTGCACGCACTACCCGATGCTCGCGCCGCTTCTGAAGAGCGCCATGGGCGGGAACGTGCGGCTGATCGATTCCGGGGCCGAGGCGGCGCACGCCACGGCCGAGCTGCTGGCCTCGAAGGGGCTCCTGGCGCCCCCCGGCGCGCGCGAGCCCGCGCACCACTTCTTCCTCAGCGACGAGCCGCGACGCAGGAGCTTCGCGCGCGTGGCGGAATCGTTCCTCGGCCGTCCGCTCCCGCCCGTGAGCGTGGTGGACCAGACCGACCTGCCCTGGTACGAGCGTGTGTACGACGCGGAGCGCGGATCGATCCGCCACGCGGCGACCACGCCGCCGGAGTGACACCATGACCCGCAAGCCCGCCGCGATACGCGCGCACGAATCGAAGCCCGCCGAGCCGGCCGCGTTTCATCGGCACGACGGCCGCACGCCGCGCGAGATGCGCGGCTTCAAGGTGCAGCGCGGCGTCGCCTCGCACGCCGAGGGCTCGGCGCTGGTGTCGATGGGGAAGACGCGCGTGCTCTGCACCGCCAGCGTCGAGGACCGCGTGCCCGGCTGGCTCCGCGGGCAGCAGAAGGGCTGGGTCACGGCCGAGTACGCCATGCTGCCGCGCTCGACCGGCGAGCGCACGCCGCGCTCGAGCCAGACCGGCGGCCGCGCGCAGGAGATCCAGCGGCTGATCGGGCGCTCGCTGCGCGCGGTCACGGACCTCACTGCGTTCGGCGAGCGCACGATCACGCTCGACTGCGACGTGCTCGAGGCCGACGGCGGCACGCGCACGGCGGCGATCAACGGGGCGCTGATCGCGCTGCACGACGCGTTCGTGTGGCTCTCGAACCAGAACCAGCTCGCCCGCCCGCCGCTCCGCGACTCCGTGGCCGCGATCTCGGTGGGCCTGGTGCAGGGCAATGCCTGCATCGACCTCGACTACGTCGAGGACTCCGGCGCCGACGTGGACATGAACGTGGTCATGACCGGCAAAGGCCGATTCATCGAGGTTCAGGGCACCGGCGAACACGCCACATTCGACGATCGCGAGATGCGCGCGCTGCTCCGCCTCGCGCACGCCGGCATCCGCCGCCTCACGACCCACCAGCGGAAGCTGCTCTCCGGCTCGGGGCTGCTCCCGGAGTGAGCGGCGCAGACGCCCATGCTCGGCCGCGGCCGGAGGCCGCGAAGGCTTCAACGTCGGCCGCGAAGCCTTCAACGTCGGCCGCGAAGGCTCGATACATCGTCGCGACACTCAATCGCGACAAGGCGGCCGAGCTGCACGCGCTGCTGGCCCTGCCCGGCGTCGAGCTGATGCCTCTCGCCGACTGGCCCGGCGCGACCGCGCCCGAGGAGACCGGCGACACGCTGCTCGCCAACGCGCGGATCAAGGCGCGCGCCGCCGTGGCGCTCACGGGCCTGCCCGCGATCGCCGACGACACCGGGCTCGAGGTGGACGCGCTGAACGGCGCGCCGGGCGTGCACGCCGCGCGCTACGCCGGGCCGGACGCGCGCTATGCGGACAACGTGGCAAGGCTGCTGCGCGAGCTGGCCGGCGTCCCGGCGGAGCGGCGCACCGCCCGCTTCCGCACCGTGTGCGTGGCCGCATGGCCGGACGGCCGGGAGCTCAACTCGGAGGGCGCGCTGGACGGCGCCATCATCGAGTTCCCGCGGGGCGCGAACGGGTTCGGCTACGACCCGGTGTTCGTCCCCGCCGGCGGGATGCGCACCTACGCCGAGCTCACCGACGCCGAGAAGAACGAAGTCTCACACCGCGCGCGGGCGGTCCGAGCGCTGCGGGAGAAGCTCGCGGACGCCTGAGCGCCCTCCGCATCTCACCTGATCGGCACACCGTACCGCGCCACGAACCGCTCCGTCACGCCGCGCTGCCGTTCGTCCAGGCGCGAGAGCACGGCGTCGGCGAGCGCGCGCGGCACGCCGCCGTGGAGGCCCTCGGCGATCGAGCCGGCGATGCACGCGAGCGTGTCCGCGTCGCCGCCGATCGAGACCGCCTTGCGGATCGCGTCCTCGACGCTCGTCGACATCAGCGCCACGCTCACCGCCTGCGGCACCGTGCCCTGGCAGGTCTCGTCGAACTTCGAGTCGCGCCGCATCTGCTCGAGCGGCAGCGACGCGTCGTAGCCGAACCGGTCCTCGACCAACCGGCGCACGCCCTCGCGGCCGCCGCCGGTGCGCGCGACGAAGATCGCCCCCGCCACCGCCTGCGCGCCGCGGATGCCCTCGGGATGGTCGTGCGTCACCTCGGACGTTCGCTGCGCCTCCGCGAGCGTCGCCTCCAGCGTGTCATGGATCCAGGCGGCAGGAGAGACGCGCATCGCGGAGCCGTTGCCGTAGCTGTTGTACGGGCCGGTCACGTCGCCGACCATCCAGCGATGGAACATCACGCCGTAGCCTGCGTCGGGATGCCTGAGCGCCCAGCGCCGGATCGCGGTCAGGTACGGCTCGCCGTCGAGGATCGCTTCGGCCACGGCGATCGTGAGCACGCTGTCGTCCGTGGGGAAGCAGGACGCGTGGAAGACGGGAAATCCTCGGGCCCGGGCAGCGCGCCCTCGTACACCGAGCCGATCACATCACCCGCGATCGCCCCGAGCACGCCGCTACTCCCCGCCCAGTTGGTGCACGCGCAGCGTGTTCGTGGAGCCCGCCGTGCCGGGCGGCGTGCCGGCGACGATGACGATGTAGTCGCCCTTCTTGCCGCGGCCCATCTCCAGGAGCGCTCGGTCGGCCTGCATCACCATCTCGTCGGTGTGGCTGGCGCGCGGCACCACGAACGTCTCCGCGCCCCACACGAGCGCCAGCCGGCTCCGAACCTCGGGCCGCGACGTGAACGCGAGGATCGGGATCGCGTGGCGGTGCGCGGCCACGTGGCGCACAGTGGCACCGGTCTCGGTGAATGCCACCAGTGCGATGGCATGGAGGTCCTCGGCGATGCGCACGGCATTGAGCGCGATGGCCTCGGGTCGCGTCTCCGGCCGGCGGCGGATGCTCGGCAGGCTCCAGAGCCCCTGCGTCTCCACGGCGCCGATGATCCGCGCCATGGTCTGGACCGAGCCGACCGCGTATTCGCCCACGCTCGTCTCGCCCGAGAGCATGAGCGCGTCGGCGCCGTCCAGCACGGCGTTCGCCACGTCGCTCGCCTCGGCGCGAGTGGGCTGCGAGTGGTGGATCATAGAGTCCAGCATCTGCGTCGCCACGATCACCGGCTTGCCGTGCTCGCGCGCGAGCCGGATCGCGCGCTTCTGGAGCAGTGGCACCTGCTCGAGCGGCACCTCCACGCCGAGGTCGCCGCGCGCCACCATCAGCCCATCGAACGCGCGCGTGATCGGCCCGAGCCGGTCGACCGCTTCGGGTTTCTCGATCTTGGCGATCACCGGCAGCCGCGCGCCCACGTCCTCCATCATCGCGTGCACGGCCTCGACGTCCTCGGGCCCGCGGACGAACGATAGTGCGATCAGGTCCACGCGCAGCGACAGCGCGAAGCGCAGGTCATCGCGATCCTTCTCACTGAGGCACGGCGCGCTGACGCGCACGCCGGGCAGGTTGATGCCCTTGTGGTCGGAGATTCGCCCGCCCTCCACGACCGTGCAGCGCACGCGCACGCCGTCGGTGTCGTCCACGCGCAGCGACACGCGGCCGTCGTCGATCAGCACCAGGGAGCCTCGGGTGACGTCCTTCGCCAGCGAGGCGTACGTGGTGCCCGCCTCCTCGCGTGTGCCCTCCACTCCGGGCTCGGTCGTGATCGTGAAGTGGTCGCCGGCATTCAGCGTCACGCCGCCGTCCTCGAACTCGCCGAGCCGGATCTTCGGCCCCTGGAGGTCGGCGAGCACGGCCACGGCGTGCTCCGAGGCGTCGCTGGCCGCGCGCACGCGGCGGTAGGCCTCGGCGTGCTCCTCGTGCGTGCCGTGCGACAGGTTGAGCCGCGCCACGTCCATCCCGGCGTCGATCAGGGCGCGCACCTGTTCGGCCGACGACGACGCCGGACCCAGCGTGCACACGATCTTCGCGCGGCGGGAGATTCTCATGGCAGGGGCCCGGGCCTCCGGCCCGGTGATGGTTCCAGGGAGGCCGCGGCCTCCGGCCGCGTGTGAGGCTCGCGCAGGACCGCGAGAGGGATGAAGTTGGGGTGGATGATGGGGTTCGAACCCACGACCCTCGGGACCACAACCCGATGCTCTGCCAGCTGAGCTACATCCACCACCA
>Ga0318563_10000943_pt1 | contig 12157 bp, 9 predicted proteins | sample GRESIP066b5f19_FD_203689 | JGI IMG/M metagenome (GOLD analysis project Ga0318563, IMG submission 203689) | Tropical soil microbial communities from Luquillo Experimental Forest, Puerto Rico - GRE.SIPMG.066b5f19 | ecosystem: Environmental > Terrestrial > Soil > Tropical forest > Bulk soil... | reverse complement strand
CGCCCTCAGCTGTGCGTCCACGACGAGACATTCGACCTATCCACAGTTTGCTCGCCTCCGACGAACGGCATGTCGCGGAGCTTGTTCCGGTCCTGCCGCCGGAGCCGCTTGCGACATTCCTCGCTGATGGCGGGTATCTGCCACGTGGCCTGCCGAACTGAAGCGCGTGCTGGCGCTTCCCGGACAGACTGTGTGCAGGAACGGCCTTGCGGTCTCGATCGACGCAATCGAGATGAGCAGCGTGACGGCCGTGGCCGCCGCGTCGCGAATGTGCGCGTGTCCGTCCAGGGAAAAGGGCTTTTTGCGTGGGCTTGGGCGTCCTGGGCCGCCGCCACGCACGTCAGCTTTGACGCAACGGCGCAATTTGAAGGCCAGTTCCTCGATCTCGAGAACGCCATCCGCCACTCCCTGAAGTCGTTTGGCATTCGCCTGAGCAAAGTGGGACGCGGCGCTTTCGAGCAGGCGGTGCGCGAGGCGACGGCGGGGGATGCGCTGACGGCCGAGTTGATGGACGCCATGCTCAAGGCGTGCGGGGCGCTGTGGAAAGAATACTGCCTGCTGCATGAGCTGGTGGTGAAGTTCGTCGCCCGCAGCAAACTCGCCCGGCGCCTCATGGCCATACCCGGTGTCGGTCCGGTGACGGCGCTGAGCTTCATCTCGGCGATCGACGAAACGTCACGCTTCCGCCGCTCGCGTGATGTCGCGGCCTACTTCGGGCTCACCTCGGGCAGTCGGGCACATCGATCGACGTTCAAGGGCGCATCTCGAAGGCTGGAGATCCTGATGTGCGACGCGCACTCTACGAAGCAGCCTCGGCGCTCATGACGCGCTTTCGCGGCAAGGACAAGCTCAAGGCGTGGGGTGAAGCGTTGGCCAAACGCGGCTGCCACCGCAAGGCCACGGTCGCCGTGGGGCGCAAGCTGGCGGTGATCATGCACGCGATGTGGAGCGATGGCACTGTCTATAAGGGCACTCCGCCCGCCGAGGCGGCGACGGCTGCCAGGCGCCGTGAGGAAAAGGAGATGCGCCTTCTGGGCGCGCAGCGATGAGCCGTGAAGAGAGGTGACGCATACGGCGCTCTGTCAGGCTGACGGAGGCGAGCCGAGCAAGGAGATCCGCGCGAGCGGATGAGGACTGGTGCAGACTGGGAACAACGGAAAGCACGCTATCATGCCTGCGGCTGTGCCGATCGAAAGACGTCCGGACCGCGCTGGATTGCCTGTGATGCTGCCCGTGCATCCGACGGTAAAATGCACCGCGATGGCAAAAGCGCTGCGGTTTGTTTGCAGCCCGTAGCCGCCATCGCCGAGTGCGGAAGAGTGCACGGCACGCCAGAACTCTCACTGTCAAAGGATCTCGCGTTACAGCGAAAGATCGAGCAATACCTTGTACAAAAGAGGAATAAAGGCGATATCGGAAAGTCGAACCAAGTGCAGCCGATTAAGATGGCAAGATAAAATCGGCGACGACCGTCGCGCTCATGTGGTTGGTAGGGAATGAGGTTTCTCGGATTCCGAGGGCCCGCCGCCGGTTTCACGACAAAGCGCATTGTTTTCAATGCTCAAAGCGCCGTCACGAGACCGAGGGGCCTCGGGAGCCTTCCATGACAGACCGAGACAATGAGGATCAAGCCCCAAGGAGACTTCAACGCTACTGTGGCGAGAGCGTCGCGAGATGGCTTCACTTTGCTGGCTCATCGTCAGGATGGCCGAGCTCGCAGAACCAGCCGCCCAGATACTTGACGGAAGGCCTTTTCGGATCGGGCGCCGGCGTCTTGCCCTCGACCGCCGCGCGGAAGGATTCTGCGCTATCCTTCGGTGTGAAGCCGAGATGGTTCGCGCCGCTGTTGTCGACCATCTTCACCTTGTTATCGGAAATGCCGAAAGTAATCGTGTGACCGACGCGCGGCGCAGTCAGCGACGCCTCGACCAGCCGGACGCAGTCGGCAAAGGACAGGTACGACCACAACATGCGGCGGTCGGCCGGTTCAGGGAAGGACGAGAAGATACGCAGGCACACGGTCTCGATGCCGAACTTGTCCCAATAGAGGCGGCTGAGACTCTCCACGAAGTTCTTCGACACGCCATAGAGGCTGTCCGGGCGCACCGGCGCGTCAACGCCGATATGCGCCTCGATTTCGTGATAGCCGATGGCGTGCACCGACGACGCGTAGATCACCCGCTTGACACCATGCTTACGAGCGCCTTCGTAGATGTGGTAGGAGCCGCGGATACTCGAGTCGAGGATCGTCTGCCAGGCGCATTCCAGTGGCGCGCCGCCGAAATGCACGATGGCGTCGCAGTCTTTTGTGGCGGCGATGGTCGCCTTCATATCAGCCAGATCGAATACAGCCTCTTCTTCATGTGAGGCGAGATCATCGAAGGGATTGCGCCCGGCGACCCGTATCGTCGTGGCGAGCGGGACTAGGCCTTTGCGAAGTTCCGAGCCGAGGCGGCCGGCCGCTCCGGTGAGGAGGATGCGTTCATACTGGGGCATGCTTCACTCCACTTCCGCCACGGCGGCCTTGATCCGTCGGATCGCTTCGGACAGCATCTCCGCGCCAGTGGCCGTGGAAATGCGAAAATAGGGGGACAATCCGTAGGCGACGCCCAGCACCGACGCCACCCGCCCCTCCTTCAGCAGGTAGGTGGCGACAGCCGCATCGTCCTCGAGGACGGCCCCCTTCGGCGTCTTGCGGCCGATCAGGCTGGCGCAGCCGATATAGGCGTAGAAGGCGCCCTCCGGCGCCGAGAGCGTCAGGCCATTGATTTGCCTGATCCCGTCCACGACGAGGTTCCTGCGGGCTTCGAAGGCCTGGCGGAAGCGACCGACTTCATCCTGTGGACCTTCGAGCGCGGCAACCGTTGCGGCCTGTGCGATTGAGCAAACGGAGGTGACCGACTGGCTCTGGATGGTCGACATCGCCTTGACCAGCGGCGTCGGGCCGGCGGCGTAGCCAACGCGCCAGCCCGTCATCGCATAGGCCTTCGAGACACCATTGACGATCAGGCTCCGATCCTTGAGCTCGGGGCATGCTTTGCAGAAGGAGACGAATTCCCGACCGTCGAACAGGATGTGCTCGTAGATTTCATCGGAAAGAACCAGCACTTGCGGGTGCCGTGCCAGCACGGCACCCAGCGCCTTCAGATCAGCCTCGGAATAGACGGCGCCCGAAGGATTGGAAGGCATGTTCAGGAAGAGCCACTTGGTGCGCGGCGTGATGGCCCACTCCAGCGTTTCCGGGGTGAGCCTGAACCCCGACGTCTCCGGACATTCGACAATTACCGGCTTACCGCCCAGCAGCTTCACCATCTCCGGATAGGACACGAAATAGGGAGCCGGCAGGATCGCCTCGTCGCCGCTCTCGAGCGTCGCCATCAGCGCGTTGAAGATGATCTGCTTGGCGCCATTCGCCACCACGATGTCGTCCGCTGTATAGTCGAGCCCGTTCTCACGCTGGAACTTGCCGGCGACCGCTTGCCGCACGGCCGGCGTTCCGGACGCCGCGGTATACAAGGTGTCGCCCGACCGTGCGGCCGCGAAGGCTGCCTCGATGATATGAGGCGGCGTCGGGAAGTCGGGCTCACCGAGGCCAAGATCGATAACGTCGACCCCTTTGGCGCGGAGCTCCTTCGCAGCTTGCGAGGCAGCCATTGAGGCCGATGGCTTGACCACCTTCAGGCGCGAGGAGATGTAGCTCATCGGTTGCTGTCCTATGTGGAAAAGATCGCGCGACGCCGTCGAGTCCGAGGTCGGTGCAGATCCGCAGCTAGGCCGTCACCGACATCGCCGAAACCGTAGCTGGCAGGCCCTCCACGAGCTGGGCTAATTCCTCGACCTCAGATGCCAGCAGATCCGAAAGAGGCGGACGCACAGGGCCTGAATCACGACCGATGACCTTCATGCCCGCCTTGATCATCGAGACAGCGTAGCCCGTTTTGCGATTCCTGATGGCGATCAGCGGCAGAATGAATTCGCGCAGACCCGTCTGGATCGCGTGATGATTCCGTCCACGGACCGCTGAGTAGAACTTCCTCGCAAATTGAGGAACGAAGTTGAAGACGGCCGACGAGTAGGTGGTCACACCCATATCGAGATAGGGGAGCGCGAATGTTTCCGCCGTCGGCAGGCCGCCGACATAGACCAAGCGGTCACCGAGCTTGGACTGGATACGGACCATCAACTCAATATCGCCGATGCCATCCTTGTACCCCACGAGATTGGGGTGCTGATCGCAAAGGCGCGCTAGCGTTTCGGGTTGGAGAATTGCATTGTCGCGGTTGTAGACGATCACGCCCAGCCTCGTCGCGGAGCACACCGCACCGACATGTGCGGCGAGACCGTCCTGTTCGGAATGGACGAGGTAGGGGGGCAGCAGCAAGAGGCCGTCCGCGCCCGCCTTCTCCGCGGCAACCGCCATCTCGCGCGCGATCGCGGTGCCATAGCCTGCGCCAGCAAGAACAGGAACGCGGCCGCGGATTTCATCGACGGCGACTTTGACGACTTCCTCCACCTCGGCGGGGGCCAATGAGAACATCTCACCGGTCCCGCCGGCGGAAAACAGGCCCGCTACATCGTAACTGCAGAGCCAATCCAGGTTCGAACGATAGGTCTTCTCGTCGAACGCAAGATCAGGCTTGAAGGGCGTGACGGGGAAGGACAACAACCCCGTACCGATTGCCTTCGCCATCTCTTGTGGCGTGATCCGGCTCATGCGGCAGCATCCTTGGAGAGGTAGCTCATCGGTTCTTCTCTGTGACGTATCCCTTGGATCGATCATTGGCCCGCGCATTGGCGCTGCGTTTGGCAGGATCACCGTAGCCGCCGCCGCCTGGGAGTTTCAGGATCAGTCGGCGGCCGGCGGGAACGTGCTGCCAGCCTTTCGGGCGCATCCTGGTGCCGTCATCCAGTTCGACCACGCCGCCTGCACCGTCCTTGCCGCCGTTGCGGCCCTTAGCCGCGTGGCGGATCCGGTCGAACATCGCCGAGAAGTCGAACTCATGCCCGTCGGTCGCCGCGATTTCGAGCACTTGGCCGAGTCCACCGCGGAACTCACCGTCGCCGCCGGAGTCGGGGCGCAATTCCTTGCGCCAGATCACGATAGGGCCGGTGTGTTCCGTCGCCTCGATGGGCATGGTGTGCACGCCGGACGGGAACGCGGTCGCCGACAGGCCGTCGAGCGCTGGTCGCGCGCCCATTCCGCCGGAGTTGAACATCAGCACCTCCGCGCGACGTCCCGCGCTTCCAGCAACGGGTCTCGCAGAGATATGGATGTTCCATAGTGCGCCGGCCCCTTCGACCAGGATTTTGCCGGGCAGGGCCTTGGCCATCGCGCCGAGGACGAGGTCGGGAACCATGTGGCCGAAGATGTGACGCAGGGCTACCGGCGCTGGCCGCACCGCATTGAGGATGTTGATGGGCGACGAGACCGTGAAGAGGGCGAGAGACGCGGCATTGTTCGGGATGTCCGGCGCCACCACGCATTTCAGCGCATAGCAGGCATAGGCCTTGCTGTAGACGATGGGACAGTTGATGCCCCATCGGCTCATCGGGTCGGTGCCGGTAAAGTCGACATCGACATGATCATCGCGAACTGAGACTGTCGCCGCCAGCCGGATCGGCTCGTCGTAGCCGTCGGCAACCAGCTCGTTCGACCAACTGCCCCTGGGCAACGCCTTGATCCGCTGAAGCATGGCGTCTCGCGTGTGCGAGAAGATGAACTCGCCGAGATTGTCGAGCGAGGTCAGGCCGACCTCCTTCATCATGTCGACCAGCCGGCGATGGCCCACCTCGTTGCAGGCGGCGAGCGAATAAAAGTCGCCGACGACCTGGTTCGGCTCGCGCACATTGATGCGCAGGATTCGGACAAGATCGCGATTGACCTCGCCCTTCTCGGCGAACTTCATGATCGGAATTTGGAGGCCTTCCTCGTAGACCGACCTGCCGTCAGCCCCGAAGCCCCTCCCGCCGACATCGACCACATGCGCCGTGCAAGCGAAGAAGGCGATGAGCTCTCCGTTGAGGAAGGATGGTGACACCATGGTAATGTCGTGGAGGTGACCCGTACCCTTCCAAGGGTCGTTGGTGACGTAGGTGTCGCCCTCGAACATCTCGTCGCGCGGGATTTCGTTCATGAAGTGAAGCACGGCTTCCGCCATGGTGTTCACATGGCCGGGCGTGCCCGTGACGGCCTGCGCCAGCATCTGGCCACGCGGATCGAAGACGCCGGCGGACAGATCCCCGGACTCGCGTACGGATGTCGAGAAGGCCGTGCGCAGCAAGGTCAGCGCCTGCTCCTCGACGACCGAGATCAGCCGGCTCCACATGACCTGCATGCGGATTTCGCCAATTTCGCTCATGACTGGCTGCCCTTGCGGATGAGTAGGATGGCGCCGTCGCGCTGAATGACGGCGTCGAAAGGCGTGGTGACGACGGTGGAAGTCTCGCGTTCGACAATGACAGCGGGCCCCGCGATGCGCTCACCTGCCGCAAGAGTGTCACGCTCGACGATGGCGTAGGTATGCGTCGAGCCGATGGCCGGGTCGAACACGGCGCGGGTGGCGGTCGGATCGACGACGCGACCTCCGGTGATGAGTTCGTGCCTTTCGACGGCAGGCCGTTCATCGGTAGCCTTGACCGACCAGGTGACGATCTCGATCTCGAGCCCCTCGAGGCCGTCGATGGCGCGGCCGAAGAAGCGCTGGTAGCTCGTCCGGAACAGTTCCTTGAGCGTGTCGACCGCACCGTCATCGAATGGCTTGTCGGGAAGCGGCACCGGTATCTCCCAGCCTTGACCGGCGTAGCGCATGAACGCCGTGATCTCGCAAACGATCCTCCCGCTGGTCCCGGCCCGCACGAAGCTTTCCGCCGAAGCCTTGAGACCAGCGATGAGCGTGTTCACTTCAGAGTTGCTGAATTGCGAGAGCCGGATCAGCCTTGAGGCAAGCGCCTCGTATCCGAATGGCGCCTTGAGGAAGCCGATCGCGGAGCCGACGCCGGCCCCCCGCGGCACAAGGCACTGGTCGATGCCGAGCTTCTCGCAAAGCCGCGCTGTGTGGAGTGGAGCCGCTCCGCCGAAGGAGATCATGATATTGTCGGAGATGTTCTTGCCGTTTTCGACAGCATGAACGCGCGCGGCGTTAGCCATATTTTCGTCGACGACCTCGCAGATGCCGAAGGCGGTGGACATGGCATCGAGCGACAGCCGCTCGCCGACATCGCTCATGATCGCCTGCTCGGAGGCGTCGGTATCGAGCTTGATGGCGCCGCCGGCGAAATTATCGGGGTCGATCTTGCCGAGCACCAGATCAGCGTCGGTGATCGCGGGTCGCTTGCCGCCCCGGCCGTAGCAGGCCGGCCCAGGCTCCGAGCCGGCGCTTTCCGGCCCAGTCTGGATACGGCCCATCGCGTCGACCCAGGCGATAGAGCCGCCGCCAGCGCCGATCTCGATCATCTCGATGACCGGAATGGAGATCGGCATGCCCGAGCCCTTGCAGAAGCGATAGGTGCGGGCGACCTCGAAGGTTCGGGCCGTTCGGGGCGCAAAATCCTCGATCAGGCAGATCTTGGCCGTCGTCCCGCCCATGTCGTAGGAGACCACCTTGTTCAGACCGAAGCGCCGGGCGATGTCGGCTGCGAAGATTGCGCCCCCGGCCGGACCGGACTCCACCAGCCTGACGGGAAACTCGGAAGCGGTCTCGACCGAGATCAGGCCGCCGCCCGAATGGATCATGAAGACCGGGCATTCGGCGCCCATCTCCGCCAGCCGTATCCGCAGGCGGGCGAGGTAATCGGCCATTTGCGGGCGCACATAGGCGTTGGCGCAAACGGTGTTGAACCGCTCGAACTCGCGCATCTGCGGCGAGACTTCGGCACTGATGGAGATCGGCAATGAGAGCTTGTCCGCAAGGATCTCTCGCGCGCGGCGCTCATGCGCGGGGTTCATGTAGGAATGGATGAAGCCGATCGCGACGGCGTTGAAGCCGTCGCCCGCGATCCTGTCGGCAATGTCTTCGAGAGCCGCCTCGTCGAGCGGATGCAGCTCCTGGCCTTCGGCGCCGATGCGGCCCCCGACAGTGAAACGGTGCTCCCTCGGGACGAGCGGGGTCGGCAGCCTCAAATTCAAGTCGTACTGTTCGAAGCGGTTTTCCGTGCGCATCTCGATGACGTCGCGAAACCCTTCGGTGGTGACCAGCGCCGTTTTGGCACCGCGCCGTTCGATCAGAGCGTTCGTCGCCAGCGTCGTGCCGTGAATGACGACGCCGATGTCGGCGGGCGAGATCCCGGCATCGCGGGTGACGATCGCTACTCCATCCAGAATGGCTTGCTCCGGAGCGGTGTAGTTGGTCAGCACCTTTGTCGAGAAGATCGCGCCACGCAGGTCGAGTGCGATGTCGGTGAAGGTGCCGCCGATGTCCGCGCCGAGACGAATGTCGTCCTTCTTCGAGGTCATGCCGTTGCCTTCTGCGAAGCGAGCGCGGCATCGCGCATTTGGGAGAGAGTTTGGCGCGGGGTCAGAGCCTCGGACGAAACGGAGAGGTCGAGGACCGCGCCTGTCCGCGATTTAAGCGCCCTCCCAAAGGCCTCCACGAAGTCCTGCGTGGCCTCGACGCGCTCGGCGTGGAAGTTGTAGGCCCTTGCAAGCTCCAAGAAGTCAGGGTTTTCCAGCGTGGTGCCAGAGACGCGCCCCGGATAATTGCGCTCCTGGTGCGCGCGTATGGTGCCGTAGATGCCGTTGTTGATGAGGAGAACGATAGGCCGCGCGCCTGCCTGCTTTGCCGTCCCGAGTTCCTGACAGTTCATTTGGAAATCGCCGTCGCCGGCGAAGCAGACGACCGTGCGCTCCGGAAAGGCGACCTTGGCCGCGATTGCTGCCGGCAGGCCGTAACCCATTGCGCCGGATTGCGGCGCCAAGAGACGCGCCTTAGGTCCGAACTTGAAGAACTTGTTCGGCCAGACCGTGAAGTTGCCGGCGCCGTTGGTCAGAATCACATCTTCGGGCAAGGTCTCCCTGAGCCAGGCGATGACTTCGACCATGTCCACCGGGCCCGGCTGCGCAGGCGCAAGGAATGTCTGCTCATAGTTTTGGCGTGCCCTTGCGCGCCAGTCCGCCCAATGTCCGGTGACTGGCGTCAGCGCCTCGGCAAAGGTGTTGGGCCCAGCATGGATGCCGATCGAGGGGGTGTAGACCTTGCCGATCTCGCGATCTGATCCATGGACATGGATGAGCTTCTGCCGCGGCTCCGGCACGGACAGCAGGGTATAGCCGTCTGTCGTCATCTCGCCGAAGCGCACATTGATGGCCAGTATCACGTCGGCGTCGCTGATCACTGCCTTCACATGCGCAGCCATGCCGACGCCGGCCTCACCCGCGAAAACCGGTGAACTGTTGTCGAACTGATCTTGGAAACGGAACGCCGCGACAACCGGGATATCGGAGGCCTGCGCAAAGGACTGCAGCGCGTCGCGCCCTCGCGCGGACCAGTTGGCGCCACCGATGAGCATGACCGGCTTGCTCGACGCGGCAAGCATGGCGCGAGCGTCCTCCACAGCCTCAAGTGAAGGCGCCGGCTCGAAAATTGGAGTGGGCCCTGTGAGCGGGGCAATGCCGGTCAGCGTAGACAGCATGTTTTCGGGCAGCGCTACCACGACCGGGCCGGGACGCCCGGTCAGCGCCGTGGTCCATGCCCGCGCCACGATTTCGGGAAGCCGCTCGACATCGTCGATCTCGACCGCCCATTTTGCGAGGGTGCCGAACACGGCGCGGTAATCGAGCTCTTGAAAAGCCTCGCGACCCTTCATGTCGGTCCCGACTTGGCCGACGAACAGGATCATCGGCGAACTGTCCTGCATCGCCGTGTGCACACCAATGCTGGCATTAGTGGCGCCGGGGCCGCGCGTTACGAAACATATGCCGGGGGAGCCGGTGAGCTTGCCGTAAGCCGAGGCCATGAAGGCCGCCCCGCCTTCATGGCGGCAGAGCACGTAGTCGAGCTTCCCGGCCGTATCATGCAAGGCATCGAGGACGGCAAGGTAGCTTTCTCCCGGCACGCCGAAGCTCTTGGTCGCGCCGAGCGCCATCAAGCATTCTACAAGCAGCCGGCCACCGTTCCGCATCATCGGTCCCAATGTCCCCAACGTCCCGGGTCGCCGGCTCTAAGGGCAGCTAATCCCGGCCGGGCAGCGTCTCTATTTCACGCGGCCACCCTGCACACTGATGGGAGGCTGCGAAATCAAGAAATCCGGCTTATTCGAAAGTTCTTCTTTCCTGATAGGCGGGCGTCAGAACGCCTGGGTTCATCATGCGCGCGGGATCGAAGGCGTGCTTGAGCCGCGCCATCAGAGCGCGTTCGACTTGGCTGCGATTGGTGTCGGCGATCGCAATCTTGGCGGGGCCGAGGCCGTGTTCGGCCGCAAAGCTGCCACCCATTTGCTTGGCAAGGGCCGCCGCGGCCTGGCCCAGATCGGATGCCTTGCCGTCGAAGCCGCTATGCCCTTCCGGAGGCGACAGGTTGTAGTGGATGTTGCCATCTGCGAGATGGCCGAAAGGATTGATGCGAACGCCCGGCAGAATATCGTTGCAGATCCGCGCTCCGGCCCCGATGAATTCCGCGACGCGGCCTGGTGGCACGGAGATATCGTGCTTGAGCTGCTCACCTTCGAGGCGCTGCCCCTCGGGTTGTTCCTCGCGCAAGCGCCAGAAATGCGCGCGCTGCGCGTCCGACATGGCAATCGCGCCGTCGAGGACCAGACCCTCTGCCATTCCCCATTCGAGGGTGGCAGCCAGAATGTCGTCCAGAGGGACCTTCTGTGAGCTTGATGTCAGCTCGACGAGGAGATGCACCGCACCGCGCGTCGCCAGCGGAAAGGTGAGGCCGGCGACGTGCTTCAGGGACAGGGTCAAGCCGAAATCGGAGAAGAACTCCAAGCCGGACAGCAATTCATCTGCCTCGCTACGCAGGAAGGTCCCGAAGGAAACCGCGGCCTCGGCCGTCGGCAGAGTGAGGAGGGCCGTCGCGCGCTGCTTCGGCACCGGGTAGAGCCTGAGCACTGCCCGCGTCACAATCCCGAGCGTACCCTCAGAGCCGCAAAACAGCTTGCGCAGCTGATAGCCTGCATTGTCCTTGAGCACCGTGCGCAGGCCGCTCCAAACGCTGCCATCGGGCAAGACGACCTCCAGGCCGAGGACGAGATCCTGCATCATGCCGTAGCGAAAGGCATGGCTTCCGCCGGCATTCGTGCCGATCAGACCGCCGATCCGGGCGCTACCCTCGGCACCGAGATGCAGCGGAAAGATCAGGCCGTACGGCAAGAGCTTGTCGTGTAATGTCGATAGGACCACACCGGCCTCAACCAGGATTGCGCGGGAAGGCGCATCGGGTTCGCCCGTCGCCGTCATGCGGGCGAGCGAAAGGATCACGGCATTCGCATCCTGCGCGACGGCCGCACCGCAGAGGCCCGTATTGCCGCCTTGCGCCACTACGGCTAGGCCCGCCTGGCGGCAAAGGCGGACGACTTGCGCGACCTCGATCGTATTGGCGGGACGGGCCACGCCCACAGGAGTGACCCCGTAGCGCTTCAGCCAATCCTGTCGATAGGGCTCGGTATCGGCTCCCGAAAGCCAGCCTTTCGTGCCCAGGAGGTCGGACAGTGCCGCGATCGGGTCCGTCATGCTTCAGCCCGTGAGAAGAGGGAACAACGGGCGCCGCTCTTGTCAGCGCCGCACGATTCAGCGCCCGGCCTAGTGGTTCAGTACTTGCGCAAGGAATTGCCGAGTGCGCTCGTTCTTTGCCGCGGAGAAGAACACCTCCGGCGGTGCCTCTTCGACGATCTCGCCCCGATCCATGAAGATGACGCGATCGGCAACACGTCGGGCAAAGCCCATCTCATGCGTGACGCAGATCATCGTGATGCCTTCGGAGGCAAGGCTGACCATGACATCCAGCACCTCCGCGATCATTTCAGGGTCGAGCGCCGATGTCGGCTCGTCGAACAGGAGGATCTGAGGCCGCATGCAGAGGGCCCTGGCGACGGCGACACGCTGCTGCTGGCCGCCGGAAAGCTGGCCCGGATATTTCGAAGCCTGCTCCGGAATTCGGACCTTCTCGAGGTAGCGCAAGGCCGTCATTTCCGCCTCGGCACGAGGGATCTTGCGCAC